>Ga0272444_10000346_pt1 | contig 51135 bp, 58 predicted proteins | sample SSMForm13_FD_201033 | JGI IMG/M metagenome (GOLD analysis project Ga0272444, IMG submission 201033) | Marine sediment archaeal communities from Little Sippewissett salt marsh, Falmouth, MA, United States - SSM-Form-13 | ecosystem: Environmental > Aquatic > Marine > Wetlands > Sediment ... | reverse complement strand
AAAATTCTGCTTTCAGGTCGATCAGGAAACGGCTGTATCCAAGACGCAAAATCGCAGGAAACCCGGAAGGTTTTCAAGATTTTGCAACGCAGGAGGCAGCCGTTTCCCGGTCGATCCGAAGGACGCCAATCCGGCCGCGGACAGCCGCGTCAAAGCCTTTGCACCATGCACACGCATGGTTCTGCAGGCTTTTCCTCGCTCTCCTTTGCCGGATGGGCGCCTGAAAGCCGAATTTTATGGGTCCGTACCCTAATACGAAGTCTGCGCGAGCGTCTTGCCGTGGTAGTCGGCAAAGTCAGATACCTATTTGAAATACCTGCTCGGGGTGACCCCGAAGGCATCCTTGAAGGCCACGGTGAAATTACCGGGCGTGGAGTAACCGAGTTCCCAGGCCACTGCGGAAGCAGGCACGCCGGCGGCAAGCATTTCGAGCGCCAGCCCCATCCTCAATTGCCGTCGCCAGAGAGCAGGCGACAGGGCCGTTTCCTCGACAAACAGCCGCGACAGCGTTCTCTTGCTGCACAGTCCGACCCGGGCCAGCTCTTCCAGCGTGGCATCGCTTTTCGGGTTTTCGCGTATGAAACGCATGACCCGACGCAAACGCGGATCCCGCCCGCCGGGCAGGAATACCCCGGAATCCGACTGGACCTTCAATCTTGCGAAAAGCAGATCCAGGGTCATCTTCTCTATTTTGCCCGGCTCCGCGCTCCAGGTGATGTCCGCCGCCTCCCGCAGGAGCGCCTGGGTCAGATCATCGAGTTGAAAGACCTGCACATCAGCCGATGCATCGGACCCAAGGCTGGCGCTGTCAAAAAACAGGCTCCGCATCTGGGCGGAACGAGGGTAGCGCACGGCATGGACCACTCCCGGCGGGATCCATATGGCCCTCAGCGGTGGGAGCGTCCAGGAGGTTTCTCCGATGGTGAACACCCCGACGCCCCGGACCACATGGCTTAGTTGGGCCCGCTCATGCATGTGCGGCGGAACCTCCTCGACTTCCATGGCTTCGAAGACAAGGCTTGAAACGGGTCCGCTGTCCAGATCAGGATCGCTCTTCAGCCATACGTCCTGATGCAGCGCCTTCCCGCCAGGGATCAGTTCGGTCATGCCAGGGTCCTCGGAACGGGGTTTGCAAAATCGGCCTGAGGTTTGCCCCGGCTCGGCGGGGGAAGTGTGCCTCATCAAAAATAATCCGCAAAATGGTATAAAATTTATGATTTCTTGCCAAGCGTTGGTGCTCAATTGCCAAAAGCTTGGCCCAGCATTGCTCAATCTCCTTCACCTACTTCACCTTCAATACGGCAATCAAAAAGAGCTACGCCGGCACTATCCGGTCGGCCGAAGAAGATGGAGAGACGTGAATGTCACAAGTCACCCGTGGCCCCGCCTTCAGGTCGTCGCCGAGCAATGGCGACATCAAGGAAATCCAGACGATCCCCGAGCGGCATCACGATATGCCTTATGCGCCGGCGATCCGTATCGAATCCCCCGGCGACCTTCTTTTCATATCGGGAGCGACCGCCTCCCCACTCTATCACGCCCATCCTCACGAATGGCATGAACACAACCATGCCAACGACATTGAAACCCAGATCCACAATGCCATGGCCTCCATCAAGTCGATCCTGGACCACGAGGGGCTCTGCTGGACTGACGTCGTCAAGGTCACGAAATACCTGACGGACATGCGGGACCAGGACGGTCTCAACACGGTTCTGAACGGGTATTTCGGTGACTGGAAGCCGGCCAGCACAATGATCTGTGTGAACTCTCTTTCCACCCCGGGAGCACGTGTGGAACTCGACATGATTGCAGTGTTCCCCAGGGCCTGAACGGCCCAAACAAAAAATAAAAAAACCTTCCACACAGAACAGCGAACAAGAGGACCAACAGTATGCAAAAGCTATTATATGCTCTGGCGACATGCGTTGCGCTCGGCTCCGCCACGATGGCGGAAGCGGAAACCATCCGCATGACGGCCGCGTCCAGTCACCCCACCGCGGTCGCATGGGTGGGGCAGATGAAAGCGGAAATCGTCGACAAGATTAACGCCCGGCTGGAGGAAATCGGCAGCGACAGCCGGATTGAATGGACCGAAGCCTATGGCGGGGTTCTCTACGGCTTCAAGGACACCCTGGAGGCCGTATCGGACGGCGTGGCCGACATTGGATGGGTGGGCGCCCTATTCGAGCCGGCCAAAATGCCGCTTCAAAACGTTGCCTATGCGCTGCCCTTCTCGACGCCGGAACCTTTGGTTGCCCTCGACATCATGGATGAGTTGAGCAGCGAGGACGGTATCTTCAAAAAGGAGTGGACCGACAACAATCTGGTTTATCTCGGCACGATGGCGACCGACGGCTACCAGATCTATTCCAAGACCCCCATTCGGACACCCGCCGATCTCAAGGGGATGAAGGTCCTGTCGAGCGCCAGTGTCGGGCCTTGGGTCGAAGGCTACGGTGCAAGCTTCGTCAGCGCCGGCATTCCCGTCATGTACAATCAGCTCGAGACCGGTGTCGGCGACGCGGTCTTTCTGATCACATCGGGGGCTGCCGCCATCAAGCTCCACGAAGTCGCCCCCTATGTCACGGTTCTGGACATGGGTCCCGCGCCCGGTGGTGGCCCTGCCATGAACAAGGACAAATGGGACAGCCTGCCGGAAGATGTGCAGAAGGTCTTCAAGGAACTCGGCCAGAACTACAACAAGGCTCTGGCCGCTGACGTCGCGGCCCGCCGGGAGAAAGCGCTCGCGGACATGGAAGCCGCCGGCGTGACCCTGATCTATCCGACCGACGAAGAACGGGCTGAGTGGGTCGCGGCCCTGCCGGATATCGCCGGCACCTGGGCGAGCGCGCAGGAAGCCCGCGGAGTACCCGCAAACGCGGCGATCAAGGCCTTCATGACCAAACTGCACGAAAAGGGAATTACCCCCTTGCGTGATTGGACGGTCGAGTGATCCGCCAGCGCCCCATCCGTCATCCATAGGGATGAGGTGGGGCCGACCGGCCGCCGGACGTACCCTTTCACAAGGGGCATCCGGCGCGCCTGCGATCTTGCGTCTCCGAGATCGGAAAACCTGCGTCGCCGTTCGGGAAACAGGCCCTATGATCCGACGACCAGCTGTATGGCCGCAACTCAGGAAACTCACGATAATGTCGACGCCAACAAAAAGCCCTGCCGGTCTTCTCGACGCCGCCCCCGCCTTTCGGGGACTGGGGACTTTAACCGGCCTGATGGCTTCGGCAGGCACGCTGGTCACCCTTTTCATCTCCTTGCTGATATGCGCCGAAACCCTGATGCGCGGCGTCCTCAACCGGCCAATCACCGGCATGACCGAATTCGTAAGCCTGTGTATCGTTCCGATCATGTTCCTGACCCTGCCGGCCGTGGTCTTCGGCGGAAAGCTGTTTCGCGTCGAGATCTTCACAGGCGCCTGGAATTCCGAAAATCCGCTTCACGCCTTTTACGGCCTGTTTCATTCACTCGCGTTTCTGGCGATCGTGGCAATCGTTGGCCAGTGGGCCTACGCCGAGGCAATCAAGGCCTGGGTCACGAATGACTATTCCGGTGTCGCAGGCGCATATGAAATCCCGACCTGGCCCTTCCGCTGGACCGTGGTCGCCGGCCTCGTAGCCGTCGCAATCACATGTGCTGCGTTGATCTTGCGCGATGGAATGATGCTGTGGACACGTCGCCGCGATCTTCACACGATCCTGCTCGCACCGCGCCCCCTCCTTTTCCTCGCCGGTCTGGTGCTGTTTGCCCTGACTGTGACCCTGCTCCCCTATAATCCCCTGCTCATCGGCAGCGTCTTCATCGGCTGGCTGTTTGTCCTTCTGGCGCTTGGCTTTCCGATCGCGACCATCCTTCTCGGACTGTCCGCAATCGGCATCTACCTGATCCGGGAGAATTTCCGCATCACGGAAGTCACGATGGGCATCGCCATGACGAAGTCCATCGGAACCTTCGAATATGCGGTCATTCCGTTGTTCGTGACCATGGGCCTGGTCCTCGACAGATCGAAACTCGGAGAAGACGCCTTCCAGGTGGCGGCCCATTTCCTGCGCCGGGCACGCGGCGGGCTGGCGATTGCCACGGTCCTCGCCAATGCGGTCTTTGCCTCCGTCGTCGGCAGTTCCATCGCATCCGCGGCCGTGTTTTCCCGCGTGGCGGTCAACCCGATGATGGATCACGGCTTCTCTTTGCGCCGTGCGCTTGGCACCGTCGCGGGGTCCTCCGTTCTGGGGATGCTCATCCCTCCCTCGCTTCTGCTCATCGTCTATGGACTGATCGCCGAACAAAGCATCGGCCAATTGTTCGTTGCCGCAATCATCCCGGGTCTGATCCTGGCCGGGTTCTTTGCGGTTCTTGTCTACCTGCTTGCTCCGAAGCAGTCCGGTCGGGAAGACGCATCGGTGGGCGACGGGAGTTACGCGACCCTCGAAACGTCGGAAATCCTGGCAAAAATCGGTCCCATCGCCCTTCTGGTGGTGACAATACTAGGCGGGATCTACACAGGATGGTTCACGCCGACCGAAGCCGCCGGCGTCGGCCTCATCCTCTCCGTTGTCATTGCCTTTGCACGCGGCAGCATGGGGATAAGGCTTTTCTTCCAGACCGCGTTCGAGGCAGGTCTGATTTCAGCGGCAATGTTGCTGCTGATGGCTGCCGCCGGGTCCTATACCCGTCTCGTTGCCTTCGCCCAATTGCCGATGGCACTCAACCAGTGGCTCGTTGCGACGAGCCCTGACTATTACACACTGATGGCGATCTTCGTTCTGGTGGTTCTCGCCCTGGGAGCCGTACTCGATTCCGTCTCGATCATCCTCGTGATGACACCGATCATCCTGCCGATGGTCCGGCAGTTCGGAGCGGATCCGGTCTGGTTCGGCGTGTTGCTGGTCGTTTCGGTCGAGATCGGACTGCTCACGCCCCCCTTCGGCATGTCCGCCTACACGGTCAGGGAAGTTCTGTCGGACCTGGGTGTCAAACTGTCCGATATCTTTCTGGGAGCCTTCCCCTTCGTCCTCATGATGCTCCTGATGGTCGTGCTTCTCATCCTCCTCCCCTCGCTTGCGACCGTCCTCCTCTAGGGTACGGACTCATAAAATTCTGTCTTCAGGTCGATCAGGGTCGTGGCCCCATTCAGCGTTCTGGGAAGGGTCCTGGCAAAGCACCGGCGCAACGCTTTTTCTGCCCGGGCATTGCCTGCGCCGAATACCTTGCGCCAGGGTGAAATGCGGTCTGTCCCCGGACACAGCCGCCATCCGGGGAACCCTCCGTCAAAGCGGGATGTTGTCGTGCTTCTTCCAGGGGTTCTGCAGGTTCTTCGACCGCAGCAGCGCCAGCGCCCGCGCCACGCGCCGGCGGGTGGAATGGGGCAGGATCACCTCGTCGATATAGCCCCGCTCGGCGGCCACGAACGGATTGGCGAACCGTTCCTCGTAATCCCTGGTCCGCCTGGCGATCTTGTCCGCATCGCCCAGTTCGGACCGGTACAGGATCTCGACCGCGCCCTTGGCGCCCATGACCGCGATTTCGGCGGTCGGCCAGGCGTAGTTGATATCGCCGCGGATGTGCTTGGAGCTCATCACGTCATAGGCGCCGCCATAGGCCTTGCGGGTGATCACGGTCACTTTCGGCACCGTGGCTTCGGCATAGGCGAACAGGAGCTTGGCGCCGTGCTTGATCAGCCCGCCGTATTCCTGGGCCGTGCCCGGCAGGAAGCCCGGCACGTCGACGAAGGTCACCAGCGGAATGTTGAAACAGTCGCAGAAGCGCACGAACCGGGCCGCCTTCCGGCTGGCGTCGGAATCCAGAACGCCCGCCAGCACCATCGGCTGGTTGGCGACGATGCCCACCGTCCGGCCTTCCATCCGGCCGAAACCGGTGATGATGTTGCCGGCGAATTTTTCCTGGATTTCGTAGAAGTCGCCCTCGTCCACGGTCTTCAGGACGAGTTCCTTCATGTCATAGGGCTTGTTCGGATTGTTCGGGATCAGGGTGTCGAGGCTGTCGTCGGTCCGCTCCGGATCATCGTGGCAGGTGAGTTCCGGAAGGTCTGCCTGGTTGTTCATCGGCAGGAAGTCGATCAGCCGGCGCATTTCGGAAAGCGCCTCGACGTCGTTGTCGAAGCCGCCGTCGGCGATGGACGATTTCACCGTGTGGACCGAGGCGCCGCCCAGTTCTTCCGCCGTCACCGTCTCGTTGGTCACGGTCTTCACCACATCCGGTCCGGTCACGAACATGTAGGAGGTGTCGCGCACCATGAAGATGAAATCGGTCATGGCCGGGGAATAGACGTCGCCGCCGGCGCACGGGCCCATGATCAGCGAGATCTGCGGGATCACGCCGGAGGCGAGCACGTTGCGCTGGAACACCTCGCCGTAGCCGCCGAGCGCCGCGACCCCTTCCTGGATGCGCGCGCCGCCCGCGTCGAACAGGCCGATGATCGGCGCCCGGTTCTGCAGGGCCATGTCCTGGATCTTGATGATCTTTTGAGCATGGGTCTCCGACAGGGACCCGCCGAAGACGGTGAAATCCTTGGAAAAGACATAGACCGTGCGGCCGTTGACGGTGCCCCATCCGGTCACCACCCCGTCGCCCGGTATGTGCTGTTCATCCATGCCGAAATCGGTGCAGCGGTGGGTCTTGAACATGTCGAATTCCTCGAAGGACCCCTCGTCCAGCAGGATTTCGATCCGTTCCCGGGCGGTCAGCTTGCCTTTCTTGTGCTGGGCCTCGATCCGCCGTTCACCACCCCCAAGACGCGCGATCCCCCGGCGCGTTTCCAGTTCGGCAAGGATTTCCTTCATGGCTGTCTCCGAAACACGTGAATTTATGTGGTCCTAGCATGCGCACCAGCGCACGCATAGTCAGCACATGGGCGGAGTTGGAACCTCCGCAAAAACCACGATCCCGTGCCCGGCTGCTTATTCGGTAATCACCTCCGCCTCAAGAATACACTTTGACAGAGTGCATCAAACTGCCATGATTGCCTAACAACGAAGCAGGGATGAACGGGGAGGTAATGATCGAAGAACGTTCATACTTCAACGAAATGCTGGACGGCACGGGCAATCCGCGCGCAGCCTATGCCAGGCTGTCCGAATGGCTGGACGCCAAGCCGCCCAATTACCTGTCGCGCAAGACCCGCGAAGCGGAAACGATCTTTCGCAGGCTCGGCATCACCTTTGCCGTCTACGGCGCCGACGAGGCCACGGAACGGCTGATCCCCTTCGACCCGATCCCCAGGATCATCTCCGCAGCCGAATGGCGCCGGCTGTCCGCCGGCATCGACCAGCGGGTCCGGGCGCTGAACGCCTTCCTCCACGATATCTATCACCGTCAGGAGATTCTCCGCGCCGGACGCATTCCCGAAAGCCTGATCATCCAGAACGAGGCCTTCCTGCCGGAAATGGTCGGCTTCACGCCGGCGCAGAAAGTCTACGCCCACATCATCGGCACGGACCTGGTGCGCGTCTCCGAAGACGAATTCTACGTGCTGGAGGACAACACCCGCACACCGTCCGGCGTTTCCTACATGATGGAAAACCGGGAAACCATGATGCGCATGTTCCCGGACCTGTTCGAGATGCACCGCATCGCGCCGGTGGAACAATATCCGGAGAACCTGCGCCAGACCCTGGAAAGCGTGGCTCCGGACCTGTCCAAGTCCGAGCAGACCGTGTGCGTGCTGACACCCGGCATTTATAACTCGGCCTATTTCGAGCATGCCTTCCTGGCCGATTCCATGGGCGTGGAACTGGTGGAAGGCCGCGATCTGTTCGTGGACGAGGGCAAGGTGTTCATGCGCACCACCCGCGAACCGCAGCAGGTGGACGTGATCTATCGGCGGATCGACGACGCCTTCCTGGATCCCCTCACCTTCAATCCGGACAGCATGCTGGGCGTGCCGGGCCTGTTCGACGCCTACCGCGCCGGCAACGTCACCATCTGCAACGCGCCGGGCACCGGCATTGCCGATGACAAGGCAATCTATGCCTATGTGCCGGACATCATCGAGTTCTACACCGGCCAGAAGCCGATCCTGAACAACGTGCCGACCTGGCACTGCTCGCGCGAGGACGATCTGGCCTATGTGCTCGACCACCTGGAAGAAATCGTCGTCAAGGAGGTCCACGGGTCCGGCGGCTACGGCATGCTGATCGGCCCCACGGCCTCCAAGCGCCAGATCGCCGAGTTCCGGAAAATCCTGACCGCCAATCCGTCCAACTACATCGCCCAGCCGACCCTGGCGCTGTCGGCCTGCCCGACCCATGTCGCATCGGGCGTCGCCCCCCGCCACGTGGACCTGCGCCCCTTCGTGCTGATCGGCGACCAGGTCCGCATCACTCCGGGCGGGCTGACCCGCGTCGCCCTGAAAAAAGGCTCCCTCGTGGTCAACTCGAGCCAGGGCGGCGGCACCAAGGACACCTGGGTTTTGGAGGATTAATCGGCATCATGTTGGGACGTACCGCCGCTTCCTTGTTCTGGATGTCACGCTACCAGGAGCGTGCCCAGAACACCGCCAAGCTGCTGCAGGCTGCCTACCGCACGGCCATGGTCAGCCATGCCGGACAGGCCGACGGCGAAAACTGGCGCTTTGCCCTGGCAAGTTCCGGCAGCGAGTTCGGCTACACCGAAAAGATCGGAGAACTGACGCCCCGGGGCGTCGTTTCCTACATGGTCTTCGACAAGACCAATCCCTCCAGTGTCCGGGTCTGTCTGGAAACGGCCCGTAACAATGCGCGCGCCGTCAGAACCGGCATCACCGCGGAACTCTGGGATGCGATCAACACCACCTGGATCGAGTTCGCGGACGTCAATCCCCAGTCGATCACCCGGGAAAAACTGCCGGACTTCCTGGCCTGGATCAGCCAGCGCTCGCACCTCTTCCGCGGGGCGCTCCTGAACACGATCCTGCGCGACGACGGCTACTACTTCAGCCAGCTCGGCAATTTCGTCGAGCGGGCGGAAAACACCGCGCGCATTCTCGATACCCAGTACTGGGTGCTTTTGCCCGACAATGACGTCGCCGGGGGGGCGTCGGGCGAGCGCTACCAGTGGATCGTGATCCTCAGGGCCCTTTCCGGCCTCAGGAGCTATCGGTTTGCCTATCCGGATGCAAAACTGAAGGCGGGAAATATCGCGACCTTCCTCATCCTCAGGGATGAAATGCCGCGCTCCCTCGCCCATTGCTACAACTGGATCGACGATACGGTTGAGGATCTCGGCGAGTTTTACGGCTGCGTTCAGCCCAGCCTGGAAATGGGCTCCCGGATCTGGAAGGATCTGAAATCGACGAACATGGATGCGATCTACAACAACGGGCTGCATGAGTTCCTGACCGACTTCATCGGGCGCAACAACGCCTTTGCCCACCAGTTGTCGATCGACTACAACTTCGCCTGACCGGAACGGGAGCCGGTATCCGACATGCGCCTGACCGTTCGACACAAGACCCGTTACCGCTACGACGCGCCGCTTGCCAACGCAATGCAGCAGATCCGCCTGACGCCGAAGACCGGCCCGGGCCAGACCGTGGTGGACTGGACGATCAAGGCCCCGGGCATGGAGCGGGCCACATCCTACGAGGATGCTTTCGGCAACCTCGTGCATATGGTCTCCGCGCACGGAACGTCGGAGGACGTTGAGATCATCGCAGCCGGAACGGTGGATACCTTCGATGTCAACGGCGTGATCGGCCTGGAAAACGGCGGCTCTCCGCCGCCGCGGATCTTCACCCGGTTCACGCCGCAGACAAAGGCGAACCAGGCGATCCGCCGCCTTGCGGCGGTTGCCGAAAAGGACGAACTGATTGCCGGCCTGCACGAGCTGATGCACACCATCCGCGACAAGGTCGACTACAAGGTCGGTGTGACCGAGACCCACGCGACCGCCGCCTCCGCGCTGGCGAACGGCGAAGGAGTCTGCCAGGACCACGCCCATATCTTCATCGCCGCCTGCCGCTCCATCGAAGTTCCGGCGCGCTACGTTTCCGGCTATCTGCTTCTTGAGGACGAGCAGTCGTCCGAAGCCCATCACGCCTGGGCGGAAGCCTTCGTTCCCGATATCGGCTGGATCGGCTTCGACATATCCAACGCAATCTGCCCCACGGATCGTTATATCCGCTTGACCAACGGCCTGGACTCGCGTTCCGCTGCTCCCATACGCGGCATCCGGTTCGGCGGCCATGAGGAGAACCTGGATGTCGAAGTGGAAGTGGAACAGGCCACGAGCCAGCAACAGCAGCAGCAATAGGGCGACCCGGGCTGCCTGCGGGTCCTGCGAGAAACGAAAATGACCTATTGCGTTGGACTGAAACTCGACCGCGGCCTTGTGTTTGCCGCCGATACGCGCACCAATGCCGGGCTCGACAATATCTCCACCTTCAAGAAGCTCCACGTCTGGGAAAAGCCCGGAGAACGGGTGATCACGCTTCTGTCGGCCGGCAATCTTGCCGTAACCCAGGCGGTGGTGTCGATCCTGACCGAACATATCTCCGGCGGCCACGACGGCAGCCGCTCCACCCTGATGAACGTGGAAACCATGTTCCAGGCCGCGCGCCTCGTGGGCAGCGCCGTGCGCGAGGTGCGCCAGATAGACGGCGAGGCGCTGGAGGCCACGGCCGATAATTTCTTCGTCACCTTCATCCTGGGCGGCCAGATCAAGGGCGAGGAGCCGCGCCTGTTCCAGGTCTATTCCGCCGGCAATTTCATCGAGGTGAGCAACGACACGCCCTACCTGCAGATCGGCGAGCACAAATACGGAAAGCCGATCCTGGACCGTGTGACCCGCGCCGACATGCGTCTGGGCGAAGGGGCGAAGATGATCCTGCTCTCCTTCGATTCCACCCTGCGCTCCAACCTCTCCGTCGGCCTGCCGATCGACCTGCTGCTCTACAACAAGGACAGCTTTTCCGCCGAACGCCAGCTCAGGATCGAGAAGGACGACCCCTATTTCAGCAAGCTGTCAAAGGCCTGGTCCGACGCGCTCCGCGACGCTTTCACCGAAATCGAGGAACTGGAAGTCTGATCTGACGGAACGCCGCCGTGCATCCGCTGCGGCCTTCAGCGATCTGTCATGACCAGGCGATAAAAGCGGGCAGGAAACCGACCTGGAGCGACGCCATGACTGCCACCGATGAGCTGGAAACCCTCGTCTGGCATCGCGAGCCGGCGCAGGAACCGCTTGAGGCCAATGACGAGACCCTGTCCCGGATCCGGCAGATGATCAGGGCCGGCAAACGGGCGGCCCTTGTCGACCTGATGAAGCGCTGGGATCCGGTCGATGTCATGCAGCTTCTGATCCGCCTGCGGCTGAAGCAGGCGCGCAAGCTGTTCAAGTGGCTGCCGTCCAATCCGTCCATCAAGGTGGTCGCCGAACTCAGGCCGGAGTTTCGCTCCATCCTGATGGAGGAATCCACCCTGGAGCAGTTCCGCGACATTCTGGCCGGCATGGATCCGGACGATGCGGCGGAAATGCTCAACGACTTTCCCGACGAGGTCGCCGAGACCCTTGCAAAGCGCCTGCCCGACGTGGAAGCGGTCGCCGGCTTCGAATCCTACGCCGACGACAGCGCCGGCCGCATCATGGCCCGCAAGTTCGTCGCCCTTCCCGAAACCTGCATCGTGGAGGACGCCGCCGCCCTGATCCGGGCCGAGGCCGACCGCATCCGCAAGATCTACACCGTCTACGTGCTCGACGACGACGGCCGCCTGACCGGCACGATTGCGGTCGGCAAGCTGCTGCTGTCATCACCAAAGGCGACCCTGGCGGAGATCATGAACCGCGACTTCCTCGCGGTTTCCGCCGAAACCGATCAGGAGGAGGTCCTGCGCCTGGCGCGCAAACGGGACATGCACACGGTCCCGGTTCTCAACGCGGACGGCCAGCTGATCGGCCGGATCACGCCGAAGCAGATGGCCCGTATCGCGTCGGAGGAAGCCACCGAGGACATGCTCCTGATGAGCGGCGTGTCGTCGGAGGCCAAGGCCGACGACACGGTCCTGAAGATCATGCGCGGCCGACTGCCCTGGCTGCTCGCCGGGCTGATCGGCTCCAGCATCGCTGCCAGCGTGGTCGGCTCGTTCGAGCACCAGCTTGCCACTGCGGCCATTCTCGCCGCTTTCATCCCGGTCACCATGTCCATGGCCGGCAACGCCGGCCTGCAGGCCTCCGCGGTCGCCGTCCAGGGGATCGCCACCGGCGCGCTGTGGTCCGGCGACATCGCCTACCGGCTCTTGAAGGAATTTGTCGCAGCCCTTGCCAACGGCGCCGTCGCCGGCTGCATTCTGGCCCTGCTGGTGCTGATCGCCTCCACGGTGGTGCCGATCGCCGACCCGGTCCATCTGGCGCTCGCCACGTCGCTTGCCCTCCTTTGCGTCACCACGCTTGCCGCCATGGTCGGCGCCACCATCCCGATCGTGCTCGACAGGTTCGGCATCGACCCGGCCATGGCCACCGGCGTCTTCATCACCTCCACCAACGACGTTCTCGGCGTGCTGGTGTTCTTCCTGATGGCAACGACGTTCTATCTGGGGTGAGGCGCGTCCGGCGCAGCCGGCAAAAAGCAAACGATTTTGCTTTTTGAGCGCCGAACGCCCGGAGCCATGGCGAAGGGCCGGGCGGGCGTGTGAAAAGCCTTCCGTTTGTCGTCGTCCCGAACGGACCGTATGCAATTCGCCTGAAGATACCCTCAAAAAACTGTCCGGGACGACACGGATTACTGGGTCCCCGGTCACGCTTCGCTTGCCGGGGATGACAACAGAATTTGTGGCAATGCTTTCCCGCCCCACAGTTGTCATCCCGGGCGAACGCAGTGAGACCCGGGACCCAGTACGCCGTGAGATCAGTTATTTGATCCGGGACTATCCGCTCACAGGGACAGGAAACTCCGTCCGACCTGCCTCACCCGGCACCCCGCCCCGACAGCCTCACCCCGTCAGGATCAGCGCCGCCGCATCGAATTCCCTGCGCTTGTAGGCGCGGATGGCGGCGGCTTCGGCGTCCTCGCCCCAGCGTTCGATGTTGAAATCCTCTTCCACATGCGCCGCCTGCCAGGCGGCGTCCGCACTGAGCCGGTCTTGAAGGACGGCAAGTGCCAGGACGGCCGAACCGGACAGCGTCGTTGCCGTGTGAAGGGCGGCAAGCTGCAGCGGCGTGAGATCGTCGAGCCGGGCCCGGAAAGCGTTCAGGAGCGCCTCCGGCTGGTCCTGGTGGATGATGCCGCCGACGAGCACGAACCGGCCGCCGAGCAGATCCTCCGCCCAGGCGAGCACCGGATCCCACAGTTCCGTCTGGCGCTGAACCAGTGTCTCCGGGTCGTCGGCGCGGTAGCAGAGCGCATCGGTGCCGCAGAACCGGGCAATCTCGTCGGCGACCTCGCCGAACCGCGCGGTAACCGCGTCGATCGCCGAATTCGAAATCCGTGTCAGCGGCATGCTGGCCGGATTGATCTCCTTTTCCTGCGCCGCCCATTCCGCCGCCACCGCCCGGGCCAGCGGCTCGCTCGGCAGGACGAGCATGGCCTTGCCCGGTGTCTTCACCGGCCGACCGTCGAGATGAATCGCAAAACCGCCTGTCTGTTCAGCATGTTCCGCGCGCTCGTAGAATCGTTTTGGCAACTGGCGCCGGGACAGTTCCCGCACGCGCTGTTCCGGATCTTTCGCGGAATCGTCCGCCAGTGTTTCAAGTAGATCGCGCATCACGCCGTTTCCCTGTCAAAACCGAAAAGCTGCTCCAGCACGCCGTCGAACTGATCGAAATGGTCGATCACGTGAGAGGCGCCGGCCCCTTCCAGCCGGGGCCTGTCGTGGTAGCCCCAGGTCACCCCGATGCCGCGCACGCCGGCGGCCGCCGCCATTTCCATGTCGAAGGACGTGTCGCCCACCATAACCGTTCTGGCAGCCTCCGCGCCGGTTTCAGCCAGCGCCTGCAGGATCATATCCGGATGGGGTTTGGAGGGCGAGGTATCCGCGGTCTGGACGGTCACGAACCGGCCGTGCAGGCCGTGCACCTCGACCATGTGGTCGACTCCGCGCCGCGCCTTGCCGGTGGCGACGCCCAGCAGCACATCGTCGCGCGCGGCCAGCCGGTCGAGCACGTCCATCGTGCCGGGATAAAGCGGGTCGAGATCCAGCCCCTGCCCCCGCCGCTCCACCTTCGCGGCCCGGTAGGCGTCGGCCATTGTCGTCACGTGATGGGCGTTCTCCGGTCCCACCAGCGTCAGGAATGCCCGTTCCAGCGACAGACCGACAATGGAAAGCGCCGTGCGCCGGTCCGGCATCGGCAGCCCGGCCGCGGCAAATCCGACCTCCAGCCCGTGCAGGATGGTCTCCTGGCTGTCCACCAGGGTTCCGTCGCAGTCGAAGATAACGAGATACATGGGAATGGAATGCTCTTCAGGGCTCGGGTCGCTCAAGCCCCGCATGTGGCGGGTTTTGCGGATCAGGTCAAGAGGTCTGACCGTTCCGCTGGGCTTCCGTCGGTCCGGTGCCGCTTCCGCCGGGGATTATTCTCCGGCCGCCTCGCCGTCCGCACCCTTCCTGCGGACATACAGCTCCATGCGGTGATGGACGATCTCATAGCCCATTTCGGCGGCGATTTCGGCCTGCAGGCGCTCGATCCGGTCGGAGCAGAACTCGATGACCTTGCCCGTGTCCACGTCGATCATGTGATCGTGGTGCTCCGCCTCCGCATGTTCGAACCGGGCGGAATCGCCTTCGAACTGATGACGCTGGATCACCCCCTGATCCTCCAGCGCGCTCAGCGTACGATAGACGGTTGAAAGGGAGATCCCGGGCACCTGCTCTTCGCTGCGCCGGTGCAGTTCCACCGCGTCCGGGTGGTCCTCCGCCTCCGCCAGCACGTTCAAAAGCGCGGTCCGCTGGCGGGTCATCCGAACGCCCGCATCGCGCAGGGCCTGGGTCAGGCGCTCGGCTCTTTTCTGCGTCTTCGTCATGGCTTTTTTTTGCATAGCGGACCGGAGCGCGCAAGCTTTTTTGCAAATCATTCGCAACTGGACTTGACAAATGCAAATCATTCCCAGATGCATATTCTTGTTGCAAATCATTCCGAACTGCATTCAACTGAAAAAAAGCAGGAGTCTCAGATGATCGCCAGACGCGCCCTATTGGGTCTCGCGGCCGTGTTGTTCGCCCTTGGCGCCGTCCCCTCTCAGGCGGCGGACAAGCTCAAGGTGGTCACAACCTTCACCGTCATCGCCGACATGGCGCGGAACGTGGCGGGCGACACCGCCGAGGTGGCCTCGGTCACCAGGCCGGGAGCCGAGATCCACGGGTATCAGCCGACGCCGCGCGATCTGCTCAAGGCGCAGGATGCCGATCTGATCCTGTGGAACGGCCTCAATCTTGAACGCTGGTTCGAGCAGTTCTTTTCCAACCTGAGCGACGTGCCCTCGGCCGTGGTCTCCGACGGGGTCGTGCCGATGGCGATCGCGGGCGGGGACTATGACGGCAAGCCCAATCCCCACGCCTGGATGGCGCTCTCCTCCGCCGAGATCTACGTCGACAATATCGCCCGGGCGATGAGCGCGGCAGACCCGGCCAACGCGGACGTCTATGCCGCCAATGCGGAAGCCTACAAGAAACAGATCGCGGACGTCATCGGCCCGTTGCGCGACGCCGTGCGCGCGCTTCCCGAGGAGCGCCGCTGGCTGGTGACCTCCGAGGGCGCCTTCTCCTATCTGGCCCGGGATTTCGGACTGAGAGAGGTCTACCTGTGGCCGATCAATGCCGATCAGCAGGGCACCCCGAAACAGGTCAAGGCGGTGATCGACGCCGTGCGCGAGCACAAAATCCCCGCAGTCTTTTCCGAATCCACCGTATCGGACAAGCCGGCAAGGCAAGTTGCCCGCGAGACCGGCGCGCACTACGGTGGCGTCCTCTATGTCGACAGTCTCAGTGAACCGGATGGCGCGGTACCGACCTATCTGGACCTGCTGCGCGTCACCTCCGAGACCATCGTGAAAGGACTCTCTCATGAATGAAGGCATCCGCGCTGAAGGGCTGACCGTTACCTACCGGAACGGTCATACGGCCCTGCGCGAGGCCTCCTTTGCCATTCCCACCGGCACGATTACCGCGCTGGTGGGAGTGAACGGCGCGGGCAAGTCGACGCTGTTCAAGGCGCTGATGAATTTCGTTCCGGTCTCCACCGGTCGGGTCGAGATCCTCGGACAACCGGTCAAACAGGCCCTGAAGGCCCAGACGATTGCCTATGTCCCTCAGGCCGAAGAGGTCGACTGGTCGTTTCCCGTCCTTGTCGAAGACGTGGTGATGATGGGCCGCTACGGCCACATGGGCTTTCTGCGCCGTCCGCGCGCGGCGGATCATGAGGCGGTCGATGCCGCCTTGGCGCGGGTCAACATGACCGCCTTCCGCCATCGCCAGATCGGCGAATTGTCGGGCGGACAGAAGAAGCGGGTGTTTCTGGCGCGCGCCCTGGCGCAGGACGCAAAGGTCATTCTTCTCGACGAACCGTTCACCGGGGTCGACGTCAAGACCGAGGAGCAGATCATCGCCCTGTTGCGGACGCTGCGCGAGGAAGGCCGGGTGATGCTGGTCGCAACCCACAATCTGGGCTCCGTGCCCGAATTCTGCGACCGGGTTGTGCTGGTCAAGGGCACGGTCCTCGCCCACGGCCCAACCACCGAGGTCTTCACCCCCGAGAACCTGCGCATGGCCTTCGGCGGCGTGCTGCGTCATTTCGTTCTCGGCGGCGAAACGTTGCACGAGGACGAGGACGCACGCCGGGTCGAGGTCTTCACCGACGACGAGCGCGCGGCGATCTTCTACGACGACCGGCACCAGACGACAGAGGACAAGGTTCAGTGATCGACGTTTTGCTCGAGCCCTTCTCCTACGGCTACATGACCAATGCCATCTGGGTGTCCGCCCTGGTCGGCGCGGTCTGCGCCTTCCTGTCTGCCTATCTCATGCTCAAGGGCTGGTCGCTGATCGGCGATGCGCTCTCCCATTCCATCGTCCCGGGCGTCGCCGGCGCCTACATGCTCGGGCTGCCGTTTTCCATCGGGGCCTTCCTGTCCGGCGGATTGGCCGCCCTGTCGATGCTGTTCCTGCGGTCCCGGTCGGGGCTCAAGGAGGACGCGGTGATCGGGCTGATCTTCACGTCCTTTTTCGGGCTCGGCCTGTTCATGGTGTCGCTCAGGCCCATGGCGGTCTCGATCCAGACCATCACCATGGGCAACATCCTTGCCATCACCCCGTCCGACACGCTGCAGCTTGTCCTTATCGGCGGAGTGTCCCTGATCGTTCTCCTGGCCAAGTGGCGCGACCTGATGGCGGTCTTTTTCGACGAGGCCCATGCCCGTTCCATCGGTTTGAACCCGGAAGCGCTTCAGATCGTCTTCTTCACGCTTCTTGCAGCCTGCACCGTCGCCGCGATGCAGACGGTCGGCGCCTTTCTCGTCATCGCCCTCGTCGTCACGCCGGGCGCGACGGCCTATCTGCTGACGGACCGGTTCCCGCGCCTGATCGCCCTGTCCGTTGCCATCGGCGCGATAACAAGCGCTGCCGGCGCCTATCTCAGCTACTTTCTTGACGGAGCGACCGGCGGCGTCATCGTCTGCCTGCAGACCGCGCTTTTCGTCCTTGCCTTCGTCTTCGCTCCCAAGCACGGCACCCTGGCGGCCCGCCGCCGTGCCCGCGCGGCGCTGAAGGAGACGGCCTGATGGACGGCAACCTGATCGACCTGGCGCTCCTGCCCCTGCAGTTCCCCTTCATGCAGAAGGCCTTGCTGATCACGGTGATCATCGCGCCGGCGGCCGCCATGCTGTCGTGTTTTCTCGTCCTCAAGGGCTGGTCGCTGATGGGCGACGCCGTCAGCCATGCGATCCTGCCGGGCGTGGTCCTGGCCTATCTGGCCGGCATTCCGCTGGTCTTCGGCGCCTTTATCGCCGGGCTCTTCACCGCCCTTGCCACCGGCTTCATCAAGGACCATTCCCGGGTGAAACAGGACACGGTGATGGGCGTGGTCTTTTCCGGCATGTTCGGCCTGGGCATCGTGATCTACACCCGGATCGAAAGCGGACTGCATCTCGACCACATCCTGTTCGGCAACATGCTGGGCGTGGGAGCCGAGGATCTCTGGACGGCGGGCCTGATCGCGGTGCCGGTGGCCGTCATCCTGCTGGTGAAATGGCGCGATATCCTGGCCCATGCCTTTGATCCGGTCCAGGCGCGGATGGTGGGACTGCCCGTCAGGGCAATCCACTACGGGCTTCTCGCGATCCTGTCGGCCACGATCGTGGCCATGCTTTCTTCCGTCGGCATTATCCTCTCGATCGCCTTCCTGATCGCCCCCGGCGCCGTCGCGTTCCTTTTGACCCGGCGCTTCGGGCCGATGCTTCTGACTGCAGTGGCCGTCGCGCTGATTGCCGGGATCTCGGGCATCTACGCCAGTTTCTGGCTGGACAGCGCGCCCGCGCCCACCATCGTCCTGATCCTCACCGGGCTCTTTGTCGCCGCCCTTGTCCTGCGCATCCGGCTGACATCTCAAAACGCCGCCCTGGCGGCATCTGTTCCCGAAGCTACGGGCGAGCGCCGGGCCGGACTGCGGGAAGAAACGTGATATCCCGGGCTGGCGAGCCGTGTCTCAGCCGGTCTGCGCGGCGGGAACGGCGGTCCGCCTGATCTCCCCGAGATCGGAACGGAAGGCGACGGGCCGGAACTGATGGAGAAGGTCCTGATCGATCTTCCCGCCCATTTCCAGAAGCGTTGCATAGGCCTGACGGGCACTGAACGCCCTCTTGTAGGCGCGTTCTTCGGTCAGGGCGGAATAGATGTCGCAAATGGTGAGCATGCGCACATATCGGCCGATCTCGTCCCCGGACAGCCCGTCCGGGTAGCCGGTACCGTCCAGATATTCATGGTGGTGAACGGCAAGGTCGATAATATCCGGCACGATTTCCGGACGTCCGGTCAGGATCTCCCGGGAGTAGACCGGATGTTTCCTGACCAGCGTGAACTCTTCCCTGGTCAGTTTGCCGGGCTTGTCCAGGATCGACAGCGGAATCCGCACCTTGCCCACATCGTGGACCACGGCGCCAATACCCAGAAGCGCGACTTCCTCCGCCGAGGCGCCCAGCAGCTTGGCGAAGGAAATCGCATATCCCGTCACCAGCATCGAGTGGCAGAACGTGTGACTGTGATGGCTCTGCACGGCGGACAGCCATGCGCCGATCCCGTCCGACCGGATCGCGCTCAGCGTGAGTTGGACGGACTCCGCCGTTTGAACGATCGGCAACTGCGTTTCCGTCATCACCGACAGGGCGATCCGGTCAAGAACGGCGCAGAGGCGCTCCACGGAAAGGCGTGTCGCCGCCGGTGTATCGTCCGGCAGGTTCGGACCGGAGTAGTCGCCGATCAGCGGCTTCAGCAGGTCCAGGGCTTCCTCGATGGGCAGATCAACATTCCAGAGCTGGGAAAAACCGAGCGCCCTGGCCTGAACCCCCTCCTGCCGTTTCGCGAGATTGACAAGCCCGATCTTGGGAATATCGCCGGCCTCGCCGAGTATGGACCGGATGCGGGAGACAACTGCGCCATTGGTGGTGCGAACGTCTGCCAGAATGACATCCGCCGGCTCCGCAACGGCCGCGGCTCCATCCTCACAGTCGATCAGCTGCGTATTGAAAAACTGCGCCAACTGGCGAAAAAGAACAGGACAAGCTGTTCGGTCGGCTAAAAGCAGCAGTATTTTCATCTCTGCCCTCCCAGGCAGACAATCTATTCGCTGTTGTTAAAAGCAGCACCTCGAATAAACACAATTATTATTAACTAGTTAAAATACAGTTTCTGCACGAATATTATTTGTAAATACACGGAGCCCCTCACCGGGAACACCGTTTTTTTTCAGAAACCGGAAGCCTCAACCTATGCGAGATAAACTAACATCGTGACCGCAGCTTGCGTGTAATGGTTCCTGCGGCCCACAGCCGGGCCCGTACGGCCCCACCCGTCGCCATTTGGAGTTCTACAGATCTCCGTCGATGTGGACTGGTGTAAGATCCGCCCGGCCAACGGCCAGCCGGGCCGGCAGTCCCGCCAAGAGGCAGAAAACAGTCCGAGATACCATCAACATGTCCGAAAATCCCGAAACGCAGATCTGCAAGCCCGCTCCCGCCAAGGCCGAGTCCCGCCAGACCGATCTGCCCTGGAAGTCCCCGAAACCCGGCCACGAGGATCCGAAGGCTCCCGAACTCATCGCCGCCATCATGCGCAGCCCGAACTACCGCCAGGCCGATGAGGACGTCGACTTCCTGAACCGGGACGAGACCCGCGGCCTCCGCCTGCAGCTCGACTTCACCAAGGCCGAGACCCTCTTCCAGGAACACGGCATCTCTCATTCCATCGTCGTCTTCGGCAGCACCCGCGTACCCGAACCGGCGGCCGCCCGCCGCAGGGTGGCGGAGGTGCAGGCCGCATTGGCCCGGGATCCGGGCAATGCGGACCTGGTCCGGCGCCTGGCGGTTGCCCAAAGGGTCTTCGACAAGAGCCGCTACTACGACATCGCCCGGGAATTCGGCCGGCTGGTCGGTGAAGCGGAACACGAGACCGGCGATCATCTTGCCGTCGTCACCGGCGGCGGCCCGGGCATGATGGAGGCGGCCAATCGCGGCGCGGCGGATGTGGGCGCGCGCACGGTCGGGCTCAACATCACCCTGCCCCACGAGCAATATCCCAATCCCTACGTCACGCCGGACCTGTGCTTCCGCTTCCACTATTTCGGGCTGCGCAAGCTGCACTTCATGATGCGCGCCCGCGCGCTCGTGGTCTTCCCCGGCGGCTACGGCACCCTCGACGAGCTGTTTGAGACCCTGACGTTGATCCAGACCCGCAAGATCGCCCCCGTTCCGGTGATCCTGGTCGGCGAGGACTACTGGCGCAAGGTGTTCGATCCCGATTTCCTGGTGGCCGAGGGCGTGATCGATCCGGAGGACCGGGACCTGTTCTGGTACGCCGAAACGGCGGCGGAGATCTGGGAGGATATCCTGCGCTGGTATGAGCTTGCCGGCAAGCCTATCACCGGATAGGTCATGTAAAACAATCCGATATCAACGGGAGGTCCGGACATGGAGATTTCGTTTCACGGTGCCGCGGAAGGTGTGACCGGCTCCTGCCACATGATCACCTGCGCCGGCAGGAAGATCCTGATCGATTGCGGCATGTTCCAGGGCGGGCACGAGCTCAACGAGGACAACGCCGGGCCCTTCGGCTTCGATCCGGGCGGGGTCGACGTCCTGCTCCTGACCCACGCCCATCTCGACCACTGCGGACGGATTCCGCTGCTGGTGAAACAGGGGTTCCGGGGCGAGATCATCTGCACCGCCGCGACCCGCGACCTTGCCCGCCTTGTCATGCTGGATTCGGCCCACCTGCATGAGGAAGAGGCCCGCCGGCGCCGGCGCCACGGCAACCACAGCAAGGGCGGCGAGCCGCTCTACGACACCATGGACGCCTTCGACGCCATCGACCGGTTCGGACGCAACGCCGATTACGACAAGCCGATCCAGCTGGCCCGCGGCATCACCGCCACCTTCGTCGACGCCGGGCACATCCTCGGCTCGGCCTCCATCCTGCTGGAACTGGAGGAAGACGGCCGCAGGAGGCGCGTGCTGTTTTCCGGCGATATCGGCCCGGACGAAAGACCGCTCCTGAGCGACAACCAGGCGCCGTCGGACGTCGACGTCGTGATCATGGAAACCACCTACGGCGACCGCGATCACAGGCCGCTGAAGGCATCCGTCGACGAGTTCTACGACGCCATCCGCGACGCCGAGGAACGCGGCGGCAACGTGATCATCCCCACCTTCGCCCTGGAGCGCGCCCAGGAACTGCTGTACTTCCTGCGCGAAGGCATGGAGCGCAAGGAAATTCCCGACACGTTGCATGTGTTCCTGGATTCCCCCATGGCGATTTCCGCGACCCAGATCTTCCGCCGCCACCCGGACGCCATGCGCGCTGACGTCGCGCGGATGCTCAACAGCGGCCAGGACCCGTTCCAGCTGCCCAGCCTGCGTTTCACCCGCGAAAGCCATGAATCGATGGCGCTGAACCGGATCCGTTCCGGCGCGATCCTGATGGCCGGCTCCGGCATGTGCACCGGCGGCCGCGTCCGCCACCACCTGCGCCATAACCTGGCCCATTCCGACTGCAGCGTCATCTTCGTCGGCTTCGCCGCGCAAGGCACGCTCGCCCGCATCATTGTCGACGGCGCCCGCTCCGTGCGCCTGTGGGGCCGGGAAATCCCGGTCCGGGCCAAAATCCACACCATCAACGGTTTTTCCGCCCACGCCGGCCGCTCCGAACTGCTCGCCTGGCACCGCCAGACCGGCAAACCGGAAATCACCTTCCTCGTCCACGGCGAACCGGAAAAGAAGGAGAGTTTCGCCAAAGCGCTCAAGCACACCCGCGTGGAAATGCCGAAGCTGCACCAGAAGTACGTGATTTAGAGTGGGCAGGTTCCGGCCGCCGGCTTCCTGCAGGAGGGTATCTCCTGAGCGGGCATTTGCACGGGCCGCCCTCGACTTCGCCGTCTTTCCCCTCTAACAAGGCTCACACACACCAGCCCCCGTCCCGGAGCCGCCGTTGACCAAGATCATCGCCCTGTTCATGCTTGCCCTGGCCCTGGTCCAGATCATCAGGCCGCTCGGCTGGCCGGGGCTGAAGAAACGGTCGGACGCCTGGAAGCTGGCGCTCGGCGGGCTGATGGTCACCGTGATCGCCATCGGGCTGATCGCGCTGATGTAGTAGGGGCGGGCATATACCACCACGTCATCCCGGGCGAACGCAGTGAGACCCGGGACCTACTCGTTCCCAGAGCCGTCGTTCCTCCCGATCAAGGCTGCGGCAATCGGTTCTGCGAGTAGGCCCCGGATGAAGTCCGGGGTGACGGTTGTGGAGCGTGGCACGGTATTTCCGCACCTCTTCAAGCTCCGGCCGGGCTAAGAGCTAATCACCCTTGCGCTTCGCTATGGCTTCGCGCGTTCGTCGCTTGAAACGCCAAATCGTTGGCGTTTCATGGGCAAGCCCGACGCCTTGCGCTTCGCCATGGCTCCGCGCGTTCGGCATTCCAATCGACAAATCATTGTCGCCCCGGCGCGCCCCGGCCCTTCGCTAGGGCTCCGGGCGTTCGTCGTTCAAAAAGCAAAATCGTTGGCTTTTTGTCGGCTACGCCGACCACTCCTCACTCCTCCGGGTCGCTGATGTCCGGGTCGTAGTCGGAGGCGTCGAAGCCCAGGAGGTTCCAGGTCTGCTGCATGTGCGGCGGCAGGGGGGCGGAGACGTCGATGACGCCGTGGCCCGACGGATGGGGAATGACGATCCGGCGGGCGAGCAGGTGCAGCCGGTTCTGGATGCCGCCGGGCAGCTCCCAGTTCTCGATGTTGAAATACTTGTCGTCGCCGATGATCGGATGGCCGATATGGGCGGCGTGGGCCCGGAGCTGGTGGGTCCGGCCGGTGACGGGGCGCATGGACACCCAGGACAACTTCTGCGCCGACTGTTCCACCACCGAATAGAGCGAGACCGCGTGCTGGGCGTCGTCCTCGCCCTGGCGCGCCACCCGCATGCGCTCGTTTTCCTCCGAGCGCGCGAGGAAGGTCGAGATCCGCCCCTGCTTGGGCTTGGGAACGCCCGCCAGCATCGCCCAGTAGATCTTGCGGGTGTTGCGGTGGCGGAACGCCTTGGTGAGTTCCTGGGCCGCCTTGCGCGTCTTGGCGACGAGGATGATGCCCGAGGTTTCCCGGTCGAGCCGGTGCACCAGCTTCGGCTTGTTGCCCTTGCGGTCGGTGAAGGCGTCCAGCATGCCGTCGAGATGGCGCTTCAGCCCGGAGCCGCCCTGCACGGCAAGTCCCGCCGGCTTGTTGAGGACCATCACATGATCGTCCTCGAACAGCATCATGTCCTCGATCGCCTTGCGGTCGTCGGCAATGAGCCTGGTGGATTTGGGCCTTTTGTTCTTGGTGTCGTCCGCGGCCAGTTCCACGCCGAGCGGCGGCACGCGCACGATCTGTCCCTTGGCGATCCGGGTGGAGCTTTCCGCCCGCTTGCCGTCGACGCGCACCTGTCCGGTGCGCAGCAGTTTCTGCAGCCGGCCGAAGCCCAGTCCCGGATAGTGCGCCTTGAACCAGCGGTCGAGGCGCATGCCCGCCTCGTCTGCGGTCACTGTTTTCTGGTCGATTGCGGACATTTCGTTCTCTTTGGCGCAAGCAGCCGTCCGGCCGGCGCATGGGGTCGGCCCCGCATATAGGCGGTTTCAGGGAATTTTGAAAGCCCTGCGGTTTTCGACATATCCATGAGTGGCGGAGGACCACAGCAGCGGAGCTCAATTACCTCTCCAACCGGGCTCTGCGCAGCCCAGGCCCTGATCCACCGCGTTGCTCCCGTCATCCCCGACAAGTGAGGCGTAGCCGAACGCAGATCCGGGATCCAGAAATCAGTCGCGCGCAAGCGCGTCCTGTCGTCTTTAAAGCGGTGCTCGCTTGCGCTCGCGCTGTCAGCTGGATCCCGGATCTCGTGATGGCGTTGATACGCCACACGGTCCGGGATGACCAACCATGGGACGCCCCTCAGGCGGCCAGCTGGCGCATCACGAACAGGCCGGCGAAGACAGCGGCGATGGACAGCGTCACCGACAGGAGCACATAGGCAATCGCCGCATGGGTGTCACCCCGCTCCCACATCAGAGCCACATCGAGCGAAAACGCGGAAAAGGTGGTGAAGCCGCCGAGCATGCCCGTTGCCACGAAATAGCGCAGGGACTGCGACCCGCCGGCGCCGTGGCGGACCAGCCAGCCGACGAAGAGCCCCATGATCAGCGAGCCGACGACATTCACCGTGATCGTGCCGTAGGGAAAGCCGGGACCGAAGGCCCTCAGCGTCCACACCCCGACCAGGTGGCGCAGGCCCGCACCGATGCCGCCGCCCAGGGCGACAAGGAGGAAATGGTTCATGAGCCCTTCTCGACCGTTCTTAAAATGCGCCCGTCTGCCGCATCCGGATCAGTTTCAGGATAACGAGAGCGATCGGCCATGTGTGCCAGAAAAGATCGAAGATATCGATGGGCTTCTTCAGTTGCCCCTGCGCCAGCATGCGCAGCTTTTCCACCAGGTGCGGCTCGGGGAAGAACGGAGCGAGGCCGAGCACGACCGCGAACAGCAGCAGGCCGGCCAGCGGGATCTTGTCGAAAAATTCAAGCATCGGCAGCAATCTGTTGTGTGTGCGACGTAGGCGGTCAGGCCTGCTCGGCCGCGACGGGCTTTTCCGCGTTCTTGCCCATCGCCTCGAAGGTCTTCACCTGTTCATCGTATTTCGGGTCGATGGTGCCGCACAGCCGGTCCCAGAAGGAGAAGAAATTGGCGTAATTGTACTTGAAGCGCGAATGGTGCTGGTCGTGGAAGGTGACGCAGACCATGGGCGAGGGCATGCGCGACAGCGGCGAGGCGTAGAATTCGAAGCCCGAGTGCCCGATGGTGCCGTTGAAATGGTCCCACAGCCGGTGCGCGACGAGGACCACGGCCGGGATCGGCAGGAACAGGACCGCCCACAGGTAATAGCTCTGCATCACGAAGGCATCGACCAGGTCGTCGGAATAGGTGCTCCAGACCGTCGGCGCCACGGAGCGGTGATGCTCGGCGTGGAAGCGGTAGAGCCACCTGGTGTGCATCAGCCGGTGCCCCCAGTAGAACCAGGCATCGAAGGCGACGACGGAGATGACGAACATCAGCGGCACGGACCACCACGTGAGCGGCAGCGGCTCGACGAAGGTATAGCCGCGCACCGAGAGAAACACCCCGCCCGCCAGGCAGCCCGCGGTCGCCGTCAGCGACCACACGCTCTGTCGTATCTCTTTCCACATGCGCTTTTCGCCGCGCCGGTTGGCCTGGATCCGCCGCTCCGGATGGCGGTTCTGGATCGTCACAAGGACCCAGCCGGTGGCGAAATACAGGAACACGTTGACCCCGTAGGCCACCGCCCAGAACGGCAGGAAGTCCAGAAAGATGTCGAGTGCCTGTTTCAGCATGTTCCATTCCGCTTTGTGCCAGTCTACCCCGAAACACCGGGACCGCGCTTGCGCAATTCAGCGCACCTTCTCAAGAGCCGTATCGGGTATCTCGCCCGTCGTCTCCATGTCCCGGACCATCGTGTCGTAACCCGGGTGGACCGTTCCCATCAGCCGGTCCCAGATGGAGAAGAAATTGCCGTAATTATAGTGGAACTGGGAATGATGCAGGTCGTGAAACGTGGTGCAGATCATCGGCGACGGCCAGCGAGACGACTTCGAGGCGAAATATTCAAAGCCCGAATGGCCGACCATGCCGGTGATCTGGTCGAACAGGCGCAGGGCAAACACCGAAAGGGCCGGAACCGGCAGCACGAACCAGACGATCAGGTAGAAGCCGTGCTCGATCAGCGTGTCGATGGTGGTGGAACTGTCGTTGCTCCAGGCGGTCGGCGCCACCGAGCGGTGATGGGGCACATGCCACTTGTAGAACGCCGGCAGGTGCAGGATCCGGTGGCCCCAGTAGAACCAGGCGTCGAACAACACCACGCAGACCGCGAACATCAGCGGGAACGACCACCAGGACAGCGGCAGCGGCGCGAACAGCGTCCAGCCCTGTGTCTGCGCGAAATAGCCGGCCGACAGCAGCGCGGAAGAGGTCGCGAGCGCATGCAGCGACGCGCGGATTTCCTCCTTCACCCGCTTCATGCCGTCCCGGTGTTTCTGGATGCGCCGGTCCGGATGGGTCCGGTTGATCGCCGTCATGGTCAGGCCGGTCGCGAAATAGACGGCGAGCATGGCCGCGTAGATCACGGCAAAGACGGTCAGATAGTCCAGCAGAAGCTGCATTGTGCCACGTTCCTAGTCCCGCTGCCCCGCGTAGATGTCCTCGAAGTCCGAAACCCTCTGGTCGTAGGTCGGGTGGATCGTCCCGCACAGCCGGTCCCAGAAGGAAAAGTAGTTGGCGTAATTATAGACGAAGTACTGGTGGTGCTGGTCATGGTAGAGCGTGCACAGGAGCGGCCAGGGCCGGCGCGCGGTCGGGCTGGCGAAATGCTCGTAGCCGCAATGGCCGATCGCCGCCGACACCTGGTCGAACACCCTGTGGGCGAGGAAGACCGCCGCCGGCATGGGAACGACGAACAGCACCAGCGCGTAGTAGCTGTGGGCAAACAGCGTATCCACGGAAGAGCCCGCATCGTTCGACCACACCGTCGGCGTGATCGTCATGTGGTGCGGCTTGTGAAACCGGTAGAACGCTTTGGTGTGCAGGATCCGGTGCCCCCAGTAGAACCAGGTGTCGTGGAGAACCAGCGACAGCACGAAGAACAGCGGCGCCGACCACCATGTCAACGCCACCGGCTGCACCAGGGTCCAGCCGTTGAACTGGGCATAGAGGCCGATCGCAAGGCAGGTGCTGGTGATGGACAGCTGCTTCATGGACGACCTGATGTCCCTGAGCGGCCGATGCGACGGGTCGCGCTTCTGAATGCGCCGTTCCGGATGACGCGCATTGAGCGCGGTCATGGTCAGGCCGACGGCAAACAGGATGACGAGGCTTGCGAGATAAAGCGCGGCAAAAAGCAGGAAAAATTCCGCAATGCCGTTCAGGAACGGATTTTCCACCAACGCCATGAACACGCCCCGTATGGGAATGAAGAACGGCCGGGTCTGCCCCTTGATCCGTCCGGTTTCGAATAACTGATTGCTCCTCTTTATAGAAACACCCGACGTTGCAATGCAAACGGTGGCGGGCGGTTAGATACAGAAATCGACCGTTTCCGCGGCCAATGCGGCAATTTGCTCCCGGATCGGCGGCATCAGGCCGGGGTCTGCCTTCAGCACCGGTTCCTCCTCGTCCAGGATGGCGCTGAAGACCGCATGGCGGCAGGCCCGCTCCTGGTCGGGCGACAGAACCTGCGTTCCGGCAGCAGACAGAACGATGCTGATCAGCCGGTCGGCCGCGTTCAGCCGGCCCCACAGATAGTCATGCTCGCGCCAGCGTCGGTTGAAGAACGCGCCGAAGGCATTGAGGTTCTCGCCCTTGAGCTCGAACCCGTCCGCCCCGAAGCTGCCGGCATCGCGCGGGCTGATGCGGTCGACCAGGATCTCGCTGACTTCGGAAAAGTCGTTGCTCTGCAGCAGCGGGAAGGTCACCAGGTCGTAAAAAGCGAAGCCGACGTAGCGCTCGGTCAGTTCACGGCCGACCGTCGCCGCAAGCAGCGGGTCATGGGTGAGTTCTGCGAACACCTCGTCCTGCATGCGGTCCAGATCCGGCAGCCCCATGAGCTGGGACAGGTGCTCCAGGACAGCCTTCAGGCGGTTCGTGTTGTCCGCGACGGCCCCGGGGTGCCGGGACAGCGCCCGGCACAGGTCGCTCGCCAGGGCCCGGCTGTCTTGACCGTAGAAGTCCTCCCGCCAGCGCCAGCGGAGATTGTCGATCTGCTGATAAAGGCGGCTCTTGAGGTGGTCGAGACCGGCGATCGCCCGGCCGTCATCGGCGTCATTTTCCCGGACGCGGTGATAAAGGCCGTTGAGCTTGCGGATGGCAAAGCGCAGCCGGCGCACGCGGTAGTCCACATCGAGGCCGCGCAGGATGGAGACCACCTCCGCATCCGGATCGGGCGGCCGCTCGCCGCTTTCCTTGGCAAGGTCCGCGAAATGGCCTCCGAGCAGCCACAAGAGCGCATCCTTGCGCTCCGCCCGGCCCGTCGGTCCGCCCATGGCCGCAATCAGGTCAGACAGCCGCTCGCAGACCGCATGCAGCTTGAGCGACTGGTAGTTCAGGAAGGCATAGCCTGCCTGGGCATGGGCCTCCGCGTTGGCCTGCGCCCGGTATTTCGTCAGCGCTTCCGGCTTGATCCGGGTGCGTCCGCGCAGGATCCGGCGCACCGCCTTGTCCACCACCGGGTCCGCGGCGGAGATCGTCTCCGCAAGCCACCGGCCCCTGCGGTTGCGCGCCTCGATATCCTTCAGTTCGTCGCCAATGGGCTCGTTGCGCGGGATATGGGCGAGCGAGGCCAGGATGGTGCGGAAGAAGCTCGGCATCTGCTGCCCGGCCTCCGCCGCCGCCTCGACGCCGCCGGGAGACGGGTCCACGTAGATCAGCCGGCGCGCGACCTCGCGCGAGGCCGGGCGCTGCTTGATAACATCGATCACCGGTCCGAACGGCTTGTTCATGACCACGCTGCCGTCGACGAAACAGCGGTTGCCGGGCTGTTCGGGTTCGATTTCCAGGCCCTTGGCCAGAAAGGCGGTCCGGTTCGGCCAGGCGAGACGGTATTTCTTGAGGACGTGGTCCATTTCCGAAACCGTCGCCGGCGCAAACGCGCCGGGGAAGGAGGAGGTGGACCGGGCCGCGAACACCAGTTCCGGAATGCACTCCGGGCCGAACTGGCTCAGCACGTCGCCGGGCATCCTGTGCATGGCGTGGAAATTCAGGATCCGGCGGTGGTCCAGTTCCTCGATGAAATTCGGATCGTCGATGCGAATACGCCGGCGCTGGCCGTAATAATCGGTCAGCGTCACGAACAGGTCCAGCGTCTGGCCGCGCGGGATCAGGGTCCTGCCCTCCTCCATGTGCCGGTCCATCGCGGCACAGGCCTCCAGCATCCAGCCGATGTAGCGCGACCCGGAAAACGGCGGCTTGAACCAGCGCGACTGCATGAAGATGCGCAGCTTCTCCCGGGTTTCCGGATCCTTGATCCGGCTCTTCAGCTGGCGTGCGATCAGCCCGTCGAGCACGGGACTGACGCCCGATTTCAGATAGCGGGAAAATCCGTTCTGGGGCCGCGCCAGTTCGGTCACGTCCGCATTCTTCAGCCACAGGTCCCGGTGGCTGTCGAGCGGCAGGTCATGGGCAAGCGCGCGGGCCAGCATGATGCCGTTGACCCCGCCGGCGGAGGCACCGGCGATCGCATCGGAAACGACGCGGATATCGATCTTGCCGGCAATCCTGTCGAGAAAATCGCGATAGGCGTTTTCGCTCGGAGCGGCCGGCCGGTCCGGGGACGGTGTCACATACCTGCGCCCGTTGCCTGCGGCCCGCGAGGCGGACGCGCGAACCAGATTAAGCACCTCCCGGCTGACGCCATGCATGTAGATGGCCAGCGAAACGCCGCCGTAAAACACAAAAGCCAGCCGGAGTTCCAGTTCCTTCATCCCGTTTGTGTCCCACACCCGCTGAGAACCGGGTGAGTATACCCCAGCCCTCCTTAAGAGCGGATTGACGTCAGGACCGAAGGACAGCGCCCCTTGCGCCGGCGCGCGGGCGATCCGCAATGCATTGCATCCGTGAAATACCGCGAGGGTCTATGCCCCTCCCCGCTCCTTGCGCAGCTTGGCCCAGTATTCCAGCCGCTTGCGCAATTCGCGCTCGAAGCCCCGCTCCGGCGGATCGTAAAAGGTCTGGCGGCCGAGGTCCTCGGGGAAATAGTCCTGGCCGGAGAAGCCGTCCGGCGCGTCGTGGTCGTACCGGTAGCCGGCGCCGTAGCCTTCCTCCTTCATCAGCTTCGTCGGTGCATTGAGGATATGCTTGGGCGGCAGCAGCGAACCGCTGGTCTTCGCGCTGCGGGTTGCCGCCTTGTAGGCCACATAGACCCCGTTCGACTTCGGCGCCGTCGCCAGATAGACCACCGTCTGGGCAAGTGCCAGCTCCCCTTCCGGCGAGCCGAGCATCTGATAGGCATCGCGCGCCGCGTTCGCCTGCACCAGCGCATGCGGGTCGGCAAGACCGATATCCTCCACCGCCATGCGGATCAGCCGGCGGGCGAGGTAAAGCGGGTCCTCGCCGCCGTCGAGCATGCGGCAGAACCAGTAGAGCGCGGCATCCGGATCGGAGCCGCGCACCGACTTGTGAAGCGCGGAGATCAGATTGTAGTGGCCGTCCGCGCTCTTGTCGTAGATCGGCGCCCGCCGCTGGACGATCTCCTGCAGGCGCTCCGCGTCGAACACCTCCCCTTCGTCCGCGGCCCGCCAGACATCTTCGGCCAGCGTCAGCGCCGACCGGCCGTCGCCGTCGGCCATGCGCACCAGCACCGCGCGCGCTTCCGCATCGAGCGGCAGCGGCTTGCCTTCCACCTCCTCCGCCCGGACAAGCAGCCGGCCGAGCGCCTCGATGTTGAGGGAATGGAAGGTCATCACATGGGAGCGGGACAGGAGCGCGGCATTCAGTTCGAACGAGGGGTTTTCCGTGGTCGCGCCCACGAGCGTGATCGTGCCGTCTTCCATGACCGGCAGGAAGCTGTCCTGCTGCGCCCGGTTGAAACGGTGGATCTCGTCCACGAAGAGCAGCGTGGCGCGTCCGCCCATCCGGCGCGCCCGGGCGGCCTCGAACACCTTCTTCAGATCGGCAACGCCGGAAAAGATCGCCGAAATCTGCTCGAAGGCGAGATCCGTCTCCGCCGCCAGCAGCCGCGCCACGGTGGTCTTGCCGGTCCCCGGCGGCCCCCAGAAGACCAGCGACCCGAGCGACCTGCTTTTCAGCATGCGCGACAGCGTTCCCTCGGGCCCGAGCAGATGATCCTGCCCGACCACATCGCCAAGCTTCTGCGGCCGCAGCCGGTCGGCCAGCGGCCGGGCGACGTCGGACCCGAGACCCGAAGCTTCGAAAAGATCGCTCACCGTCGCGTCAACTCCTGAAATGTTTGCCTTCCGAGCGAAGCAAACGGCTTTGCCCTCTCGCCTGACACGCCCTCTTCCAAGGGAGGAGATAAACAGGGCCGACGCATTCCTTCAACTGCAAAGACCCTGTCGTATATCCAGGTTGTCATCCCGGCCGGAGCAACGCGGAGGGCCGGGATCCAATACGCCGTGAGCTCTCAACTCAAGCAATCGACCTCACGGAATACTGGGTCCCTGCCTGCGCAGGGACGACACCGGAGATCGGGAAAACGAAGCCCTGCCCAATGCGCTCTATCCGCGCAGGACGATCCGGTTGACCTTGCCGTTGCGCTCGATCGACAGCTGCCATACGCGCGGTTTGGACCGGGTGATCGCTTCCAGCATGCGGGTGCTCTGCACCTCCTGATCATTGACCGCGCGCACGATATCGCCGACGCGCAAACCGACGCGGGCCGCGGCACTGCCCGGTTCGATACTGGCAACGACCACCCCTTCCGGATCGCCGTCGAGACGCAGTTCATCGGCGACCGCCGGCGACAGGTTCATCACCGTCGCCCCTTCGAAGGGAGAATATTCCGTCAGGGCGCGCGTGTCCCGCGGGACGGTTTCCGGCGCGGGCTTCAGCGCCACGCGGACATCGACCTGGTCCGGGCCGCGCTGAAGGGTGAATGTCGACGTCCCGCCCGGTCTTTTGGTCGCAAACCGGTATCCGAAGGAATCCGGATCGGAGACTTCCTTGCCGTCGATGGCCACGACCAGATCGCCGACCCTCAGTTGCGCATCCTCCGCGGGAGACCCCTCGTAGACGTTGGTGACCAGCACTCCGCGCGGCCGGTCCAGCGACATGGCCTCCGCGATTTCCGCGGTTACCAGCTGCACCGTGGCGCCGAGCCAGGGCCTCTGGACCTTGCCCCCCTGTTCCGCCTGGGAGGCGATGAACCGGGCCATATGCGCCGGAATGGCGAAGCCGATGCCGTTGGAACCGCCGGAGCGGGAAAAGATCGCCGAGTTGATCCCGACCAGCCCGCCGTTCATGTCAACCAGCGCGCCGCCGGAATTGCCGGGATTGATCGCCGCGTCCGTCTGGATGAAGAACTGGTAGTCGGTGACGCCGACCTGGGTCCGAGCCAGGGCGGAAACGATCCCCTGGGTCACGGTCTGGCCGACGCCGAACGGGTTGCCGATGGCAAGCACGATGTCACCGACCTCGAGACTGTCGGAATCGGCGAAGGGCACGAAATCGAACGGCCCCTTGCCCTTGATCCTCAACACGGCCAGGTCGGTCCGCTCGTCCTTGAGAATGATATCCGCGTCGAATTCGCGCCGGTCGTTCAGGGCCACCCGGACTTCATCCGCATCCTTGATCACGTGGTGATTGGTGATCACGATCCCGTCGGCGGAGATGATGACACCGGAGCCGAGCGACTGCTGCACCCGTTCCCGCGGCTGCCCCATCCCGGGACCGTTCTCGCCGAAGAACCGGCGGAAGAAAGGATCGTTGAAAAACGGCGAGACGGAGCGCCGTTCGACCACCTTCCGGCGGGCATAGACATTGACCACGGCGGGCGCCACCTGCTTGACGATCGGCGCGAAGGACAGTTTCACCTCGGCGGCCGATGCCGGCACCTGCCGGTTGTCCTGCTGCGCCTGGGCGGCCCCTGCGAAACCGGCAAACAGCCCGAGCAATACGGCGATTGAAAAACGAAAGGCACCACTGGACTTGGCCGTTGCCATGAAACTTTCTCCAAATATTAGCGAATCCGCACCGGTCGCCGGTCCTGATACATGCCAGATGGGGACAAAAAGAGGCAATGGCAAAGCACAGGAAAAAAGCGGTCGGGGGGAGAGATGATGACGGCTTGAGTGTGACGCAGGGGCGTGCCGCATATTCAGATTGTCCCCCGGGCGAACGTGGTGAGGCCCGGGTGACGGCTGTTCGCGGGGAATGACCCGATCCCGAAAAGCAAAACGGCCGCCGGAAGAACCGGCGGCCGTTGATGTTGGGTGGTTTCGCGTGGCCCGTCAGGCGGAGCGGACCTGCGACAGGAACCCGCGGACCTCCTGGTCCAGGTGATTGGCCTGTTCGGAAAGCTCTGCCACCTTTTCGGTAAAGACATTGGCCGATTCGTTGGTCTTCAGGGACATTTCACTGACGTTGGAAATGTCTTCCGAGACCCGCGACGTGCCTTCGGCGGCCCTCTGGGTGTTTTCGGCAATGCCCTTGGTGGCGAAGCTCTGCTCCGTCACGGCGGCGGAAACGTCGGTCACCGACTGGGTGATCTCGCCGATCGTCTCCTGGATCTCGCCGATGGCGGACACCGCCTCGTCGGTGGCCTGGCGGATCGCATCGATCTGCTGCTGGATCTCGCCGGTCGCCTTGCCCGTCTGGGAGGCGAGTTCCTTCACCTCCGAGGCAACGACCGCGAAGCCCTTGCCCGCCTCGCCGGCGCGTGCCGCCTCGATCGTGGCATTGAGCGCAAGCAGGTTGGTCTGGTCTGCGATGTCGCTGATCAGGGTGACCACCTCGCCGATCCGGTTGGCGGCTTCCGCCAGCGAACGCACCGTGCTGTTGGTCGATTCCGCGCGCACCGTCGCCGTCTGGGCGACCGCCGAGGACCGCTCGATCAGCGACGAGATTTCCTGGATGGAGCTCGACAGCTGGTCGGAGGCGGTCGCGATCGACTGCACCTCGGTCATCGCTTCGGCGGAAATCTGGGCAGCTCGGGTCGAGGTGTCGCCCGATTCCTCGGTCATCTTGCGCATGTCGTTGGCCGCATCCCGCAAGGTCATTGCGGAATGGGTCACATGCTCGACCACCTTGCCCACGCTTGCCTCGAACTCGGTTGCGAGCCCGGCCAGCATCTCCTTGCGCTGCTCCGCCTGGCTTCGCGCGTTCTGCGCTTCCAGTTCCGCCCGGCGTTCCTGTTCCTCCGCCGCGTTCTCACGGATCTTGACGACCGCACGGCCGATATCGCCGATTTCGTCGCCCCGGCGCGCCGCCGAAATATCCGCGCTGTGATTTCCGCGCGCGATATCCTCCAGCGCCGTCACCAGGGTGCCGAGCGGGTTGGTGATCGACCGGGAGAAGAACAGCGCGATGACCGCGGCGATACCGACCGTGATCAGTGTCGACAGGATCATGGAATTGCGCATCTCGTCGACGCTGGCCATGGTCTCGGCCACGGACCGTTCCGCAACCATCGCCCAGCTTTCGCTGCCGAAGGACACCGGTTCACCGACCATCATGCGGTCGACCCCGTCCTGACCGGTCATGACGCCCTTGGTCTCCGCACCGTTGGCCGCCTTGATGACCAGGTCGGAATCCATGGTCTTGTTCAACGCGGTCGGTTCGGCGGCCAGCGGCTGATTGGTAATCATCATGCCGTTGCCGTCGACCATATAGACCTGACCGGTTTCGCCGAGGCCTTCGCGGTCGTTGGTCACGGCTTCGAGATAACCGGAATTGATCCGGATCACGACGACGCCGCCCAGTTCCTCACCGGTGAAGGAGGTCAGGAATGCCGGCGAGGCGATGAACATGGAAGCTTCGCCGCCCGCGGGCTCGTATTTCTCGAAACTGGAGAAGAACTGCTGGCCTTTTTCGCCGGCCATGGCCTGCTGATAGACCGTCGCCAGGGCGGTGTCCTTCAGCATCTCGCCATCGGTCTTTTCAAGGAAATCCCGGGACTTGGTGACCGTGTAGATCACCCGGCCTTCCTTGTTGAGTACGTAGATGTCGGCGTAGTTGCCGTTCTTCCACTCCGAAAAGAAGCTGCCGTGAACGTCCGAGTGACGCCAGGCATACATGGTCTTGTTGTCCTTGCCGGTCTTTTCAGCGCGTTCGGCGGCAGAGGATCCTTCCGGCTGGAAATATTCCTGGAGCGACTTCCGGTCGTTGTCCAGGTTCACCAGGGCGGAATTCATGTCATTGAGCGCAAGTGCGGCACCGGCACCCGAGGAAACGTTCGACAGCGAGCCGGCAAGCCCTTCCAGGCGCATGCCGACCAGGGCCTGACGCGCCCTGGCGACCATGGTGAGTTCACCCTGGGCCGCCTCTTTCAGGCCCGAACGCGCGTTAAGGTAGCCGCCGATGCCGACTGCAACGCACGAGGCGAAAGTGACGCCGACCATAAGAACCGGCACGATAACCTTGAGCCGCAAGAACCGGTTCTTCTTGTAGTTCCCAGCGGATGATTGCTGTTCCGCGTCCATTCCGTCCTCCACACCAGCGGTAATACTAGGATTGGACCCGACTTTGGTTTAAGGCGGTTAAAATAACGATAATCAGGAAAAATACGCACCCCTAAAAACTCATCCCATTGAAAACAAAGGAATTATTTAATTCTCACAATTCGAGACAAAATAAAAGGCGGGTTAAGGCCCGCCTTTTACAGAATATTAATTTAGCGCTTTGTTTACGCTGCGGTTTCCACCGCTTCTTCGGCCTCGACGCGGGCCCGGTCTTCCGAACCGCGGGCTTCCATGTCGCGGTCGACCAGTTCGATCACGGCCATCGGCGCGCTGTCGCCGTGGCGGAAACCGGCCTTCAGCACCCGGCTGTAACCGCCCTGGCGGTCCTTATAGCGCTCTCCGAGCGTATCGAACAGCTTGCGCACCATCGCGACATCGCGGATCTGCGAGATCGCCTGGCGGCGTGCGTGAAGATCACCGCGCTTGCCGAGCGTAATCAGCTTGTCGATGATCGGCTTCATTTCCTTGGCCTTCGGCAGGGTCGTGACGATCTGCTCGTGCTTGATCAGCGACGCCGCCATATTTGCGAACATAGCCTTGCGGTGGCTAGAGGTCCGGTTGAGCTTGCGGCCGGTTTTACCGTGGCGCATGGCCCTCTCCTTTGTTGTTCGGGCGGCTCGTCTGATGCCCTGCCCGGTTGATCCTTCAGGGACGCTTGCGTCCCTTAGTACTGATGGTCTTCGTAACGCTTGGCGAGATCTTCGATGTTCTCAGGCGGCCAGTTGGCGACCTCCATGCCCAGATGCAGGCCCATCTGTGCGAGGACTTCCTTGATCTCGTTGAGCGACTTGCGGCCGAAATTCGGCGTGCGCAGCATTTCCGCTTCGGTCTTCTGAATGAGATCGCCAATATACACGATATTGTCGTTCTTCAGGCAGTTGGCCGAACGGACCGACAGTTCCAGCTCGTCGACCTTCTTCAGAAGCGCCGGGTTGAACGCGAGTTCCGGGACGGTTTCCTCGGCAGTCTCGCGCTTCGGCTCTTCGAAATTGACGAAGATGGACAGTTGGTCCTGGAGGATGCGCGCTGCGAAAGCCACAGCGTCATCCGGCTTCACAGAACCGTCGGTCTCGACGGTCAGTGTGAGCTTGTCATAGTCGAGAACCTGGCCCTCGCGGGTGTTCTCGACCTTGTAGGAAACCTTCTTCACCGGGGAATAGAGGCTGTCGACCGGGATAAGGCCGATCGGAGCGTCTTCCGGGCGGTTGCGGTCCGAAGACACGTAGCCCTTGCCGGTGTTGACGGTGAATTCCATGCGGATTTCCGCACCTTCGTCCAGAGTGCACAGGACCAGGTCCGGGTTGAGCACTTCCACGTCGCCGACGGTCTGGATGTCACCGGCGGTCACAACACCCGGGCCCTGCTTGCGCACGACCATGCGCTTGGGACCTTCGCCTTCCATGCGGATGGCGATTTCCTTGATGTTGAGAACGATGTCGGTCACGTCTTCGCGGACGCCCGGGATCGACGAGAACTCGTGCAGCACGCCGTCGATCTGCACAGCCGTAACGGCCGCCCCCTGCAGCGAGGACAGAAGGATGCGGCGCAGGGCATTGCCCAGCGTCAGGCCATAACCGCGCTCGAGCGGCTCGGCGACAACCGTCGCCAGAAACCGGGGGTCTTCACCCGGCTTCACTTCGAGCTTGGTCGGCTTGATCAGTTCTTGCCAGTTCTTTTGAATGGTCACGTTCTTGCCCCTTCGGCTATCCCGTCCGGCCGGTTTGCGTCCGGACTATTCTTTGCCATTGGAGAAACATTTGCGTCAGGCGGTAAGGCCTTAGACGCGGCGACGCTTGCGCGGGCGGCAGCCGTTGTGCGGAATCGGGGTCACGTCGCGGATCGACGTGATCAGGAAACCGGCAGCCTGGAGGGCGCGAAGGGCTGATTCACGGCCCGAACCCGGACCACGAACTTCCACTTCCAGCGTCCGCATGCCGTGTTCGGATGCCTTCTTGGCAGCGTCTTCAGCAGCAACCTGGGCAGCGTAAGGGGTAGACTTGCGCGAACCCTTGAAGCCGAGTGCACCGGCGGAAGACCAGGAAATGGTGTTGCCCTGGGCATCCGTGATCGTGATCATGGTATTGTTGAATGTGGAATTCACATGCGCAACACCGGACGAAATGTTCTTGCGTTCGCGGCGACGCACGCGTGTCGTGTCTTTGGCCATTCTTGTTCCTTACTTCGATCTCTACACTGCCGTAATCCCGGCAGCTCCACCGCCAATCGCTGGTGGTTTACTTCTTCTTGCCTGCGATCGGCTTTGCCGGACCCTTGCGGGTACGGGCGTTCGTATGCGTCCGCTGACCGCGAACCGGAAGACCGCGGCGGTGCCGCAGGCCGCGGTAGCAGCCCAGGTCCATCAGACGCTTGATGTTCATAGCGGTGTCACGGCGCAGGTCGCCTTCCACGATGTAATCGCGGTCGATCGTTTCACGGATCTGCAGGACTTCTGCGTCGGAAAGTTCGTTCACGCGGCGTTCCGGGGCGATGTTCACCTTGTCGGTGATTTCCTGCGCCAGCTTCGGGCCGATGCCGTGAATGTACTGAAGCGCGATGACAACGCGCTTGTTCGTCGGGATGTTAACGCCAGCAATACGTGCCACGTTCGTCTCCATGTCAGGCAGCCGCGATACGGCTGCGTCCACTGTTCTTCCCCGCGTCCGGTGGAGGCCGGCCCTTGCGGGGCACTTGTTTTTGCCCGGCTGCCCGACGGAATCAGGGTCACCAAGCACAGAATGTGCCGGTCCCGCGAAACACGGGAGCGACACCACTCATTTCAGATAGAGCGCGTCCTTTAACGGCTCTAAACGTTTTCGTCAAGACGCGATAACACGCCTTCGATGGCCGCCGTCACCTCGTCGATCGACTGCATGCCGTCGACGACGTTCAACAGCCCGGTCTCGGCGTAGTAGGGCACGACCACCGCGGTGTCCCGGTTATAGGCTTCAAGACGCTGCTTAAAGACCTCCGGATCGTCGTCCTTGCGGACGGCTTCGCCCCGTGCCTTGGCTTCCTCGGCGCGGTTGATGATCCGGCCGACGAGCTTGTCCTGATCGACCCGGAGTTCCAGAACGCAGTCGAGCTTGATGCCCTTTTCGCTCAGCATCCCGTCCAGCGCCTCGGCCTGGGCCAGCGTGCGCGGGAAACCGTCCAGGATGAAGCCCTTCTTCGCATCCTCTTCGGCAATCCGGTCCCGGATGATGCCGACGACGATCTCGTCGGAAACCAGACCGCCGGCATCCATGACTTCCTTGGCCTTCAGGCCGATCGGAGTCTTTGCCGCGACCGCGGCCCGCAGCATGTCGCCCGTGGACAGCTGGGGAATGCCGTATTTGGCGACCAGACGCGCTGCCTGTGTTCCCTTCCCCGCCCCCGGCGGTCCGACCAGAATAAGCCTCATCGGCGTCTCCCCCTCAGTTTCGCTTTCTTTACAAGGCCCTCGTACTGATGAGCGAGCAGATGGCCCTGGATCTGGGATACAGTATCCATGGTCACGCTGACCACGATCAACAGCGAGGTTCCCCCGAAATAGAACGGAACGCCGGTCGCGGAAATGAGGAATTCGGGTAATAGACAAACGAGGGTGATGTAGATCGCCCCGACAACGGTGATGCGAGTCAGCACATAGTCGATGTACTGCGCCGTCCGCTCACCCGGACGGATGCCCGGAATGAAGCCGCCGTGTTTCTTCAGATTGTCGGCCGTGTCGCTCGGATTGAACACGATCGCGGTATAGAAGAAACAGAAGAAGATGATCATCGTCGCATAGAAGATCATGTAGAGCGGCTGGCCGTGGCCCAGGAGGGCGGTGATGGTGGTCACCCACTCGCTCGAGCCGCCCTGGCCTGCAAAGCCGGAAATCGTTGCCGGCACCAGAAGCAGGGACGAGGCGAAGATCGGCGGGATCACGCCGGCCGTGTTCAGCTTCAGCGGCAGGAACGACGTGTTGCCCTCGAACATCCGGTTGCCCATCTGGCGCTTCGGATACTGGATCAGCAGACGCCTCTGGGCGCGCTCCATGAACACGATGACGCCGATCACGGCAACGGCCATGACAATCACCATCAGGATGATCCAGGTGGCAAGCGCACCCTGCCGGCCGAGTTCCAGCGTCGAGACGATAGCCGACGGCAGGCCGGCGACGATGCCGGCGAAGATGATCAGCGAAATACCGTTGCCGATGCCGCGCGCGGTGATCTGTTCACCGAGCCACATCAAGAACATGGTGCCGCCGACCAGCGTGATCACGGTGGAGGCGCGGAAGAACCAGCCCGGATCGCTCACCACGTTGGTGGCGCCCTCGAGCCCGACCGCGATGCCGTAGGCCTGGAAGGCGGCCAGGATCACCGTGCCGTAGCGGGTGTACTGGTTGATGACCTTGCGCCCCTGCTCGCCTTCCTTCTTCATCTGCTCCAGCGACGGCACGACGGTCGTCATCAGCTGCATGATGATGGAGGCGGAGATGTACGGCATGATGCCGAGCGCGAAGATGGCCATACGCTCGACCGCACCGCCGGCGAACATGTTGAACATGCCGATGATGCCGGATTGCGCCTGGTTGAACGCCTGCGCGAAGGCTTCCGGATTGATGCCCGGAAGGGGGACATAAGTCCCCAGTCGATAAACCAAAAGCGCCCCCAGCGTGAACCAGATGCGCTTCTTGAGCTCTTCAGCCTTGGCGAAAGCTGAGAAATTGAGATTTGACGCCAGTTGTTCGGCGGCGGATGCCATGCCCTACTCCGGTCAGTATTGTGCCGACAAACGGGAAAAGCCCAGGCCTGTCAGGCCTGAGCTCCCAGAACGACGACCTTGCCGCCAGCCTTTTCAACCGCTTCAGCGGCGGCCTTGGAGGCGCCGGCGATTTCAAAGGTGACAGCGGCCTTCAGTTCGCCATCGCTTACCAGACGGACACCGTCCTTGACGCGCTTGACGATACCGGCTGCCTTGAGAGCCTCGACCGTCACGGCCGCGGCGGCATCGAGCTTGCCGGCGTCAATGGCCTGCTGAACACGGCCAAGGGAAACAACGTTGTATTCCTTGGCGAAAATGTTCGTAAAGCCACGCTTCGGCAGGCGGCGGTGAAGCGGCATCTGGCCGCCTTCAAAGCCCTTGATCGCAACGCCGGAACGGGACTTCTGCCCCTTCACGCCGCGGCCGCCGGTCTTGCCCTTGCCCGAGCCGATGCCGCGTCCGACGCGGGTCCGGCTTGGGGTGGAACCGGGATTGTCCCTGAGTTCGTTGAGCTTCATTTTCGTATCTCCCGATCCCGGTTACGCGTCTTCGACGACGCGAACGAGATGCTGGACCTTATTGATCATGCCGCGCACTTCCGGGGTGTCCTTCAGTGTGGAACGGCGGTGCATCTTGTTAAGGCCGAGACCGATGAGCGTCGCGCGCTGGTCCTTGGGACGGCGCAGCGGGCTGCCGATCTGTTCGACCGTGACAGTGTTTTCGGTGTTCGCCATGGAACTGACCCTTATTCAGCTGGGTACCGGAGCGGCCGAGGTCAAGCCTCGGCTGCCGCCGGAGCCGCATCATCTTTATCACGACGGCGCGATTGCAGCACCGAGACCTTCAGGCCGCGGCGTGCCGCGACCGAACGCGGGCTGTCTTCCTTGGTCAGCGCAGCGAAGGTAGCGCGAACCATGTTGTAGGGGTTGGAAGTCCCCAGGGACTTCGCAACCACGTCCTGCACACCGAGCGTCTCGAAAACCGCACGCATCGGACCGCCGGCAATGATACCGGTACCGGCCGGAGCCGCACGCAGCAGAACCTTGCCCGCACCGTGACGGCCTTCCACATCGTGGTGAAGGGTCCGGCCTTCCCGGAGGGGAACGCGGATCATGGTGCGCTTGGCAGCTTCCGTTGCCTTGCGGATGGCTTCCGGCACTTCGCGTGCCTTGCCATGACCGAAGCCGACGCGGCCCTTCTGGTCGCCGACGACAACCAGCGCTGCGAAGCCGAACCGGCGGCCACCCTTGACCACCTTGGCGACGCGGTTGATGTGGACCAGCTTGTCGACGAATTCGCTGTCTCGCTCTTCGCGATCGCGATTATCCTGTCTCGCCATTTTATACGTCTTCCGTTCTTAGGAGCGCCAACGGGCGCTGGTCAGAATTCAAGTCCGCCTTCGCGGGCTGCATCGGCAAGCGCCTTGATGCGCCCGTGATACATGTATCCGCCCCGGTCGAACACGACCTGCTTGACGCCGGCGGCCAGAGCCCGCTCCGCGACAAGCTTGCCGACAGCTGCCGCAGCAGCGGTATCGGCGCCCGTCTTCAGGTTGCCCTTCAGATCCTTCTCGATCGTCGAGGCGGAGGCAATGGTTTGTCCCTTGCCGTCGTCGATGATCTGAGCGTAGATCTGCTTCGACGAGCGGAAGATAGAAAGCCGCGGACGTCCGTTCGCCACCTTCTTGATAGAACGGCGCACGCGATCGCGGCGGCGTTCGAAAGCAATTTTGCTGTTCGCCATGATGCAGGTCCGTTACTTCTTCTTGCCTTCTTTGCGGACGATGAATTCGTCCGCGTAGCGAACGCCTTTGCCCTTGTAGGGCTCCGGCGGGCGGAACTTGCGGATTTCGGCCGCAACCTGGCCTACTGTCTGCTTGTCGATACCGGAGATCAGGATCTCCGTCGGTTTCGGGCACTTGATGTCGATCCCTTCCGGAATCGGATAAAGCACATCGTGCGAGAAACCCAGCGCCAGCTGAAGATTGTTGCCCTGGACCTGTGCACGATAACCGACACCTGTGATTTCCAGCTTCCGTTCGAAGCCGTCGCTCACGCCCGTGACGAGATTCTGCACCATGGTCCGGCACATGCCCCACATGGAGCGTGCCGTCTTGGAATCACCGCGCGGATCAACCTTGATCCCGCCGTCCGTCATTTCGGCCAGCACGTTGTCGTTGAGCACGAAGGAGAGCTGCCCCTTCGGCCCTTTGACTTCAACCGTCTGACCGTTGATCGTTGCCGTTACCCCGCTTGGCACGGGGACTGGCTTTTTGCCAATTCGAGACATCTGACCAACCTTGTCGTTTCAGTTAAGGCGAGTGCACCGCATCAGAAGACGCGGCACAGAACCTCGCCGCCTACGTTTTCTTCCCGCGCCTGATGGTCGCTCATGACGCCGCGCGGGGTCGAAAGGATCGACACGCCCAGGCCATTGGAGACATGCGGGATGTTCTTGACCGAAGAATAAACCCGGCGGCCCGGTTTGGAGACCCGCTCGATCGTGCGGATGACCGGTTCGCCATCGAAATACTTCAGCTCGATCTCCAACTCGGACTTGCCGCCCTCGTATTCGACCGTCGTGTAGCCACGGATGTAGCCTTCCTTTGCGAGCACATCAAGCACATGTGCGCGCAATTTGGAACTTGGTGAGCTGACCTTGCCCTTGCGACGCATCTGCGCGTTGCGGATCCGGGTCAGCATATCCCCCAACGGATCGGAAATTGCCATCGGAGTTTCTCCTTACCAGCTCGACTTGACCAGGCCCGGGATCTTGCCCAGGGAACCCAGTTCACGAAGCGCGATACGCGACATCTTCAGCTTGCGGTAGTAACCGCGCGGCCGGCCGGACACTTCGCAACGATTGCGAACCCGGTTCGGCGCGGAGTTCCGCGGCAGTTTCGCCAGCTTCAGACGTGCATTGAACCGCTCTTCAAGGGACAGGCTCTCGTCCTTGGCCATCGCCTTGAGGGCAGCGCGCTTCTCAGCGTATTTCTTGACAAGCTTCTCGCGACGCTTGTTCTTTTCGACCGCGCTCTTCTTCGCCATCGTCGTTCCTCGTTCCTTTCCCGTTCCGCTTACTTGGTGAACGGGAAGTTGAACGCGCGCAGAAGCTCGCGCGCCTCGTCATCGTTCTGAGCCGTGGTGCAGACGATCACGTCCATACCCCAGATCTGGTCGACCTTGTCGTATTCGATTTCCGGGAACACGATATGTTCCTTGATGCCCATGGCGTAGTTGCCGCGGCCGTCAAAGGACTTCGGGTTCAAACCGCGGAAGTCACGAACGCGCGGCAGCGCGATGGTGATCAGGCGGTCCAGGAATTCGAACATCTGCTGGCGGCGCAGGGTCACCTTGGCACCCAGCGGCATGCCTTCGCGGACCTTGAAGGTCGCGATCGACTTTTTCGCCTTGGTGATCACAGGCTTCTGACCTGCGATCAGCGCCAGGTCCTCGGCGGCGATCCGTGCCTTCTTGGAATCGGCAACGGCTTCGCCGACACCGATGTTCAGCACGATCTTTTCCAGAGCCGGCACCTGCATGGGGTTCTTGTAGTTGAACTTTTCCTGCAGCTGTTGCCGGATGACGCTGTCATAATGCGTCTTCAGACGCGGCATAGTGTTGGTCTCAGCCATCGATCAGGTCTCCCGAACGCTTGGCCACACGGACCTTGGTGCCGTCTTCGCGCACCTTGAAACCGACGCGCGTTGCCTTGCCGTCCTTCGGATCGACAACCGCGATGTTCGACAGGTGGATCGGCGCTTCCTTAGCGATGATCCCGCCTTCCTGCGTCTGGGTCTGGCGCTGGTGACGACGCACCATGTTCACGCCGCGAACCAGGGCCTTGTTGTCGTCCGGCATCATCTTGATGACTTCGCCGGTCTTGCCCTTGTCGCGACCCGTCAGCACGATAACCGTGTCGCCTGATTTAATTTTCGCAGCCATCAGAGCACCTCCGGCGCGAGCGAGATGATTTTCATGTGGTTCTTTGCACGGAGTTCGCGCGGCACCGGACCGAAGATACGGGTGCCGACCGGCTCCTTGTTGTTGTTCACCAGGACGGCCGCATTGCGGTCGAACCGGATCACGCTGCCGTCGGGGCGGCGAATGTCCTTCGCCGTGCGCACGACGACAGCCTTCATCACGTCGCCCTTTTTGACGCGGCCCCGCGGAATAGCCTCTTTCACGCTGACGACGATGATGTCGCCAACCTGGGCGTATTTACGCTTCGAGCCGCCGAGCACTTTGATGCACATGACACGACGGGCGCCGGAATTGTCGGCCACGTCGAGGTTTGTTTGCATCTGAATCATGACTGGCTGCCTTGTTCTCTGTCCGGCGCACCTGCCACGGGCGCCTGATGCTCAACCTTTAGAGCGTGGTCAGTTGACCACGGTCCAACGCTTGTTTTTGGAGATCGGCGAGCATTCTTCGATCTGAACAATATCGCCAACCTGGTACTTGTTTGCTTCGTCGTGCGCGCGGTACTTCTTGGACCGGCGCACGGTCTTCTTGAGCAGCGGGTGTGTGAAGCGCCGCTCCACCTTCACCGTCACCGTCTTGTCATTCGCGTTGCTGACAACGGTGCCCTGCAAAATGCGCTTCGGCATAACCGTCTCCTTACGCGCTTGCCGCCACGCGCTTTTCGCGCATGATCGTCTGAATTTGGGCGATCTGGCGGCGGACCTGCCGCACGCGCCCAGTGTTCTCGAGCTGGCCGGTAGCCTTCTGGAAGCGCAGGTTGAACTGCTCCTTCTTCAGGCCTTCGAGTTCCGTGCGGAGCTCGTCCAGGGTCTTTGCCCTTACGTCTGTCGCCTTCATGGCACTAACTCCTCAACTGCCTTATTCGCCGATACGCTGAACGAACCGGCACTTGATCGGCAGTTTGGCGGCGGCAAGACGCATTGCTTCACGCGCAACATCTTCCGGCACACCATCGATCTCGAACATGATCCGGCCGGGCTTGACGCGGCAGGCCCAGTAATCCGGAGAACCCTTACCCTTACCCATGCGGACTTCAGCCGGCTTGGTGGAGACCGGCACATCCGGGAAGATGCGGATCCAGACACGGCCCGCACGCTTCATGTGGCGGGTCATGGCACGACGGGCAGCCTCGATCTGACGAGCGGTAACCCGCTCCGGCTCAATAGCCTTCAGACCGTAGTTGCCGAAGTTGAGGTCGGTGCCTCCCTTCGACAGACCGTGGATGCGGCCCTTGTGCTGCTTGCGGAACTTCGTTCGCTTCGGTTGCAGCATCGTTCTTCTCTCGTTCCTAGTGTTTGACGAGCGTCGAGCAGCTTGGATTAAGCTGCGCGCTCGCGGCCCCGATCCCGGCGTCCGCCGCGATCACCCTGGTTTGAATCCGAGCCGGACGTCGCACGGCGCTCAGACGCCATCGGGTCGTGCTCGAGGATCTCACCCTTGAAGATCCACACCTTCACGCCGCAGACACCGTAGGCGGTGTGAGCGGATGCGACACCGTAGTCGATGTCGGCACGCAGGGTGTGCAGCGGCACGCGGCCTTCGCGGTACCATTCGATACGTGCGATTTCCGCACCACCGAGACGGCCGCCGCAGTTGATCCGGATGCCCTGAGCGCCAAGACGCATGGCCGACTGAACGGCCCGCTTCATGGCGCGGCGGAAGGCAACACGGCGTTCCAGCTGCTGTGCGATCGAAGCGGCGACCAGCGTCGCGTCGATTTCCGGCTTGCGCACTTCAACGATGTTGATGTGCACTTCCGAATTGGTGATCTCGGCGATCTTCTTGCGAAGACGCTCGATATCCGCACCCTTCTTGCCGATGACCACGCCCGGACGGCCGGAGTGGATGGTGACGCGGCACTTGCGGTGCGGGCGCTCGATAACGACCTTGGAAACAGCTGCCTGCTTCAGTTCGTTGAGCAGAAATTCGCGGATGCGGAAATCTTCGTGAAGAAGATCGCCGTATTCACCCTTGTTGGCATACCAGCGCGAATCCCAGGTGCGGTTGATCCCGAGGCGCATGCCGATCGGATTGACTTTGTGACCCATCAGGCACTCTCCTCGACTTCACGGACGACGATGGTCAGGTTCGAGAACGGCTTCTCGATCCGGCCGACCCGGCCGCGTGCACGGGGCTGGAAACGCTTGATGACAAATGCCTTGCCAACATGAGCTTCGGCAACCACCAGGTTGTCGATATCCAGGTCGTGGTTGTTTTCCGCATTCGCGATCGCGGACATCAGGGTCTTCTTGACGTCCTGCGCGATACGCTTGCGGGAGAATGTCAGATCCGCGATCGCGGTTCCGACCTTCTTGCCGCGGATAGCAGCCGCAACGAGATTCAGCTTGCGCGGGGAGATGCGCAGCATGCGGGTCATTGCCCGGGCCTCGTTGTCAGCGAGCGTCCGCTCACGCTTCGGCTTGCCCATCGTTACTTCCTCTTCGCCTTCTTGTCGGCGCCGTGTCCGTAGTAGGTCCGCGACGGCGAGAACTCGCCGAACTTGTGACCAATCATCTCTTCAGACACCAGCACCGGAACGTGCTTCTGACCGTTGTAGACGCCGAAGGTGAGACCGACGAACTGCGGCAGGATCGTCGAACGGCGGCTCCAGGTCTTGATGACCTCGTTGCGGCCGGATTCACGAACCTTGTCCGCTTTCTTCAGCAGATACCCGTCGACAAACGGACCTTTCCAGATCGAACGTGCCACGATCCTTGCCCTTTACTTCTTGCGCGCGTGGCGGCTGCGGACAATGTACTTGTCCGTCGACTTGTTACGCCGCGTGCGCTTACCTTTGGTCGGCTTACCCCAAGGGGTAACCGGATGACGGCCACCGGAAGTCCGGCCTTCACCACCGCCGTGCGGGTGGTCGACCGGGTTCATGACAACACCGCGGGTGTGCGGGCGAATGCCCAGCCAGCGGGAACGGCCGGCCTTGCCGTAGTTGATGTTGCTGTGATCCGGGTTGGACACTGCGCCGATGGAGGCCATGCAGGTGCCGAGAACACGGCGCTGCTCGCCCGACATCAGACGCAGGGTGGTGTAGCCCTGGTCACGGCCAACGACCTGAACGAAAGCACCGGCGGAGCGAGCGATCTGCGCACCCTTGCCCGGCTTCAGTTCGATGTTGTGAACGATCGTGCCGACCGGAATGGAAGCCAGCGGCATCGCGTTGCCCGGCTTCACATCGACCGACTGACCGGAGACGACGGTGTCGCCGACGGCCAGGCGCTGCGGCGCCAGGATGTAGCTCAACTCGCCGTCCTCATAGCGGATCAGCGCGATGAATGCGGTCCGGTTCGGATCGTATTCCAGACGCTCGACCTTGGCCGGAACGTCGAACTTGCGACGCTTGAAGTCGACCAGGCGGTAGGAGCGCTTGTGACCGCCACCGACGTTGCGGGACGTCAGGCGGCCCATGTTGTTCCGGCCGCCGGTCTTGGACAGACCCTCGGTCAGGGTCTTGACCGGCTTGCCCTTCCACAGGTCGGACCGGTCAACCTGGACCAGCTGGCGGCGGCCCGGCGAGGTCGGATTGAATGTCTTGAGTGCCATTTTCTATCGTCCCCGCCTTAGAGCCCGGTGGTCACGTCGATGGCGTGACCTTCCTGAAGCGTTACGACGGCCTTCTTGAAGTCGGACTGACGGCCGAGACGGCCCTTGAACCGCTTCACCTTGCCCTTGCGGACGAGGGTGTTGACGGCTGCGACCTTGACGCCGAACAGTGCTTCCACCGCTGCCTTGATTTCCGGCTTCGTCGCATCGTTCGCGACCTTGAAGACAACCTTGTTCTCTTCCGAAGCCATGGTCGCCTTCTCGGTGATCACCGGGCCGACGATCTTGTCGTAGTGAGGAAGTTTGCTCATTTGAAGCGCTCCTCAAGTGCGGACACCGCAGCCTTCGTCAGCACCAGGGTGCCGGCGCGCATGATGTCGTAAACGTTGATGCCCTGGACCGGCAGCACATCCACATTCGGGATGTTGCGCGAGGCGAGAGCGAAGTTCCGGTCGAGCTCGGCACCGTCCACGATCAGGGCGTTCGACAGACCCAGCTTGGAGAACTGGGCCTTCAGTGCCTTGGTCTTGGCTTCGGCCGCCTTGGCGTCTTCGACAACGATCAGGCTGTCGGCCTTGGCCTTGGCGGACAGAACATGCTTCAGCCCGAGGGCGCGCACCTTCTTCGGCAGGTCATGGCCGTGGTCGCGAACGACCGGACCGAATGCCTTGCCGCCGCCGCGGAACTGCGGGGCCTTCTTGTTACCGTGACGGGCGCCGCCGGAGCCTTTCTGGCGGACGAACTTCTTCGTCGAGCCGGAAACTTCCGAACGGGCCAGCGCCTTGTGTGTACCGGCCTGGCGCTTGGCAAGCTGCCAACGCACCACGCGGTGGATCAGATCGGTGCGCGGATCGAGACCGAAGATCTCGTCAGACACCGTGATCGAACCGGCCGCCCCGCCTTCGAGGGTCTTGACCTGGAGTTCCATCACTCACTCTCCTTCCCGGCGGCGGCAGCACCTTCGGGAGCCCGGTATGCACCCGGCATCGGAACCCCATCCGGCAACGCCTTCTTGATCGCGTCGCGAACCATGATCCAGCCGCCCTTGGCGCCCGGAACCGATCCCTCGACCATGATCAGGCCGCGTTCAACATCAGTGCGCACAACCTTCAGGTTCTGCGTGGTCACGCGGACATCGCCCATGTGACCGGCCATCTTCTTGCCCTTGAACACGCGGCCCGGGTCCTGGCACTGACCGGTCGAACCGTGGGAACGGTGCGAGATCGAGTTACCGTGGGATGCGCGGCCGCCACCGAAGTTGTGGCGCTTCATCACACCGGCAAAACCCTTACCGATCGAGGTGCCGGTCACGTCGACGAACTGACCTTCGACATAGTGGTCGGCGGTGATTTCCGCGCCAACGTCGATCAGGTTGTCGGACGACACCCGGAACTCCACCAGCGTGCGCTTCGGCTCGACCTTTGCAACTGCAAAGTGGCCGCGCATCGCCTTCGGCGTGTTCTTTACCTTGGCGGTACCGGCGCCGACCTGCAGCGCGGTATAGCCGTTCTTTTCTTCAGTCCGGTGGGCAACCACCTGGCAGCCGTCCAGTTTCAGAACTGTGACCGGCACATGCTCTCCCGCATCATTGTAGATACGGGTCATGCCCACTTTCTGAGCGATCACTCCAGAACGCATTGACGTGTCCCCTTCGATCCGCCTCAGAGCTTGATCTCGACGTCGACACCAGCGGCCAGGTCGAGCTTCATAAGAGCGTCGACCGTCTGGGGCGTCGGATCAACGATGTCGAGCAGGCGCTTGTGCGTGCGCATCTCGAACTGATCGCGGCTTTTCTTATCGATGTGCGGTCCGCGAAGCACCGTGTACTTCTCGATCCGCGTCGGCAGCGGCACGGGTCCCCGCACCTGCGCACCGGTCCGCTTTGCCGTATTGACGATCTCCTTGGTGGAGGCGTCGAGAATACGGTGGTCAAATGCCTTGAGGCGGATCCGGATATTCTGACCGTTCATTTTTGGTTTCCCGATAAGACAGGCGGGCCTGCCCGCGTTTCAAAAGAAGCGGCAGGCCCTGCCGTCAATTACTCGATGATGGAAGCGACGACGCCTGCGCCGACGGTGCGGCCGCCTTCGCGGATAGCGAAGCGCAGGCCATCTTCCATGGCGATCGGCACGATCAGCTCAACTTCCACGGAGACATTGTCGCCCGGCATCACCATTTCCGTGCCTTCCGGCAGCGTCACCACACCCGTCACGTCCGTCGTGCGGAAGTAGAACTGCGGACGGTAGTTGGTGAAGAACGGCGTATGACGGCCGCCTTCTTCCTTCGTCAGGATGTAGGCTTCGGCCTTGAACTTCGTGTGCGGGGTAACCGAACCCGGCTTGCACAGAACCTGGCCGCGCTCGACGCCCTCGCGGCCGATGCCGCGGATCAGCGCGCCGATGTTGTCGCCCGCCTCGCCGCTGTCCAGCAGCTTGCGGAACATTTCAACGCCGGTAACCGTCGTCTTCTGGGTGTCGCGGATGCCGACGATCTCGACTTCCTCGCCAACCTTGACGATGCCACGCTCCACACGGCCGGTCACGACCGTACCGCGGCCGGAGATCGAGAACACATCTTCGATCGGCATCAGGAACGGCTGATCCTTCGGACGCTCCGGCGTCGGAATGTAGTTGTCGACTTCTTCCATCAGCTGACGGATCGCGTCGCGGCCGATGGCCGGATCGCGGTTTTCAACCGCCGCCAGGGCCGAACCCTTGACGATCGGAATGTCGTCGCCCGGGAACTCGTACGAGGACAGCAGTTCGCGGATTTCCATTTCGACGAGCTCAAGCAGCTCTTCGTCGTCGACCTGGTCGACCTTGTTCATGAACACCACCAGCGCCGGAACGCCGACCTGACGGGCAAGCAGGATGTGCTCGCGGGTCTGCGGCATCGGGCCGTCGGCGGCGGACACCACCAGGATCGCGCCGTCCATCTGGGCGGCACC
>Ga0272444_10000345_pt1 | contig 51148 bp, 38 predicted proteins | sample SSMForm13_FD_201033 | JGI IMG/M metagenome (GOLD analysis project Ga0272444, IMG submission 201033) | Marine sediment archaeal communities from Little Sippewissett salt marsh, Falmouth, MA, United States - SSM-Form-13 | ecosystem: Environmental > Aquatic > Marine > Wetlands > Sediment ... | reverse complement strand
TTCCTGAGCATAGAATTATAGGCACTTATATGGAGTTAAAATAACTGAAAAAGATATCAGGTCCCCGGGGCCCCGGCAGGCGCATTGAAGCTTTTTTTCATCACATCGACTTTGGTAATGGTTAAGGTGGGTTACTCGACTTTCATGGCGTCGAATTTCTGGTGTGGTTCTTTGGAGGTGGGCGTGAGGTGTTGGTTTACCTCAAACCAAATCAGGGCCCCGTCCGTGGCTGTGGTTTTGTCTCAGTGCAATCCCTGGGGCCAGCCCTCTGGATATGTATGCCAATATTATGCAGTACGCAGAATGTATGCACTTGACGGAAGGGCAAGTCTTGGCATCGCCTGTAGCAACCTTTGGATGTATCAAGAATCGGCTCAGACCCAAGGGAAAAGGCATGTTGGTTTGGCAAACAGCTCCCTGAGAGGCAAGTCAACGGGCTGTTTCCCAAATCCCTTTTCGCTGGCGCTGAAGCGGATTTAGGTTTGGGCAACAGCCCGTCAAGAGGCAATTTGACGGGCCAGGCACGTCACCTCTTCCATGACATTTTCAACATCCATGGTGAGGAGCGTTCTGTCTTTTACTATCAATCGGCCGTCAATGATCACATCTTTTACATCGCTTCCGCCGGCGGCATAGACAAGGTGAGAGCAGGGATTGTAGAGGGGCGTGAGGTGGGGTTTGTGGGTATCCACGATGATCACGTCGGCCCTTTTTCCCACCTCCATGGATCCGATCTCGTCTCCCAGGCCGATGGCCTCAGCGCCCCCCCTGGTGGCCATGGTCAATACCTGTCTGGCATCCATGACCGTGGGATCCAGGAGCCTGGCCTTGTGCACCTTGGCCATGAAGTCCATTTCCTGAAACATGTCCAGGTTATTATTGCTGGCGCAGCCATCTGTGCCGATGCCTACGGACAAGCCGTATTTCACGAATTCTGGAACCGGTGCCGTGCCTGAGGCAAGCTTCATGTGGCTTTCCGTGGTGACTGAGACGCCCACATCTCTCTTTGCCATGGAAGCGATGTCTTCTTCGTCCACCCATATGCCATGGACCACAAGGGTCCTGGGGTTCAAGACGCCGATCCGGTCAAGGTATTGGACAGGGGACATACCGTGTTTCTGCTGGATCTCCTCCGCCTCATTCTTTGTCTCTGCCACATGGATCTGAAAAAGGGTGTCTGTCTCATCAGCCACTTTGCGAGCAGATCTCAAGGTCTTCTCACTGCATGTGTAGGGGGAGTGACAGAAAAGGCCGGGATGAATCAAAGGGTTTTTCCCCTGCCATGACTCAATGAATTGGAGGGCTTCATCCACGTTTTCCTCGGGCTGAGGCACACCAGGGGCGGGAAAGTCCACAACGCCCTGTGCAACCACGGCCCGCATCCCAGATCCCTGAACGGCTCTGGCTACGCTATCTTCAAAGAAATATCCATCACAGCATGTGGTGGTGCCCGAAAGCAACATCTCCGCACATGAAAGGAGGGTGGCCCTAAACACCGTCTCAGGGTTCAGCCAGCGTGCCTCAGCCTTGAATATGTAATCGTTTAACCATGTCATGAGGGGAAGGTCGTCTGCCAGGCCCCGGAAAAGGGTCATGGGGCAATGGGTATGGGTATTGACCAATCCCGGCAGGATGATCCCTTCCCGGGCGTCTATGGTGCGGCGGGCAGCAGGCAGTGGCTGATGGGGCCGACCCGAGGCAATATGGGCAATCTTGCCGTCTCTTATGCACACCAGGCCGTCTTCGATGACATCAAATGCGCTGTTGACCGTGAGGATGGTCCCGTTGTGAATCAATAAGTCATACACCGCGTCCTGGGGCATGGTGTGGGCCTTTCGAGAACGGTCAAAGAGGCTCGGCCGCGACAAATAATCCGGCGTAAGGCGTGAGGCTCACGGCCCAAGGATGGGGGCCCTTAGCCCTGTGCCTTAGGCCCTTCATTCTGTTATGAGCTATTTGTTTTAAGGACAATGTCTTCAGCGATCCTATTCACGTCTCCCATGACCGCGTCCACATCCAGTGTCGTCAATCTCCGATTCTCCATAACCACCTGTCCATTGACAATAGCGGTGACCACGTCATTTCCGGAAACGGCATAGACCAGGTGTGAATAGACATTGTACATGGGCGTGAGGTGGGGTCGCCTAGTGTCAATGATGATGATGTCCGCCTTCTTTCCCGGCTCAAGGGAACCGATCTGATCTTCCAGCCCCAGGACCCTGGCCCCGTCAATGGTGGCCATCTTGACCGCGGTCTGGGCATCCAGGACAGTGGGATCAAGGGTCTGGGCCTTGTGGACCTTGGCCACGGTGTCCATCTCCTGAAACATGTCCAGATTGTTGTTACTGGCACAACCGTCTGTCCCGATCCCCACGGTGATCCCCCGCTCCAGGAGCTGTGGCACCGGGGTTATTCCTGAGGCGAGCTTCATGGTGCTTTCCGGGTCGTGAGCCACTTTGACGTCAAAGTCTTTAAGGAGATCCATATCTTTTTCCGTCATGACCACACAGTGAACGGCAATCAACTTGGGATCAAGGAAACCGATCTCTGCCAGGTGCTCCACAGGGGTTTTATGGTATCTCTCTTTGAGCTGTATGACCTCCGCCTCTGATTCTGACACGTGCATCACCATGGGCGCACCATGTCGATCGGCAATGGCCTTGGCTTTTTCAAGGAGATCCGGGGCACACAGATAGGGGGAGTGCGGTTCCACGGCGATGGTAATGAGGGGGTCATGCCGCCACTTTTCGATCAGGTCTTCCGTGTACTTTAAGCCTTTTTCCGCCGGGCCGTAATTGGGAGAAGGAAAATCGTAGAGGACTTCCCCTACCAGGGCCCGCACCCCAGCCTTTTTGGCGGCTTCGGCCACGGCGTCCTCGAAGAGATACATGTCACAAAAAGTGGTGGTGCCAGAAAGGATCATCTCGGCACAGGCAAGGAGTGTTCCCTTATAGACCATATCCCATGTAAGCTTGGCCTCAGCAGGAAAAATATGATCTTCAAGCCACGCCATAAGGGGCAAGTCATCTGCCAGGCCCCTGAAGCAGGTCATGGCGGCATGGGTGTGGCTGTTCACCAGGCCAGGCATGATGATGCCGCCTTGAGCATCAATGGTTTTTCCGGCCCCATGTCGGGGGACCAAGACATTTTCGGGGCCCACTTCTAAAATGCGATCCCCCCTTATGGCCACAGCACCTCCTTCAATCAAGGTGCAGCCTTGATCCATGGTGAGGACCCATCCGTTTTTTACTATCATGTCAACAGACTGCATCTGTCCTGACTCCCACTCCTTTCTCTTGTCCTTTGAATGACCTTGGGTGTTTTCGACCTGTAGGTGTCGTCGGTTAACCGGCAGGGGCAGGCAATTTCCCTATGACTCCTTTGATGATGGCCTGCAGGCGGGGAGCCGCCCTTTCAGCAGTAGCAATGATCTCATCGACCTGACAGGGCTTTGGGTTGTCGGGCAGGTTCATGTTCGTGATCACTGAAAGGCCCAGGATCGCCATCCCTCCGTGGGCGGCTGCAATCACCTCAGGGATAGTGGAAAGGCCCACCGCATCGGCGCCGATCGTCTTGAGAAAACGGATTTCGGCCCTCGTCTCCAGAGACGGACCCTGGAGTCCCACATACACCCCTTTTTGGACGCGGATATTGTTCTCAAGGGCCGCGGTTTCTGCCATGGCCATGAGTGTCCGGTCATAGACTTGGGTCATGTCAGGAAACCGTGGTCCCCAATCGTCCACATTCGGCCCAATGAGAGGATTGCCGCCCGTCAAATTGATATGATCCGTGATGACCATGATGTCCCCTGCATCAAACAAGGGATTGATCCCTCCTGAGGCATTGGACAATATAAGGGTCTTCACCCCCAGCAGTTGCATGACCCTTATGGGAAAGGTGACTTCCTTCATGCTGTACCCTTCGTAGTGGTGGAAGCGCCCCTGCATGGCCAGCAGCGGCTTTCCTTTCATCTGCCCCGAGATGAGTCTCCCCCTGTGACTGGGAACCGTGGAAACAGGAAAACCCGGCACTTCCCGGTAGTCAATGGATACCGCCTCTTTGATGCTGTCAGCACTATCACCCAGGCCTGTTCCCATGACCAATCCAATGTTCGGCCGGTGCCTTATTTTGGACCGAACATAATCCGTGGCTTCATGGACTTTATTTTCATACGATTCCATGGTAATAGTCCCTTTATCAACGGCAGATTCATTTGTACCTTAAAATAGATACAACCTTTGCGTCAAACAGAAACTAGCCATCAAGACGGAGGGTTTAACTGGCCACCATTTTTCTGGCATTTTTGACATGAGGAATTGATGAAGTCGTAAAAAGTCCATTTTGGTCTCCCCGTGAGCATGTCGGGCGCACTTGGGATGTTCGGCTAAAATGCTAAAACTTCAAACTTCTCAAAAACCTAGGACGACAGGTGGTTAGTTGCCTGCCGGCAGACTTCATCTTAGGAGCTTTCCCTAACTTATTAAGAGCTTACTAAAACCTGGCCTAAAGGCCTCAAATCGCAACTTGTCGGGACATTTCTTAACGACAAACACCCCAACTGCTTTTCCCTCCGCCACGGCGGACTCAAGGGCCTTCGCAAAGGACTTTTTACGAAACTGTCAGAAGTTGAGGATAGGAGAATATGGGACAAGGCTTAACCAGAACCGGAGTGGTAACGGCTGTTCAAGGAAGGATGGCCCTGGTGGTCACCAAAGAGGAAGCAGAATGTGAAAGTTGCTCGGCCAAGGAGTCCTGTTCTACCCTGGGAGGCTCAGCCTCCAACAGGGAGGTGCGGGCAAGAAACACGGCAAGGGCTCAAGTCGGAGATGTGGTGAAGATCAGCATTCAAGGATCTGCCTTTCTCAAGGCCACGTTTCTCGTTTACATGGTGCCCATATTGGCGCTTATAGCGGGGACGGTTCTAGGATACTTTTTGTCGAAGCTTCTGGCAGGTAACAAGGATCTCTTTGTGGGAATCTTTGGAGGTCTTGGTCTTATCGGGTCCTTCCTGTGGGTCAGAAGAAAAGGAAACAGGCTTTCCCCGGAGAGCGAGTATCTCCCTGAGATCATATCAAGGCGATCCCCCACAAAGGCGGTGCCACCTGAAGATCTCAGCTGTCCCATCCACTAGTCTCTTTCCGGAAAAGGCTCCTTTAGGCGATCTTGGCCCTTGGCTTCTTTTAGCTTCTCCACCAGCCGATAAGATACGTGCAGGCCCCCTCTCCCGATGCCCATTTGTACCTCTGGCTTTGCCGCCCCGTGAAAATCCGTTCCTCCTGTCATTAACAAACCCTGGCGACGTGCAAGCCTCTCGAACAGGGCCGTGCGCTCAGGCCGATGCTCAGAATAGTAGACTTCCATACCCATTAATCCAGCCTGTTTCAACCCCCTCAAAATGCACTCGAATTCGCCCTCATCCTTTGCATCAAGGGTAAATGGATGAGCGAGCACTGGAACCCCCCCTGCGCGCAAGATCATCTGGATCGCTTCAGCCGGTTGAAGTCTGTACCTTGGAACATAGGCAGGGCCCGACTTCTTCAGATACTTCCAGAAGGCCTCACCAAAGCTTCGCACCACCTTTTTTTTCACCAACACTTGGGCGATATGAGGCCTTCCCACCTGTCCTCCGCCCGAGACCTCCAGGACCTCTTCATGTGTTATGTCCACTCCGAGGTCTTGGAGTTTTTTGATGATCCTCACGTTTCTGTGCGCCCGGGCCTCCTGCACCGCCTTGAGGGTCTGAGTCAAGGAGGGGGCGTCCAATTCAATCAGATAACCCAAGATGTGCATGGTCCCTGAAGGAACATCAGCACTGATTTCAATACCAGAGAGGACTTCAAGGGAGGGGGATTGGGGTTGGCCCAAGGCCGCTGCCGAGCCTTCGATCGTGTCATGATCTGTAATGGCGATGGCTCGAAGACCTAACTCCTTGGCAAGATGAATGATTTCTAAAGGTGATAAGGAACCGTCAGAGGCTGTTGAGTGGATGTGAAGGTCAACAAAACCTAGGTTAGGAGAGGCCATTGCTATAGAGGGTTAGGGGAATGCCTGCTATATTCCCAGGGCGTTTTCCCTAGCCTCTTCCTTTGTCTTGCATTCGATGCACTGAGTCGTAACCGGCCTGGCCTTCAAGCGTTTCACCGAAATATCTTCGCCACAGACGTCGCAAATACCGTATGTACCCTTGTCGATGCGGTCGATGGCTTCCCGAATCTTTACAATAAGCTTGCGCTCCCTGTCTCTTATGCGGAGCAGAAAGTTACGGTCGGCTTCCATGGCCGCCCGATCTGTGGGGTCAGGGAAACTGACCTTCTCGTCTGTCATACCAGATACCGTATCACTTGCCTTGGCCAGCAGGCTCTGCAAACGTTCTGTCAGAAGCTCTCTGAAGAATTCCAAGTCCTTCTTTTTCATTGTGCAACCCACCCGATATGCGATGTAAAGAGTAACCAGTCCATTTCACGAGAAAAAAGTAGGTACCGGCCTGCCCGTTCGATCCATTTCCGATAGAAGAACCCCTTGCTGAGAAACGAGCCCTACCTGGGTACAATTCGTATACCCTGGCTAAAATTCCATTTTTCGAAAAATAATAATAATTACCACAAGCATCTATGCTTGTAAAGAAAAAAAGCCAGTGTGTGGGCTCGTCTTCGTGACCCAGCCCGGCCTTTCAAGGGTTGGCCATTCTAACCCGCCAATGATAGATATGCCCCAACACAGCCATAGGGATCTTGCTTTCTAGCAGATGGCGTGCTTCTGCCTTGCCAAGGCCCTATGAGACGGGTATGTCTTGAACGCGAGGGGGTGAGACGTCCACTGAGATGGTGTTGCAAAGAGTCGTCACCCCGGTGAAGACCGCGGCCCAGGAACATGTTAACTCAAGTTTCGCACCCTTATCAACAATTTGAAATAACAGCTAAAAGCGTGCCGATGTTTCTAGAAAACGGCAGGGCTCTGGTTTGGGCGTTATCTATGCAATGGAGGCCTCGGGATGGGGGAATCCGCTTCTCTTCGGCCTCCAATGCCTTTAGCAGCTGTACAAAGATGGTGGGTGGCAATGGCTGTAGGCCTTCGTTCAGCGAATCTCCCCATCCCTCTGTCGCCAAATCCGGGGGGGGTAAAAGTCTTGATACACCTACTATTAGTGGAAACGAGGGGTGCGAAACTTGAGATTTTAACTCTTCGAACTTACTTGCTTCCAGCTTTCGCCGGAATGACAGAACGAGGTGTTTTTCGACTTTTTGCGATTTCATCTCAACTACCGGGAGAGAGAAGAATTGGTTTTCCCATTGGCGCCTAAAAGGGTTACCGGCAGACACAGATTCTGGGTCTGTCTCCTGGCCCTAGGGACTTCATCTGTCTCTGTACAGCTTGTCATGATCCGTGAGGTCATGTCCAGCTTCAGTGGCAATGAGTTGGTCATAGGGTTGGTCCTTGGTGTTTGGCTACTTGCTACCGGTCTTGGAAGTCTTCTGGGGGTGCCGGTGGCCAAACGGGTACGGCTGGAACGGGCCCTTCTGTTAGGCCATATCCTCATAGCACTGATGCCCTTTGGGCAGGTTGCTGCTATTCGAGGCCTCCCACTTCTTTGGGTACGAGGTGAAATGCTGGGTCTGACCTCTGCGGTGGGTTGCAGCTCTTTGATCCTTGTCCCTTTCTGTCTTGTCTCCGGTGCCATGGTCCCACTGGCAGGGGCCCTCCTTGAAGAAAAGGGTACCACCAGAAAGGTATATATCGTGGACACCATAGGAGACATTTGCGGAGGGCTTTTATTCAGCCTCGTCTTTGTCTACGCCCTTTCTCATTGGGACAGCCTAGTCGTCCTTGGCTTGTTAAACCTCGTTGCCGGAAGCGTTATGACCTCTTGTGCAGTACTTCCCGTCCTGGCTCTTCTGGGCCTTGCAATAGTGGCAACCAGGCCTTTTCATTTGCAGACACTGTCTTGGCGTTTCCCTGGCCAGGCCTTGCTTTTGCACAAGAACACCCCCTTTGCCCAGCTCACTATTTCAACAAGTGGCAAGCAGCTCAATGTGCTGCAAGACGCCATCCCCCTGTTTTCCTCCCACGACCTTGATATAGAGGCGTTGGCCCATATCCCCTTGTGTCAGGTTTCCCAGGGGGCCCGCATTCTTCTGATTAGTGGGGGGGTATTTGGAACCATTGAAGAGATGGCCAAACACAAGCCCCGTCATATAGACTATGTTGAACTGGATCCTGCCATCCTCGATCTGGACAAGCTTGTTGACCGAAGTCTTTCTCTGCCTTTTGTGCGGGTCCATGTGGGTGACGGGCGACTTTTCATAAAGAAAAGCACTACCCAATATGACGCTGTCATTGTGGACCTGCCAGACCCTGAAAACACACAACTCAATCGATTCTACACTCAAGAGTTCTTTGATGAAACCAAAGCGGTCCTCACCCCCCAAGGGGTCCTTTGCTTCACCCTTGTGGGCGCTGATAATTACGTGGAAGAAAAGGGACTCGCTGTGAATCGGGCTGTCTATGCAGCACTCAAGACAACGTTTAACCATGTCCTGGTCTTTCCGGGAATCACAAACCATTACCTGGCCTCAAACGCTCCATTGACAAGGGATATCTTAACTGTTTTGGCCGAACGGAGGATTCAGACGATGCGTCTTGTGGACTACGATCTCCCATCCATGGCAGACCCGTTTCGCATAGACCTTTTAAAGGGTCTCCTTGCAGAGGAGGACACCTTGCCAAACCAGGACCTCTCACCACGGGCCTTTGGCCATCTTTTGGATTTATGGCTCAAGAAATCCGGAAGTCCAAAGGCGCTTCTTTCGGCCATGTCCGTCCTTGTCCTCATCTTTGCCGGCTTGGCATGTCGCAAGTCCCCCCTGCGGTTTATGGTCCTGACCTCCGGCTATGCAGGCATGGCCTTTGAGCTTTGCCTTCTCCTATTGTTTCAGGTCATATACGGGTATGTATATCTGCGGATCTGCGGATTCATAACCCTCTTCATGATAGGCTCGGCCTCGGGGGCCCTTGTGTCTATTTGGGTAAAGAAAAGGCCCTTTTTGCAGATACTTGTCTGTGATGGAGGGCTCATCGTATTGGCGGCCCTTTCCTGTGGAGGTGCCGTGGCTGGAATCCATGTAAAGAGCCAGGCCTGGCTCTTCGCCATGCAATATGTCGTCATCCCATGCCTCATTTTTCTCGTGGCCTTTGGAGCGGGGTGGCAGTTCTCGGTCGTCTCCCGCATGAGCAAGGGTGCCGAAACAGAGATTACCGGTCGGCTCTATTTGGCAGACCTTGCTGGCGCAGCCTGCGGTACCATATTGACAGGCCTCCTGTTTCTGCCTAGACTCGGCATTGTTGGAGTATTGGTCTCAGTGCTCGCACTAAAGTGCGTGAGCCTTGGGCTCAATGTGGTGTCTGGAAATACAGTCCAGCAGTACGGGCGTTGAGCAGTCGGACTGATGACTTAACCCATCAACGGATAGCTCCCTATGGATTCATCACGCAGAGACTTTCTAAAGACGGGCCTGTGTGCCGCCTATGGTGCGGTTCTTGTTCCGTGGCAAAGGGCCTGGGCCAACGAGGTTGTCTCCCCCACGGACGCCCACGTAAAGGAGGCCTATTTCTATAAAAAGCTTGCTGATGGCGCAGTGCAATGTGGCAACTGCCCCCATGAATGCATGATTGCTCCTGGCAATCGAGGAAGATGCCGGACCAGGGAAAACGTGGGAGGACGGCTTTTCAGCATCTCTTACGGCAATCCATGTGTAGTCAATGTGGACCCGGTGGAAAAGAAGCCCCTCCTGCACTTTTATCCTGGCACCAAGGCCTTCTCTCTGGCAGTAGCCGGGTGTAATTTTACCTGCATGAACTGCCAAAACTGGGAGATCTCCCAAACCAGCCCGGACAAGACTCGAAACTACAATCTTACCCCGGAACAAGTCGTGGCCTTGGCCGAACGGTACGGGTGTAAGAGTATCGCCTATACCTATTCCGAGGCCACCACGTTTTATGAATACATGGTGGACATATCGGCAGAGGCGCGAAAGCGGGGGATCAAGAATATTTGGGTGAGCAATGCATACATCAGTCAAGCCGCCTTGCATCGGCTCTGCGATGTGATTGATGCCGCCAGCGTCAACCTGAAGAGCTTTTCAGACAAGATCTATTGGGACCTAAACGGCGGACATCTTCAGCCGGTCCTTGACACCTTCAAGACCCTTCATCGGCGAGGGGTTTGGATGGAAATCATCAACCTGGTCATCCCCACCTACACGGACGACATGGACATGGTCAAGAGGATGTGTGGGTGGATCTTGGAGAACCTGGGCCCTGAATATCCCCTCCATTTCTCCCGCTTCTCCCCCCTGTACAAGCTGGTCCACCTTCCTCCAACGCCGGTTGGGGTCTTGGAAGAGGCCGAAGCGGTTGCCCTGAAAGAGGGGCTTCATTACGTTTATATCGGCAACGTCCCCGGCCTGGGTGACAAGATTGTGTGTCCTGGCTGCAAGGAGACGGTGATTCAACGAAGGGGCTACACGGTGTTGTGGAATCATGTTAAGGATGGAAAATGTGGGTCCTGTGGTAGCCCCATAGGCGGCAGGTGGGAGTGAGGAAGTATTTGATATTTGATACTGGTTATTTGATATTTGACACTGATAGTTGATGGTAGTTAATGGTTTCGGGAATGCCTTGTACTTCTTGTGATCTAGGGATGTCAGGTTTGGGCCTCATGAGGAAAGATGGGTGCGGGGAGAGGACATTTCACATAGACTACTGGACTTTGCGGTGAGGATCATTCAACTGACTGATTCCTTACCCAATAGTTTCGTGGGAAAGCATATAGGCGGGCAGATTCTGCGGTCTGGGACTTCACCGGGGGCAAATTATGAGGAGGCTCGTGGGGCGGAAAGTAATGCTGATTTTGTGCACAAACTGGGAATCGTGCTGAAGGAGCTTTCCGAAACGCGATACTGGCTCAGAGTCATAATGGAGTCAGAGCTGATGCCTCGAAATCGGCTGGAAGGACTGTTTTCGGAGGCTAACGAGCTCTGCAAGATCATAGGCAAGTCCGTCATGACAGCAAAGAAGAAGTAGAGCGTATTCACATACTAACTCACACACTAGCCATCAAATATCCGTTATGAAATATCAAATAGCAATGTTATGGACCATCACTCTTTCCATGGCCTTTATCGCAACCCTGTTCCTGCCTTCCTCTTACACCTGTGCCAGTCTCGACGAAGCTGTGAGGCCGGAAGCTGTGGCGGGTCTTTTCTATCCAGGCCAGCCTGAAGCGCTTCGAGATATGGTAGCCAACCAGTTGAAAGAGGCTGCGGGCGCTAACGTTAATGGAAGAATCAGGGGGTTGGTCTCCCCCCATGCGGGATATGTCTATTCCGGGATTGTGGCTGCCGCTGGATACAGACAATTGGACCCGTCCTTTAAGACGGTCATACTCCTCGGACCGAGTCATCGATTCCCTTTAAGCGGTGCATCTATTCCTTGCGTCAAGGCCTACCGAACGCCGCTGGGAGATGTCCCTCTGGCACCGCTTGCCGTTACACTGCAAGCGTCTCCCTTATTTGAATCAGTCCCCCAGGCGCACAGAAGGGAACACTCCCTTGAGGTGCAACTTCCCTTTTTGCAGGTTACACTAAAGGAGTTTCGTATTGTTCCCATACTGACCAACAATGGAGACCCTAAGGCCCTTGCTGCCACCCTGGCACCCCATATAGGGGAAGACACCCTGGTTGTGGCAAGCTCTGATCTTTCCCACTATTATCCCTATGAAAAGGCCGTTAGCCTGGATCGCCTTTTCACAGCAGCCGTACCTGCCTTGGCATTCTCAGACGTGACCCGTTGTGAGGCCTGTGGCAAACAGGCTGTATTGACTTTGATGCATATTGCCAAGATAAAAGGCTGGGAAGGCATGTTGATTGACTACAAAAACTCCGGTGACACTGCAGGAAGCAAGGACCAGGTTGTGGGATATGCAAGTGTCGCCTTTGTAGACAGAAAGGAGGCGTCAAACAGAATGAACGAAACCCTCCCGACCAAGGATAGAAAAGCGCTTCTCAAGCTTGCCCGATCTGCCATTGAGGCAAAGCTTGTAAAAGGTGCCAAGGTGGAAAGGCCTGGCCCCCTTCCCCCCTCCCTGACGGAAGTGTGCGGCTGCTTTGTGACCCTCCACAAACACGGCCAACTTCGAGGCTGCATCGGGTCTATTGAACCTGTGTCATCCCTTGTGGAATGCGTGGAAAGCAACGCCAGAAGCGCTGCCTTTCGTGACCCGAGATTTCCCCCCTTGAGTCGGGATGAGCTTTCTGACATAGACATCGAGGTGAGCGTGTTGTCCGTGCCGCAACGACTGGATTTCACAGACGGAGAAGACCTTAAACGTCAGCTTGAACCGCTGGTTCATGGGGTGATCCTGTCTCGCGGTTTGAACCGGTCCACCTTCCTTCCCCAGGTGTGGAAACAGTTGCCGGATAAGGAGCAGTTCCTGGGGCACCTTTGCCAAAAGGGCGGCATGCCTCAAAAGGCATGGCAGGACCCTGAAACCAAGGTGGAAGTATACCAGGCCGAGGTCTTTGGCGAAGAGGATGTGAAATGAACGGGACCCGTCCGCAGATACCCTAAGTCTCCTCCCTCTTGATTCTCCACTTTGTGCACCCTTGTTCTTGGCACCCCTTGTGGAAAAAATTCGAGATTTCCGCCCATCCGTTCTCGTTTCCCTCGATGACAATGCCTTTCGTACCGTTGCCCCGCAACTGGTCGATTCTGATATTCCTGTCTACTCTTGCCAAAGGAGTTCTTGGATCCAACAGGGGGCGAGTTGTTTCCCATTCAACAAGAAGCCTTTGTTCCCCTGAAGGATTTTCCCGGCCTCGTCTATGGGACATCCTCTCAGCCCTTGGAGGAAAAGAGGGAGTCCTTAGTCTATACGCTCGGCCTTTTGTGTGCTGCGATCTTTCTCATGACCCTTTTCGTAGCCCTTATTATTGCCAGGAAAGTGGGCAGCCCTCTGGGAAGCATGGCCGATCAGGCCGCGGAGATAGCGAGGGAACCCTCAAGCACGGGATTACGCGAGGAAGAGCTCCAGTATGTCGAATTCCGCAAACTGGCCCAGGCATTCAATCACGTTTTCATGAGCCTTCGGGAGGCCCAGGAGGAACTAAGGGAGCAGGCCAAAAAGGAGCTCGATGCATCGGAAAGAAAATACAGTACCCTGGTGCAGACCAGCCCTAACGGGATCTTTTCCGTGAACAGGGAAGGAGAAATCCTGTTTGCCAATCGGGCCCTGGAAGAAATCACGGGGTACAGCCAGCCAGATCTTCGCTCCACGCTCCTCTGGGACATGCTCCAGCCGGATGAGAGGGACAGGATGGGTCAGTTGCTGGAGAACCATGTAAAAATAGGCGCTCAGATGATCCTTGAGAGCCGCTGGACACGAAAAGACGGAGGACCGATCTGGGTAGAGCTCAGGCCCTCCTGCTAAACGTCATAGATGTTACTGAGCGCAAGATAGCGGAAGATGCCTTGCGCCAGAGTGAAGAGAACTACCGCCTTGTTGTGGACAATGCAAATGATGCCATATTTGTCATTCAGGATGAAGTCATCAAATTTGCCAATCCAAAGGTTGAGGAGTTGACAGGCTATGCTTCCAAAGAACTGGCGAGGACCTCCTTCGTGCCGCTCATTCATCCGGAAGACAGAGACATGGTCCTTGAAACATATAAGAAAAGGCTAAGAGGAGAGGACGTCCCGAGCACCTATTCTCTCAGGGTCATCAATAAGAAAGCAGAAGAATTGTTGATAGAAATCAACCCCGTCCTCATCACATGGGAAGGCAGACCGGCAACGCTCAATTTCGTCAGAGATATTACCGAACACAAGCAACTGGAAGCACAACTTCGACAAGCACAGAAGATGGAGGCCATCGGGACCCTGGCCGGAGGCATCGCCCATGATTTTAACAACATCCTCAGCATCATCCTCGGCAACTCGGAATTGGCTGTGGAAGACGCTCAGGCCCAAGGCTTGCCACTGGACGGTCTGAAAGACGTGCTCGACGGCTGTTTGCGAGCAAAGGATCTGGTAGGGCAGATCCTCAGTTTCAGCCGCCAAACAGAGCAGGAACTCAAACCAACAAAGATCAGCCCCATTTTCAAAGAATCCCTGAAGCTTCTACGATCATCCATTCCAACGACCATCGATATTCGCCATCACATATCATGTGCGTCAGATACTGTGCTGGCAGATCCTACCCAAATGAACCAGGTGCTGATGAATCTCTGCACCAATGCAGCCCATGCCATGGCAGAGACAGGAGGCACGCTGGAGGTGAAACTGGAGAACGTGGAAATCCGTGAAGATGAAGCAACGCCATATCAGGGTCTTCTGCCTGGAGTCTATGTCAGACTGACCGTCAGTGACACGGGACATGGTATTGAATCTCAGTTGATAGACCGGATATTTGAACCCTATTTTACTACAAAGGAAGTGGGTGAAGGCACGGGCCTGGGCCTCGCTGTGGTCCATGGCATAGTAAAAAGTCATGGTGGCGCCATCACCGCAGATAGCGTGTCTGGGAAGGGAACCACTTTTACTGTATTACTGCCCAGCGTCTGTGGAGAGATAAAAAACGAATCAGAGGCCTGTGAGCCACCGCCCACAGGCAAGGAGCGGATTCTCTTTGTTGATGATGAAAGTGCCTTGGCCAAGCTTGGAGAACAGATGCTGGGACGTTTGGGCTATGAAGTGGTCTCCACGACTAGCAGCATGGAGGCATTAGAGCTGTTCCGCATAGAACCCGATCAATTTGACTTGGTTATCACTGATACAACGATGCCCGACATGACAGGTGATAGGCTGGCGCACAAGCTTATGGAGGTTAGACCCGACATTCCGGTTATTCTTTGCACCGGATACAGCGAGAGGATTTGTGAAAAGGGGGCCATGGCTATCGGCATCCGGGCCTTTGTCGTTAAGCCAGTTGTCAAGAGTGAGATAGCCGAGACTATAAGGAAAGTGCTGGACAAAGACTCTCCAAATACTGCCCCACAGGCCGCCGCTTGAAAGAGCATGGCCTCCCGAGGCATGGCCATCAAATGGGATGTAGCGCTCCAGCGCTGTACGCATTTGGCCCTAAACCCCTTCCGTGAACATTCGTGCGCAATCCCCTCCCGCCTGTTTCAGACGCTCCTCCGTAGGCAAGACTCAAGATTTGTGTTCTTGTGCCGATAGAATAGGAGAGGGAATCGCCTTTCGGGTGATTATGTCTCGAAAAGAATTCGAAAGGGTTACTGGGCCGTGTCGTTGCGTTTTCCATTTCAATGACGGGTCTCCTGAGGGGGTAGGGGGCTGAACGTGCTTTTCTTCGTTAGCAGAGGGCTTAACAGTTGAGCGAAAAAGAGAGAGAAACCAAGGACTCCGATGGAACGGACCAGCCAGAAGGCGCTGAACGTGAATCTGCTGCCTCCAATACGCTGAATCAGGACGACATCTCGAAGCTCTTTGGAGACAGGGGGGCAGACGAAAAAGAAGGTCAAAGTCAGAATCGGCAAGCTGAACCGAGCCAAGACATTGACCATGGTGATGTCACCCCTGTCAAGGATTCAGCCCATGCTGAGGGGCTGGACGGTAAGGGTCACATGGAAGAGGGAGAGGGAGAGAGCCCTTCAGGCATGGACGGATCAGAAAGCATTGAAGGCGCTGAGGTTGAAGCCCAAGAGGCCGAAGAACTCCTGGCCCAATTGGAGATTTTAGAAGATGAACCGGCAGAAGGCAACAGTCATGACGACCCGCAAGAAGATAAGCCGGATGGGGATGACGTCTCTGTTGATGCCCATTCTGGTAATGACTTGTCGTCTGAAAAGGGGGATGCCGGGGCCGATGAAAACAGAAAAAGGGATGGCGAAAACGAAGAAAGAGCCCACGCAGAGGAACAAGGCGCAGTAGAACGTGAAGAAGAGGCGGAAGAAGATGGCCAGGGCCAGATGAATGTCCCGGAGAGTGTTGAAGAACACGACGTTGAAGACCAAAGCGATGAAGCGTGTATTGCCGAGGATGGCGATTCTGAGGGTCAAGAGGCGGATGACGATAGGGAAAACAGCACATCAGTAGATAATCCGCAGCCAGACCAGAAAGATAATGAGGTGTCAGCAGCCGATTCCGATAAAGAGCCGTCATCCAAAAGAGGGGACAAAGAGGACGATGAAAACCTGGAAATGGACAGCAAGGACGATGCCAGGAAAGACGAAAAGGAGGAAGACCTGGATGTCTTCGAAGTGGTGAACCCGGGAGAGCAGGGCGAAGACGAGGACGACATGGCCCTGCAAAAGGACGAGGACGATGAGGACATCGAAGACGAGCATCGAGCGAAGAGGGGAAAAAAAGCCTTGTTGCTTCTTATCGGCCTTCTCTCCTGTGTGATCGTGGTGGCCGGGATGGCCGGATGGGTCCTCCATAAAAGATACGCCCTGGAATCTCCAAAAAAAGAAGTGCGTGTCCCTGTTAAACAGATGAACGTCTCAGATGGCGAGACGGAGGCAGAACTCCCGCAGCCCCGCCCATCCCACGTTACCCGTGGTCCGGCCACCTTGGTGGACAAGCTGGAAGCCAGGCTCCAAGAAGCGGCAACCCTGAGGGATGAACTGCTTATCAAGGCAGGGGAAATCGATCGGCTCAAGGGCCATTTTTCTGAGAGCATCGGCAAGACGGAAAAGGAAATCCTCCAAGAGAACAAAACGCATGAAATAGCCTCCTACCGGCAGGCACTGAACAACAAGAAGGTCGAATTGGGGTTGCGGACCATCCAGCGCAGAGAGGCGTATATTCGCCAACTCGATCAGGCCTCGGAGTGGCTGGAAGGGGGGAGCCAAGAGCTGCTCTATGTTAGGCGAAAAACCTTGATTGACATGGAGGCGAGCAAGATTGCGGGGGGCATAGACCTTGAGAGGCTGATCACCGATCTGGAGGGGGTTATCCAGAAAAACCGCCGTGGCATCCAAGGCCTCACCGTCGACATGGGAACCACCAAGCTTCATCCCCTTGAAGCCATATGGAGCAGACTGGCGGAAGAGGAAAACCCGCAGGCAAGGGGCAAAATATATACTCAAAGGAGGGCAAACAAGGGCCAAGCCGATGGCCATCCACTTAAAAAAGGCAATAGAGATAGCGAAATCTGGGAAGAGGTCTGCAGTGGAAATTATGCGCGAAAAGGGGAGTTGACCGAGCTTTCGGTGCAAGCGGCCAAATCTCTTTCCAAAATCAAGATCTCGGATCTTTTCCTCAATGGCCTGACCCAATTGTCCCCAGAGGCGGCCAAACACCTTATGAAGTGGAAGGGTGACTGGATCTGCCTAAATGGGCTGAAGCAGGTTTTACCAGAGACGGGAAAGAGTCTGTTTCAATGGCCCGGCAAAGTCATTTCCCTCAATGGTCTGTCCAGCTTTCCTCCGGAATTCGCCCCCTTGCTCCTGAAGTGGCAGGGAACCCAGCTTGAGCTCATGGGCCTTGAACCATCACATGATATAGGCCAGCTGGCAGGGATAAAGGCCTTGGCCCAGTGGGAAGAATCGGGCGGAAAGTTGTATGTGCCTGATGACATCAGAAAACAGATTGAACACGTCATGGGAGGGAGCGGATGATGAAACATGTAATTGGCAGCACCCACAAAATCTGCTGTTGGGCGTTGTGCTGCTTGTTCACCATCCTGTCTTTAGATCTTGCACTGGCGGTTAATCCGAGGATCTCCAACCTGCAACAGAAGATGGGACAGATCTCGTCCTTGCGTCAAAGAATTTCCGAAAAGGCTGACCAAGGGATAAGAATTCGTCAACAGTTCAAAGAACAGATGCAGGCCATAGCCGAAGAGATCAAAGATGAGCAGGAGCGAATGGGAACAGGATCCTATGAAAAGGCAATCCAATGCCCCCGTATTGACTATGATCTCAGACTCCTTCAGCAGTATGATGGCTACATATCTGAAATCGATCGAAGGCTCACCTATTTTCAGGCCGTGGATGTTCAGTTGGCCTACCTTTTTCAGCAGGCCGAGGATGATATGAAGATCATCGAGACGTTAAATGACATGGACATAGCCTCTCTGATGATCCGGATCGACAGGGTGCTTGTTGAATATCTTCCTGAAGCCGAAAAGCCGCTGATTCGGGCGGAACACCTTCGGCTGCCGCAGCACGAAGATGTGTGGAATGCGATCATGAAGCGTCATTAGCAGGCGCTTCAACGCACCTGCGGTGTTGCCACTTTTTCCCACCGCTGAACGCTTGCCCTTTTCCCTTCCAACCTTCATACACCCTGTGGCCCAAGAGTCCTCTTTTTTCAATCCCCTCGCACCGAGATACCTTTGCATAGCCCCTTCTCTCTTGGTTCTGTGGGTTTTTTGATCCCGACAGGGCGGACCGCTCATCCCGACGGAGTTGGGAATGGGTACCCCAAAAAGCCCACAATGAATGTTCGAAAGAGTTATGCAAAGGTGTCACCGAGGTAGATAACATCCCGTTTCCGCAAGTCAATTAAGATGAAATCGTAAGAAGTCTTTTGCGAAAGACTTGGAGTCCGCCCAAAACGCTCACGGAAGGAGCAAAATGGACTTGTTGCGAAACCATCAATTAAGCAGGGTCAAGATGATAGGTTGAACAAACAGGGGGCCTATCAATCTGACAGGACCCTTTTTTTTGTGGTAATTCTGACAGAACTTTTCAAATAAAAACAAAAGGATATCCACCAAGCCACCAATGGCATGCCAATTGCTTCAAGTGTCAGTAGTCATCTCCCTCGGTGTAGGTCACCAAAAGGCCCAGCGTTTTCAATGGGTCCCTTTCATGACGGCGAGGGAACAAGGAGGATGAAAAGTGAAAAACCTGATCTTCGGCGTTCAACATACGCTAAACCCCTTGCATGTGTATTGCCGTCTTGTGGATGTTGGGCTTGACACAGGGGTCTGCTTTCAACTCAGCAGGTACTATGAAGGAGCAGTGTATAGGAGACTTTTTAGATTCACGAATTACCTGTATCGCTGTTTGCTTTAAAGGCCTTCTGCCCAAAGCAGGACGCCTTTCACCGATTTATCCAAATGCTTCGCCCGTACATCGTGGCGAAACAGAAGCTGGAAAGGAAGCTGAGGTCATTGAAGAGCGAACTCACCAACTTGGTCCCTCGAGAACACCCACTACACGGACCGGAAGCTGCTAAAAGAGAAAAGCAGCGAGCTTCAACCGTGCCCGTTGTCATATCCTCAGCCCAATGGACGACGTCTGCGGGGTTGGCCACAAAGAGGGGTAAGTACAGTCGCCCTACAGGGGCGGAGGATATTGACGACGTGCTCTGTTCAATGAAAGGGGCCGTTGACAACTACGCCCTTGAACAACAGCTGGAGCTTCTAAAGAAGCTCCAGGGCGAGCGGGCGTCGCTCTACGAGCTAGTAGGAAATTGGCGCGAGATCAAGAAGCTTGTCAGCGTTTTTGTGTGACCCGGCCAGAGAGGTTTTCAGTGCCTTTTGCTTCAAATGGCCTTGCTGGCAGGTTGCTACCGGCAAGCATGCGCCAACAGGAGGGGCTGAAAGGGGAAATGCCATGTGCCCCTGTAGCCATCTCCGGGGAATAGACCAGGGTTAGGAGTGATCTGATAAAGGAGGAACGGTTATGGCAATAGAGATTTTAGACACCCTTGGCATGAGAAGTCCCGAGCCGATCCTAAAGATTGCTGTTCGGTCCCCGAACATGAAGTCCGGTGACATCCTGCAAGTGTTGGGAGACTGCCCGACCTTTGAAAGCGATGTGCACACCTGGTGTAAGCGGCTCGGGAAAATGCATCTTTCCACAAAGGACTTGGGGTTGGAGAAGAAGCAGATTCAGATACGGTTCTAGAGGACACCATGACAAAGGGCGGTCAACGACCATTTCGTCCACAGAGGACTGCCAATACTCAGTATCAAAAAGGGCGGCAATAGAAGGGGTAGCCTGGAGATCTTGAGTGATGAAAAAGGGGTTAAGATGCTGGGACTTTTTCAAATGCAGCGAAAAGGGGTGCCCCGTCTACAAATCAAACGAGCTGCAGTGCTGGCTTGTTTCAGAAAGCCATTGTCGAAAAGAGACCCAAGGAGAATGCCTGGATAAGATAGAAAGGTGTCTGGTCTGTGATCTCTTCAAGGCAAACAGGGATGCCGATGCAATAGAAAAGGCGTTCAAAGTTGTTCATAGCAGACTTGCAGCATCTACGAAGAGGGCCCGGGCTCGAGACCGAGATCTGGAAGCAACCAGCATAGAATTGTCCATAGGCTTGGCCGAGGTCATGGAAGCATTGAGAGAGATGGCTTCAGGAAATCCTCCGGTGCGGATACCTGAAACCTCGGCCATCGAGTCAGTTGTGAAACTAAAGCGCATGGTCAACCTCACAGGGGAAAAGATCCAAGAAATCGTCGGTCTTTCCCAAGCCCTTCCCATAGATCTTGCCGAGCACTCTGACCCATTTGACAGGGGCTCAAAAGGTGATCTCACTTCCCGGGTATGTGGCTTTTCTCGAATGGAGTTCTGGGAAGCCCTAAAGGATGTAGCAAATCAGATTGTCAAAAGTGTGTCTCAAGACATCATCAAGCGCAAGCATGCCGAGCATGCCTTGAAGCAGGCCAAAGAGGTCGCTGTTGCCGCAGAGGGGGCCAAGAGGGAATTTCTGGTCAACATGCAACATGAAATCCGAACCCCGATGAACGCCATCATCGGTATGACCGATCTTGCCCTTGATACAGACCTGTCTCGCGAGCAGAGAGAATACCTTGAAACAGTTCGGACCTCCGGCCATGCGCTCATGACGTTGATCAACAACATCCTTGACCTTTCCAGGATTGCGTCACAACAGCTTGACCTTGACGTCATAAGTTTTGACTTGAAAGACAATGTGGGTGATACGCTGAAGACCCTTGCCGCGCGTGCTGATGAAAAGGACCTGGAGCTGGCCTATTACGTCGTCCCAGACGTACCGGAGACGCTGATTGGCGATCCTGGACGCCTACGGCAGATCTTGATGAGCCTTGTGGAAAATGCCATCAAGTTCACCGCGCAAGGTGAGGTGGTCGTTCGGGTGGAAAAGGAATCTGAAGACAAGGACAAAATCTTTTTGCGTTTCGCCGTAACCGACACAGGCATCGGGATTGCTCCTGAAAACCACCAACTGGTCTTTGAGCCCTTTGTTCAGGTGGACGGGTCCACCACGCGAAAGTATGGTGGCTCTGGGCTGGGGCTTGCCATCACAAAGCATCTGGTGGAAATGATGGGCGGAGAGATCAGGGTGGAAAGCCAGGTGGGCGATGGGACCACGGTGAGCGTCAGGGTCCCTTTCCAGGTCCCCGAAGGTCGGTCCGTAGAACCCGCGTCTTTTGAACCCTATGATGTGAGGGGGCTGCGGGTACTGGTGGTGGATGACAATGCCACAAGTCGCGCCATCCTCCTGGAGATACTTGTCACTTGGGAGATGAAGCCCACAGGAGTCTACGATGCAAGGACTGCCCTGGCTGCTATGGAGCAGGCCAAGAAACTGGGTTTGCCTTATGCCCTGGTGCTTTTGGATGCTGTGATGCCTGGAATGGATGGATTTGCCTTGGCCCAAGAAATGAAAAGACGCCTGGGCATTGCTGGGGTGGTTATCATGATGTTCACCTCTGCAGGCCAACGGGGTGATGCTGCCAGATGCAGGGACCTGGGCATTTCAGCCTACCTGAAAAAGCCAATCAAGCAGTCTGACCTTCTCGACACCATCATGACTCTGCTGGCCTATCAGCGAAGAGATGAAAAAGAGGTGCCTCTCATCACGCGTCATTCACTCAGAAAAATGAAGGATGCACAGGCCGTAGGTGAAGGCGCCCTCAAGATCCTGGTGGCTGAGGACAACGCCGTCAACCAGAAACTGACACTCCGGATCCTTGAAAAACAGGGCCACAGGGTCGTGTTGGCAGGAAACGGCAAGGAGGCTATTGCTGCCTTGGAAAAGGACACCTTTGATGTGGTCCTCATGGATATTCAGATGCCCGAGATGGACGGTTTCCAAGCCACTGCTCAGATCCGAAGTCCCCGATCGGCAGTCCGCAATCATGATGTTCCGATCGTCGCCCTTACGGCCCATGCCATGAAGGGCGATCGTGACCGGTGTCTGGAAGCCGGAATGGATGATTATGTGGCAAAACCGATTAAACCGGAGAAGCTCTTTCAGGCCATTGAAAGGCAGGTTTCGGTTCTAAGAAAACAAGAGAAGAAAAGAGGCGGCAGGCCGTCCCGTCATAGAGGATATGTCTTCAACTGGGAGTCGTTGTTAGAGAGATTTGACCGGGAAGAGACCCTATGCCATGAGCTTCTAGGTATATTCCTGGAAGATACCCCTTCTCAATTGCGGAAGTTGAAGCAGGCAGTTGAGGACCAAGATGCCTCTCTGGTGGAGCAGTGCGCCCACGCCATCAAAGGCGCTTCGGCCAATATTGGCGCAGATGCGTTAAAGGGTGCAGCCCATGAAATGGAAAAGGCCGGAAAAGACCAGGACATGGGAAAGGCCCATTTCCTGGTGCGTAAAGTCGAAGGGCGGTTTGAGGAGTTGAGAACCGTCCTGTCTTATACAGGGTTGCCGTAGACTCAGCAGTGCTGCACTGCCGAAAGAAGTTCGGGTCTTTCCACCACTCCCCAAATCCAAACTCAATACAAGACGTCGCTTTGAAAAATCTTTTCTACAAGGCGTCTGTGATAGGACAGGTCAAAGACGTCTCTTTGATCCATCTGTAGTATTGGTCTAAAGAAATTCCTCTCTCAAACGCCTCCAGTGTCATGCCATAGGTTTCATAGGGCATGTTCATGATTTTATCCACAAGGAAGAGATTAACGGTCTTTTCAGACCTGAGGTTTCCAGGGCCTTCCTTTTTCAGCCTTTCCAGGAAGCGGGGCAGATTCAGGCAATCATGGTCGTGAACGGAAATGAAGGCATGATTTATCCTGGGTCTTTCTAGCTCATAAGCCCCTTTAAGCTGTTTTGACCTGCCCTGACACATGGCTTTTTTGATCTGCAAGCCCATCAAGTCTTCAACAAAAGGGATCCTGGAGAGGTCGGACGGATTTTGTGTGATGCGCCTTTTCAAATGATGGAGCAGCTTGCAGTGATCTAGGGACCTAAAGGGATTACATAATCCATCAGGATGTAGCTCCGCCGCCTTACCCTCGACGCCTTGGATCTACGGCATCCTCGACTTTTGCAACGTCAGGGTAGACACGGGGACAGTCTATGACGAGCAGTCTGGGTCGCATATCCATTCCTTGTCTTAAAAGTCTTGGTTTGGTCATTATCAAATCCAGATCCAAAAATAAGTCCCAATGGGTTGCCCTCCTATGCGTGGTCGGGGTCGAAGGTCGACTTTTTTCAACAAGCTCCCCTGTGAATCCACACTCCAAAAAGCGCTGCTGAGAGAAGGGAAGCCTAATAAAATTGAGTGGTTGTCGAGTTTATGAGGTGGAAGTAGTGTTTTTGCGGCTATCCTAGTGGATATAGGCTCAAAGCTGCGGGGCACAGCGGCATATGTATTAAAGTCAGCTAAACGAGTATTTGGGATACCTGATTTTCGCTATTATGCGATAGCTGATGGTCTAGGGAGTATCTTCATGCGGCATCCGGGCAGCCATGTGACCTGTTTTGGGCTAAATCGCCCCTCGAAAGGGTTCAACCAGAGCTTTTTTGAAAAACGGCCCCCAATAGAACTCCGGGCCCAAAAGCCCCCAGAAAACTGAGGGAAGTCCTGCTTGTTAAGTCCTTGACATTGCAGTTTGGATCGGGTAAATTTTTATAATTGTTTGCTCTGAAAGACAACATTTCGCCCCTTTACAAAAAAACAAAAACCTTCATGGTGTCGTAACCAGTCGATTTCATTTGCCCCATTAGCATTTCTGGGGCACTTGAGATATACAAAAGAACCGCCTTCGGACGGCATAAGAATCCTCCGAAGATGGATCTATCCCTGCTCTTGGCGAGATATTTTTTGAGGCTACACATGTCAGTGCTTTTCTCCTCCGCCACGGCGGACTCAATGTGGTTCACAGAATACTTTTTGCAGTCTCATTAAGCCTTCACATGCAGAAAATGGCCAAGACTGTGCCCATTGTCTATGTCGTTGCGCTTCTCGCTTTGGCAATCGAGCCAAGGCTTGCCCCCTTCTTTCCGGTCTCCAGTAGTCATGTTTTAGCTGAGGAAGAGCCTTACTATATTGGTAACAGGAAATGCCGGCTTTGTCATTTTGAGTACTTCAAGGAATGGGAAAAGGACCCCCATGCCAACTCCTTTGCTCGGCTGGGAAGGATGAAGAATAACCCCTACTGCTTGAAATGCCATACGACCGGCTATCGGGGACCCCAGGGTTTTGTGACCGAGAAGATCACACCGGAACTCAGGGGGGTCCAGTGCGAGGCCTGCCACGGGCCTGGCAGTCGGCACAAGGATAACCCTTACGACAAGGGCTCCCTTCCCATTGGCAGGAAGATAGACTATCAAAGGGTGTGTATCAAATGCCACGATCGAAACTGGACCCCTGAATTTGACTACGAGAAATATCGCAAACGCATTGAACACAGAATCAAGCCCTCCACTACAGAAGAGGCGCTTTCAAAATGAAGTACACCGCGGTGGTCAAGACCGCCTTCAGCATCTGCACCCTGCTTTCCCTCCTCATCAGCGTCGTCCTTTTGCTCAACGCCCAAGGTGTTGAGAAATACTCTCGCATGATCGATACGGGAAGACAAATGCTGGAAACGGTATTGACGATGGAGTTGCATGAAAAGAGCTATCTCTTGCGCGAAGAGGAGAAGGCGCTGGACGACGTGAAAGACAAGATCGGAACATTAAGGAGATTCGTGTCCACATACGAAAAATCGGGCACCAATGACAGGTCGACAGAATTTTTCGAATTTGCCCTTTGGGAAGAGGCCATCAACCTGTATGAGCGGTTGTTTGACCAGTTTGTTCTCTATCATAGGGCCATTGAGAAGAACATCGCTGAAATAAGAAATTTGGAAAAGAGGATTCTTGCTGTCATATTTTCGAAAATGAATCCTGAACGTGGCATCATTGCCTTGCAGGAAATTCGTATCCATGAGAAGGGGTACCTCATTTACAGAGACACTGGGCCGCCTGATGAAGCTGAAAAGCCTTTTGAAGATAAACGGAAAGAAGCCGTCTCTCACCTCTTGATGTGGGCACAGAATGATCAGCGGATTCAAGAACTCATTGACGAGGACAACCAACTCTTTGACCAAATCATGGCCAACTTCGAGGGCCAGGACCATACCCTCCTTTTGTTGGAAAAGGAACGCTCAAGAATACGGGAGATGGCCGACAGCTTCTCGGTAGAAGGAAACCAAGGGTTGCACATTAGCTACCGCCGTTGTTCCTTTCTTGTTGCCGTCCTTTTACTGATGTGGCTTATTGTGGGCTGTGCCATCGTGGCTACCCGCTCCACCTGATCCAGTCTGCCTGATACAATCAGGAGAACAACACATGCCGTCGCTAAAAGATATGGGCATCCGGACCAAGATCATCGGGGCCATGGTTGTACTGCTCATTTTTGTAGCGCTGGTTTCGTATTGGGTTAGCTACATGCACGAAAGAAAAAGCCTCCTTACCAACATGCAGGACAATGCCATCACCTTAAATCGTGCCTTGATTGTCAGCGTCCGGAATCAAAAGAGTATTGAAGAAAAGGTGAACCTTCAGACATTGGTTGAAGAGCTATCACTGACAGAGGGGGTTTTTGGTGTGTGGGTGGTGGATAATCACACACGAATCACGTCCGCCACCTTTAGGGAACAGGTGGGTGAAGTGGCATCTTGCCGTTTTATTTCGGAAGCATTGGACAAGGGCTACTATGTAAGCGGTTTTGACAAAAAGATGGGGGAGGAGGTTTACACCGCAGTGTATCCTCTAAAGAAGGGGGACCAGGTTTCCGGCCTCCTTGAGGTGGCTTTCGAATTACGTGAATATATGCGGGCCAATCCCAAGGATCGTACACGACTCCTTGTCCAAATGAAGGCAGACAGCCGGATTATGGCTGAATCACTCAGTTACAGTGTGAAAAACATGCAGGACGTAAACGAACTGATTCATATTCAGAATTTGGTGGACAGGCTGAGAACGGGGTCGGAGATTATCTCGCACATCATGATTGTGGATGATAACAGCCGGATTATCGCTTCTAATGATCTCAAAAGCGTTGGCATGATAGCAGATGACAAGGGGGTTAGGGCGATCATCAACGGAGCCGAGATCTACACCCGGCTGTTCCCCCGCCAGAAAACGTATATGGTGGATATGCCGCTGCGCATCGGTGATGAGTTTGAAGGTGTGGTCAGTGTTGGCTATGACGCGACAAACTATTATGCACACCTGTCGGAGATCTTCCACTTCGGGCTCCTGATTTCCGCTATGGGTGTTGCCCTATGCGCATTTCTTTCTTTTAGCGTGGCCAACCCCATTATTACGCCGATCCAGCGTTTAACTGAGGTGACCAAAAAACTGGCTGGGGGAGACCTTTCCGAGAGGGCCACTGTGAGTTCCAATGATGAGGTCGGTGCTTTGGCCATGGCCTTCAATCGGATGGCCGGCGATCTGGCACGCTCCAAGGAAGAATTAGATCAATACAGCAAGACCCTAGAAGCAAAAGTGAGACAGCGCACCAAGGAATTGGAGATGAGCAACCAGGAGTTGAGGACCATTCAGAATGAACTCATAGAGGCCAACATGGCCAAGTCAGAGTTTTTGGGCATCGCCTCCCATGAGCTCCGCACCCCCCTGACCACCCTTCTGGGATACAGTGAGCTCATGTTGACCAGGCCCTTGAGCGAAGATCAGAAGAGGGAGTTTTTGGGCTTCATTAACGAAGAATCGATTCGTCTCAGCAAAATCATCGACGACCTCCTGGATATTTCCAGGATAGAATCTCAAAAGGATTTTGGGTTCGTGTTGAAGCCCCTCCAACCCGCCCACATCTTGTCCAAGAATATCAGTTTTTACGCTCACTCTGAGATCGCCAGCCGTATTGTTACGGACGTGGAAGACGATCTGCCCATGATCAAGGCAGACGGAGAAAAGATCGGTCAGGTCATCAAAAACCTTATCGACAATGCGATTAGGTACTCCAGAGGTGGGGATATCGTGTGCAGGGCTTTTCTTAAGGATGATATGGTCTGGATCAGTGTCCAGGATCATGGAATGGGGATCTCAGACGAAGACCTCCCCCGGGTTTTTGACAAATTTTTCCGGGTAGAGCGGGAGGAAACTGCTCATATTAAGGGCACAGGTCTTGGGCTGTCCATCGCCAAGTATATCGTCGAATCCCACGGCGGCAAAATGGACTTGGTCAGTGGGCTGGGCAAGGGAACAACGATCGCTTTTGGACTGCCTGTGGCCAAAGATTGAGAGGGACGATGAAAAAGATTCTGATAGTTGATGACGAGGAAAAAGTAAGGAAGCTGGTAGAAGTCACTCTTTCTGTGGGCCAGTTCGAAATCCTCCATGCCTCCACTGGGGAAGAAGCCTTGAAGATCGCTAGAGAAAACAAGCCGGATATTGTTTTGTTGGACATCATGATGCCCGGCGAACTGGACGGGTTTGAGGTTTGCAGGCTTCTCAAAGAAGACCCTGACACAAGGCACATCTATATCATTATGCTTACGGCTAAAGGGCAACAAGGCGACAAAGAAAAGGGGGCTGCCTCTGGCAGTGACGACTATTTTGTAAAGCCTTTTAGCCCCGTGGAGTTAATGGATAAGATAGACAGCCTTACATAGGATGCCTCGCAGCTTAACACTGGCCTGCTTTCCCACACCATGAACAAGCATATTGCTAGTAGTTCCATAGTATTTTATTGGTATTCTGTTGAGCCAAATCTGACATAAGTTGCTTGACACAACGGAGCGTTCGCCATTACAAACCTAGACAAAGACAATGGGAGCACTGTTTCACTTAAGAAGGGGAAGAGTTTGCAGAAAATATGGCTTGGCGTCATCGTCGCCTTGATCGGCCTTGGCGTCTTCAGTATCTACAAGTATCTTCGCTTGGAGTCACCACCGATCGAAGAAGAAGTGGAGCCAAAACCTCAGGTGCCGGGATCTATGTTGGAAACGCCGGGGGTGGGGCCCAACGAGATAGTAATAGGGTCCTCTTTGGCATTGGAAGGCCACGCCAGCTTTCTGGGCACCCAATACCTCCACGGTGCCATGTGCCTCATCAAGCACATAAACGAAGAAGGCGGCATCCATCACCGCAGATTCAGGGTAGTCGCCTATGACGATGGATATGATCCGCCACGATGTGTGGCAAACACAAGACGGCTGATTACCAGAGACAAGGTGTTTTGTCTCTTCTGCTATGTTGGCACACCAACCACCGTGAAGATTATTGATATCGTGGAAGAAAACAAGATTCCCCTGCTGGGTGCCTTTACCGGCGCGGACAAACTGCGCCATCCTTTCAGACACTACATCTTCAACGTGAGATCATCTTATTATCAAGAGACAAAGGCCATTGTGCGCTACTTTGTGGAGGAAAGGGGCCTGCGTCGTGTGGCGGTGTTTTATCAATATGACGACTACGGGTTTGATGGGCTCAAGGGCACACAGATTGCTTTGCAGGGTTATGGTCTTTCCCCCGTGGCCACAGGGACTTATACCAGGGGGACTCTGGACACTGAGGAAGCACTAAGTAAAATTGAGACCTCTGCGGCCCAGGCCGTGATCATGATTGGTACTTACAGCCCCTGTGCCAAATTTATCAAGGAGGCCAGGAATAGGGGGTATAATCCCCTGTTTCATAACGTTTCTTTTGTTGGAGCAGATAAGCTGGTTGAGGAACTAGGTAGTGCTGCAGAGGGGGTCCTGATCACCCAGGTAGTGCCGCCCCCGACTGAGAGGATACTTCTTCCTGCCTGTGAACAATACTCCCGTCTGTTGGCCCATTACTATCCACAAGATGAACCAAACTTTGTGAGTCTTGAGGGCTTCATTAATGCGAGGATATTGATTGAAGCGCTCAGACGTGCCGGACGTGACATTACGCGGGAAGGCTTTATCAGGGCACTGGAGTCCATTAAAGAGCATTATGTGGGCATCGGGGCCGTTATCAATTTCGGCCCCCGTGACCACCAAGGGATAGACAAGGTGTACTTGACCGAGGTCAAGAAAGGGCAACTCCAGCTGCTCTTTTACAAATAAGGGAGCCTGGTCTTTGTTAAGGATCAGGCTGCTGGCAGGCGAATCTTAAACTGTGTGCCTGTATCACTGGTAGTCTCTAAGTCTATGGTCCCACCATGCTTTTCTATTATCCCGTAGGATATGAACAGGCCTAGGCCTGTGCCCTTACCTGCTTTTGTTGTAAAAAACGGTTCAAAGATATGCTCTGAGATCTCAGGAGATATGCCGCAGCCCGTGTCTTCAAACATGATTTCCATGTACGGTTTGTTCCTTGTCGATTTCTCCAAATGATGCGTGGCCGCAATACGCAATGTGCCACCGGGGTCCATGGCATCAATGGCATTGAGGCTGAGATTGGTGAAGACCTGCTCAAGTTGAGCATTGTCTACCCGAAGTTGCGGGAGGCCTGGTTGTAGCTCCTTTTTCACCTCAATCTTGCTTTTCATGAACTTGGGCCTTAATAAGGAAAGGCTCTGATCCAGGATAGCCTGGATAGCCACAGGCTCCCTTTTCTCGGGTTTTTTCCTTGAAAAATCGAGAACTTGTTGTAACATGGCCGCAGCCTTAGCCAAGCTTTGCTCCACCAACTCCAGGCGGTCAATGGTCTTTTGTGAATGACTCCTACTATCCAGAAGCAAGACAGACAGATGGCCCATGGCCGGGGTTAGTATGTTATTCATCTCGTGAGCGATGCTAGCCGCCATTTCCCCTAGGAGGGCGATCCTGGCGGATCGGGCCAACTGTTGTTTGGTCAGCTCTAATTGCCTCTCCTTTTCTTTTCTCTCCACGAAAACCTTGGCCAGGTCTTTGGCGTATAGCAAAGCCTGTTCCTCAGTGGCCTTCAAATCCTCTTCCAATTTGTTCTTCGAGGAGTTATCTATGTCTCTCTTTTCCGCCATCATTGTCCGAACTTCATTGTCGACGTTCGTTGCATGTATCGAGCTTGGGTGGTGGTGTTGAAAAGCAGGCAGGACAAGGCGTCTCCTCATGTAGACCTTGAACGAAGTAAAGGCACTCAACTGCCGGACACGCTTTCTTAGAACGCTGTGAACCGCAGACATCCCACTGGGTCAGGATGACGCAAGGTTTGCCCATTTACAAGGTCAATGCTGTCAGTGCTTTTGTTTCCACTTTTTATATCGTGCCCTATTCGGGCTACAAAGTCAATATGAAGGCCCTGAACCTCCACGATCCTGCCCGCTAGGAGCCTGTCGGAGAACTGCATTTTGCGCCTGACGTCTTTGAGATAGCCTCCTAGCTTGCCCCTTTCAAGGGCCGCACTTTCAAGGAGAGTTCCTCCAGTTGGCCAGGAGAGGCCTCGCAGGGCGCCTCCGTGAGGAGACATGCGGCTTTTTGCGTCTTTGGGAAGGCGATCACATCACGGATCGAGGCCTGCTTGGCCATGAGCATGACAAGTCTATCAAAACCAAGGGCAATGCCACCGTGGGGGGGTGCCCCAAACTGAAGAGCTTCCAGCATAAAACCAAACTTCTTCTTGTAGGTCTCAGGGTCCATGCCCAGGGCCTCGAAAACTCTCACCTGAACGTCGTACTGGTGGTTGCGGATGCTTCCACCGCCGATTTCAGAGCCGTTCAGGACAAGGTCATAGGCCCGGGACCGGACAGACAGAGGGTCGTCAGTCAGCCGTTCCATGTCCGCCTCCAGGGGGGAGGTAAAGGGGTGGTGCACCGCCACGTACCGCTTTTCATCCTCGTCATATTCTACCAGGGGAAACTCGGTGACCCACACGAAGTCGTATTGGTCATGATCCACCAAACCGAGCTTGTGACCCAAGTGATTTCGCAGGTGACCTAGGGATTCATTCACCACTGCCGGTTGATCGGCCACAAAGAAGACGAGGTCTCCGGGCTCCGCGTCAAGCCTTTGAGCAAGCGATGCCTTTTCAGCGTCAGTGAAGAATTTGGCGATAGGCGATTGCCAGGCATCTGCCCGGATCTTAATCCAAGCAAGGCCCTTGGCCTTGTAGATGGCCACAAATTCGGTGAGCTCGTCAATCTCCTTTCGAGAGAGATCAATGGATCCTTTGGCATTTAGGGCCTTGACTTGGCCCCCAGCCCTGACCACATCAGCAAAGGCCTTAAACTCGGCTTCTGCAACAATGTCAGAGACATCGATCAACTCCAGACCAAACCGAAGATCAGGTTTGTCCAGGCCAAATCGCCCTGTTGCTTCACGGTGGGCCAAGCGCTTGAAGGGCCTTTTCAGGTCCATGTGAAGGAGTTCCTTGAACAGTGCCGCCATCATCCCCTCTGTGACCTCAATCAGGTCCTCTTCTGTCACAAAGGACATCTCAAGGTCGATCTGGGTAAACTCCGGTTGACGGTCAGCCCGAAGGTCTTCGTCTCGAAAACACCTGGCAATCTGATAGTATCTGTCAAATCCGGAGAGCATCAGAAGTTGCTTGAAGAGCTGGGGCGATTGGGGTAGCGCATAGAATTGCCCTGGATTGACCCGGCTGGGGACAAGATAGTCCCGTGCCCCTTCCGGGGTACTTTTGGTCAAAAAAGGCGTTTCAATATCCAGAAATCCTAGGCCATTTAGATAGGAACGCACGGTGGCGGCCGCCCGGTGTCGAAGGACAAGGTTTTTCTGGAGTGTGGGCCGACGCATATCCAGGTAGCGGTAACGAAGTCTAATGTTTTCAGATACTTGCGTGTCATCTTCCAGCACAAAGGGCGGCGTCCCTGAATGATTCAGGATCCTAAGTTCTGAGGCCATCACATCAATCTCACCGGTCTTGAGATTGGGGTTTATCATGCCTTCGGGCCTGGGTACCACAATCCCCCGAAGGGCCAGGACAAACTCGTTGCGGATCACATGGGCTTTCCCATGGATGTCTTTGTTGAACTCCGGGTTAAAGACCACCTGCGTGATCCCTTCGCGATCGCGCAGGTCTACAAAAATGACGCCACCATGATCTCGACGGCGCTGCACCCACCCCATGAGCACGACTTCCTTGTCAATGTCTTTTGCCGTCAACTCACAGCAGTGATGGGTTCGTTTCATGTTGCCAAGGGAATCAAGCAAGATTGGCTCCTTTCCGATCTTCATAAGCTGTCTGGACCGGACCGGATCTTACTTGCAATAACCCCTACAAGGCCTTGCAAGGGAACCTGGTCCTGTGTCTTTGTCTGAAGGTCTCTCAGGACGGCAGCCCCGTCGTCCAGTTCGCGGTCGCCCACGATAAGGGCATAGGACGCTTCAAGCTTATTGGCCCGCCGCATTTGGGCCTTAAGGCTTCGGTCCTCAAAGTCCATCTCTGCTCGGATCTTCTCCACTCTCAAGTCCTGGACCCATTTAAAGGCCCTGTCCTGGGCCCTGGCCCCCAAGGCCGCAATGAAGAGATGGGGACGTTTCTCAAAGCCTTTCGCCTGGCCTGTCAGAAGCTCGATCAACCGATCAAGACCAACGGCAAAACCCACGCCAGGCTGATCAGGCCCGCCCAAGGCCTTTACAAGGCCATCATAGCGTCCGCCGCCTGCCACGGCATCCTGAGCCCCTAAAGACTGGCCAAGGACTTCAAAGGTTGTTCGCGTGTAGTAGTCCAGTCCCCTCACCAGACGGTGATCGGTCTGAAAAGGGATGCGAAATCCCTCCAACGCCCTTTGGACCGTGTCAAAATGCTTCCTGCATTCCCCACAAAGGTGGTCCACGATGGATGGAGCATCCCCCATGGCCTCCTTGCAGGTAGCCACCTTGCAGTCGAAGATGCGCAAAGGGTTTCTTTCCCGCCTCTTGAGACAATCTGAACACAATTGGTCTGTGCGGCCTTCCAAAAAGGTCCTCAGGGCCTCTTTGAAGTGTGGTCGGCAGGCGCCGCAGCCCAAAGAGTTAATGTGGAGAGCGACGCCGGGAACTTCAAGGCGGTTCATCAAGGTCATCAAGAGGAAAACAAGTTCAGCATCTGCCTTGGGGTCATGGAGGCCAAAGACCTCCGCATTGATCTGGTAGAACTGACGATACCGGCCTTTTTGAGGACGCTCCCTGCGGAACATGGGTCCCACAGTGTAAAGCTTCCAGACAGGGTCTTTGGCATACAACTTGTGTTCTATGTAGGCCCTCACCACGGAGGCCGTGGCCTCTGGCCGCATGGTCAGAGACTTGCCGCCTTGATCGGTAAAGGTGTACATCTCTTTTTCTACGATATCCGTATCGGCCCCGATACTGCGGGCAAAAAGCTCTGTTTGCTCAAGTATGGGGGGCCTGACTTCGGCAAACCCAAATTGGTCAAAGAGCTCCCGCGCAACTGCTTCAACATGTTGCCAAAGCCCGGTTTCTCCCGGCAGGATGTCCTTAAACCCCCTGACCAGCCTTATCATTGCGCCCGTTCCTCATCATCCCACACGCCCCCACACGGCACGGGTGGATTCAAAAAAGCGTTATGCTAATGGACCACTCCCGTCGAAGTCAATACAAATGTGGTGCCGCAAAAATGAACCCCCCATCGGGGCGTCTGGCGCTGTAAATTGTCACAGTCCGATAGGCCGGCAAGGGGCTGCTGGGGACCCACCTGTGGGCAATCCATCTCCATGTCTTTTCACTGCCTTTTAGAGGCCACGGGAGGGATCACTTGCGCCAAAATTCCGGTACAAACAAGATGACTACCGTGTAGATCTCCAATCGTCCCAGGAGCATACAAAGGATCAACAGCCATTTGCCCAGCACTGGGATATGGCAATAATTGTCCGTTGGTCCCACCGATCCCAGCCCAGGCCCGATATTGCCGATGGTGGCTGCAACAGCGGCAAAGGAGGTCACCACATCGACACCCAGGGCAGCAAGGAGAAAGGAGCACAGGATAAAGAGACCCAAGTAGAGCATGAAGTAACCCCATATACTGTGAAGGACCTCATCTGAGATGGGGCGACCTCCCAGTTTGACTTGCGTCACTGCATGGGGGTGTATGAGGGAAAAGAGTTGCTTGTAGGAATGCTTCAACAAAAGCATAATGCGCATACACTTCATCCCGCCGCCGGTCGAGCCTGCTGATGCACCAAGAAACATGCAAAAGAGCAAGATGTTCTGTGAAAGGGGAGGCCACATTTCATAGTCGGCCGTCGCGTATCCTGTGGTCGTAATAATGGACATGACCTGAAAGCCCCCGAACCGAAAGGCCTCAGCCACGGTTTCATACACCCTTCCATAGACGTTGAAAGTGACGGTGAGACAGAATATGGCAACGATTCCCACAAAAAACCGACATTCCGGATCCCGCCAGAAGGCCAGAGGATGGCCCTTTAGGAATTGATAATGGAGGGCAAAATTGATGCCTGCAACGAGCATGAACACCATGATCACCGTATCCACGCACGGACTTTCATAGGCTCCAATGGAGGCGTTTCGTGTGGAAAACCCTCCAGTGGCCATGGTTCCGAAGGTGTGGCAGAGGGCCTCAAACAGGTCCATCCCCCCTAACATGAGTAGCAGGGTCTCGGCCGCGGAGAAAAGGAGATAGACCTTCCACAGTACCATGGCGGTGTCTTTGATGCGGGGCTTTAGTTTATCCGGCACTGGGCCCGGAACCTCTGCCTTGTAAAGCTGCATGCCCCCGATGCCCAGAAGGGGCAATATGGCCAGGGAAAGGACAATAATCCCCATTCCGCCCAGCCAGTGGGTCAAGCTCCGCCAGAAGAGCAATCCACGGGGGACGCCCTCTATCTGGCTCAGAACAGAGGCTCCGGTGGTCGTAAAGCCGGAAACAGACTCGAAAAAGGCATTGGAAAAGTCGGGAAACACACCACCCCAGTAGTAGGGAAGGGCTCCGAACAACCCAGCGGCCGTCCATCCAATGGCCACGACCCCCATCCCTTCTCGATGGGTCATCAACTCGTTTTTCGTGCCCTTGCCTCTGAAAAGAAGATAGAGCGCCAAACCACTTGCCAAGGTAACGAGTAGGGATTTCAACAAAGGCCCTGCACTTCCGTCCTGGTAATAGAGGCCAAAAAGGAGGGGGAAGATCATGGTGAGGCCCAGGAAAAATGTCAAGAACCCCACTAGATGCAGCGTGTAGGAGACACGCATTTAGAAGTACTCCAGCTTCACCATGAGGGCCTTTTCAACTTGTGGCATGCCCTGACGCGTAGAAAGGATGACGATCTGATCTTTTGGCTGAATGACACTCTTGCCTGTAGGGATAATCACTTCCTTATCACGTATGATAGCGATGACCAGGGCACCTTTGGGGAAACGGATCTTTTGGATGGGTTTTCCAACAATATCAGAAGTTTCCATGGCAACAGCCTCGAGCACCTCGGCCTCCTCCCCTTTAAGTGTCATGGCCGACAACACTTTGCCCCGGCGAACATACTGCAATATGGTGTTGATAGCAGCCAGGCGAGAACTGACCACGTGATCGAGGCCGATGGCAGAAACCAAAGGAAAGTAGCTGAACCTGCTGATGCGGGTCACGGTCTTCTGTGCCCCCATCCGTTTGGCCAGAAGAGAGGTGAGGACGTTCGTCTCTTCATCCCCCGTCAAAGTAGCTACCACGTCCATATCCCGGATGTTTTCCTCTTGCAGAAGCCCTTGCTCGGATCCATCGCCGTGGAGGACCACCACCTTGTCCAGGAGTTGGGCCAGTTCCCGGCAGCGTTCAGGGTCTTTTTCGATGAGTTTTGTATGAACGGAAAGGCCCTCAAGGGCCCTAGCCAACTTAAGGCCCAGATTGCCTCCTCCTACAAGTAACACACTGTTTAAGGGTTCAGCCTTCTTGCCAAAGATCTTCAGGGCAGCCTTGAGTTCATTTTCTTCAGAGACAAAGTAGACTATGTCTCCTTCAAAGAGTTCATCCTTTCCCGAGGGAATAATGAGTCTCTCATTTCTAACAATGGCTGCTATCAGTATCTTCTTCTCTCCGGTCTTCTGATGGAGATCCAGCAGCTTGGTGCCGGCCACCGGGCTGTCTGGGTCCAAACGAACCCCTATGAGCTTGATGCGGCCATCGGCAAATTCACCAACGTCCACGGCGCCTGGAACTTTCAGAAGCCTTTCAACTGCCTTAACGGCCTCGGCCTCAGGATTGATAATAACATCTATGCGGTAGGGCTCGTTTTTTAAAACGTCTTCATACTGCAAATAGTCTTCGCCTCTGATACGGGCCAACTTGATCGTCGTAGGGGAAAGGAGACTGGCAAAAAGGCAGGCAACCAGATTGGTCTCATCGCTGTCAGTGACCGCCAGCAAGATGTCGGCCCCTTTAAGGCCTATTTGTTCCAGTATGGTCGGGCTGCTTCCACAGCCCCGGATGGCTTGGACATCCAGACCCTCTTGAACCCGACGCAAGGCCTCGGCGTCGTTGTCAACCACCACCACATCTTTGTGTTCAAGGGCCAGACGGCTGGCAATATGGAAACCAACCTCCCCGGCCCCAACGATTACAATTTTCACTGTCGTCACTCCCAGTGCAAGAAGACGCTTTACGCCACATCACATACTATAATGGCCCTATCCAGTCAATCGCCCTTACCTCAGCCCTCCACGAAGGTGTGAGACCGCACCGGGCGGCAGTGCCTGTGTCCAGTTCAGCAATGAAAAGTCTTTGCGATGCGCAAGGCCCATAGCCCCGAACAGCCAAGGCCACGAGGGGGACGGGACCACTTATTAGGACATGTTCAGAAGCTATTTAGTAGTGCACTGCCAGCCAGAGAGTAGCTTTTTCAGGGTCCGTCCATTCAACACGATGTTTCATATGGGCCCCTATGTTGATGTAGTCACCTGGCTCCAAGATGATCATCTCCTCTTGGCCATCGACGAGTATCGCCGCCCTGCCCTGAAGGAGCAGTACAAACTCATTGGTCTCCTGATCGTACCAGAACCCTTTTGGTGAGCTGTGCCCCCTGGATACGATCCGCTCAATCTTGACGGAGTCTGAGACACAAAGTACCTCCATCAATTCCTCGGGCAATTCTTGGGGCACTTGCTCCAGCAGGCTTCGCTTCATTTCGGTCCTCTTGTCTTCTACGGCAGGGTTGAGCCCATAGGCTTCAACCCTTGGTGCCATGTTTTTGTCGAAACCCCACGGCCTCTTCAACCCTCATCGCCCCCATGACAAGCCACGCTTTCTTGACCAAGTGCCAACCGGCACGAGAGAAAAAAAGACGCCCATGAGCCGTGCAGTTCTGGGCCCAAAGGGCGACCGATGAGAAGGGACCATGGTAACATGGCAAAACTCAAGACCCTTTCCAGCCTTCCCAAAACGGAACGCCTCACATCGGTGCAGTCGGCCCTGCCTTGTGAAATGGCAGAATCGGTTCCAGTGGGCTAGGTTAGTTGCTCTCCGATATGAGGGTTTTTAGAACGTCCTTTTTGCCGACGATTCCAACCAGCTTCCCATCATCCACCACAGGAAGGGTGTGGCAATGCTTGTCCACCATGATGCTGCCTACTTCTTCGATGCCCGTCTCCGGTGCGACGGTGACGGGATTTGGCGTCATGGCATCGCCCACAGTGGTGGCCGTAATCTTCTGGACCTCCTTTTCGAGATGCTTCATGGAGGTGAGCGGAATGAACCCGTCCAAGAGGGTGAAAAGAGAGGGGAGGGGAAACTTCTTTTGCTGTGCCACCAGATCACTCTGACACAGGATGCCCACGAGGTCGCCTGTTTCATCCACCACCGGGACACCGTTGATACTTTCTTCCAGAAGAAGCGCGGCGGCACGGGCGATTTCCATCTCCGGTGAGACGGTGATCACGTCCTTGGTCATAATGTCTTTTGCGCTGAGCATTGCATCACTACCTTTCTCGGATTTAGTGAAACGAACATAAACAGGTTTTCTCTACAGGAACAACCTTTTTCTTCCCTGCCTGCCACTGATTTCACGAAAACCTCACAGGGAGATCACCACTTTGCCGTCTGCAACTTGATCAATTTGCCCTTTTTTTTGCGGTCGCCCTTTGGGGGTTTGACCTTAGACAGCAAAAAGGGAGACACATTCCATCGATGCCCCTGCTCAGTCACGACTGTTACAGTCTCTTGGGTGTACCTAGCGAGTACACCGAATTGCGGTTCCCTGCCCGGAGGAGAAAAGATGATATCGCACAGCCAACCAAGGGTTGAAGGACCTCTTTTCTGTGTTGCACTAAATTCCAATCTGTGCTTATATTTATGGAAACGTGTAGCAGTCCAATTCTTCCTATGACAGACTCCTTCCAAGAATCCCCAGCTTCGAGTTTCAAGTCTGAGCTGGAAAAGCTTGCCCAAGGCATTTCGATGATCATCGAAAACGGATCTGAAGAGGAGCACCGAAGGCTCTTCACCTTGTTGCAAAGTCGCCGTGTGTTGGGCTTCCTGGAGGCTTGGGAAAAAAGGGAACGAAGAAGAGACCCCAGGCACTCGTGCTCTATCCCCGTCACCTGTGCCACGGGCGATCGTGTCTTCGAGGACCTCATCAGGGACATAAGTGCTGGTGGAGCCTTTATCGAAACTTCTGAGGCCTTCTCACCTGGAGAGGACATTGCACTGACCTTTTCATCGCCAGACCTGGAACAACCGGTCAAGATCAAAGGAAAAGTCATGTGGAGGGCCCCACAAGGGCTCGGCGTCAAATTCGAGACAGCGAGTAAAGACTTGCAGGCAATGATATTGTCCCTCTAGCCTCTTCGCGGGGGCCGTTCTCAAAAGGCTTCCTTTCCCACGGCTTCATCCTCTCTCCTTTCGTTGGCAAGACCAACGCCGCCACTTTGAAAGGTGCATCCCAAAGCGCTTTGATTTTTCCTTCATATATCCCTATCGGCTCGTGCCATCTGAGTCCATTCGAGGCACTGCGGCAAGACCTGGATCATGGCCTTGATTTCAGCCGTTATTTCAAGTATTCAAAAAGGGCTACTGTAGGCAGGAGTGCACCTTGTTGGCTTGTCCAAAAGGGGCTTCTCCTTTGACCCCAGAATCCTTTCAGGTGGGCTTGGTTGTCTTAATGTGACCTATGAACAGATTCCTCTACACCGCACGGGCAGTCTTCATGGGGCTCCTCGTCACCCAGATAATAGCCACCCTCCATGTGTATCTCTCCAATGCGGACCTCTACACAACGATTACGGCTATCTCAGATGTAGGATTTCTCGCTATTCCCAACCGGCACGTGGTATCCAGTCTCAATGAATTTGGCCCTGCTTTCTACGGGGCCTGGTTTTTCACCTTAAGCATCGGTGCAGGTCTGTCTGTTTTTGCGGTTTGCTGCGCCTGGACTTGGGATCGCATCTTTGGCAGGAATTGCGCCCTTCTGGTGCCCCTTGTCCTCCTGTGGCTGGGCACGGTGGTGGCAGTCAACAGCCAGGGCCTTTCCCCTGTAGTCACTTCCTATTTTCTGTTCACCCCTTTGGTGGTCTTTTCGTCTGCGTTGAAGTGGATGCCTGAAGAAAGGGAAACCAGGGTGTGGCTAAGCAGGCTCTCCCACATCCTTCCCATTGTCTTGTTAACGATCATATGGACAGCCCATGCCGATGAGTTCTTGTTTCTGGATATTAGGGACTACCTGTTGCTATCGAATCCGGCAGGAAAAAAGGTAGATGATTTCTACTACCGATACACCCTGTATCCGGCCGAGGTCTTTAAATCCTTGGACCAGAAAACGCTCAAGACCTGCCACGTGGCCTCCATCAAGGACCAGGCACTTGCCCGGAAGATAGAGAACATTCTGATCCATTACGACTATCTGCCGATGGCTGCAAGGGCGCCGATCGATTTGGAGATCGTGGCATCGGCAGACGTGCTCTCGTTCAGGCACCGTGGCAAGACAGTGCTTCAAACCTCCTACGAGGAGTTTTTCTCTCAGCAGAACAAGATGTTGACCTACTTTTCTACACAAACAGACAGGCACGGGCACTTTCGTCAGGCCACCATCCTGTGCCTTCTTCTGGGGTTTCCCATCACCTTGTACGTGATGGTCTTTGCCTCGATCCACTTTGTACTTGGATTCCTGGTCGGGCCAACACGCTGTTCTCTGGTCACAGGGGCCCTATGTTTCCTCATAGGCCTGGCCCTATTGGCCCCCCTTCGCATAGGACGCGCAAAGACCACCGACGCCATGGAGATATCCAAAGCCCTGGCCTCTGAATACTGGCAGCAAAGGGTCACGGCCTTGAGAAGGGTGGTAGACAAGGGGATCGAGATCGGAGACCTTCCTGCCTATCACAGGATGATGACCAGCCCCCACGTACCTGAGCGGTACTGGTTGGCAAAGTCTCTGGGAGAGAGTCGAGATCCAGGGACCTATGAGGACCTGGTGACGCTTCTGGATGACCCCCATCCCAATGTGGTTTCCATGGCATTTCATGGCCTGGGCCAACGAGGAGACAAAAAGGCCGTCAGGAAAATCCTGAAAAAGATTGAGACCTCAGGCCACTGGTACAATCAGTGGTATGCCTACCGGGCCCTTAGGGATCTTGGCTGGGAACAACGCCCCCTTTCCTTGCAGTAAGGGTGTTTTTTGGGGTCGTCGCCGATTAGCACCAAAGAACCTCCTGCGAGGATCCCCCAAACCAGGATCACCACAGGTATGCCCCAACCAATGTAAACTCCGCCCGAGCCGGCTGTATCAACAAAACAGCTACTGCCGCCACCGCTGCTGCTATCTTTGGGCAATCCCACACCGCCGGGCTCCAAGATGTACCCATTCACCATCCGGTCAGCATCACCGGCGCCACCGTCGGCGAACTCCAAGGTGACGAAGGTTCTGTCTCCGCTGAAGGTGGCATGTTCAGAGTAGTCATGCCAGCCCTTGATAGGGTCATATCTGTACCATTTAGACCCCTTGGGAGCTGCCTCGGAGAAGTGCACGACCGCGGTGGCCGTGCCATCGTGGCTTGTGGCCTTCAGCCTGAAACGGACAAGTCCAAAGGGGAGCCTGTCAGGCCTGTTGCTCTGTTCTTCAACGTCATCAGGGTCAATCGACTCAAGGGACTCCACAAAGGTATGGGTGTCTCCAGGACTCACACCGATCGCCTTGTCTCCTGTAACGCCCAGAGATTTCACTGCCAAGTCCCCTTCCACGGTGCCTTCTGGGGCTTCCTGCCCAGCCGGAACCCCAGTGGGTATGACACGCCAAATAGCCAGGCCGCTGATCACCCCGGTAGGTGTCTGTGTGCTGACATAGAGGGAACCGCCATCAAATACGATGCCCTGCGCATCGTGGTAGGTCGTGGCCACCTCGGTCTTCGTGGTCCCCTGAAGGTGGAAGATCTTTTTCCCGGCGCCAGTGGTAGCATAAACAATGTGATCATACCCGTGCACGGCAGCGGCCAGACCGTCTTCAAAGACGAGATAATCCAACTGCGTCATGTCGCCCGAAGCAGAATCGATGAGATGAAAATAGCCGCTACCGCCCCAGACCGACTCCCCATACAGCAAGGTCGTCTCTTCGCTAAAAATGATCGGACCGTTTCCACCTTCATGGGGCTGCGGGAAACTTGCCCTCTCCGTGGCGGCCGTGAACCCGCTGTTGACCTCATATAGATACATGTTTCCCGGAGGAAAGTCCCCGGAAGCGAACCAGATGACGTCTGTCCACGGGTTCTGGGTAAAGGCAAAGATGCTACCCTGAGCGCCTGAATGGAAAGACGCCATGGAAGGCACGGAAGCCGTTAAGTCGATTCGATAGATCTTGTCTGTGTTGCCGTTGTCATGAAAGTAGAGATAGTGGTCATGGCTAACCAGAAAACCAGCAGGGCCAAAGCCAAAATCAGGGTCCTCACTCAAATCCAAAACCTCTTCACCATACCCCGTCATGAGGTTATGGGCGTAGATCTTGTTATCATGGCCTGCGTAGATCAACTGATGGTCATGATAGGCAAGGGCGCTGTTCCAGGCAAAGGCCCCGGGATCGGGCTCCCCCAGGTATCTGGCGCGATAAGGAGCTGTGGGCACGACTTGAAGGGCCACATCTGGGTTCCACAGTTCATGGAAGCTGATAGCGCCATCGTCCTGCCCCCCTAAAAATGGAACCTGTGTGCTGACATAAAAAGACGCCCCATCATAGGCCAGACCCTGGGCATCATCATCGGTAATGCCTACGGCTGTTTTGCCAGTGCCTTGCACTTCATAAATGGTTTTGCCTCCACCGGCAGCCACATAGATCACCTGGTTGTAGCCGTACGCGGCGCTCGCCAGGCCACCCTCAAAGACCAGATAATCCTCATCAGCCATGCCCCCTGTCGTGGAATCGACCAGGTGGAAGTAGCCATTCCCTCCCCAGACGGACTCGCCGTAAAGGAGCGTGGTGGTTCCATTGAAAATGATCGGACCGCTTCCACCTTCATGGGGTTGAGCAAAGCTCGCCCGTTGTGTGGCACCGGCAAAGGACCGATCCACCTCGTAGAGATACATGTCTCCAGGGGGAAAGTCTGCCGAGGCAAACCAGACCACATCTGTCCAGGGGTTCTGGGCAAAGCCGAAGATGCTGCCAGCGGCAGCCGTGTCAAAGGATTCAAGCACGGGCGGCCAAGTGGCGGCGAGATCCATACGATATATGTTCTTGGTCGTGCCGTTGTCATGGAAGTAGAGGTAGTCGTCATGGCTGACCAGGAAGCCGGAAGGGCCAAAGCCGAAATTGGGATCGCTACTCAGGTCCAACACCTCCGTAGAAGTGGCGTTAGTCAGATGATAGGCGTAGATCTTGCCATCGTTGCCCGGATAGATCAATTGACGCTCATAATAGCAAATGGAGCTGTTCCAGGTGAAGGGAGTCGGAGAAGGGGCTTCAAGTGGTGAGGACTGCCAAGGATCTGTGGGCGTCACAGCGGCCCACAAGGTATCTCCCCACACCAGGGCCACAGACAGGGCCAAGGCAATAACGATCAACTTGGATTTTTTCATGACATTACCCCCTTGCTATAAGGATCACTTTGCGCCATATGCCCCGATAAAGGGCAAAAAAAATCCCCAGACTGACCAAGTCAGCCTGGGGATGTCCCTTTTTCGCCCTCAAACTGCGTCGCGTCCACAATCCAGCACCGTTGATTGTGACGCACTCTTTTCCTGCGGCAGGTTTTCTGGCTCCCCCGCCCTCTTAGCGGCCTTCCCATCCCTGAAAGTCAAGACAGTGGCATAAAAATGCTAAGAAGGTTCCCTTTTCCCATGAGAAAAAGGGCGGGGTCACAGCGGCGGGCCCACTCCCGATTTTAACGGGATTCCCTATTAAGCCCTAACGGGCACCACAAATTGATATATTATGCCAAAGCCCTCCTTGTGTCAAGAATCGACCACCTGTGACCATGAGTGTCTCATTCCTTCCACCTTATGGCACCCCCCCTATATGAGTGCTGATCTTATGGGCCATCTCGGCATCCAGGTCCTCAAGCTCAACCCCCAAGACGATTCTTTCCCCATTTTGATTCGTGTTTCTGACCTTTCCCTGAAAGTGCTGAATCCCTCCCATCCCCAACACCGTAAAGGAAAGCCTTACGTCATCCACCACGTGGACCTGCAAGGGCTTGAAACCGGCTGGGACCTTGATGTTGAACTGACACCCTTCATGGCTGATGTCAGAAATCACCCCCTTCACCTCCCTGCCGTCGAATTGTGCGACGGCGGGAATATAGCAACTAATCCTTCGGCTCTTTCGCAAATTGAGGCTGACCACTGTCTCGGGATAGGACAAGAAGATGAGTCGGAAGGGTTTTACGATGGAGGCCAATACAGTAGAGCGAAATTCGTAGGCATTGCCCAGGCAGAAATAGCGCATCACGAACCGATTTCCCTCTTCAAAATGGCGCCCCACGTCGACAAGCAAGGGCATCTGGACAATGAGGTAGCCCGGAGGCTCCAATCCCACGAGGATGCTTTCAAAGTGTTCTTCCATTCCTTCTATTTGAATAGACAGCTGGCTCCCCAATTCAACATTGAGACGCATTCCCGCACAGCCATGATTGGTTCGTTTCTCTTGGGACATTTCCTGGCCTCTCCCTATTAGAATATCCATTGGGCCTAATAAAACAGGTCACATCTGCCTAAATCCGGCCCACGCGCCTAACCCTGGAAGGCCGGTGAACACGGCTAGGCCCTCCAACACCCCCTATGCCCTCGATCGTACTTCCGCCTCTGGCCTGCCGTCTGGCAGTCCGCCGGCCCACGCCGTTGACAGGGCTCATGCGTTTTCCCTGCATTTCTTCTGGCCTTTCCCGGGGGGGCTTCCAAACTGTTGCCTCCTTGCCGGCCTGGGAAGGCCCTTTTCCCTTCTCTCCTCCACCCCTTGCGGCCCTGCCAAAGGCCTCCGTCCACCGGGACACAAGGACCTTACCTTTTCTGACAACAAACGAGGACCCCTTTTTCATGGAATCAAAGAGACGTGGCACGGTTTCCCGCACAAGGGTCTGGACAAGCCTTTTTGTCCTGTCCCAAGGGCCTTTTTCAACCCTTGCGACCCTCTCAGCCCCCCACTGAATGATGAATTTGCCTGCTTTCACCATGAAATGGGATCCCCTTTTCACCGAGTCAGGCAGGTGTAAACGGGCGAGTTCGTGCTGGATGTCAGTACGTGCTTTCAGCAAGAAGGTGGTGGCGGTTTCCAGACGATACTTTGTCGACTGACCTGCAGCCGGTTGGACCCAGGGCCATATCTTCTGCCAGGATATCCTTTTCTGTTTGGATATCAAATAGGATCTTACCTGGGCATAAGCGATGTTGATCCTCCTGATATTCTCTTCAGCCCTTGGTCTTAAGATGGAATCATCAGAGAATCGATCAGGATGCCAGATTTTGACTTGAGCCTTATAGGCCCGCTTGGCCTCATCAAGTGTTGCATCCGGCTTCAGTCCAAGGATTTCAAGGCACTTCTGAATGTCCATGACAGTGGGTTCCGACCTCCAGGAAGCCTTTCGGGACGGGTATCATCCTTTGAATAGGCGACACTTGACAACTATAAAGCTTTTTGTGGGTACAATCAAGTTGCCTTTTGGGCGACTGATCTTATATTCGGTAATAGACATGGGTTGCAAATGAGAGCGTCACAGGGACAGACGCGTGGAGGAATAGCCATGGAACTGAAAGGAAAGAAGGTGGCCATTCTGGTAGAGGAGATCTTCAATGATCTCGAATTCTGGTATCCCTATTACCGGCTCAAGGAGGCAGGGGCCGAGGTGGTCGTGGTAGGCTCGGGAAGTGCCCAAGTATTTACCGGAAAGTCCGGGTCCCAGGCAAAGCCGGATACCAGTGCTGAAGAGATTTCAGCAGAGGATGTTGACGGGGTCATCATACCCGGGGGTTATGCGCCCGATCACATGCGCCGGTATCCTGCCATGGTAAAGATGGTAAGAGATTCCTTTGAGGCGGGCAAGGTGGTGGCCGCCATCTGTCATGGGGGCTGGATGCTGGCTTCAGCGAAGATCCTCAAGGGCCGCATCGTCACATCCTTTTTTTCTATCAAGGACGATCTTGTCCATGCCGGTGCAACCTTCGTGGACAAAGAAGTGGTTGTGGACGGCAAGCTGATCACCAGCCGGAAACCGGGTGATCTTCCTGCCTTTATGAAGGCCGTTATTCAGGCACTGTGAAGAGGGGCCTCTTGTTCCCCCGAGCCCCGGGTTTGGCCAAACCAACAAACCATGACAGGGAGGCAAGGACCATGGACTGGAAACATCCCATCACCAGAAGGCAATCGTTGAAGACTCTCGCCCGCATGTCGGCAGGCATCACAGGGGTGGCCATTGGCGGGTATTCTTTTCTGTCCCCTGGAAGGGCCAAGGCGGAGACTAAAGACGGCAAATTTCTCGTCGAAGGGGTTGCCACAAAAAAGGACTACGAGACCAAAGAATTGATCAAGACGGTCTTTGAAGCCGCCGGCGGCATGGGCCGATTTGTCTCAAGAGGAGACGTGGTCGTCATCAAACCTAATGTCTCGTGGGCAAGATCTCCTGAACTGGCAGCGACGACGAACCCGGAGGTCATAGAAGCGCTCATTGAGCTTTGCCTGGACGCGGGCGCCAAAAAGGTCAGGATCGCAGACCATACCATTCATGATGCCAGGCGTTGTTTTGCCCTGACCGGCGTGGGACAGGTGGCCAAGAAGACGGGGGCAGATCTTGTCTTCCCGAGACCGTCTCTCATGAAGCAGATGAAGCTTCACGGGCAACGCCTGGATGTCTGGCCGGTCTTTGTCCCCTTGGTAGAGGCCGACAAGGTCCTGAACGTGCCTGTGGCCAAGGACCACGGATTGAGCACGCTCACCCTGGGCATGAAAAACTGGATTGGGGCCGTGGGCGGAAGGAGGAGCGCCCTTCACCAGGACATCCATCAGACCATTGTGGACCTGGCCCAGTTTTTCAAACCCACCCTGACCCTCATAGACGCCACCAGGATCATGACAAAGAACGGCCCTTCCGGTGGAAGCCCCGCAGACGTGGCCGTCAAAAATACCGTTATCTTGAGCAATGATCAGGTGGCCGCAGATGCCAAGGCGTGCGGTCTCTTTGGTTATGCCCCCGAAGAGATCGGTTTTGTCCGCCTGGGACAAAAGTGGGGCCTCGGAACCTATGATCCACAAAAACTGACACAGCAAAAGGTCCTGCTATGAAGGCAAGGCATCTGGTCTGGATAAGAAGAATCAGTCAGACATTCTTCCTCGGTTTGTTCCTTATTCTTCTGGTGGAAAGCCGACTTTCAGAAGACGTATACTTGGACTACTCACTCTATTTTTCAGGGGATGCAGATATCAGGCTGGACCAGCCCGTGACCTTTTTCTTTGACCTCGACCCCTTGGTCTGGCTCTCCAGCCTGCTCTCAGGCCACGGCCTCGTCCATGGATTCGGGTGGGCCCTGGCCGTCGTCGTCTTGACCCTTTTTCTTGGCAGGGTCTTCTGCGGGTTCATCTGTCCCCTTGGCACCATCCATCACGCCGTGAGTTGGATTCGGCCCGCCCTAAAGGGCGGGTCTATGGTTCGGGCCAACCAAAAGACCCCGGCCCAAAGGATAAAATACTTCCTCCTTATTGCCGTCCTTGTGTCAGCCGTCATGGGTCTCAACCTGGCAGGATTGATCGATCCCATAGCACTCCTTTTTAGATCCCTGGCCCTGGCGGTGGTGCCGGCTGTTGGTGTCGCGATCAAAGGGGTTTTCGATGCCATGGCGGCAAGCGATATGAAGATTCTAAACTATTTAAGCTATGGTGGAGAGGCCCTTGTATCGCCCGTCTTCGGCTACGGGTACCCGGCATACAAGACAGCCTGGTTTATCGGCCTGGTTTTTCTTGCCATTGTCTTTCTAAACAGGATCAGGCCCCGTTTCTGGTGCCGCGTGCTCTGTCCCCTCGGGGCACTGCTCGGGATATGCTCAAGGTTCAGCGTCCTAAAACTCGAAAAGGATCATGAAAAGTGCACGGACTGCAAGTTGTGTTCAAAAACATGCCAGGGGGCGGCCTCCCCGGAGCCAGGCCAGGACTGGGAAAAGGCCGAGTGCCTGCTCTGCTTCAATTGCTTTCATGCCTGTCCTGAAGGGGCCCTGTCTTTTCGATTCAGGTGGTCGCCCAAGATAAACCGAAGACCGGACATGGGACGGCGCGCCGTGCTCACAGGCATTGGGGCCGGCATCTCCATCCCTCTTCTCACAGGACTTGACAGCCAGGCATACCATGTTTCAGATCCCCGCTTGATCAGACCGCCAGGGGCCTTGCCCGAGAAGGATTTTCTAAGACTCTGCCAAAGGTGCGGCTTGTGCATGAAGGTATGCCCCACCAACGCCATCAACCCGACACTGGCTGAAGCAGGCATGGCAGGCTTCTGGACGCCCCACCTCATCATGACCCAGGGGTACTGCGAGTATACCTGCACGCTGTGCGGCAGTGTCTGCCCCACAGGGGCCATCACGGAGATATCTGCCAGGGAGAAGATTGACCGTCCCATCAGAATCGGGTCTGCCTATGTGGACAGGGGACGGTGTCTTCCCTGGTCCGGCAATGGCCCGTGCATTGTGTGCCAGGAGCTTTGTCCTACGTCACCCAAGGCCATTTATTTGAAGAAAGAGGCCGTATCAGGGGCAGGAAAGACCACTTGGCTCGTAGATGTGCCCCGTGTGGATCTAAAGAGATGTGTGGGATGCGGCATCTGCGAAACCAAATGCCCGGTGAAGGGAAAGCCGGCCATCAGAGTGATTGCCGCAGGAGAGTCCCGGTCCATCGAAAACCAGATCTTGCTGCCGGACCTGGTGCCCTGACGCCTATCTTCAAGGCCCCTTGTATTTGGCCCATCCTGCAACCGGTGGCACCGTAGCGGCACCGTTGGCGAGAGTGCCCAAGAAAGGAAAAAGGCGGGGCAAGTCTGCCGATTATTCGGCCGAGGCATTAAATGGGCACAGGGGTGACAGGGTATCCAAGGGATCGACTGCTGCCGGTTCCAGGTTAAACTCCACATCCATGGCCTTGTTGAAGTTAAACACACCGTCTGCCATGGTGTGTTCCGTGTATTCCATCTCCGCCATGTCCAGCTCCCGATACCGGGTAAGAAGATGGGCCCCCACGGCGCCTTCACCAATAGCACCAATATCGTAAGAGGCCGAAACACTGTTGCCAAAGAGTTTCAGGTCCGTATCGGTATGGGCACTAATGGCCGTCACATACATGTCAGAACCCAGGGCCACGTGGCGCTCTTTCTGGTTATCGGGCCTGGCCGTGACATTGATGTCTTCTACACCGTTATTTGTCAGATCCCACGAAACAGAGACACCACTTGCCTGCCAGACATCTAGACCACCTGCCTCATCAGCATCGTAGTGGCCTATGGGGCCGGTCGCTATATAGCCCAGATCTTTGTTCACAACCACATTATCACTCACATCATCTGGCTGGCCAAGGGCAGTAAAGTCCTTGCGGAGACTCACCGTGCCGTCCAGGGCATCGCTGTCTTCTCTATAGCCTACAAAGGCCGCGTTGATGTTGATGGGCCCTTGATATACGATGTCTCCCACGTCACAGCAGTCCTCCGTGACAGTGACAATAACTTCCCCGTCAGGGAAACAGACTTCCTGACTGTACTGCTCCTCTACGGACAGGTCGCCATCCATTTCCACCTCTGTAGCTGAGGTGATGACATAGCCCTCATCAGGATAACGGATGGGGTCTAATGCAAAGGCAGGCATGGCGGCCAGAGAGAGAACAAGGATGGAAACAAAAACAAACGCTGTCTTCTTCATTCCGTCACCTCGTTTAGGGCAGTACAAAGGGACTCGGCAACTGGCCGGGCCACGATCTGCGCATCAGGGCGCAAGGTCATCTGCGAATCCAAGCCCTGTAAGATTACAAGACGGTGTTGCCGGGCACCCCAGCAGTCCTTAGGGTATCACGATTAGATCTAGTATGTTGTTGTTGATGTTGTTTCCCAGTATGAAGTTGTTGGTGTTGAAGAGCGCAGCGACACCAACGACGTTTTCCGTAACATCATTATTCACGATAAACACATTCTCGTTTAGCAACGTTCCTATCCCGATTACGTTCTCAGTTACCTCGTTGCCTGCTATGAGAACATTGCGGTTCAATACCGCTGCAATGCCGCTGACATTTTTCGAAACCTTATTGTTGACGATGATAGCGTTGCGGTTAAGAACGGTGGCCACACCGCTGGTGTTTTCCGTGACATCGTTGCCTGCAACGATGACGTTGCCATTGAGGACTGCTGCAATGCCGCTGACATTTTCCGAAACCTCATTGTTGACGATAATAGCGTTACGGTTAAGAACGGTGGCCACACCGCTGGTGTTTTCCGTGACATCGTTGCCAGCAACCAGGGCGTTGCCATTGAGGACTGCTGCAATGCCGCTGACATTTTCCGAAACCTTATTGTTGATGATGATAGCGTTGCGGTTAAGAACGGTGGCCACACCGCTGGTGTTTTCCGTGACGTCGTTTCCTGCAACGATGACGTTGCCATTGAGGACTGCTGCAATCCCACTAATGTTTTCTGTGACGGTATTGTCTCTGATTCGTGCCGTGGAGTTCAGGACTGCTGCAATGCCGCTCACGTTTTCTGTGACTATATTCTCCGCAATCTCCACACTGGAATTGAGGACGGCTGTTATGCCACTAATATTTTGGGAGACAGTGTTCTTGATGATCCGAGCATTGTCGCTTCTTACTGCAACAATGCCACTGATGTTGTCGGTGGTGGTGTTGCAAGTGATGGTGGCACCCGGGCTGTCATCCACATATATGCCATGTCCCCAGGTCTCCGGTGCCTGGCCGATGTCGAACCCCCTGGCACCTGTTACCGTGAAACCTTCTACCCTGAAGCCGTCGATCCCGCTTGCGTAAATGCCAGGGCCGTCAGAACCAGAGCTTCCTGCATCAATGGTCGTGTGGTCAGCACCCCACACGGATGTGAAAGCAGAGCCATCTTCAAAGTTGGCCTTCACTGCATTGTCATCCATGGACATCCCCGCATTGTTATCCATGGCTATCCGCTCATCGTATGTCCCTTGATCTACCAAAATCCAGTCGGGTAGGGAATTAGCTTCCCCCCCGGCAGCGTCAACGGCGCCAATGTCGGCTCCAACACTGTTGAACCTCGTATATGGGGTACCTGGATTGCCATCGATGGTGTAATTGCCCACGGTGCTACTGCCGGGCTGGCTCACCACGAAGATGTCCACCCTGGGGTCGGTGGAGCTGGCAGAAGCGTCGCCAGAGGAATTGGTCCTTGCGGAAAACTTCCCGGTGAATGGTGCAAAACTTCCACTGCCAGGGCCGGAGCCCCCTCGCACCAGGCCCATTTTTACGGAGCCGTTCGTGGCAAGGCCCACTGACCCATTGGACGACACCATGGCATCACCAGTGGCCCAGTCTCCACTCTCAGTGTAATAGGTGGCACAGGCACCCCCCCCACTGCTGGTTTGAACCTTTACCGTGCCGGCCATTGCTTTACCTACAGCGAGACACATGAGTAGACACGCAATGGCTGTTACCAGGAAAGACCTCTTCAATTTGTCCATCATAGGAGCCACC
>Ga0272444_10000344_pt1 | contig 51327 bp, 42 predicted proteins | sample SSMForm13_FD_201033 | JGI IMG/M metagenome (GOLD analysis project Ga0272444, IMG submission 201033) | Marine sediment archaeal communities from Little Sippewissett salt marsh, Falmouth, MA, United States - SSM-Form-13 | ecosystem: Environmental > Aquatic > Marine > Wetlands > Sediment ... | reverse complement strand
CCCCATGAGAGATGGGGATCAGCAGATAGGCTCCCAGCCGTTCCAGTTTGTCCTTGTCCTGCTCCTCGAGAAATGTTTCGATCTCCCGGCGGGTGGTCGGTCCCCGGACGCTGGTCATCAGCTTGATGGTCCGGTCCTCCTCCTGGAAGCTGATATCGCCCGTGGGATTCGTGTCCGGGGCCACGACCGAGAAACGGCCGTTCGGTTCGTCGCGCAGGATGAGGGCCGTTTGATCGGTCAGGGAGGCCGCCCTGAAGGTGGTCGTGATGCGCTCCTGAAGTCGCTCGATCTCGAAAATGGAGATGATGTCCCGGGTCAGGCGCCGCAGGATATTTCGGTAATCGGAACGCTCTCTTCGAAAAAATCGCTCCGAGAATTCCTCCATTCGACCCAACAGGGGTTGAAAAAAGATTACGGCGATGATGACGAATCCGATGTCCAGATAGGGGATCTGAATCCCAATGGTTTTGGTCACCAGATGGTCCAGCTGGCGGATGACGATCAGATAGGCCGTCAGCAGGATACCGGTGGTGGCCGAGTAGACGATGCCCTGGCGGACGATATTGCGCAGCCCCAGAAACTGATGGCGGACGATGCCCCAGGCGATGGCCCCGGCCCCGAACAACAGGGCCACCATGACGAAGGAGGACCGGACGAAGGGCGGAAGATAGACGGGCGCGATGACGGGAACCAGGATCGCCAGGGCGTAGATGCCGACGCTTCCGCGGACGCCCCAGAGAACGGTTCGGGCCTGTCTTTTCTGTATGGGGTCCTTCAGGGTGTGGTAGCCGCGGCTGAGAAATACGATGGCCACGATCACATAGAGCAGGTTGATGGAAGAAAAGAACTTGATATGAACCTGATAGAGACCGGCCAGCAGCAGGGAGGCCGTTTTCAGGAGGACCTGGAACATTTCAGATAGAGGGCCCAGATGGCCGCCCGCTCGCCCGGAACCGAGAAAGGACAGGATCTGGTCAGGGCCGGAGAAGATCAGGATCACCAGAAGGTGAAACAGGTGCGGCAGGAAGATCCAAATCCATATCCGCGGATGTCGCCGGATGATGCGGTGCTCCGCCGGGTAGATAAGGGAGAAAAAGACCAGCTGGGGAAAAAAGAATTCCCACAGGTAGAAAAAATTATAGTAAAAACCGGACTGCAGAACGTGAGCGTCCGGCCGCAGAGAGACCAGCACGTTGCCGAAGGCGGCCAGGATGGGACCCAGGCCACCGAAGAACATCATGGTGCCGGTCACCCGGTTGACGCGCTCCTGCGGATTTTCCCGCAGGATGACGGTGCCCAGCAGAAACAGGATCAGTCCGCCCGCCAGATAGACACCGGCTATGAATAAATTTGCTGTCACGTGATGAACCAATCCCTTGTTAGGAAGTGTCGGGAGTTAAGGGCTGGCAACGATCAGGATGTAAAGATTTCCCATCAGGCCGATCGCTTATCCCTTTTCCCCGCCGGGGAAGAGGGCAGCTTTTTCACCAACTCCACCTCGGTGCCGCCGCCGGGGGCGGCACGGAAGTTGACCTCGTCCATGAGAGATTTTTGAATCAGTATGCCTCGACCGCTGCACTTCATCAGGTTATCAGGATCCCGGGGGTCGCAGACATCGACCGGAGTGAAACCACGGCCCTCGTCTCTGATCTTCAGAACGATGCTGTTCTCCATCGTGTCGACCAGGACGCGAACCTTCTTGCGGGGATTTTTTCGGTTGCCGTGGAGGATGGCGTTGTTAACCGCTTCAGAGATGGATATGGCGATATCCACGATGGCATCTTCGCTGAATCCGACCTGCTGGGCCAGACCTTCCACGAAATCGACCACCTTTCTGAGTTGATCCTGCTTGCTGGATATATCCATCTGATGATGCTTGTCCGGTTTTTTCCTCATGCACCCTCCTCTGCCGTCATCGTTCCCGCTGCCATTTCTTCAGGATGCCGATGACCTCCTCGTCAGATACGTCATACCAGTGCGATCCCGTGATCCCGATGGTGCTCGAGGGCGCGAGCCAGTTGACGGCCGGCATCGGCCCGGTCAAGAAAGCGGAGTAGATCGGGGGCAATCATTTGCCCTTTCGCCATCTCAAAAAAGAGCCCAGAAGATTTCTTCGATCTTGAGAGCTGGCCAGCGGAAAAACCTCTTTACTGACCGAGCGAACATCCTCGGTGGAATAAAAGGCGTTGGGATTGAATTTTCTGATGATGTTGATGACTCTGGACAGATCGCCGCGCTTGATGATGGTGAAGACGATACGCACCTTCCCGGTCATTCCCCGGGCGGCCACATGAGTGACCCCGAAGGCCTCCTTTCGCAGATGCTCGATTAAAAAGGAGGCGTCCTTATGGGTCACCACCCGGACCATCAGCAGGCCCACGGCCAGTTTTTCCTCGATCCACAGGCCCACGTAGGTTCCCGTGGCAAATCCCCCGGCATAGGCCAGATAGCAGAGCACATTGGTCAGGTTGCGCATGATCTGTCCGATGGCCAGCAGCCAGACGAGCACCTCGAAGAATCCCATGATGGGTGCCAGGTACTTTTTGCCGCGCGAGATGAAGAGAATGCGAATGGTCCCGATGCTGACATCGACGATGCGAGCCAGAAAGATCAACAGGGGAATCACCAGCCAGGTATAGAGCTCCACAGATGTAAAACCCATCAAAGACATGTGTGCCTCCGTATTCTCCCCGGGAGCGCGCATGGCCGAGTCGGTTGTAGGTGTCACCCGGGCCTCAGCCCTGCTGGCCTGGCGGCGCCTCTCTAATATATCCAGGAATCACTGATTTGTTGCGTCCTTCAGGAATCGCCGGGGGAAGCATTCTTCTCGTCCCGAAGGCGTTCCCAGCGCCGATGCAGTTCCCGTTTTTTCCCGGGGTCGAGCGTCATGGTGATGCTGATGATCGCTCCGGCGCAGGCGCCGTACGGCAGGTGCTGGCTGGCCATCTCGACGACGTCCCCATCTTCCAGCTCTAACACCGCCCGGGGGCCCACGATGCGATCCACCACCGCCCACATGAAATTCTCCCGAAAATAGTAATAAACCTAGTGACATGCTTCAACATCATAAAATAAAGAATCTTTTCATTATAAAAGCAAGGTCATTCTTTTGACTTGTGCGGACGCGAATGGCGCCTATATTCTGGATACAACCAACATTCGGTCCGCGAGGCGGTATCGCATGGAAAGGGAGAAAACGGACCTCAAGGGGCTCAGCCGGCAGGATCTGGAGGCGTTTGTTCTCAACCTGGGCTGGCAGCGCTATCGGTCCGAACAGATCTTTGCCTGGATCTATCGCCGGGGCGTGGTCGATTTCGATGGCATGACCGATCTGACCAAGGATCGCCGTCAGCAGCTGGCACGATCGGCCCGGGTGAGCGACCTGGTCCTGAGGCGCCGGGCCGTCTCCCAGATCGACGGGACGGAGAAGTACCTCCTTGAGCTGGAAGACGGGCAACACATCGAGAGCGTCCTGATAAAGGAGGGCCGCCGGCGCACCGTGTGTGTGTCCACCCAGGTGGGGTGCGGCCTGCGATGTGCCTATTGCGCCACCGGGGATCAGGGATTGCAGCGGAATCTGCGGGCCGCCGAGATCGTCGACCAGGTCATCTTCGTTCGGCGGCAGCTGCCCAAGGGAGAGGACGTCACAAACGTGGTTTTGATGGGTATGGGAGAGCCGCTGCGCAATTACCGGTCAACGATCACCGCCTGCCGTTTGATGAACGATCCCGACGGGCTGGCCGTCGGCGCTCGTAAGATTACGCTGTCCACCGCCGGAGTGGTCCCCGGGATGGAGAAGCTGGCCGGCGAAGATCTGCGGCTGGGTCTGGCCGTCTCCTTGAATGCCACCACCAACCGGACCAGAAGCAGATTGATCCCGCTGAACAAAAAATATCCCCTGGAGGAGGTCGTCAGGGCGGCCGGAGACTATGCCCGTGCCATCGGCCGGACGGTGACCTTCGAGTACGTGCTCATCGATGGGATCAATGATACCGCCGAGGATGCCCACCGTCTGGCCGGATTGGTTCAGGGCCTGCCCTGCAAGATCAACTTGATACCGTATAATTTGGTCCCCGGCAAGCCGTTCCGGCGTCCCAGCGGAGCCAGGGTGAAACAGTTCATGGAGTGGCTCTATCCGCGGTGTCCCACCGTGACCCTGCGGGAGAGCCGGGGACCCGATATTCAGGCTGCCTGCGGACAGCTGAGAGCAAAGGCGTTGGAAGATTGAGATAGAGCACGCGGGTGTGTGTATTCCTTTAGGGGGCTTCCCATGTCCAATTCCCATAGTGATCCTCTGGTCAGCGTTCTGTTCGGTTATGCGCCCACTCCCCTGAAAGCGGCACAGATCGCCGAGACCTATCGGGATTGTCCCTTCTGCGTCTCGTATAAAAGCTCGGGGCGCAGCGCCACCGGCATCTTTTCGATCCCTGCCGATCGCCGCTGGTGGCTGGACCGGGTGGTCGATGATCCCGTAGACACGGTCGGGCTCGAGAGCGCCGCTCTTTTCTATCCCCGAGAGGTGACCGCGCATAGCCCGTGGACCAGAGGCGAGGTGCAGCCGGACCGCGATTTGCCGACATGCCTGGCCGATTGCCGGGAGTGTTCCAGATACGGCCATGACTGCCGGGGCTGCCCGGCAACCAGATTTTTTCTCGGGGGCGGAGACTCCCGATGATCAAAAAAATCCTCATCGCCCTGTTGGCTGTCGCCCTGTTCACGGCGGCTTTCTTCATTCCATCGATCGACGCGGCTCAGAAAGTGGCCCTGGGGATCTTTTTTGTGGCCATTGTTCTGTGGGTCAGCGAGGTCATTCCCCTGTACGTCACCTCCCTGATCATTCTGCTCCTGGAGGCGGTGGTTCTCTCGCCGGTTTCCGGTATCTCGTACCAGAGATGGGTGGCATCTTTCTTCTCGCCCATTCTGCTGCTCTTCCTGGGCGGCTTCGTGCTGGCCTCGGCCATGAAGGCCTACCGCATCGATGAGGCCATCGCTAACGCCACCCTGTCCAGGATCGGTAATAAACCCTATCACGTGTTGCTGGGTTTTATGGTCATCACCGCGCTGCTCTCCATGTGGGTCTCAAATACAGCCTCCACGGCTCTGATGATCGCCGTCGCCCTGCCGCTGATCGAGCGCGCCGGCCGTTTTAAGAAAGCCATCATTCTGGGCATCCCGTTCTCCGCTAGCCTGGGTGGAATGGGCACTCCCATCGGAACGCCGCCCAACGCCATCGCCATCGGCGCCCTGAAGAAGATAGGGATGACCATGACCTTCACCCAGTGGATGATCAGGACCATCCCTCTGGTGATCATTCTGATCCTGATGGCCTCTGCGGTTCTCTATCTGTTCTTCCCCCCTGAGGATAAGCGGCTGATCCTGGCCAGGAGGGAAAAGATCAGCATCAGGGGACGATCTCTGACCGTCTTTCTCATCGTCATCACGACGGCGCTGTTGTGGATCCTGTCGCCGGTGCATCATATCCCCTCCGCCGTCATCGCTCTGCTCCCGGTCATCGCCCTGTTCGGCAGCGGTATTTTGGGGCGGGAGCGATTTCGACAGTTGGAATGGGAGGTGCTGATTCTCATGGGCGGCGGCCTGGCGCTGGGCGAGGCTATCGGGGAAACCGGTTTAGGACGTTGGTTCATGAACGCGGCCGGAGTCGAGGGTATGTCTCCGGCCCTTGCTCTGGGCATTTTCGTGCTCATTACGGCCCTGCTGTCCAATGTCATGTCCAACACCTCGGCCGCGGCCCTGATTCTTCCCATCGTGGTCAGCACGCTGACCGGCAGGGGCGTGCCCTTTGCCATTGCCCTGTCGGCCTCCGCCGCCCTGGTTTTTCCCATCAGCACTCCGCCGAACGCCATCGCTTACGGATCGGGCCATATCAAGATCAAGGACATGGCCCTGTCGGGATTGGTGATCAACGTTGTGGCCGTCATCATCATCTATTTCCTGAGCCTGAACCTTTATGGAGGCGTGTGAGATATGGAAACTGTTAAGGCCAAAAAAGAAACCTGTTTAAAATGCGGAGCCACCGATCTGGAAAATCTGGTCAGGATCGAGGAGGGAAAGCCGCTCAAGGTGTACGTCCGCTGCGCCAGATGTAAAACCTTTGTGGCCCGGTACATCGTGTCCACCTATACATCGGATATGTCCTATGAATCCCTGCTTCGGGTTTTGAGAACTTCACAGCTGTCCTGCTATGACTGCCGGGGCTCGATGAAGGAGCTGGAGGCTCTCTCGGATCAGGTCCAGGAGGAGTTCACAAAAACCGAGAGACAGGTTGAAAAGCAGCCCGAAAACCGGCTCATCGTGGAGATACTGGAGGAGAAAAAGCGACGGAAACGGACCGATGAGCCCGCCGGCGATTCCGATCCAGTCCCTTGAACTGCGCCGGGTGCCGCCCGGAAACCTTCCTGCCCGGCATCCTGTAACCCCTTTTTCACCAGCGTCCGCCCATGGGGAGCCGCCTGACGACCGGGAGCGGCACCGGGAGCAACTCCCTATGAGCCGGGCAAAAATCCCTCCGCCCGCCTCGTTGCCGCCCCATGCTGTCTCCCCGCCCATGCCCTCCGGCACTTTTTCCGACAGCCTCGAAAGATGTGATAACGAGAACAGCATCGTCCGTTCTTGATCAGCCGCTCCGGTTCTGCGGCCGGCCGGGCGGTGTGTCGGCCCGGCCGGGAAGGTCCCTCCGAACATCAAGGTTCTCGAAAACTCTTTGTACAACAATGGGATGGCTGTCAACGTCGATTCGGCGCCGGCCGATACCAGGATCTTTTGAAAAACAGGCAAGATTTTTGCTCTTTTTCGGATTCGAGACCGGCATTCAATAATTCAAGGGGGATCACTATGGCTCATCCAGGCAAAAAACAGCCGGAAACCTATTCGTCTCACCAGAACCTGCTGGAGGTTTTGGATGATGAGATCATTCGGTCGAAGCGATATGTCAAGCCGCTGTCCCTGTTGCTGATATCCATGGACTGGAATGGCGGGGAGGATCGTTCGCCGGAAACATCGGAGCGGGAAGCGTTCATGAGGCAGATAGCGGAGCTGTTCACCCGAAATGTTCGCGCCATCGATCGGGTCTATCTTTACGAGACCGGAGTTTTCGCCGTGGTGCTTCCGGAGACCGATAAAGTGGAGGCCCTATCGACGGCCAAACGGCTTCGCAAAACCGTGCAGCAGGCACGGTTGACTTCCCGGGGAAATCACAATGGATCGGTCCGCCCGGTATTGAATATCGGCATGGTCAGTTATCCCTGGGACGCCAATACTCAGCCGGAGATGCTCAAGGCGGCCGAGTTTGCCCTGGCTCAGGCCATTGGTCCGAGTCCGGGCCAGATCTGTTTTCTGGACTTCGAATACCAGCATCTCAGGAACGGTTCACAGACCTCGTACAAGGTCCGCTGCGTGTGATCGCGCCGTGCCGATTGAGCCGCCGTCCCGACCGGAACGGGAGCCTCTGGCTCCCGTTTTTTTTCCAGGTCATAAACGTATTCATGGGTCACAAACTTCGCTGACAAGTCTTTCTTTCTGCGAATGTTCTGGTGAATTGCCACGAAGCTCCATTATTATCGTGGATGGACCGCTGTATGTTAAGGTTTTATATGGTGTTCATAAATAATTAGGGGGCTGCGACGGCCGGCACCGGCGAAGATAAGAAATACACTATATTTCTCTGATTAAATTGTAGCACCAAGGAGTTGCGGGGCAAAGAAATATGTGTTTTGACATTTTTTGTTCGGCTTCCCTCAAGCGGCAAGGTATTTGCTCACAGCAAGAGCGGGGCATTGTATGTACGATCCGACCAGCCCGCTTTTCGCTCAGTGGTAAAAAGGATTGTCAGAATCGTGAAAATCGGAATCATTGATAAGGTCACCCTGCTGTCTGCTACCGGAATTCTGCTGCTGGGCATCCTGTTGGGTGTTTATTCCATCGGGCATGAAAGCCGTGCCCTGAACGCGGCCCTGGATGAGCGAGCCATGGTCCTGCTGAACAGCCTGAGCGCCAACTGCGAATATCCATTACGCGTCCGGGACAAGGCCTCGCTGGATCGGCTGGTCAACGGGATTTTTCAGCAAAGAGATGTCCTCTACTGTGAAATTGAGGACACCAGGGGAGCTCTCATCAGCAAAGCCGGGGCGATCAGCGGCGGTCAGGTCCGTGAATTCACCGCGCCCATCGTGACCAGGGCGACAACGGAAAAACGGTCGACGCCTGTTTCCGGTGCATCGGCTCAAACGGAAGAATTGATCGGCACCGCTCGGCTGGTCGTGTCTCTAACAGGGCTGAACAATAAGATCAGGGGCGCCACCATGACCGTGACCAATTTCGGCCTGATCTTTATCGCTTTGGTATCCCTGGCCACGGTCTATTTTCTCAAGCGCCTCTTAAGCCGGCCCATCGCCATGCTGGTCAGCGGAACCCAGCAGATCGCCCACGGGGATCTGGATTACAAGGCCCCCAAACAGCGGGACGATGAGATCGGCAGGCTGGCAACGGCACTGAACAAAATGACGGAAGACTTGAAGAGAATCACCGTTTCCAAGGATTATGTTGACAATATTCTGAGATCCATGAGCGATGCTTTAGTGGTTGTTTCGCCCCAGGGCAAGATTGAAGCCGTGAACGGTGCTCTTTGCAGCTTACTGGGGTATAAGGGAATAGAGCTCATAGGGCACCCCGTGATGAGCCTTTTCACGGAGAGCTCCACCTACCAGACTCTCTGGGCCCAGGGAAATGTCAGCAATGCGGAAAAGACTTTCCAAACCAAGACAGGGCGAGAGATACCTGTTTTGATCTCGGCCTCCGTGATGCGCAACGAGGGGGGTGAGGTGCGCGGGATTGTCTGCGCCGCCAAGGACATCAGCGAACGAAAGCAGGCCGAAGAGCAGATCAGGAATTCTCTGGAAGAGAAAGAGGTATTGCTGAAAGAGATCCATCACCGGGTGAAGAACAACCTCCAGGTCATTTCCAGCCTGCTGTATCTCCAGTCGGAGAACGTCGAGGACCAAGATACACTGGAAGCGCTCAAGGACAGCCGCAACCGGGTGAAGTCGATGGCCCTCATTCACGAGAAGCTCTATCGTTCGAAAGACCTGGCCCGTATCGATTTCGCAGAATACATTCACAACCTGACCGGCTTTCTGACCACATCATACAGCGACAAGGCAAAGAAGGTCACCATACAGGCCAATATCAATGGCGTTTCCCTGGACATCAACACGGCCATCCCCTGCGGTCTGATCATCAACGAGTTGGTGTCAAACTCTTTGAAGTATGCCTTCCCGGACGACCGAAAAGGAAATATCACCATAGATTTTCATCCGGACAACGGACAGGAGTCGGGGGGACAACTGAATCTGGTTGTCGATGATAATGGCGTGGGATTGCCTCAGAACATCAATGTTCATAACACTGAATCTCTGGGCCTTCAGCTGGTCAACACCCTGGTTCAACAGCTGAACGGCACCGTTCAGCTGTTCAGAGGCGAAGGAACCCGTTTTGTCATACGATTCAAGCTATCCAGATGACGACTTGAGAGGATGGCGAGCATGACGAAGGCGAGAGTACTTGTGGTAGAGGACGAGAGTATCGTCTCTCTGGAGATCCAGTCCCGGCTGAAACGTCTGGGCTACGAGGTTGTGGCAGCCGTGGCCAGTGCTGAGGAGGCCATCGAGAGGACGGCTCGCTGCGAGCCGGACCTGGTGTTGATGGATATTCAGTTAAAAGGTGAGATGGATGGTGTGGAGGCCGCCGGTGAGATACGGGACCATCTGAGCATTCCGGTGGTCTATCTGACGGCTTATGCCGATGAGGCCACCCTGCGAAGGGCTAAAGTCACGGAACCCTTTGGCTATATCCTTAAACCCTTCGAAGAGCGCGAGCTGTATAAAACCATCGAGATGGCCCTCTCCAAACATCAGCTGGAAAAAACGCTCAAGGAGCGGGAGCAGTGGCTGGACACCACTCTCAGGAGCATTGCAGATGCGGTCATCACCACCGACACAGACGGGCGGGTGACCTTTCTGAACACCATCGCCGAGAAGTTGACGGGATGGAGCTTCGGGGAAGCAGAAGGTCGCGATTTGAAAGAAGTTTTCCATATCACAAACCAGATGACCAAAGAGCCGGCCGAGGATCCTGCGACCATTGTGCTTCGCGAAGGACAGAGCACTAATCTTGCCAATTTTATCGTGCTCATCACCCGGGACGGAATGGAGAGGCCCATCGACAGCAGCGCCGCCCCGATACGGGGAGACAACGGCGAGATCACCGGGGTCGTCCTGATATTTCGGGACATCACTGAACGCATGATGGCCACAGCGGAAATACAGAAACGCAGTCATGAGCTGAGCGAAAGAATCAAAGAGCTGAAGTGCCTTTACCAGATCTCCAGACTGGCCCAGCAGGCAGATATCACCGTGGAAGAGATCCTGCGGAGAACCATTCTGCTGATCCCAGAGGCGATGCAGTACTCGAACGTCGCCTGTGCTCGCATCACCATGGAAGAAAAGACCTTTTGTTCGCCAGGTTTTGCGGTGACGGACTGGAAGATATCGGCATCCATCTTCGTGAATCGAAAACCGGCCGGCGATCTTGAGGTCTATTATATAGAGGAACGGTCTGCCAGGGGCAGGGAGCCGTTCGTTCAGGAAGAGAAAGAGCTCATCAACGCCATCGCAGAGCATCTCGGCCGCACCATCCAGCGCAAACGGTCCAGTGAGGCGTTGCAGGTAGAAAAGGCACATCTGGAGTCCCTCATCGAAAGCGCCCAGGAGGCCATTGTCATGACGGACAACGATGGCCGGGTGCTTCGGATCAACAGGGAGTTCACGCGCCTGTTCGGATATACGGCCACAGAGGCCACCGGACGCCACATCGATCAACTGGTGGCTCCGGACCAGAAGCACCAGGAAGCCCAAGAGGTGACCCGGCGTGTCGCTCGGCGCGAGCGTATCTCCATTGAGGCCATCCGTTATCGCAAGGATAGAAGCCCCGTGCAGGTCTCCATCCTGGGCGCCCCGGTGATGGTTGCAGGCGAACAGGTGGGCGTGTTCGGTATCTACCGTGATATCACCCGGCGCCGACGGGCTGACGACGAATTGAAGAGGCAGAAGATGCTCCTCGATGAGGTTTTCAACGGCATCCAGGAGGGCATCGGGATCGTCGATAGGGACGAGATCGTGACCTTCTGTAATCCTGCTTACGCGGATATCCTGGACGAAGAGGTGGAGAACATCACGGGAAAGAGCCTCTATGACATCCTTCCTCCTGAAACGCATACCATCATCCGGCAGCAAAGTGCCCTGAGACGAAAGGGCCAGAACTCAACCTATGATCTTCCTGTGACCACCTCAAAGGGAAATGATAAATATGTCCGATTCACCGTGTCGCCGAGACATTCTAAGGATGGATCCTACGCCGGCGCCTTCGGCGCCACGATGGACATCACCGACCGCAAGGTCGCAGAGGTGGAGCTGCAGAAGAAAACTCACCAACAGGCGCACCTGCTGCGGACGGCTCGCCATCTCACCGAGAGCCTCGATATCAAAGAGGTTTTCACCAATATTGCCAAAGGAGCCAAGGAGATCATCGATGCCCAGGGATGCAGCCTCTATCTTCTGGAGACGGATGGGACCTCTCTCACCCCCGTTGTGGCCATCGATCCAAGCTATGAGGAAGAGATCCTGGCCACACCATTGAGAATCAGCGAAAGCTTCACCGGCAAAGCCATTCAAGAGAGGAGGGCCCTGATATTCAACGATCCCCAGTCGGAGGGGTCGGGCAAACAGATACCCGGCACTCCGGTGGAGGCCGAAGAGAAAATCATCGTGGCGCCCCTGATCGTCGATGAAAATGTACTGGGAGCCATGTGTCTGGATCGAATGGGGGTATCCTTCACGCAGGAGGATCTGGCCCTGGCGGAGACCTTCGCCACCTATGCCTCTACCGCTTTGAAGAATGCTCAGACGCATGACGACCTTCATCAGGAGGTCAGACAACGGCGGCGGATGGAAAAAAAGCTCAAGCAGACCATGGCCGAGCTGAAGCGCTCCAACGATGAGTTGCAGCAATTCGCTTATGTGGCCTCGCACGATTTGCAGGAGCCGCTGCGCATGGTGGCCAGCTACGTGCAGCTCCTCGCCAAACGGTACAAGGGCAAATTGGATCAGGATGCCGATGATTTCATCGACTACGCCGTCGATGGGGCCATCCGTATGCAGGGATTGATCAACGATCTTCTGGCCTATTCGAGAGTCGGCACGCGCGGCCGCCCATTCGAGCCCACGGACCTGGTGGAGATATTCGATAGGGCCGTGGCCAATCTTCAAGCCGCTGTGGTGGAAACGGATGCTCAGGTCGATCATGGGCCTCTGCCGACACTGGCGATCGACCGGGTGCAGTTCACCCAGTTGTTCCAGAACCTCATCGGCAATGCTCTTAAGTTCCATAACGATAAATCTCCCCGCATTCACGTGGCCGCGGAGCAGAAGAATGGAGAATATATCCTGTCCGTCCGCGATAACGGTATCGGCATCGATCAGGAATATGCCGGCCGGATCTTCATGATCTTTCAGCGGTTGCACAATCATACCGAATATAAAGGGTCCGGCATCGGGCTGGCCATCTGCAAGAAGATCGTGGAACGGCACGGGGGCCGGATCTGGGTTGAGTCGAACCCGGGACAGGGAGCCACATTCTATTTTACCGTTCCCATCACAGGAGGCCAGAAATCATGAGCGCACATGACGGTTATCGTCCGGGATCCTTTCATTCCGATGTCAGCGATTCGACCGCGTACAGCGATGGCTTGTGCCGCAGCGTTGAGATCCTGCTGGTGGAGGACAATCCCGGTGATGTTCGCCTGACGCAGGAGGCGCTCAAGGACAACAAGGTTCATAATAATCTGCACATCGTCGGGGACGGCGTCGAGGCCCTGGCTTTTTTGCGAAGGGAGGGTCAGTACGCCGGCAGTCCACGTCCGGACCTGATCCTGCTGGATCTGAATCTTCCCAGAAAAGACGGCCGCGAGGTGCTGGCGGAGATCAAGACCGATCTGCAGCTGCGGCGCATTCCGGTTGTGGTGCTGACCACCTCGAAGGCCGAGGAAGATATCCTCCGGGCCTATGACCTCAGTGCCAACTGTTATATCACCAAACCGGTCGACTTCGAACAATTCATTCACGTGGTCAGATCCATCGAGGATTTCTGGCTGGCCATGGTGAAGCTGCCCAATGAGTGAGGCATATGACCGCGAAACCGATCAAGGTTCTGCTGATCGAGGATAATCCCGGAGATGCCCGCCTGCTCAGCGAGATCCTGGTGGACGTTCACACCGCGCTGTTCGAGCTGGAGTGGGTAGACCGGCTGTCCAAGGGGCTGGAACGCCTGAAGGGAGATCCGGTCGACGTGGTACTCCTGGATCTGAACCTCCCCGATGGCGCCGGCATGAAAACCTTCACGGCGGTCCGGAACAGCACTCCGGATGTGCCCATTATAATTCTCAGCGGCATGGCCGACGAGAAGATAGCCGTCCAAACCGTTCGCGAGGGCGCCCAGGACTACATCGTCAAGGGCAATGTCGACGGCCATCTCCTGGAGCGCTCCATTCATTATGCCATCGAGCGCAAGCGCTCTGAGAAGGCTCTGGAGCAGAGTGAGAACAAATACCGCTCCATCTTTCGGCTGTCGCCCGAGGTGATCCTTTTGCTGGACGAAAAGGGTAATTTGGTGGACGTCAACGCCCGGATGGAGGATTGGCTGGGCTACACGCCGAAGGATCTCATCGGAACGAATATTTTCCAGAGCGCGCTGATGACCGAGAAGAGCCGCCGTCTGGCCACCCAGCTGTTCACCCGGAGAATGGCCGGAGAAGTGATGGCGCCCTACGAGCTGCGGTTCCGGGCCCGAAATGGCCACATACATGTGGGCCGGGTCATCGGAACGCGCATTCGGGATGAGGAAGGCCAGTTCGTGCGGGACCTGGTCATCATCTCCGACATCACCGATCTGAAAAAAGCCGAGGAAGATCTTCATCGATCACGGAGGAAAATCGAGGGTCTGCACGATGTGGCCCGCAGCCTGGAGACCTGTCAGAGCGAAGAGGAGGCCTATCAGATCACCGTTCGGGCGGCCGAGAAGGTTCTCGAGTTCACTCTTTGCAGCCTGAATATCCTGGAGGGAAACAGGCTGATCGTAAAGGCCACCTCCTCCGGATTACCCCCCGGCAATAGCGAGGAAAGCGATTTTGATGAAACCGGCCTCGCCGCCCGCACCCTGAAGGGCGGACGGTCCATACGATACGATACTGTTGAAGAAATTTCGAGCGATAAGGCCGCGCACAGCGGGTTTAAATCGGGACTCAGCTCCCCGCTTGGGGATTTCGGCGTCTTTCAGGTGGTATCGACCCGGGAGAACGCCTTCAGTGAAGAGGATCAGAGGCTGCTGGAGCTCCTTCTGGGGCACACGGCCGAAGCGGTGCAGAGGATCCGTCTGCAGAGCGAGCTCCGGGAACAGGCCACCAGGGACCCTTTGACGGGCGTTTTCAACCGTCGGTATTTCCGCGAGGCGATAGAACTGGAGGTGGAGCGCTCTAAAAGGCACGGTCGGCCCATCGGATTTCTGCTCATCGACGTGGACCGATTCAAGCAGATCAACGACACCTATGGTCATCAGACCGGAGATGTCGTCCTGCGAGAGGTGGCCCTGTTCCTCCAAGATCAGGTGCGAGCTACCGAGATGGTGGTCCGTTATGGCGGCGATGAGTTTCTCATCGTGCTCACCGATCCGGATGACGCTATCCAGTCAATCAGGCAGCGTATTGTCGAGGCGCTGGCGCAATGGAATGAAGCTAATGAAGCTTTCGATTTTCCGGTGTGGCTCTCCGTGGGAGGGGCTCTGTGGAATCCGTCGGGCTCTCAGTCGGTAGAGGAGGCCTTGGCCAAGGCGGATCTGCGGATGTACGAGAACAAAAGAGCCCGGGCCAGCGGAGTGGGACCATGATGGTCCTCTGGCAATGAAACCTTGACGAACTGACGAAGGCGGACATGACAAAAACGGTACACATACTGGATGTTGAAAGCGAGCTCATCGTCGAACGGTGTCTCAAGGCGGCCCTCGGAAACATAGCTGACGGCGTCATCGCCGCCGATCCGGACGGGCGGTAACGGAAAAAACCCGGCCGGTGATCTGGACGGGAATGGAATGCAACATGATCATGGCGCATCCACAGCTGGGCTGAGACGAAGTTGGACGACCGAGCCAGGAAGATTCTTCCCTAAGAATAAGGAGCATCAATCCTGAATATGGAGGAAGGCAATGGCTGATGGAAGTACCGAAAAGCAGATGAAGATCCTCAAGGCCATGAACCGGATCCATCGCAGCCTGGGGGCCAACCTGGAACTGGGCACCATCGCCCGCATATTGGTTGAGGAGTTGGTCGATATCGTCGGCTGCACAGGATGCGCCATCATGATGATCGCCGACAAAGAGGTGCTTATTCTGGCGGAGTACGGTTTCAAGAAGCTGCTGGGCGATATGGAATTCACCACGGAAATGCCGGCCATCAAGCACATTCGGGACACCGGGCTGTGTATTTTCACCGGCGATATCCCCAACAGTCCGGCTTCTTCCTGTGTTCCGGCCGGCTGTAACATGAAATCCCTGATCTGCTCGCCGGTGATGGTCGATGATCAGGTCCGGGGCATTATCCATCTGGACTCTCTGGAAAAGGACGCCTTCGACGAAGAGGACAAGCAGTTCGTAGAGCAGCTGGCCGAGGCCATCGCCATCGCCATGGAGCGGGCCCTGGAGCACTCCAAGGTGAAGGTTCTCTCGGTCGAGGACGGCCTGACGGGATGTTATAACCGCAGAAAGCTGGATCAGGATATCGACGCCGAGATCAACCGGTCGCGGCGGTATCAGAGGAATTTTTCGGTTCTGATGATCGATCTGGATTGGTTCAAGAAATACAACGACCATCACGGACACAGCCACGGTGATGAACTGCTCAAAGGCGTGACCCATCTGTTTCTTAAAAGCCTGAGAGCGAACGACGAGGTCTACCGCTATGGCGGAGAGGAATTCGTCATCCTGCTGCCAGAGACGAACCGGCAGCAGGCCGGCATCGTCGCCAGGAAGCTGCAGCGGCTGGTGGCTGGAACGCCGTTCGAGGGCGAAGCAGAAAGCCAACCCGGCAAGAAGGTGACCATCAGCGTCGGCCTGGCCACCTATCCCTGGGATGGGAATAATCGCGACGAGCTCTATAAATCGGCCGATACGCGCCTGTACCAGGCGAAGAAGCAGGGCCGGAATCAAGTCTGCGCATACCGGGATGAGGACCAACAGGGGGAACCGGGCTCTTCGGCGGAGTGCTGCGGGCATTCCCACAAAAAAATGTGATGATTTCGTGAAGGACGTCTTCCGAGTGGGAATCGCATCTACGGGCGGGTCTGAACGCGAGCCCCATGTTTTTTTTAACGCTTTGTAGCGGCGCTTGTTCTGCCGGGCGGTATGCAAAGATAACAATGGAAAGAATTGGCAGGATATTTGCTATAATGTATGACTGATAAATATTCGCCATAAAGAGTCTCTGGGTTAAAAGGAGGATACCGATGCAGCTGGCCGGAAGAAGGAAAATGGATATGGTCCTGTCGGTTTTCAGGGAGATCCGTCAGCACAGGCACCTCGAGATGTTGGAGTTTGCCGAACGAATTGTGCAGCAGATCAAAACCGTCTGTGAGCCTTCCGGGTGCGCCATCATGCTCATCGAGGGCGGTAAGGCCAAGTATATCGCCCACGACGGTATGTCGGGCCACGACTGCGGGATCGAGATCCGCGTCGACACGGCCGCTCTCGGTGCGCTCAGGAACCAACAGGAAGGCCTGATGGCCAATCATACCGATGACAGCCCGCTCATGGGACTCACCCCGGCCGGTCGAGAGGCCAAGTCGACGCTCTGTGTGCCAGTGATGCAGAACGATGTCGTGGTCGGCTTGCTCTATCTGGACTCGCAAAACAGTGATGCCTTCGATTGGGAAGATCTTTGTTGCGTCGACCTGATGGCGGAGGAGATGTCGCTGGCCCTGCAGCGGTCTCTCATCGAGGCCCGGGTCAGTAAATTGACGAAGATGGATGCCATGGTGGGATGCTTCAACCGGGCGGCCCTGGAGGAGGACCTGAAAATTGAGGTCGCCAGGTCCAAGCGCTACCAGAAGCAGTTTTCTCTTTTCTTTCTGGAGATCGATCAGGCGGCCGATGACGAGGATGCCCCGGATGTGAAGACGGGCGAGGTATTACGTTCCTATCTGGTGGGGATATTCAGGAAGAACCTCAGAAATATCGATCGAATCTATTACTATGAAAATAGACAGTTCGTGATCATGCTTCCGGAGACGGATAAGGTTGAAGCCATCACGGTGGCCTCGCGGCTGATCGATGTGGTTCGCCAGAAGCCTCTTCAGGATATAGACGGCGTTTTGGCAAACGAACGGGCAACGGTCAGCATCGGGATATCCGGATATACCGATGACGGCAATTCCAATGGAGAATTGCTGATTGCCGCGCAGGAAGCTCTCAAACAAGCCAAGGTGGAAGGCGGCAACAGATTGTGCGTTCACGGTGAGGGCAGCGCCCCCGTCGAAACGGTGGTTGCCGGATAGATGTGAGCATCATGCGGAACGATGGACGAGCCCATCGCCCTGATGGGGGCGATGGATTGTTCGATCATTGAGCCTGTCACAGAGACCGGTTTCGGCCGGTCTTTTTTCTTGACCGGGCGCTCGTCGGGTTGTATACTTTAGTGCTCGTCGGTTCGAATAGGAAGCGTGGCAGCGATGTCACCTCAAAGCGAAACCAGGAGGGTCCCCTGAGCACAGACAAGGTGACCATAAAAATTCCCCGGCCTCTGTACGAGAAGCTGCAGACCATCATCGAGGATACCGGTTTTCGAAGCGTCAACCAGCTCATCGTGCACATCTTAAGGGATCTGGTGGTTTTACAGGGTGAAGATGAGGCCAGCCTGTCTCCCAGGGAAGTTAAATTGCTGAAAGATCGCCTGCACAAGCTGGGCTATCTTTGATGTGATCTGCCGGAACCGTTCAAAGTGCCATTCTGCAATGGCAGCGGACACCGGATGATCGGCACTGCCCGACCTCGGTCTGCGATCTCTCGTTCAGCGCCGAAGACTCGACAGCGTTTGGGCTGAGAGATTTTTTTCAGAGGAGGGGCTTTTTTTTGTTGACAAGATACTCTAATTGTAGTATAATTGTAGTATGAATGTACTCCTGGCTTTTTCGACATGCCGGGGAATCCTGATCATAGGGATTCTGAATACCTCGATGATGTATTGAAAGGAGGACACCTATGCGCAGATGCCTGGTTTCGCTTTTCCTGGCCGGTATCATGATCGTTGCCTGTTCTCAGAAGCAGCAAGAAGAGGGGACTCTGGTGGTCAGGGCCTGGCATTTTCCGGACATCGTCCATGCAGCGGCTCAGTTGGGCAGAGCCAACGGAAGCTTTGAGAAATCATTGGGTCCCAATGTGATCATCGATTGGAAGGTCTTTAACGCCGGGCCCTCGGCCATCGAGGCCCTTTTTGCCGGCGAGGTCGATATCGGATACATCGGTCCCAATCCAGCCATCAATGGGTATGTCAAATCCAATGGTACGGCTCTGAAGATTGTCTGCGGTGCATCCAGCGGGGGCGCCGGTCTGGTGATCAGAGGAGATTCTGACATCAACAGCGTTTGTGACTTAGAAGGAAAAAAAATCGCCACCCCGCAATTAGGCAACACTCAGGATGTGGCCTGCCGTGCCTGGCTGAAAGAAAACGGATACGAGGTCAGCGAAAAAGGCGGTACCGTCCAGGTGATACCGGTCCGCAACCCTGATCAGTTGACGCTTTTTCTGAAAGGCGAGATCGATGCCGCCTGGACGAAGGAGCCCTGGGTGGCTCGCTTGATCAAAGAGGGTCATGGCCGCCTGTTTTTAGATGAGCGGGAGATCTGGCCTGATGGGCAATTCGTCACCGCCCATATCATCGTCAGAAAAGATTTTCTGCAGGAACACGCCGATGTGGTCAAAAGGTGGATCGCCGCGCATGTCGAATTGACCCAATGGGTCAGCGAGCATCCCGAAGAGGCCCGGAATATCGTCAATGTCCAGATCGAGAAATTAACCGGGAAAGCCTTGCCTGATGACGTTCTCAACGATGCCTTTTCTCGAACCACATTGACCTATGATCCCGTTCAGTCCTCCCTGTTCCAATCTGCCAATTGGGCTTATGCGGCCGGATATCTCGGTCGCGAGAAGCCGGATCTTTCCGGCATCTATGATCTGACGCTGCTAAACCAGGTTCTGAGCGAGAAGAACCTCGAACCCATTCGGTGAGGACGATTTTCTGATGGAACTCATCCTGAGGAATATTTCCAAAACCTATTGCAGCAAAAAAGGTGAAGTCAGAGCCCTCGAGGATATCAATCTGGAGGTCAACACGGGCGAGATCCTGTGTTTCATCGGTCCCTCGGGTTGCGGCAAGACAACTTTGCTGAATATCATCGCCGGACTCGATCGGGCCGATCCCGGGGGGGTGGTCTCCGTGGACGGCGTACCCATCGACGGGTCGGGACCGGATAGAATGGTCATCTTTCAGCAAGACGCGCTTTTCCCCTGGTGGAATGTCATCAAGAACGTGGAATTCGGCTTGAGAATGAAGGGATTCCCCAGGGAAAAAATCAGGCCGCTGGCAGAGGAATTTCTGAAGATGGTCCATCTGTCTAAATTTAAGGATTTTTATATTCACGAACTGTCGGGGGGAATGAGACAACGGGTGGCCTGGGCCCGGGCACTGGTGGTGAATCCGAAGATTTTATTGATGGATGAGCCTTTCGGAGCACTGGATGCACAATCGAGAGAATCCCTGCAGGTTTCGCTTCAGATGATCTGGTCCCTGATCGGGAAAACCATCGTTTTCGTGACGCATAATATTCGCGAAGCCGTATGTCTGGGAGATCGCGTTCTGGTCCTCACGGCTTGTCCCGGAAAGGTCAAGAAGATCTTCGATGTGGATTTGCCCCGGCCGAGGAAACCGAACGACATTCGATTGGTGGAGATGTCGAACTTGATCATGCGAGAGCTTAAAGCCGAGATCGCTAAAGTGGTCAAGGAGGAGCGCGGTGAAGAGTAGCTGGCTTTGGAAGGTCGCATTCTATCTCATTCTTGTGGCTCTCTGGGAGTTGTTCTTTCGTTTGCACCTCTGGCCGGAATTTCTTTTTCCTTCGCCCATTGGTGTTTTCCATGTTCTGCTGAATGGTTTCGTTGACCGGTCCTATTTGATAGCCATTGCCATCAGCATGAAAAGGATTCTCATCGGTTATGGCCTTTCACTCCTTTTCGGCATCTGCAGCGGGCTTTTCATCGGGAGCGTGAAACTGCTCGATGAGGTGGTCGGGCCGCTGCTGCTGGGGCTGAGGACCTTGCCCAGCATCTGCTGGTTACCGCTGGGCCTGCTGTGGTTCGGTCTCAATGAAAAGGCCATTCTCTATGTGGTGGTGATGGGAGCGACCTTTTCCATCACCATGGCCACCGTCGATGGGGTTAAAAACATCTCGCCCATCTACCTGAAAGCCGCCGCCACCATGGGCGCAAAGGGCGCGAAGAGGTACGTCAATGTAATTTTGCCGGCCGCACTGCCGTCTGTTGTGACCGGCATGAAGCTCGGCTGGTCCTTCGCCTGGCGATCATTGATGGCCGGCGAGATGCTTTTTGTCAGCCTGGGATTGGGTCATCTGCTGATGATGGGGCGAGAGTTAAATGATATTCGCCAGGTCATCGCCGTGATGCTGCTGATCGTTTTCATCGGCATGCTGGTGGATCGGATGTTGTGGGGCCGGTTGGAGCTGAAGATTCGAGAGCGATGGGGGCTGGAGATCGTCTAGGAATCAGATTTACATTGATTTTTAAGCGAAAGAGGACATATTTCTATCCGGCGAGAAAGGATGTGACCACATGTTCAGGAAAGCGAGACCCATGAAGACCTTTCTCTCAATGTGTCTCAGCCTGTGGCTTTGTCTGTTCATCGGTTCACGGGTTCATGCCTACCAGGATGGCGATTGGCAGTTCTGGAGTTCCAGCAGCCTGGAGGGAAATGCCCCTGCGCAGTGGAAACTCAGATTTGAAGAGCAATTTCGAGTCGGCCGGGATGTCTCCGAACTTTTCTATCATCAGACCGGCATCGGACTAACCTGGAAAACGGCCAAATGGTTTCAGGCCACGATGACATATGCACAGGTGTATGAGTTGAAAAAGGGCGACTGGCAAGAGGAAAACCGGCCATTCGCCGATGGAACTTTCCAGAGAGAATGGAGAGGTGTTCGGCTCTCCGATCGAAACCGGCTGGAGCTCCGCATTCGTGAATCAACTGAGAACGTCTGGCGGTACCGAAACAACCTCACCTTTTCTCCGGCCAGGAAGTGGTCTTCTCTCAGGATACAGCCATGTATGAGCAGTGAAATCTTCGTCGATATTGAACAGGAAGACCTCAATCAGTACCGCGTTACGGCAGGCCTCACGGGCCGATTGATCGATGTTCTCCAGGCCAACCTGTACTATCTCCGCCAGGGAAAAGAGAAGGATGGAGATTGGACGGTCTGTCATGTCCTTGGAGCCACGATCAGGGTGCGATTGTGAGGGCACGCGGGGTTTGACAAAAGGCCATCCTGTCTCGTCTGATGCAGAGGGCGTCATGTCCCGGTCACTGGCCTGCAGCGGAGATGCTTTATGTTGCGTTTATCGTTGAGAGCCAAGCTGATATTCAGTTTTTCTGCGGTCATCGTGGTGGGCGTCTTCCTGGCGGTTTTGGTCGGCATTCACTTCATCGGCGACACCATTATCCGTCAGACACAGGACAAGGTCCGCCTGGATCTCAACTCAGCCCGGGAGGTTTATCAGGAGGAAAGCGGCAAGATCAGGGACGTGGTTCGCCTGACCGCCATCCGGTTCTTCCTCAAAGATGCCATGGCGAAGGGCGACAGAAACGCCTTGAGCCGGGAGTTGCAGAAGATCAGACAGGAGGAGAATCTCGATGTCCTCAACCTGGTCGATGCGACCGGCCGACTCATCATGAGGACCGGCAGGCCGGAGGTATACGGAGATGAGATCACAGGTGATGCGGTGGTCGAGCGGGCTTTGTCGCGCGGAGATGTGGCCGTGTCGACCGAGCTGATCTCCCGGGAACATTTAGAGAAGAACGGCGGCGATTTAGCCAGGCAGGCGCGTATCATGCTCGTTCCCACTCCAAAGGCCAAACCGGGATCGGAAATTGAGGAAACCTCGGGGATGATGATCGAAGCGGCCGCACCCATCCTAGGATACGATGGGACCCTGCTTGGCGTGCTCTATGGCGGAAAGCTATTGAATAGAAATTACCAGATCGTCGACAAGGTGAAAGATATTGTCTATCGCGGTGAGCGGTATAAGGAGAAGGACATAGGAACGGTCACTATTTTTCAGGGAGACCTGCGTGTGACCACCAATGTGATGCGCTCCGATGGCACTCGGGCCATCGGCACCAGAGTGTCGCAGGAGGTCTACGATCAGGTCATCGGTCAGGGACAGCCCTGGATCGGGCGGGCCTTTGTCGTCAATGATTGGTACATCACCGCCTATGAGACCATCAAAGATATCAACGGCAACATCATCGGCATGCTCTACGTGGGCATGCTGGAAGCTCCATACATGGATATGAAAAATAGAGTTGTGCTCACATTTCTGGGAATCGCCCTGCTCTGTGTGACCCTGTTGACCGTCATTGCCTGCATCACGTCGACCAGCATCGTCAATCCCTTAAAAGCGCTTCTCCATGCTACCCAGAGGATAGCTCAGGGAGATCTCGGCCACCGCCTGCAGATGACATCGCAAGATGAGATCGGACGCCTGGGAAGATCATTCAATCGCATGACCGAAGAACTTCAAAAAGCCACCGAGAGATACCGGGCGCTGATGAGCACCCTGGAGGATAAGGTCAAGGAAAAGACCGAGGAGCTGCGCCAGGCACAGGATCAATTGGTGCAATCGGAGAAATTAACCTCTCTGGGAAAGTTCGCGGCGGGAATTGCCCATGAGGTGAACAATCCTCTGACCTCGATACTGATCAACAGTCATCTGGTTGCCGAACAGCTGGAGCAGGACGATCGGCTTCAGGAGCATCTCAAACTGATCGTCGACGAAACCGCCCGATGCGGAACCATCGTCAAGGGACTGCTGGATTTTTCCCGCCAGACGCCGCCGCAGAAGGTGCGCACCGATATCAACGAAGTGGCGGAGAGAACGCTGCTGCTGTTGAAAAGCCAGATTATCCTGCAGAAGGTGGAAGTGGAGACACGGCTTGAAAAGGGCCTGCCGGAGCTGCAGATCGATGTCAATCAAATGCAGCAGGTGTTCGCCAACCTGATTCTCAATGCCCTGGATGCTATGCCGGGCGGCGGCAGTTTGACCTTCCGGACGCGGAGGCTGGCCGACGCTGAACGAGTCGAGGTGAGTATCACCGATACGGGACGAGGCATATCAAAAGAGCATTTGGGGAAGATTTTCGACCCTTTTTTCACCACCAAGGGAACGGCCGGCACCGGGCTGGGGCTGTCGGTGAGCTATGGCATCGTGCGCCGTCATGGCGGCACCATCAAGGTGAGCAGCGAGGAAGGAAAAGGGACTAACATGATCATCCGCCTGCCGGTGGAGAAGGCGGGTAAACCATCTGCCAAGCGAGGTGATTAACCATGGAATCAAAAGAAAAGATTCTGGTCGTCGATGACGAGCTGCCCGTCTGCAGGAGCATCGCCAGCGCTCTTGAGTTAGAGGGCTACCGCGTGGACACGGTCCAAAGTGGGGAGGAAGCTTTAGAACGGGAACACGGGAACGGGTACGATGTGTTCCTGGTGGACCTGATGATGCCAGGCATGAGCGGCATGGAGGTCCTGCAAGCCGTCATGGAGCGGAAGCCCAAACCGGTGGTGATCATGATTACGGGATATCCGACCATGAAAACGGCCGTTCAGGCGGTCAAGCTGGGAGCTTTTGACTATCTGCCAAAGCCTTTTACGCCGAAAGAATTGCGGATTCTCGTCTCCCGCGGCCTGGGCCGGCGCCGGCTCATCGAGCAGGCGGCTGCGGCCGGCCGGCAGCCGGGAGTTGCGGGTCCGTCCATGACCAAGGATATTTACTGTATTCCGGGCCACTCCTGGGCTCGCGTGGAGGCGGACGGAAAGGTGCGTATCGGGGTCGAAGAGACCTTTCTGATCTCCCTCCGCCAGGTCAGCTCGGTGGAATTCCCCTACGAAGGTGAGCGGCTGTCTCAGGGTGAGGCCTGTCTGTGGCTGACCGACAAGCAGAACAATCTGCATCGCATCTGGGCCCCTCTGAGCGGTCAGGTCGTTGCCATTCATACGGAGCTGAAGATGGATCCGTCGCAGATCCTGCGGGATCCATACGGGTCGGGCTGGCTCCTGCTGATCGAGCCCGAACGGCTGGAGGAAGATCTGGAGAATCTGGTGCCTTTGAGTCACCACGACATTGAGAATGCGGAGCCATGAAGATGGACGAGAAAATTAAAATCCTGGTCGTCGACGACGAACTGCCGGTGGGAAAAAGTATCTCACACGCTTTGCGGGAAGAAGGTTATGATGTCGATATGGCGCTCAGCGGAGAGGAGGCTCTGCAACGATTGCGGCGGCGTCCCTATGCCGTCATGGTCGTGGATTTGATGATGCCCGGCATGAGCGGCATGGATCTTCTCTCCGCCGTGAAGGAAACGAACATGAACATCTCGGTCATCATCACCACGGGGTACCCATCTGCCAGGACGACCGTTCAATCGGTCAAGCTGGGAGCCTTCGATTACCTGCCCAAGCCTTTTACACCAGGAGAGCTTCGAGCGATCGTGGCTCGGGCCCTGGAAGGGCGCCGGCCGGAAGAAAAAAGGGATCCTTCGGACTGACCGTCCACGTATGCCGTTCAACCCCGGTGTGGCCATGAACCTTCCTGCCATCGACAGATGCATCCGGCAAACTCTCGATCTGTTGAGAGGATTCGATCCCCGGACCGCCATGTTCTTAGACCGTCGGGCCCGGTGGACGAAAGGCCCCCAAACGGCCCGGGACCGGGTGTCGAATGAGCTGTGGTTCTTTATCTGGCAGAGCCATCGCGAGGATGCCCGGCTTGAGGTTCTACGGAATATCTTCGCGCCGTTCCTGGGCCACCCGACCGGCTGGGCGGTCACTCGGAAGATCTATCGCTGGCTCTGCTCGTCGGCTCCTCAGAATCCGGATGAGGTGCTCCAGGTGGTGGAGGTGATCACGGCTCTCATCCAACATCAGGCCTGGCATCGAAACGGCACGGCCTATCGGCCCGATTGGGATTCCAGAGGAAAAGCCCTTCGAGCCGGATATATGGAAAGAGCCCGGGCTTTCGCTGCGGGACTGGAGGGATGCCTGGAGGGCGAATCTGAGGTGACCCGCTGGCGCGAGATGGCGCCGCAGCTCATGGCCGCCGCGGGGGGATCGATCGACCGCCTGTGCGCCATCATCTCAGAGGAGGAGGGCATACGGGATCAGGTGGAGACCGTGCTCCAGGCTCTTTGGGCGGCGCGTCAAAAGGATCAAGCCCTGGCCCTGCTGGAAGAACAGGTCGGGCCCCTGTTGACCATGAGGCCGGCCCATCCGAAAGCGCTCTTGAGACCCTGCCTCGACCTGCTGACGCTTCCTCATCTCGAGATGGTCAGCGGCCTGCCGTACGAGGTGACCGGAATCCTGGGGAAGTTACGTGATATTCGTTCAACGGAACATCTCCTCAGCGTGCTGGAGAATTGCGCTCGGAAATACACTCAGGTACGATGCAACGCCATTTATGCCCTGGGTCATCTCAGGGATAGGTCCGCCCTGCCGTACTATCTTGAGGTTCTGACGGGACCCAATAGCACCGATGCTGCCCTCTCCGGCCGGCCTTCCGGCTATTCGCTCTCTTTGCGTGGTGAAAAGCGGGAATGCATCTGGGCTCTGGGCCGGCTGGGAGCCGAGGCCCGGGAGGCGATACCGGTCTTGGCCAGATACGGCCGCAATCCCGAACGGGATATCGGCGCCGTGCTGGCCTGGGCATTGGGGTGCATCGGGAAGGGGCAGAAAGAAACATGCGGAGGGCTGGACGCCGCCCTGGTGACCAGCTTGCTGCAATTGTTGCAAGTCGAAGATCATCGCGTTTTCGAGGAATCGGCCATGGCCATGAGAGGGTTGGGGCTGCCCGACTTCCTTCACCATCTCTATCTGCACGACTTCGCCACGGTGCCGATATTATCTCTCAAACCGAGCAGCACCGGCTTGTACGAGCTGTCGGAGACGCTTTTTTACCTGATGTCGATGCAATCCCCGGTGGTCATGGCGGTCACCGGGGATTCCGGAACCGGGAAAACCTACTTCTGCGAGACCCTCATCGAAGGATTCGGCGGCCTGCGCCGGAAGGATATTCTCTATCTGCAGAGGGATCGGCCCGGCCATATGATGATCTTGAACAGGATCCTCGGCCTCAGATGGCTCCGCGATCATGTGGCCCCCCAACATTATGAAAATTACCCTCTGGCCGAAGACCGGGACGATCCAGACCTGTTCTTTCGTCAATTTATACAGCAGCATTCCCACAGAAAATTGATCATCCTGGATGGCTGGAGAGATTCGGAGTACTTTCACGAGGTGCTCCGGCGCTTCTATGAATACGGCCATCTCGATGTTCTGGTGAAGTTTCATAGCACCTATTCGACCAAACGACTCAATCTCGAGGAACGCGAGGAAACGCTGGAGCGCGTCACGGCCCATCTGCCGCTGGTAGAAGATCCGGCCATCGAGGAGACCGATTTCTATCGTGAAGGAGCCGTGTTGCTTTATCAGCTCGACAACTCCATATCTTCACGCTTGAACGATCATGAGATCAGGGAGGTTTTCCAGAAAAGGAAGGTCGCTACCTGGGGTCAGACCGTTCATATTGGAGAACTGCTGCACCGGGCCGAGTGGATAGATCCTCAGGAGTCGATGTTGGCATCCCGCCGGGAAAAGATCACTTTGAAAAAGAAAAACCTGAGGCCGAAGGAGACGATCTCCTTCAGGCCCCGAGAGACGGCTTTTCGGAGAATATTGAATGAGGAGCCCGAGCGGAATCCGAACCTGCTTCAGGACATCGATCTGGACGGCGGCGACATTCGGCGAATCGGATTCTTCACTCAGGGTCAGGTTGCCTATGGCGATGGGAATGGCGACATTGGTGTTCTGTCCGGTTTTCAGGACAGGAATTTCTCGACCGGCGTTCATCAACAGCCGGTCAGATGTCTGGCGGTCACCGGGGGGGCCATTCTCTCCGCGGATACGGCCGGCGAATTGAAGGAAACTTGCTTTCGTAAAAAGGGGATAACGGCATGGCCGGCCGGCTCCTCTCCCATTTGCTCGCTGGCCTGCGGACGGGATGGTCTGGTGGCCATGGGGCACGAGGACGGAACCGTTCGACTGTGGGACCGAACAGCTCAACAGGTGTATGTTCTTGAAGGCCATGCCGATCAGGTGCGAGCCCTGGCCATCGGCCGCAAGGGAGCCGTTTTCTCCGGAGACGCGGCGGGCGAAATGCATCTGTGGGATCTGAGGAAAGGGTCCAAGAGCATCTTCACCAGCCCGGGCAATTCTATCCGGGCCGTTGAGATGTATCCTGATGGCAGATGGGTGATCGCCCAACAGGTCTCGGGGCCGACGGATGAGATGGCCCCGAGAGAGCCAGCGGCCATCTGGATTTTAGACCCGGAGAGCGGCCGCGGTGAGGTCTTCGGCCTCAACGTGTGCGCCCGGATCAAGGCCCTGAAGGTTTATTTCGACGGCCGGATATTTATAGGAATCGGTGGCCGCCGAGCTGTTCCTGACGGACACACGCTTTTGGTCATCGATCCCCGGCCGAATCGGCCGCAGATATTTTCTCTTCCCGGGCACAGGCTGGAAACCATCGATTGTCTCACGATGGGACCTCGCATCATTACCTGCGGTCGGGAGGAAGATGGACCGGGAACCCTGCGTATATGGGGAGGCCTATCGTATATCAAATCAGAGTTGAAGAACTCCGCGCTCCTGCCGGACCACATGGAGAAACCGCCCTATTGTCGGACCATCTTCTGAGCCGGCCCGCCAATCAGGTGACCGTCATCCTGGGCCTGTGGACCCTGAAAAATGTGATGCTGTGATGCATCGTCACGATCGTTTCAAGGAAACCCGCTGAACCCCTGGATCGGCGGGTTTCCTTATGATATCAACATGTTGCCATTGCCGCCGCCCGGCGAAAGTGAAAAAACGTTTGGAAAAGGCCGGGTTTATCTTTAATATATGAAAATGATAGAAGATGTTCACATCAGACCGTTCCGCATCGAGGATTACGAAGTCGTGGTGTCCCTGTGGAAGCGGTCGCGACTGCCGCATAAACCGGCCGGCCGGGATGCCCGGGAACGGATCGCCCGGGAGCTGGAGGGCGCCGGGGCCATTTTTCTGGTGGCCGAATGCAAGGGGCAGGTGGTCGGCTCGGCCTTCGCCACCCACGACGGGCGCAAGGGATGGATTAACCGGCTGGCGGTGACGCCGGCCTTCCGCCGGCAGGGTATTGCCGCCAGGCTGGTGAAGGAGGCCGAAAAACGTCTGGCGATGGCGGGTATTCAGATCGTGGCCTGTCTCATCGAGGACGACAATGCCGATTCCAAGCAATTTTTTCAATGCATTGGATATCAACGCTTTGATGAGATCAGTTATTTCACAAAAAAACAGCATCCCGAGGTCTGATCCGGTCGATGCGCGGGGAGGTGATGGAAGTTGAAAGATGATCTGATGACATTCCTGGTGGGTGGAGAGGCCGGGCATGGCGTCAAAAAGGCCGGCTCGGTGGCCGCCGGCATCTTTGCCGGCATGGGCAGAAACATCTTTCAGATGGACGATTATCAGAGCCTTATTCGCGGCGGGCACAACTTCTCGGTGATCAGCACGGCGATGGACGAGATCACCAGCCACTATATGAAGGCCGATCTATCCGTGGCTCTGGATGCCGGAAGTTACCGGATGCACCGGGAGCATCTCGCCGAGGACGGCATCATGGTTTTCAACTCCGACCAGGTCAAAGATGGTCAGGGCCTGGGGATCCCTATGACGGCCGAGGCCAACAAATATGCCCGTCCCGATCTCATTCTGGGCGTGGGGGCGGTGGTCGCTCTGGCCTGTGGGCTGGGCTGGGATCGAGAGAAGACCGGGCAGGTCATCGGGGAGGTCTACCCCGGGGGGGCCGAGGACAACGTCGCCTATGCCGGCCGGATCTATGGATTGGTCGAGGGCCGGCTGAAAGGACGTTTTGCGCTGAGGTCGGGAGAGCGGCGGCGCACGGTGCTCTCGGGCAACCAGGCCATCGGCCTGGGCGCCCTGGCCGCCGGGCTGGATACGTATCTAGCCTATCCCATGACGCCGGCATCCCCCCTATTGCACTTTCTGGCCGAGCAGGCGGAGGAATTCGGCATTGTGGTGATGCATCCGGAGAGTGAGGTGGCGGTGGCCAACATCGCCGTCGGAGCCGCCGCGGCCGGAGCCCGGACCATGGTGGGGACCAGCGGCGGCGGGCTGGCCCTGATGGATGAGGCTCTTTCCCTGGCAGGGATGACCGAGACGCCGTTGCTATGCATCCTGGGATCCCGGCCGGGTCCGGCCACGGGCGTTCCCACGTATACGGAGCAGGGAGATCTGAAATTTGCCATGAATAAGGGACACGGCGAGTATCCCAGGATTGTCGCCTCTCCCGGCCACATCGAGGAGGCCTACCGGCTGGCCGCCCAGTTGCTGGACCTGGCCTGGCAATTTCAGACCCCGGCCATCATGATCACCGAGAAACATCTGGCCGAGAGCCGCATGACGGTGGAGCTGGATCTTAAAGAGGCCGTCTGGGCCGGGGCCCTGATGCACAGGGAAGGGACCTATGGACGTTATCGGGACGCCGAGGAGGGGATATCGCCGTTGCTCTTTCCTCCCTCCGCGGAGATCATCAAGTGGAACAGCTACGAACATGACCAGTCCGGCATCACCACCGAGCGGGCCGAGACCGTCGCCCGCATGCACGACAAGCGATTCCGCAAGGGGGAATCGCTGGTGCGGCGCATGAAGGAGATGCGAACGGTGAACGTTTACGGTCAGAGCGGCCCTCTGATCTTCACCTATGGGTCCTCGACCATGAGCGTTCTGGAGGCCCTGCGCTTGCTGGGAGCCGATGCACGGGTGGTCCAGCCGATCTATCTGGAGCCGCTGCCGGTCTGGGATCTGGAGAAATATCTGGGCAGCGCTCCGGTGGTGGTGGAACAAAGCCGAGCCGGACAGTTCGCCAGCCTGCTGCGGGAGAAATTGGACATGGAGCCGGCCGCCGTCATTCGGCGGTACGACGGCCGACCCTTCGAGCCGGCCGAGCTGGCCCGGCAGATAGAGGAGGTGATCTGAATGGCCGACGATCTGACCACCGGCGCTGAGATCACCTGGTGCCCCGGTTGCGGCAATTTCGGCATATTCAATGCCTTCAAGAAGGCCATCGGGCAGCTTGAGAAACAGGGAGTGGGCCGGGATCATCTCTTCATGGTGGCCGGCATCGGCCAGCATGCCAAGATCTTCGACTACGCCGGCATCAGCGGTTTCTACGGTCTTCACGGCCGCTCCATGGCAACCGCCCAGGGCGTGAAGCTGGCCAATCCCGATCTGAAGGTGATCGACTTCGTCGGGGACGGCGACGCCATGGGAGAGGGTCTGGAGCATCTGCTCTTCGCCGCCAAGCGCAACGCCGACATCACCGTGGTGATGCACGACAACGGCATCTACGCCCTCACCACGGGGCAGCGCAGCCCTCTCAGCGAGAAGGGTTACCGGGGACCATCCACACCCCGGGGCAGCGAGGAGGAGCCGTTCAATCCCCTCACCCTGCTGTTGGAGGCGGGGGCCACCTTCGTAGCCCGGTCCTACTCCGGTAATATCGACCATCTGACCGAGATGATGGTCCAGGCCGTCCAACACCGGGGATTCTCCTTTCTCGACGTGCTTCAGGTGTGCGTCACCTTCAACAACAAGTACGACCTCTACAACGAGAAGGTGACGGTCATGGATGAAGTCCCCGGCAGCGTGGATGAGGCCGCGGCCCTGGCCCGGCAGAAGGATCGGTTGCCCATCGGGATCTTCTATCAAGCGGACAAGACACCGCATCACCGGGCCCTTTATGGGTCTCATCATCCGCTGGTGAAGCGTCTGTCACGGAAAAAACGGCTGGAGAAGATACAGAGAATGCTGCGTTCCATGTGAGTTTTCTCGATCTTGGCCATCATATTACCACAAGGAGGAAAAAGATGGCGGCTGGAACGAAAGTCGGCGATCGAGCCAAAGATTTCACCCTCTCCGATCAGTACGGAAAGAAATTTCAGCTGTCCGCGTTCCGCGGAAAAAAACGAGTGCTGCTCTCCTTCCACCCCCTGGCCTGGACCGGCCTCTGCGCCAAGCAGATGAAATCCCTTGAGCGATATAAAGAGCGGTTCGACGCCCTGAAGACCGTGGCGGTGGGCCTGAGCGTCGACTCGGTTCCCTGTAAAGCGGCCTGGTCCAAGAGCCTGGGCCTGGGAAAAACCCGCATCCTGGCCGATTTCTGGCCCCATGGCGGGGTGGCCAGGAAGTTTGGCGTGTTTCGGGACAAGAACGGCATCTCCGAACGGGCCAACATCATTATAGATCAAAAGGGTCGCATCGTCTTCTATAAAGTCTATCCTATTAAACAATTACCATCCGTCAGCGAGATCGTGACCTTTCTCAAACGGCTGTAAATTACAACCACCGGACCTGGTCGAAGGTGTTCCAGCGGGCGCGCTGAACGATGGCCGTTGGAGAAGTTCGCTTATCGGGACAGGTACACAGAGGAGTGATATCATGCCGGAGCCGGTACGTGTGGAGGGGTCCAACGCCGATCACAGGGTGATGCTGTTCGCCCTGAGCACCTGCGGGTGGTGCCGGCGGACCAAGAAGCTGCTGGAGTCGCTGAGTGTGGCCTACGATTACATCGATGTCGATCAGCTGATGGGCGATGACAAGGACCAGGTCCGGGAGGAGCTTACCCGCTGGAACCCGGCCTGCTCCTTTCCCACCCTGGTGATCGACGATGACCGCTGCATCGTGGGCTTTCGGGAGCAGGAGATTCGGGAGGTGCTGGGATGAAACAGGCCGATGTGACCGAAGAGGATGTCCGACTGGCCCATGAGAAACTCAGGAAGGATGCCCAGGCGGGGGGGTATCACCTCAATCCCGATGAGGAGTTCGTCCGTGACCTGGTCCGGGGCATGCTGGTCAACGAGCGGCGCTATGGCTACGGGTCCTGCCCCTGCCGGCTGGCCTCCGGGGTCAAGCAAGAGGACCTGGACATGATCTGCCCCTGTGATTACCGCGATCCAGACCTGGACGAGCACGGGGCCTGCTACTGTGCCCTGTACGTCAGCCGGGAGGTATTGGATGGCCAGCGAGAGCTGAGCCCCATCCCGGATCGCCGACCGCCGCTGGATGAGCGCAAAAAGGCTCTGGCGGAGGCATCGAAACCTTCCGCCGGTCCCGGGCCGTTGCCCCTGCCGGTGTGGCGCTGTAGGGTGTGCGGGTATCTGTGCGCCCGCGAGGGTCCGCCGGAGATCTGTCCGGTGTGCAAGGCGGGGAAGGAGCGGTTTGAGCGGTTCATGTGAGCCGCCCCCTGCCCCGCATCGCCGGCGGCAGTGGGCAGGCTGTACCGCGGCCGTCCCAAAACCAATATCGCAAATAATGTAGGGGCGTAATGCGTTACGCCCCTATTTCTTTTTATTGTCATTCTGAGGAGCGTAGCGACCGAAGAATCTGCTTTTTCCGTGAGTATCGATTGGAATTCGAAAAGCAGATCCTTCGCTGCGCTCAGGATGACATTTTTGTAATATTCTGCCGCCGAGTGAAACGCCCCGGCGGTTCTTTTTACGCTACCGGGGCTCAATATATTGAGCTTACACCCCCGCGAGCCACATAACTCCCCATAAAATCCAATTTTCCCCCTTGACAAAAAGACCATTCTGTGATACAATGGTTTCGTTGCCACTTCTTCGTAGCGGATAAATCGGTTAAATCATTGCCAATTAACTCGGTCATTCGTTTTTTTCTCCGCTTCTCTCACAGGAGGTGTCTGGTGAGAAGGATCGCTTTTGTGTTGTTTGTGTCCGTGGTTTTGCTGTCGACGGCCGTGTGGGCCGGGGATGATGCTGTCCCGACGAACCGGACAGAAATATCCGGATTGAATAAGGTTGAGGCTAGAGGATCTCTCGGCTCGAAGGCCGATGTGCCCCGGTTGATCAGCTACCAGGGGACCCTGACCGACCCGGCCGGTGTGGTCCTGGACACCACGGTGATGCTGATGTTCAATATCTACATAGATTCCACCGGGATGCTACCGGTGTGGACAGAGCATCACCCGGCGGTGACGGTGGAGAATGGGGTGTTCAACGTGCTTTTGGGGAGGGTAATGACCATCCCGGTGGATGTTTTCAGTGATCCGGAGCGCTGGCTGGGCGTTCAGGTGGGTGGCGATGCCGAGCTTGAGCCCCGTCAGCGGATCGCCGCGGTGCCCTATGCCTTCTGGGCGGCCGAGGCCGATACGGCCGAGTATGCCCGGAGCGCACCAGCGGCGGGGATAGATTCGGTGATGTATGCTGATTCATCCGGCTATGCTCCCATGCCGGACTCGGTGGTCCATGCGGTGTATGCTGACACATCGGATCATGCCGTTTCAGCGAAGACCGACGGCGACTGGACCGTCTCAGGCAGCGATATGTACTCGGCGGTTTCGGGTAACCTGGGCATCGGGTTGAGCAGCCCGGCGGCCAAATTAGATGTGAAGGGAGCCGTCAATGCCGACTCCGTCTACATGATCTGGGGAAACAGGGTGCTGTATGCGGGCTATGGAAACACGCTGGTGGGAGCCCACGCGGGCGATTCCACTATCGAGGCTTCATCGGCCAACTGGAACACGTTCGTCGGTGAATATGCCGGCGCTTATCATGGCTCCGGACATAAGAATACCTTTGTAGGGCACTCTGCTGGCCAGAACACGGATGGGTCGGACAATACGTTCTTAGGCTATTCCGCAGGATTTTCGAATACATCCGGTGCAGGAAATGTATTCCTCGGTAATCAGGCCGGACGTAATGAGCTCGGTTCCAATAAGCTCTATATCGCCAATGATAACGATTCCGGCTCCGTCTTGATCTATGGTGAATTCGATAATGGTCGGATCGGCCTGGGGACGCTGTCGCCGCAGGCCAGGTTGGATGTGGCCGGGACGGTGAGCACCGATTCGGTCTACCAGATTGGCGGCAGTACGGTGCTTTCGGTCGAGGGGGACCGGAGTTTGTCGGTGGGTATCGATGCCGGTACGGCTACTCCCAGGGCATGGAACACCTTTGTGGGAGACAGCGCCGGGGTGAGCAATCAGGGCGACAACAACACCTTCCTGGGTGCGCATGCCGGCCAATCCAACACGACTGGGAGTGATAATACTTTTCTGGGGAAAGTCGCTGGTAAGTTCAACACCGAAGGTGCTTTGAATACGTTCGTAGGGTCGCAGTCGGGTACGTATAGTACGGGTGACCTCAACGTGTTTGTGGGTATGAATACGGGGATGTTTACCACGGGCGATGGCAACACATTCGTGGGAGGCTCTGTGGGAAACAATAATACCACGGGACAGACCAACACATTTATTGGAAACGCTGTGGGGGCTTATAATACCACTGGATGGAGCAACACGTATATTGGGGTCGGTGCGGGGAGCGCTAATACCACGGGTCACAAAAATGTCTTTCTCGGCGCGCACGCCGGTTGTTATGAGACCGGCTCCGAGAAGCTCTACATCGCCAACGATGCCGATACCGCCAGTGTTCTCATCTACGGCGAGTTCGACACCGGAAAGATCGGCATGGGATCGCTCGCGCCGGAAGAGCGGCTGCACGTGGCCGGGGACGTCAAGGTTGACAGCACGCTGCAGACGATGGGCTTCAAGATGCCCACCGGGGCCTCCAACGGATACGTGCTGACCTCCGACGGCAGCGGCGCGGGCGCCTGGCAGACTCCAGCGGCGGTGTCCGATGGCGATTGGACCATTTCTGGAAGTGATATGTACTCAGCGGTCTCCGGGAACGTTGGCATCGGGACCAGCAGCCCGGGGCAGAAGCTGCACATCGTCGGCGCCAACCCCAGGATCCTGGTGGAAGCCAGCTCCGCCAGCCCGGAGATCGATCTCATGAGTACCGGAGACCCGGCCTCCGAGGTCTGGGCGATCTACAAGCACGTTGGCACAGATGATCTTCATTTCTACCAGGTGGGCGAGAAGCTGACAATCAAAAACGGTACCGGCGATGTGGGTATTGGCAAGATCAGCCCAGTAGCCAAGCTGGACGTGGCCGGCATGGTCAGCACCGATTCGGTCTACCAGATCGGGGGCAGCACGGTGCTTTCGGTCAAGGGCTCTAATAATGTTTTTGTGGGAGTCGATGCTGGAAAGAACAATGCGATCGGCGACAATACCTTCGTAGGTGCTCATGCGGGCTCCACCAACACCACCGGGCGCCATAATGCTTTCTTTGGCGCCGATGCGGGCCGGGCCAACACCGAGGGTTCTTATAACACATTCATGGGAGAAGATGCCGGCTTTTCCAATACCACCGGTATCGAAAATACGTTCCTGGGAGCCGATGCGGGCATGTCAGGCACGTTGGCTTCTTACAACACATTCCTGGGGAGCTCTGTGGGTCACAGTATTACCACGGGTGGGAGCAACGTTTTCGTAGGTTATGAATCAGGAGGCGAACATACCACAGGTAACGGAAACACATTCTTAGGCACCTACGCTGGCGGCAATAACATCACTGGTATTGGAAACGTCTTGCTTGGTTATATGGCCGGATATAGCGAGAGCGGCTCCGAGAAGCTCTACATTGCCAATAACCTAGATACAGCCAGTGTCTTGATTTACGGTGAGTTCGACAACGGCAGGGTCGGCCTGGGGACGCTGACGCCGGCGGAGAGGTTGGATGTGGCCGGCACCGTGCAGATGACCGGTTTCAAGATGCCCACCGGAGCCTCCAACGGCCATGTGCTGACCTCCGACGGCAGCGGCGCGGGCACCTGGCAGGCGGCGACGGGAGGAGCCGACGGTGACTGGACCATCGCCGGTAGCAACATGTACTCTGCCGTATCCGGGAATGTCGGCATCGGGAGCTCGACCCCGGATGTCAAGCTGACCGTCGAGGGCCCCACCGATGCCATGGTCCTGGCCAAGATCAACCAGGTGGGGGGACGCCAATATGTCGGGCTGCGGCTCGACAGAAACGATGCCGAGACATGGTTTGTCGGCATGGGCAATTTAAACGACCGGCTGGTCTTCCGCAGGTCGGCCAGCAGCGACGATATGGCCATCGACACGACTGGAAATGTGGGTATCGGGACGCTGGCGCCGGCGGAAAAACTGGATGTTGTGGGAACGGCCAAGATGGCCGGTTTCAAGATGCCCACCGGAGCCTCCAGCGGATACGTGCTGACCTCCGATGGCAGCGGTATGGGCACCTGGCAGGCGGCCGGCGCCGATGGCGATTGGACCATCTCGGGTAGCGACGTCTATTCAGCGGTGTCGGGGAATGTGGGCATCGGGACGTCGACCCCTGATGCCAAGTTAACCATCGAAAGTCCGACCGATTGGAATACTCTGGTTAAGGTCAACCAGGTGGGAAGCCGAAAGTATGCCGGGCTGCGGCTCGATAGAAACGATGCCGAGACATGGTTTGTCGGCATGCGTCATCTGAATGACCGGCTGGTTTTCAGAAGATCAGCCAGCAGTAATGATATGGTCATCGATACTACCGGAAATGTGGGTATCGGGACGGGGAGCTCGGCGCCGGAAGCGCAGCTCCATGTGGATGCTAGCCAGCAATATGCCGGCCTGTTCGAATCCGATTCCTCCAGTTCCGATACAAAAGTGCTCCGAGCAGAATACACCGGCACCGGTTCCTATGATGCCGTGGCGGTATACGGCGAAGCTGCGGCGACGGATTATTTTGGCTATGGCGGTTTTTTTGTTGGTGGTTATATGGGTGTCTATGGTAAGGTAAGTCCAACCGGAACTGACAGCTATTGGGGCGTTCGGGGGGACGCTATAGGCGGTTCGGGCACCAACTACGGGGTAGACGGTTATGCCTACGGTTCCGGAACGAACTACGGCGTGTTTGGGGATGTGGGCGGTGGCAGTACCAATTACGCCGGGTATTTCAACGGCCTGCTGCACGCCACCACGGCCACCGCCAGCGTGAAGGCCTTCAAGATCGATCATCCGCTGGATCCCGAGAACAGGTACCTGTATCACAGCAGCGTGGAGAGCCCGGACATGATGAACGTGTACAACGGGAACGCCGTGTTGGATGCCCGGGGCGAGGCCTGGGTAAGCTTGCCGGAGTATTTCCAGGCCCTCAACAGGGATTTCCGCTACCAGCTGACCTGCATCGGGGGCTTCGCTCCTGTTTATGTGGCCGAGGAGATCTCTGGCAATCGTTTTCAAATAGCTGGCGGTGATCCTGGGATGAAGATCTCCTGGCAGGTGACCGGCATTCGCCACGATCCGGTGGCCCAGGCCGGCAGGATCGAGGCGGAGACGATGAAGCCGGCCAGCGAGCGGGGCAAGTACCTGAACCCGGAGGCGTACGGCCAGCCGGAGAGTATGGGGGTTGGGTATGTGGATCGGGAGAAGATAAAGATGACCGAGGAAATTGATTGATCCGGCCGGGCTACATATCTTCTTTGGCAGTTGGCAGTAGGCAGTAAGCAGAAAGGGCGCGGTTCGCCGCGCCCTTCTCATTCATCGTTAATTGCCCTTGCCCCTCTCAGATCTTCATCTCATAAATCCTATAAGTCTTGTACACCTTCCCCCCCATCAGCTCCATGGCCCGCTTCATCATCTCGTTGTCCTCCAGTATCCAGGACATCTCGCCCCAGGTGTAACCCCGGGCCTTGCCTGCGTCCCAGGTCTTGACGTAAAAAACCGCGTCGATGCCGCGGCGCTGGTACTCGTGCACCACCCCCATGACCAGGATGCGGGGATGGTCGATCCGGCGCGAGTGCCACATCAGCTTGAGGATGCCGAAGGGGAACAGACGGCCGTTGAGGTGCTTCAGGGCCTGGTTGTAATCCGGCAGGGTCAGCGAGAACCCGGCCGGTCGGCCGTTCACCTCGGCGAACAGGACCAGCTCGGGGACGATCAGGGGCTTGAGCTGCTTGGCCAGGTGGTCGAACTCGGCCTCGCTCATGGGAACGAATCCCCAGTTCTTGCTCCAGGCGTTGTTGTAGATGTTTTTGATCCTCTTGAGTTCCTGGTCGAAGTTTTTCATGTCGATCGGACGGATGGTCAACCCTTCCCGCTGCTCGATCTTGTCGGCCATGCGCCGCAGACGGTCGGGAAGGCCCTCGGTGATGAGCATCCGGTAGGCATACAGGTCCTTGGCCTTGGCCAGTCCATAGCCCTCCAGGAGCTCGGGGTAGTAGGGTGGGTTGTAGGGCATCATCAGCACGGGACTCATGTCGAAGCCCTGCACCAGCATGCCCCACTCGTCGTTGGAGGAAAAATTGGCCGGCCCGCGCAGGGTCTTCATGTCCCGCTGGCGCAGCCAGTCCCGGGCGGCGTCGAGGAGTTTTTTGGCCGCCTCCCGGTCGTTGACACATTCGAAGAACCCGAAGAAACCGGTCCGCTCGTCATGGAATTCGTTGTGAGCGCGGTTGACCACGGCGGCGATGCGACCGACCGGAAGGTCCCCCCGATCGGCCAGGAACAGCTGAACTTCAGCATGCTCGTAGAAGGGATTTTTCCGGGAATGGAAGGTCTCTTTCAGCTGGCCGATGAGAGGCGGGACCCAGAGGGGATCGTTGCGGTAGATCTTCCAGGGAAATTTGATGAACGCCCGCCGCTGCCACCGGGAGGTCACCGGCCGGATGCGGACCTCCGGGGGGTTCCCGCGGAGGTTCATGGGGTAGAGATCATCTGTCAGCGGTATCGGCATGAGCCGTCTTCCTCGGCGTCGATCAGGGGATGATGTCCATCTCCCTGCCCACCCGGCGAAAGATGTCCAGGACCGTGTCCAGCTCCTCGTCGGTATGGGTGGCCATATAGCTGGTCCGGATCAGGGCCTGGCCGGGGGGAACGGCCGGGGTGATCACCGGGTTGGAGAAGATGCCGTTCTCGAACAGGGTCTTCCAGAAGAGGAAGGTCTTGACGTCCTCGCCGATGACGACCGGAATGATGGGCGTGCAGCTGGTGCCGGTGTTATAGCCCATGGCCTGGAAACCGGTGCGCATCTTCTCCGTGTTTTTCCACAGCATCTCCCGCCGCTCGGGCTCGGCCACGATGATCTCCAGGGCGGCCCGCACGGCGGCCACGGCGGCCGGCGGCATGCTGGCACTGAAGATCAGGGCTCGGCCGTGGTGCTTGACGTAGTCGATGACGTCGAAATCGGCGGCGATGAAGCCCCCGATGGAGACGAAGGACTTGCTGAAGGTGCCCATAATGATGTCGACCTCGTCCTCCAGGCCGAAGTGGGCGGCCGTTCCGTTGCCCTGCGGGCCCAGCACGCCCACCGAGTGGGCGTCGTCGACCATCAGCCGGCAGCCATACTTGTTCTTCAGCTCCACGATGCGGGGCAGGTCGGCGATATCGCCCTCCATGCTGAACACCCCGTCGGTGACGATCAGCTTGCCGGGACCGTCGCCGATGTTCTTCAGGACCCGCTCCAGATCATCCATGTCGTTGTGGCGGTATTTGGCGACCTTGCCGAAGCCCAGCCGGCAGCCGTCCACGATGCTGGCGTGATCGGCCCGGTCGGTGATGACCACGTCGCCTTTGGCCACCAGGCACTGGAGGGTGGCCAGGTTGGTCTGAAAGCCGGTGCTCATCACCAGGGCGGACTCCTTATGCATGAAATCGCCCAGCTCATCCTCAAGTTTCTCGTGAATGTCCAGGGTGCCGTTGAGAAACCGCGAGCCGGTGCAGCCGGCGCCATACTTCTCCAGGGCCTCACGGGCCGCCGATATCACCGCCGGGTGCGAAACCAGCCCCAGGTAGTTGTTTGATCCGATCATGATCAGGTTCTTGCCCCGGGAGGTCACCTCGGACCCCTGACCTGAGTCGATCGGCATGAAATACGGGTAATAACCCTTCTTTCGGGCGAACTTGGCCGCTTTGTAATGATGGCATTTATCGAAAATGTCCATGACGCTCCCCTCCGGTGGGGCAATTATTCCTTGCAATCTGAGGTCGATGATGATATAGTTGCACAGATGTCCGATGGAAAGTTGGAGGTATAATATCACTATCGTCGGAAGTTGTCAAGGGATTTCCTGAATGGTCGATGAGAGGTCGAACTCCATGAAGGTGCTGGTGACCGGCGCCAACGGATTTTTGGGCAGCCATCTGGTGGAGGGGCTGCTCGCCAGGGGCCATCGAGTCCGCGGGCTGGTCCGCCGGACCAGCGATCTCCGCTGGCTGGAGGGCCTCGATGTGGAGCTGGCCTACGGAGAGGTGACCGATCCGGCCACCCTGCCGGAGGCGGTCAGGGATATCCGGGCGATCTATCACGCCGCCGGGGTGACCAGAGCCCGCCGGCCGGAAAACTATCGTCGGGTCAACCACCAGGGTACCGTCAACCTGTTGTCGGCCTGCCAGGAGCATGGCCGGGGTGTGGAGAAGTTCATTTTGATCAGCAGCCAGGCCGCCGCTGGTCCCGCAGGGGAGGGGCGCCTGTCCCGGGAGACCGACCCTTGCCGGCCGGTCAGCGACTATGGCCAGAGCAAGCTGATGGCCGAGCAGGCCGCCGCCGGTTTCATGGACCGCCTGCCCGTTACGATCGTCCGTCCGCCGGCCATCTATGGACCCCGGGATGTGGACTTTCTGACCTATTTTCGTATCCTGAAAAAACATCTCCGGCCGCTGCTGGGCTTCCGGGAGCGGCGCCTGAGCATCTGTCACGTCCGGGACGCGGCCGTGGGGATCATCCTGGCCGGGGAGTCGGACCGCTCGGCGGGACAGAGCTATTTCATCTCGGGGGGAGAGATCACCTGGAACGAACTGACCGGGATCATGGCCGGGGCTCTGGGCGTGCGAACGATGAAGGTTCGGATACCCCTGTTTGCGCTGCACACTCTGGCAGCCCTGAACGAGGCTCTCGCCCCTCTTTTCCGGGAAGCTCCCGTCCTGGACCGCCGCAAGGCCCGCGAGATGACCCAGATGTGCTGGACCTGCGACTGGAGCAAGGCCGCTGCGGAGCTGGGCTATCAGCCCGCCGTCTCTCTCGAGGAGGGAATGCGTGAGACGTTGAGGTGGTATCGGGAGGCGGGCTGGCTGTAGGAGAAACGAATAGAAGATTGAAGATTTGAGATGGAGGAATGCAGAATTGAAAGCCCAGGCCGAAGGCTGTTCGGGTATTGGGGAGATATCTTAAGGCGAACTTCCGATTTCCGATATCCGATCCCCGATTTCACTGCCCACTTCCCACTGCCTACTTTTTCTAGCCTTCTACCAATGTCGTGATGACTCGCCGCTCATCTTTTAAGTATATCACCGAAAATACTCCACCGCATTTTCGAAGATCTTCATCCCGGGGCCGCGCTCCGGGATTTTTTGTCCCTCCCGGCGATACTTCTCCCGCAGCCACGTCCAGTGCGGCAGGTGGGTGAAGGCGACGGCCCGCTCCGGATGAGGCATCAGGCCCAGCAGCCGTCCGGAGGGATCGGTGATGCCGGCGATGTCGGCCGCCGAGCCGTTGGGATTGGGCTCCACATCCAGGTGCGCGCAGATCTCTCCGGAGGCATAGGTCAGGGCCGCCAGGCCGGTTTCCTGCAGCCGGGCGAGAAGCTCGTCTGGAGCGTAGAAATTGCCCTCTCCGTGGGCGACGGGCAACGAGACCGTGTCCATCCCCTTGAGCCAGGGACTGTCGCCGTGGACCCGGAGATCCACCCAGCGGCACTGGTAGCGGGCCGAGGTGTTGTGGATCAAAGCCACCTGGCGGTGTCCGTAATCGCCGCCGATGGCCGGCAGCAGGCCCAGATGGACCATAATCTGGAATCCGTTGCAGATCCCGATGACCAGACGATCCTCATGGATGAAGGCCAGCAACTTTTCCCACAGATGGTTCCTGACTCGATGGGCCAGGGCGTTCCCCGAGCCGGTGTCGTCGCCATAGGAGAAGCCGCCGGGGAAGGCCAGGATCTGGAACTCCGCGAGATCGCCGATGCCGTCGACCAGGTCGTTGATATGCACAACGGCGGCCTCGGCACCGGCCAGCCGGAAGGCGTGGGCCGTCTCCTGTTCGCAGTTGATGCCGTATCCGCCGAGAATGGCGGCTTTGGGCTGGGTCATGGTCAGTATCCCTGAAAGGTACGGCGGTAAACATCCCGGGCCGGTCCCAGGGCCGTCTCCACGATGGTCTCGCCGGTCAGGCCCCGGATATGGATGCGGCCGTCGTCGGTTACCCGGCCGATGGAGGCATGGGGAAGGCCCTTCATCCTCTTCTCGAAGGCCGCCTGGTTCTCCGGGGCGACGGTGATCACCATCCGCCCCTGGCTTTCGGAAAACAGGGTGAAGTCGTCCCGTGAGACTCGGGAGGACGTGGTTGGGCTGGGTACACCTGCGGCCGCTGAATCCCCGCCGGGCCCATCGGCCTCAGGCCCGGCGGTACTGCCCGGCAATCCCTCCAGATCGATCTCTATCCCCAGCATCCCGCCCATAGCCGTCCTGGCCAGGGCAATGGCCAATCCGCCGCGGCCCACGCTCTGGGCCGAGGCGATCCATCCCTCCCGGACACAGTGGAAGTAAGCCCGGTAGAGCTTCAGGTTCTTCTCCGCATCTACCCCGGGCACCGAGTTCCCGATGGTCTCCCGGCCCTGTTGTTCCCCCCACATGGCGTAGTATTCCGATCCGCCCAGCTCCTCGAAGGTCTCTCCCAGGATATAGACCAGGTCGCCGGGGAACTTGGCGTCCAGGGTGACGGCCCGCGCGGCGTCTTCCATGACCCCGATGGAGGAGATCAGCAGAGTCGGCAGAACCGAGATGGTGACCGCCCGGCCGTGCTCGTCGTAGCCTTTGAAGTCGTTGAACATGCTGTCTTTGCCGGAGATGAAGGGCGCCCCGTAAGCGACCGCGTAGTCGTAGCAGGCCCGGGCGGCCCGCTTGAGCTGTCCCAGCCGCTCGGGCTCATCGGAGCGGCACCAGCAGAAGTTGTCCAGCAGGGCCAGTCGGTCCGGGTCGGCCCCGACGCAGACCGCCCCGCGGATGGCCGTGTCGACGGCGCAGGCGGCCATGTGATAGGCGTCGATCTGGCCGTAGGTGGGATAGAGACCCTGGGAGATGGCGATCCCCCCGGGCGAGGTCAGCAGAGGCCGGGTGACGGTGGCATCGCCATTGACCTGCCCCCGCCCCTGCAGCGGCTTGACCACCGAGCCGCCCTGGACCTCGTGGTCGTACTGCCGGGAGATGAAACCCTGGCCGGCGATGTTGGGGCGGCTCAGCAGGGACAGGAAGGTCCCGGTGAGATCGTCGCGGTCAGGGATCTTGGGCTCCGGGCGGGATGGACGAACATCCTTTGTCCCGCGGTGCTCGGCCGGCAAACCCTGGTGCAGGAAGGCCATGTCCAGGTCCATCACCGTCCGGCCGTCGCACCGCACCAGGCAGCGGCCCGAGTCGGTGAAGGTTCCGATGACGGCGGCCTCCACGCCTCTGCGGGCCAAGAGGTCTCGCAGGGCCTCCCACCGCTGGGGCGGCACGGCCAGCGTCATCCGCTCCTGGGACTCGGAGCACCAGATCTCCCAGGGGGCCAGCCCGGGGTACTTCTGGGGCACCCGGTCCAGCTCCACCCGGCATCCGCCGCACTCACGAGCCATCTCGGCCACCGAGCAGGACAGCCCGCCGGCGCCGTTGTCGGTGATGCTGTCGTACAGGCCCCGGTCGCGGGCCTCCTTGACGATGGCATCGGAGAGCTTCTTCTGGGTGATGGGGTCGCCGATCTGGACCGCTGTGGCCGGGCTGCCGGCGTCCATGGCCTCCGAGGAGAAGGTGGCCCCGTGGATGCCGTCCTTGCCCACCCGCCCGCCGGCCATGACGATCAAATCGCCCGGCCGGGCCCCTTTCCGGTGAGACGGCCGACCGGCGCTGGTTCGCGGGATCAGCCCGATGGTGCCGACGAACACCAGGGGCTTGCCCCGATAACTGGGGTGGAAGAACAGAAAACCCTGGGGAGTGGGGATGCCGGAGTTGTTGCCGCCCACGTTGACCCCGTGGACCACGCCCGACATGATCATCCGGGGGGAGAGCATCTTCTGGGTGAAATCGGCTCCTTTATACAGGGCCCTGGCGTCGGTCGGATCGGCGAAGCAGTAGCCGTAGATGTTGACCACCGGTTTGGCCCCCAGGCCGAATCCGATGCTGTCGCGGTTGACGCCGACGATGCCGGTGATGGCTCCGCCGAAGGGATCCAGGGCAGAGGGACTGTTGTGGGTCTCGACCTTGTGGGTCACCAGGTGGTCGTCGTCGAACAGGATGGCGCCGGAGTTATCCCCGAACACGGACACGCAGATGTCGCCGGCGCCCTTGTGACGCCGGACGGCCTCGGTGGCGCCGCGGATATAGGTTCGAAAGAGGCCCTCAGCGAGCTCGTCCAGAGGATCGGCGAAGATGGTGTGCTTGCAGTGCTCCGACCAGGTCTGAGCCAGAGATTCCAGCTCCACATCGGTGGGATCGCGGCCCTGCCGGCGGAAATACGCCTGAATAGCTCTCATGTAGGCCAGGTTCAGGGCCAGGGGTCCCCGGCGGCTGCCGTCCGGATCGGCGATGCCCAGCTTGCCGATGGTCGCCAGCTCCCTGTCGCCAGCCTTACGGATAGGCAGCGTATCGGCCGCCGGAGCGGCCCGCAGGCGGACCCTGGGCACCGTCACCGGCATGCCGCCGTCCCCGATCAGCTGTTCACGGCTCTTGATGCGTACGCTGTGGATCAGCGGGTTGGCCAGGCCTGCGGCGATGGTCTCGACCTCATCTGGCGAGAGATTGCCCTGAAGGAAGGTCACCTGTGAGCTGTAGACGCCCTGCGCCGGGGGAAGCGTTTTCCTGAAAAGATCTGACAGCATCTCCCGGGTGGTGTGGCCGACGTTATCGGTCACACCGGGCAGATAGCCCACCTCGAAGGCCCAGTCGAAGGCCTCGGGGAACTGGGCCTCATTCACCGAGGCCCGCTGGGTGACGGGATTGGAGAGGGCCTCGGCCAGACTGTTCAGCCGGGCCTCGCCGAGGTCGGCGTCGCAGGTATAGACGTCGACGATCTCGACCCCCTCGATCCGGCCGGCGAAGCCCAGACCCTCCAGATAGCGCTGGCGAACGCGGGCCCGGGCATCGGCGATTCGCGATCTGATCTCTATCCGATCAGCAGCCATTTTGTCGTTTTAAGCGATGTTCTTTGAGGAGTTTCTGGAATCGGCCGTAGTCGCTCATGTCGTAGGGATACTGCCGCCGGGTACAGCCCAGGCAGGCCGTCTCCCGGGTCAGGTTGACGGCCGAGAGCATCTCATCGACGGGAAGATAGTTCAGCGTGGTGACTCCGATGAAGTCCCGGGCCCGGCGGATGTCGGCGGGGGAGTCGCCCTTGAGGAGCAGCTCTTCCTGCAGGGGCGTGTCAATCCCGCCGGCGCAGATGCCGATATAGGGAGGATAGGTGAGGAACAGGTGAACCTCCCTGGCCCCCAACTCATAGAGGCGGGAGACCACCTCCCGGGATGTCTCGCCGCGGACCACGCTGTCGTCCACCAGGCCGATGCGCCGCTTGTTGATGTGGGAGCGAATGAAGAGGAGCTTGTCATCGATGTGCTGCTTGCGGCAATTGGCCTCCTGCTGGAAGGCCCGTATGGGGGTATGCGAGGGCCGCGGGGTGATGCCGCCGTAAGGCTTTCCCCACGCCTGGGCCAGAGCGATGGCCGCCGGGATAGGCGACTTGGGCACCGGCATGACGGCGTCCACACGGTCGTTGAGCCCCGAGAAGAACGCCGCCAGGGATTGTCCCAGGCGGTAGCGGGCGTCATAGACCTTCTGTCCCCGCAGCTCGGAGTCCACCTGGGCGAAGTAGACGATCTCGAAGGGACAGAACTTTTCATCCTGGGATTTGATCTGTTCGCGATAGACCTTCAGGTCGAAGTCCACGAACACGGCCTCGCCGGGACCGAGCTCATGAAAGTCGCGGAACCCCCTCAAAAAATGGAAGGCGGTGGTCTCCGAGGCAAAGGCGTACTGAACGGAGCGGCCGGCCTTCTTGCAGGCGAAGTTCAGAGGCCGGACCCCATGGGGATCCTTGAAGGCCAGCAGTCCGTGGTTGGCCACGACGACCAGGGTCGAATAGGCGCCGATGACCGAATACTTCGAGCGGCGGTCCATGGTCTTGCGTAAAGCGGGAAAAAGTTTGTGCTGTACGAAAGTGGGCGTATCGGCAACCTGCCCGGACCGCATCTGGGAGAGGTTCTCGGCCAGGGCGAACAGCAGCGCCTCGGCGTCGCAGTTGGTGTAGAAGGAGTACAGGCCATGCTGCTCGAGGCGCTCCCGGAGGAGCATATAGTTGGCGATCTGACCGTTGTGGGCCAGGGCCAGGCCGGGCCGCTGAATGTACATCGGCTGGGCGTCCTTGGTGGGGTCGTCACCCGAGGTGGCGTAGCGGTTGTGACCGATGGCCACATTGTCTCTATCGCTCAGCCGAACGTGACGGAACACCTCGTTGCTGGAACCGGCTCCCTGGATGGGATAGCTGAAGCGCTGGGCCGCGGAGCTGTAGCTGATCAGGCCGGAGGATTGGATGCCGCGGTGCTGCAGGGCGTGAAGTCCTCTGACCACATCCTCGCTGACCGGACGGTTGCCGATGATGCCGACAATGCCGCACATGGGTCATTCCTTTTCTCTGACATCGTGTGGAGCGCGGACGATCTGGCCGCCCAGGGGAGAGTTCAACTCGATGACGGCCCGGCGGCGGAAATCCCCCAGATTGAGGCAGCCGGCGTTGCTCAGGGCCGCCCGGACCTTCATCATGTCCTTCTTCAGGGCCGGCTTCAGCCGTCCCAGGTAGGGCACCCGTCCCTCGATCCCTTCCTCGAAGAAGGTCTTGCGGGTGGCGTGGCCGTAGCGGTCCAGGTTCTGTGCCCGGGAGGAGCCCTCCCCCCAGGTGGCCACGCTGATTATTTCCCGCTCGTCCCGGGTGACCTTGCCGCCGCGGTCCAGCTTCTCGCCGGCCGACTCGAAGAAACGGTTGAAGTAGAAGCCCATCATGGCCGCATCGGCCACCGTCAGGGCGATGATCAGGTCGGCCGGGCCGGTGATGCCCCCATCCATGATCAGGGGAACCGTCCGGCCGGAACTTTTTTGATGATCTCGCCGGGCCCGGTCGGCCTCCAGCAGGGCCGTCATGGGCGCCCGCCCGGTGGCCTTTTCCCGCTGGGTGGTGCAGATGGAGCCGGAGGACATGCCCACCTTGACCACATCGGCCCCCTGCTCCATGAGAAACAGCGCGCCCTCGTAGGTGATGACGTTGCCGACGCACAGCGGCACGTTCAGCTTCATGGCGGCGTACTGTTCGATCACCTCGCCGGCGAAATCGCTGTGCGCATCGGAGGTATCTACCACGATCAGATCGGCGCCGGCCTCCGCGTTGGCCCGGGCCCGGTCCTGCCAGCCCCGGTAGGTGGTGATGGCCGAGCCCACCTTGACCTTTTCGACATCCTTTTGAAAGGCGATCTTGACCAAGCGGTTCTGGTCGTCCAGGACCACTAAATAGCGCTGCCCGCCGGACTGCAGGAGCTTTTTGGCCTGGTCCACGGTGATGTCCGGATCGCCGCAGTGGGGAACCTGTCCGGAGCCGAACGGGATCATGACGGCCGACACCTCGTCCTGGTGAGCGGCCTCGGTCTCCCAGTAGTGCTGCTGGATGAACATCCCCTGGAAGGTGTTGTTTCGGTCCACGATCGGGATCTTGGAGTGCCCGAACTGTTCCACCAGCCGTAAAACTTCCTCGATGGTGGCCTCTTTGCGGGCGGTCACCGGATCCTCGACGAAGCCCATCTCATATTTCTTGATCCGGCGGACGATCTCGGCCTGTTCCTCGATCGGCAGGCGGGCCGGCAGGATCCCCAGACCCCCCTCCTTTCCCAGCGCCAGGGCCATCTCGTGTCCGGTCACCGAGGTCATGGCCGCGCTCAACAGGGGCAGCCTGAGGGTCAGATTTCCGGCCAACTCCGTCTGCAGGCTGACATCCGAGATCCGGCCCTCCTGTTTGGTGCGCCCGGTCAGCAGGCTGAACTCGCTGAAGGTTCTGCCGGGCTCGAGGATCACTTTTTTTGCCATCGGTCGCACCTCGTTCAGTGACGAAAACATCGTTCCAGGGTGAACGCCATGGCCATGTCGTGTTCGTTGACCGCCTCGATGACCTCCCAGTCCCGGCGAGAGCCGCCCGGCTGGACGACGGCCGACACCCCTTCGTCTGCGGCCGTGTCGATGGAATCACGAAAAGGGAAGAATCCATCGGACGACATCACCGCTCCCTGAAGGGGCCGACGGCCCAGATCGCTGCGCATCTGTTCCCAGCTCAGGCCTCCCGGTGTCCAGGAGAAATGGTCGTCACGGGCCGATCGCTTCCGGTCCAGGGCCTTCTGGTAGGCCCGTGAGATGGCCTCCTCCACGGCCCCGACCCGTTCCCGCCCCCCGGAGCCGATGGCCACCGTGACGCCGTCTGTGACGAACACGACACTGTTGCTGCTCACCCCGATGTTGACGTACCAGGCGGTCAGCAGGTCGGCCATCTCGCCCGGCATGGGAGCGCGGGCGACCACATAGGCCCGGTCATCCTTCGGCACCAGGGGATCGCAGATCAGGTCTTCCGGGCCCCGGATGCCGCTCAGATAGGGAGTTTGGGCGATGATCCGGCCACCGGGCAGCACCTTCAGGGTATACAGCCCGGCCACGTCGTCGTCCTTGAACTTGGGCAGATTCTCCAGATGGGAGAAGCGAATGGCCCGGATGTCCCGCTTGCGTTCCAGGACGGCCAGGGTGCCCTCCTCGAACTCCGGGGCGGCCACCCCCTCCACGAAGGAGGACATGATGGCCTCGGCGGTGGGCCGGTCCACCGGCCGGTTGGTCACCACCACCGAGCCGTAGGCGCTGCGGGCGTCGACGTCCCGGGCCAGCTGGTAGATATCGGCCAGAGCGTTATCTCCGTGCTGCCGGGCGAAACCGGAGGGCGAGGCGTGCTTCATCACGGCCACGGCTGGCTGTTCGAAGAACTTGAGGATCTCCAGGGCGCCGCAGACGTCCAGCAGGTTGGTGGCCGACAGCCCTCCTTTTCCCGATTTGACCAGCCGGATCCCGGTCGCCTCGGCCAGGGAGTGGCCGGCCAGCCGGTAGACGGCGGCGGGCTGGTTGGGATTTTCGCCGTAGCGCAGATCGTGCTCCTTGTCCAGGACGATCTCCAGCCGGTCGGGAAACTCCGCGCCCAGGGGCGTTCGGTAATTCCGTTTCATGCCGCTGACGTCTGTGCCCCTCATCCCGTCTCCTCCGTTCGATTGATCACGGCCGCCTCCAGCTCGCCGCTGCGGACATGGCGGAACAGGGCGGCCACGCCCACCCGCAGGTCCTGTCCGGCATCCTCCGGCCCGAGGGCCCGGTAGACGGCCGCTGCCGTCATCTTGGGAGTCTCCTCGCCCAGCCCCACCTCCCGGGGATTTCCCTCGAAGGCCGGCAGGGGATCGCAGTTTTCTCCCCGGTAGGTGGCCAGCATCCGGCCCCGGCCGGTTTCCGGGGGGACGGGAAAGTGTTGCCGGTCGGGACGGCCGTCGGGTCGCCGCCGGACGATGGCCAGGGCCGCGTCGCCGGCCAGGCACCCGCTGATCCGGGGGGTATAGGCCGGCGCGTCCGGCTCATAGGCGGTTACATCGACGCCCGAGATGAGGTGGGGCTGCCGGAAGGCCCGCCGCAAAATCTCTCCGGCCGGGGGAGGCGGCGGCTCCTTCGATTGGGCCACCCCGGTCGAGGGAGAGGCCGGCTCTTCCGCCAGGTTCCGGGCTGTCTCCCGGATGAGGTCGGTCTGGGCTCCGTTGCTCACCGCCAGGCCGCCGGGAAAGGGCCGCAGGCAGTGATAGAGCAGCAGCCGTTCGTTCCCGCCCCGTAGCATCTCAGGATCGGTTACCTCGGTGCGGACCGCCCCGTCGCCGTCGTGCACCAGGCGGCGGGCCCGGCTCGATGGGCTCCGCCCGGTGACGGCGTAAATGATCACATCATGCTCGCCGGAGGGGTCCCGGCCGATGATGATGACCCGGCCGGGATAGGTCATGGAGCTCAACGCCGCCAGATTGTCGGGCAAAGCGGACACCTCTTCTTTCCAGCCAGCGTCGGGTTCAGGGCCGGCGTCGTTTTTCGAGCCGATGGCCGGCTGATTCGACCAGCCGATGGCCGGCAGATCGATAGCCGGTATTCTATTAGCGGGGGGCTTTGGTTCGAGCGGGCGCCGTGCGCCGGTGACCCGTTTCCGGCCGGTAACGGCCGTCCGCCTTCCGGAGGCTGTCCAGCTTTCTGGCCGTCTCCCGTTCCAGGCGCTCCCTGAATTTCGGATTCACCCCGGCATAGAGCTGGGCGATGAACCGACCGACATTCTCGGGGTGTTCGATGACGGCATTGGAGCTCCCCGGCGGATTGGTCAGGCAGCTCTCGTTGGGCGCATCCGGCGGGCAGCTGATGACCGGCCCTCGGGCTTGCCAGGAGAGCGTTCCGGAGAGGGCGTCGGTGCCCCCGGCGATGGCCACGAAGGCAACGCTGCCGGACAGGGCATTGTACGCTTCGACGATGTCGGCCAGCCGTCCGGGCTGCTTGTGGGCCGAGCAGATGTGGACCCGGTGGGGGATGGCGTACCGTTTCAGGGCCCGGACGACTGTATCGATATGGGGCCCATCGCTGTCCGATCCAGCCAGGATGACGGCGCAGCCGGTGTTGGATCGAACGATCTTTTTAAACCTGGTATCGATCATTTTTCTCTCCGTAAAATTGCCGAAGCCGACCGGTTGCCGGAACCGGCGGCCCGGAGATCCGGGACTCCTTTTTCAGTACCCCGCATACTCCAGAGCAGATCCCTCATAGGGTTTGTGCAGAATTGTCCGGGGC
>Ga0272444_10000343_pt1 | contig 51391 bp, 50 predicted proteins | sample SSMForm13_FD_201033 | JGI IMG/M metagenome (GOLD analysis project Ga0272444, IMG submission 201033) | Marine sediment archaeal communities from Little Sippewissett salt marsh, Falmouth, MA, United States - SSM-Form-13 | ecosystem: Environmental > Aquatic > Marine > Wetlands > Sediment ... | reverse complement strand
AAACTGCGACGTCAACCCCTGGGAGTACTTTGACGACATGCTTCGGCGGATCATGAGCCATCCCGTAAACCGCCTGCGGGAACTGCTTCCCGATCAGTGGAAGCCTGTGCCCAGGGATGAACGGGGCCTGATCATCCAGGGAAAACAATAATCAGTGCACCGTATTCCGGCGGTTGAATCCCGTAATAATAATATCAAAGAGCACCGGCTGTACCGGTTTTAGGTACAGCGTACTTCATGTAAAATTCTTTTGCTATATGAGTTGGTCGTACGCTTACGCGATTCAAGAGATTTGAAGTCATTGGGCACAAGGGCTTTGCGTTGGAGTATCGAGAAATAAATTTCGATCTGATTCAACCAACTTGCATGGACGGGAGCATGAACAAGTACGAGATTGGGATAGCGAGATTGCAATCTCTCCACGGAACGAAGTCCTCGATGAGAAGATCCATTGTCAACAATCCAAAAAACGCGCCTCGCTGTGGCATAGGGCGGTTGGCGCATTACATCGTCAACGAGTCGATCGAAAGAAACGATACCGCTTCTGCGTTCGCATCGACCAAACAATTTCGCGCGATGAACATCGAGAGCGGCAATATACGCCCAAGCGCCACACCTGACGTACTCATGCTCCACTTTCATCACTTCATTCGGCTGCGCCGGATAGGTGGCATGACGGCGGCGGCGCGCCTGGATGCTTGTTTTTTCATCGGCAGACAGGACGTACTCATCATCCTGAAGAGGTTGCCCGTTCCATACTCTTTCATAGAGATCCAGGACTCTCCCGGCTTTCTCGGCAAATTGCGGATCACGAGGAAATATCCAGGAACGATAACGCCAAGGACGGATGGCGTCGTCGTGAAGCCATCGCCATATGGTGCTGTTACTTATTGTGGCTGCAAATCCCGATCTTCGAACTTCCCTTCCCAGATCGGCAACACTCCATCGAGAAATCGGCACTTGATGGATCGAGGGCAGCTCACAGGCAAGCGCCTTAACTTGCATGACGATCTCCGGGGGAAAAAATCCGGGGGCGTCCGGGACGGGGGCGTTCCTCCAGTCCCAGGAGGCGTTCTTCAAAGAAACGTTTTCGCCACATGCTGACAACTTTACGTGGTGTATCAAGGCGTTTTGCGATTTCGTCATTGCTGAACCCTTGGGCGGCAAGGAGAACCATCTTTGCGCGCAAAACTGCAAAATATGGTAGCGTATATTTGTTTGCGCGCGCGGTTAACTCTTTTTCCTCCGCCGTTGTCAGAACTATGGAATATGGGCTTTTTCTTGGCATATGCAACCTCCTTGGTTGCAATGTTGCCACAAATATGTTCCGAAAGCAAGCCCATTATACGTAACTCTATTTATGAATTAATGTACTTAGTTGGCGTGTGTATCGCGGTCTGGAACGACTGGCGAGTTGATGGAAGAGGAGGGGGAAAGAAGTCGGCGGTCTATGGTTAGATGAACCTCACTTCAAAATTTCTTAGGGAATGTGTCAATTTACTGATAAATGCCAGAAGGAACAGCGTTGTACCGTATAATTCAATAAACTCCTCCAGAACCCTGGTGCAATGCTGCGCCTCTTTAAAATTGAACGAAGTGTTTTTGATAATCCAGGGATACCACGATTTGTTTCCATCTATGAAATCAAGTCCCACCGCGATTGTATAGCAGGTGATGCCAAGGATCAGATAGAACTTTAATTCCGGTGATGTAAGCTCTTTCCAGAGAAAAATGAGAATAAAAAGGGCCATACCTAAAAAGAAAGGACCAAAGAGAATTTGCCAATAGTAGTTCGGATAATCGCACATGCAACCCAGCAAAGATGAGCCTGCCGGTACCTGTCCATCACAAATCGAATCAAAGACATCGCCAATGCGCTCATGAAAATAGGTGGCGTCGTCGACAGCCATGTACGTGAAAAATAATGAAAGCACCGCCCAACCGATTATTTTCCATTTTGGTGCTTTACTCACTTTAATTCTTAGAGCGATCAACCCTGCGAATACGCCTGTCGTAAGCAATTGAACGCTGGAAAACCATGTCGGGAGATTCATCTCGCGTGTCATGTCGAAATAATTACGGATTTGCTTAAAAGGCAGATCGCCAAAGTACAGAAATAAGTCCGCAAGAACTAGTGTGACCTCGGTAAGTACACAAAAGATAAAGATTTTTAAACCAAAACGATCCATAGAAATGAGTGCCATGGTGGTGGGTTGCGAATCACTTGCGTAGATATTGGATTTTGGTGGTGTCATATTTGTTCTTAATTTGCCTTCTGTCCGGGCTTGAAACGGAATCCAGAAAGCATTAAAAAAAACCGGATACCCCGCCGAACTTGATCCGGAATCTAATGATATAGACGAAATTAATTATTGTATGAGGTTCTGCAAAGCTTCTCAAGCCGGCCTAAAGGCGCTCGTTACGGAACCATGATGTTTGTAACACACAAAAAGAGGGGACACCACAGAAAATTAACCATCATGATGTCCCCTTTTCAAAATTACGGCTTGAGCGTATACCCGCTTCCTGCCGAAAACGCGTTTGTCAGAGATGTATCGAAGTATACCTTGCCGTCGTTCTCGATTTGTATTTTATTGCCCCACAGCGCACCGTAGATTTTGGCATCGTTCTTAACCGTGATAGTCGCATTCGGCGCAAAAACAGCGCCGGCAAACACGGTGTCATTCTCGAATACCATATTTTCGGTAGAGCAAGAATAAATGGTGAGGTTGGGAGGATTCCTTTCGGTCTTGTTGATTTCACTGTCGTTTTTTGCCGTTAATTTGCCTGAAAGGTAGATGGTTGCCTTCGAATTTCCCAATACTTTAATTTTTGTGTCATTCGCAGTTTCCAGATTGCCTTCCAGGTAGATATTCACCGGTCCGCCTGTCGTATCAATGGTAAGTGTTGCTTCATTACTGAGTGTAATTTCAGTCACATAGAAGGAAGAACCACCGGTCTTGCCGTATAAGGTCATATTGCAATCGCAGCCTCCGCTTCCGCTATGCCCACAGCCTCCGCTTCCGCTGCCGCTACCGCCGCTACCGCTACCGCCACTTCCACTACCGCCGCTACCGCCACTTCCACTACCGCCGCTACCACCGCTTTTCTTTGCCCACGCCGTTCCTACCAACCAATCCCATATGGATGAGTGACCGCTGCCACCGCTGCCGCTTCCGCCGCTTCCGCTGCCACCACTGCAAGAGAGGCTTATTTTATTGTCAGCAATGATCGGCTTCGCCAAATCGGCATTCAGATTGTCGTTGATGCTTTCCGCTGCGTCAAAGTAACCCGCAAACGCACCGCTGCATGCGCCGATAGCAAAAGGATCGGAAGTAACTCGGTCGACATCGATGCTCTCACCGGAGATAGAGGCTGAATTTTTTAAAGTTAACGCGGCCTCAGCAGGCGGGTCGTTGCCGTCGTCTCCAAGATAGACGTTCCCGTCAATGTAGGCGCTGTTTTCAAGCTGCACTTTTTCATTTGAACATACCGATGCCTGTGCGGTCGATGCCGGCGGATATCCAGAGAAATTCGTCGAATCATAGCTCGTGATTTGTCCGCTGTTTTTTACTAGAACTTTTTCATTGCCGAATATGCCGTACAATGCAAGTGTCCCTGTTACCTGTTCCACGGCAAGGTCGAAGGCCACGTCACGGGTTGTCTCGGCGCCCGCGGTGCCGACGCTGCCGGAAGAGGTAAGTTTAATGAACCGTTCGGGGACTATATAATTTCCATCTGTCAGCGTGAGCGTAAACGCGGCTCCGGGATTATCGACCTGTGTGATAGTTTCTAAAAGGTTGTCTGCAAGATTGAGCTTCTTGTAGCGATAGACCGTTCCTACATTGTTGATCCTGAACCGGCAGTTTTCGGGAGGGAAAATCTCGATGCCGGTACCCGATTGGATAGATATATCTCCGTTTTTTGAAACAGTGGCATCCCCATTGACGCGACAGACCGGGAAGACGATATCTCCCGCCACAATAGAACCCGAATCACTGATCGAATTGAAATAGAGGAAGGTTTCGTCACCTTCGGCGGCAACGGTCGTGCCTGAATAGGTGTAGTCGTATTTTGTGGTTCCCGACTTGAGGTAGCCGGCCACGCCGTCGGCGGCGCCGCCGTCAAAGCAGTGGGGGATGCCTCCGAAAGGGCGCATCTTGAGAGCGCCGCCGGTTACTTCCACAGCCTCAAAATAATAGGGTCTGATATCCAGGTTGAATTCATTGCCGCCGCCGAGCTGGTAGGTGTTGTCATGAAGCACTCGCAGCATGGCATCCTGCTGTTCCACCGTGCCTGCCCGCCGGTACTCGCCCGCGGCATATCGCAGGCCCGATTCGGCCAGATACATGCCCTTTTGTCCCTGGTTGGCCGTCGTATCTTCGGTGGTGGTTGTCGAGGTCATTGAAAGCATGGCGGCGCCGAGACCGGCGGCGATCGTCATGGTAACGATAACGACCACGAGAACCGCCCCGCGCTGCTTTTTGAAGCGGCGCGGGTGTTTCAATGCATCCTTCCCGGTCATGAATAAATGTTTTAGCATGTGTATCATAGCAGCACCTCCTGATGCTTGTAATGTGACAGTATACTTATTTTTAATTATATGCTACGTTTCCGGATCGCCCGGGTGTACGGCCGTCCTGAATGTCTGTGTATCCCCGTCGTTTCTGTCAAGGCTCAGTTCTATAAAAATAATGCCCAGTTGGTCAAAGTCATCTGCTGCAGTCCATGTAGGAGTGCCGGAATCGTCATATCTGTAAAAGTCCATGGTAAAACCGTTGACACCGCTCACCAGCACATCACCCGTCGACACGCCCGGCGCTGTCGTGCCGCTGAGCATTTTTATGTCACTTCCTACAAGCTTGATGTACATTGAGTCGGTTCCCTCTTCATCGTAATCGACGACTACATAGTCGGAGTTGTCGGAGCTGCAGTCTCGTATATTTTTTGCCAGGCGCAGTTCAATGGTGATCCTGCGCAGCGCCAGCTCCGCCTTCTGGGCGATGGTGGCGTTTTCCTGGGCCATAAGGTAGCCTCTCACGCTGGAGACGATGCCCATCCCCGCGGTCGCGGCAAGTATTCCCACAAGGACCAGTGTGACAATTACCTCGATAAGCGTGAATCCGGGCGTGCCTCGTGCTGTGTCCTGTCTGCTTTTTTCCGCCATTGGCCTACTCCGAAAATACCCCTATGACCTTTTGCAGGTTCTTAGTGAGTGTTACCTTCAGATATTTGCTGTTGGAGTCGTTCGTCCAGACGAGATTTCCATCAAAAGAGCCGAGTACATATGTCAATGAATCGACATCTGAGCGATAGGTAGGATAAATTTCATTATCGAAAAACGTTTCTATCCACGGAGCGGCAGAACCTGTGTGAGAAGGAAATTCTTCATCGTAGTCGCGCTTGATCTGTTCCATGACTTCATTTACTTTCTGGGCGTCGTTCAGCCACAGCACGGGAAACACACTGTTCGTCAGGGTGCTTCCCATGTAGGAGTAGACCACTGCCGACATGATGCCCACGATCATCAGACTCACGATGATTTCGATCAGTGAGAAGCCCCTTTGGCGGCGTCTTGTGAATACGTGTCTCATGGTATATACCCTGTGTTTCTTGTAACCGTGATTGTTTCGGAATCGCCGCCGCCGGTTACGGTAATGGTGATGTTGGCACTCGCCACGGGCGAGGCGTCGGCATCTTCGCCCGGTTCTCCCTTTTCTCTCGTAAATGCAACTGTGAAGGAACCCATACTGATACCCTTGTCGGAGAGACTCACTTCCGTTGAATCTTCTCCGGGCAGCATGACCTTGTCGTCCGTAGTGCCGTCCTGACCGTTTTTAAAAAGCCAGTATTTGCTGCCGTCACACTCGATCCCCCATATCATGTTGGAGTTCATGGAGAGGCTCTGCGCATAGCGCAGGTGATTTTTTATAATGCTTGCCTGTGTGCGGGCTTCCGTGCCAAGGGATATCTGGCGGCCCACGACGGTTACCCCTATGATGCCGATTACCACCAGTATGGCAATGATCTCGATTATGGTAAATCCGGCATTATGTCGAGTGAGTATTCTCATTTTACTGCGTGCTCCCGGCATTCAGTGTGTAACGGCGGCCGTGCCCATTTATGCACAACCACAGTAAGCATGATTCCCAGCAAAACACCGCCGACAGTGAAGGAAAGCAGCAACATCATGATAAGGGGAATATTGAGGCTCTGGTAAAGGGTGAACGCATTTAACAGTACCAGTAAGATATAGGCGGCAATGCCGATCTGAATGGTTTTAAGGGCGCGCACGTGCTGCTTGTGCAAGAGGACGCCCAGGGACGTAAAACCGAAGGCGGCAAACAGTGAAAGCGCCGGCTGGGTGATCAGCCACCCAGTATGAGGAAGGGAAACGTAAAGTCCCCTGAACCCGATGCAAAGAATTACGGCCATGATCAAATGAAATGCCCCTGCCATAAAGAAAAAGAGTGAACATTCATCCTTCGTGAAGCCGCGTTTGAGGATCTGCCGTGGGTCGATAATTCTTTTCCAGAACGGTTGCACGGCGACCTGATAATGGGGGAGCCGATTCATGACGGCTGCCGTAAAATCATTCGACGGTGAAAGGGCCGGCATGGTTTCTATCTGCTCGATAATATCTTTAAATTCTTTCATGGCACGATCCTGATGTCTGATGAAGAGTTACATGAGCGTTTATTAGATATACAATCGAGCACATAAAAAGTCACAACAATAATTCCGGGGACAGTATACTTAATTCAGTTTTTTCCTTTCGGTCCAGGCTTCTGCCTGCGAAACAGACGGTCAAAAAGTTTTTCAACATTATCTATAAACTGATTGCTTCCCAACGGTCTACCAGTTCTTTAATTACAATGCTTCTCCTTTTAATTACCGGCTGCCAGTAATTAAGTATACTGTCCCCGGAATTACGGTCGGTCGCAACGACTAATCGCCAATCATGACCCAGCCTCCCAGCGGAGGGAGATGCGACTTTTTAAGGGGCCGTCAAGTCATAATGCTATTTCAAGAAACTGCCTAAAAAAGTTGACAGTGGGTGACAAATGTGTGCATAATCGAGGCCACGAATGGAGGACAAAACAATGAAATTTCTAAGTGTCCGGGACTTAAGAGGCAAGTCTGCACAAATCTGGAAAGAATTGCCTGTCGAAAAAGAGATGGTTATTACGAGCAATGGTCGGCCCATAGCCATTCTCGCCGCAATAAATGACGGAAATCTAGAAGAATCGCTGGCGACATTTCGTAGATCACGATCTGTCGAGGCTGTCGCTTCTATCCAACGACGGTCGAGAAAGAGGGGAAAAGACAAGATCACACTTGATGAAATAAATGCCGAAATTAAATCTGTTCGCGAAAAGCGTGCGTAATGAATGTAGTCGTTGACACCAATGTTCTTGTGGCCGGTCTTTTATCGCCCTTCGGCGCCTGCGGCGAAATCGTACGTATGCTCTCATCGGGGGAACTGACGATTTCTTTTGATGCAAGAATTATTTCAGAATACGAAGAAGTCCTTCGACGAGAGAAGTTTGGATTTGAAGAAGAAAAAATTGTTGCCTTTCTGGACTACATGATATCTCAAGGTTGCGCTGTTGCACCGTCCCCTTTGTTTGAATCGCTCTCCGATCCCGATGATGAACCATTTCTCGAAGTTGCCCTTGCAAGCCAATCCCTGGGTATTGTGACGGGAAATCAAAAGCATTTTCCACATGAAAGATGCCGTGGCGTCAAAATCTTTTCACCTACTGTTTTTTTGGTTTTTTTTAAAGAGCAAAAAGAGCTTTGGTAACCCTACTCCGGTTTGTTGTGACCGATTTCACTTAATAACGGGTGACTTTTCTTCATACTGTCTGTATACTGATTACACTGCGTTTTTAGAACGTTAACCGGAGACAAGCCCGTGAGTATCACAGACTGCACGCCAAAAGGAGCTTCTGAAGGCAACAGCGGCTTCACTCTGATAGAGATGATTGCCGTTCTTGTGGTGCTCGGCATTATTGCCGCGGTTGCCGTTGCGGCAATTCTCTCACAGGCATCCTTTGCGCTCTATTCCGAAGTGGATATTCTGAAGTCGCATCTTCGGTTTGTGCAATACCGGGCGCTCAGTGATGATGTGCCCTGGAGCGTGACCTTTGGCGGTAATTCCTACACGGTGTTACGAGACGGCGCCACATGGCCCCATAGCCTGCCTAATGACGATTCATCTACGCACCAACTGCCTTCCGGCTATTCGGTGTCCGGTTCAACGGTGACCTATGATGAGTGGGGGAGTCCCGGAATCTCGGATGTGTCCGTCACGCTTTCAGGAGGCGGTGAGTCCCATACCATACGGATTACAAAGAATACGGGATTTATCCAATGAGACGAGTGCGGATTCAGAGGGGCTTCACCCTCATTGAGCTTATTGTGACACTTGCCCTTGTGGCGATCTTCGGCGCCGTCATGTATCAATATTTCGGCACTTCCATGACCCAGAGCGCCGTGCCGATATTCCGCCTGCAGAAGAGCCTTGCACTGCAACAGGTCATGGAAAATATTACCGCCGACTATCTGGAGAATTACGCATCGAGCCTGCCCGGACTTCAGGCACGCATAGGCGCCGAAGGCAGCGATCAGAGCAACTCATATGGGCAGTACAGTGTGGTTGAAAACAGATTCATGAAATTTACAAACGAGACTGAAGCCGCATTAGCAGAGGGCGATCCGCCGAATAAACTCAAGGTGACCATTGCAAATGACCAGAACGAAATACTTACCGTTATTTTTGTGCAATAGCGGTCTGGTCAGGTAGTGATGGTCGCGAAGACAAAAACTCCCCCTTTCCTTAATCCCCCGCCGGGGGAGAGGAAAGGTACAAGGTGAGAAGAATATGCCGAAAAACAAGGGATTTACACTCATCGAAGTGATTATAGTGCTTACCATGGTGGGAATAATCGCCACTGCGGCGGGGATAGGGATCGTATCGATTGTGCAGGGGTTCGTGTTTGCGAAGGGGAATGTCGCCCTTGTGCAAAAAGGGCAGGTGACGATGGCAAAGCTCATGAAAGAACTGAATAATGTAAGCTCGGTCAGTGCGGCAGGTCCCGAATCCATTTCGTTTTCCTCTTATCGTGCCGGGGTGCTCTATGATCACACGCTTGCAATGGCGGGAAACACGATTACCTATGACGGCGATATTCTCACCGATCAGGTCGACAGTTTCGAACTGGGCTATTATGATGCCCATGACGGTGCGCACGAAACCACATGGACGTCGACACGACGAATTATAGAATTTACCATCGCGTTAAACGGGGCGGATGGTGTGGTAATTGAGTTTACCAAACGTGTCCGTCCTCGAAATTTATAGGTGAATACGATGCAGTCGTCTGAAATGCTGTCAAAGCCGAGAGGGTTGATTCTCATCGGTCTCATTGTAACGATGACGGTCATTGCAATACTTGCCGCCGGGATGCTGTATGTGACGACCACCGCCACCTATGGGGAGCTTTTCGCCAATCGTCAGGCCAGGGCCTACTATCTTGCAGAATCGGGAGGGCGCTATGCGCTGCAGCTCTTTATTGCCGATGGAACGAAGATAGACACCCTGACCACCTACACACTGAGCAACGGGGACCGGTTTGCAGTGAAAAGTTACGATAACCCCGGCGACAACGCTCGCCTGCTGATAGAATCTACGGGAATTCAGGGATCGGGCTGGATATCGACGCGACGGAAGATAACCTGGAATGTGGTGAAGGCGACAGCCACGCTGCCCGGTAATGATCCGCCGGCATCGATTGGATTCGACGAAAACGGCGACACCTCTCTGGATGATACATGGGATGCCGCTACGGGTACTGACGTCTCTCTTGTTTCGACAGGTCCCTCGGGGGGCGAAACCGCCCTTCAGTTCAAGGGGAACGAGGCAATGCTCAATATGGACTGGGATGGCAATGACGACGCGCCGGACTTCGAGGCTTCATGGAATAATAACGATCAGCTGCTCAGCTACGCGATGCAGGTGAAGATCAATGTAGAATCCGAGGGAGGAAAGGGGGACTACTATATGATGGGGCTTTCCTTTCGTCTGAATACGAAAGGAAACCTGGATCCCGGCGACGACAGTTCCTATGGCGTGTCCTTTTTCAGGTCCATAGCTGATGATAAAAAGGCGCCGTCCTGGATCACCTCTCCGGAGTTTGCCACGTTTTCTTCTCTTCGCGACGGAAACGTGCATGCCGTGCTGTGGAAAAAGATCAACGGGACCTATTCTCTTATCGATCACCGCTGGATGTCGAGTTCCTACGGGGTAATCAGTGATGGCGCCCTGAAGGACTGGTCCACTATTCTTGTGAAAGTCGATGAATCCTATTCAGGTCCCAGTGGCACCCGCGAAAACCATATCTATGTCTACGTGCAGGGAACGGGAGCACACCCTCGGGGAACACGAAGCTGGAATTACAGCCTCTTCAATCCTGTGCGCTGGTCGGATTACAGCGCTCACTACACATGGCACGGCAACACCGCCTATGACGGTGGTGATGTGGTGCGTCCGGCTTCGCAGAACGGTCATTGTTATGTATGCATAGGATCGGGAACAAGCAATTCATCATCTCCGTCCTGGCCCACCGCGAGAGACGCCACCGTGGTAGACGGCACGGTCCTGTGGAAAGAAAGCAATGTCATCACTGATGCGACGTTTACCTCGGAAAGTTTTAATGTGGATAGGCTTTCAGAAATCGGTGTCCATGCCTTCTACGACTCCAATGCCGCAAATGATCAGTTTTTCGACGATTTCGGAATGGTTGTTGCTAAAAGCGGTGGGTCCGGCGGCATCCAGTACTAAAGCACTACAGACCAGTCTTACCCGTGCAACAGAACAGACGAGCGGGACAGAGGTGAATGGTGCCGTTCTGCCGGTCCATCGCCGGTGCCAAAAAATATGAATTCCGTATACTGTCCGTTCGCAGTAATAACTGTTGTATCTTGCGGTTTAAAGTCCCGTCCGGGGAATTGTCCGATTCACCCTGGTAGTTCAAGGAAGCGGCGTCTTGGTAACGAGGGGTCCTAAGTTTCCAATTGACAAAGCAGCAGGCCGTAGCGAAAGTGAACCTACATGTAGCCTCGTTAAACTGTACTTGCATATTCTTGACCGGATAGGGGAGAGGAGGGGATTTCAACAGCAATTGAGTGCCCGCATCGTCGGCTATGCCGACGATACAGTGGTGCTTTGCCGGAGACAGCCGGGAAGGGTTATGACGACGCTACGTCAGATACTGGAGCGGTTGGGTTGGTTATTTTCACTATCGCAATTGCAGCAAAACAATGGGCCATATACGGCACCATGTTGCGCAGCGAATGATAACGCATCTGCGCAAGCGGCACAAGGTCAGAGACAGGAAGACGGGATACGCCAGGTTTAAACCTAAGGCGTTGTACGAAAAGTATGGAGTGTATAAGGTGCCGACGACAGCAGCTTGGGCAAAGGCGCATGCATTATACGGTAAAGAGCATCGGGAAGCCCTGTGCGGGAAAACCGCATGCACAGTGTGATGAGGGAGGATTGCACGTTACCCAGGGCACGGCTATGCAGGCACCGTCAGACGAAAGGGATGGAAACAGATACGCCAACCTAAAGGAGGCAGTGCCAGTTCTCTACTCTACCCGCAATTATACATGAAGCGCAGAGAGCAGTTGCTGCATGATGTCTGTTGCATTGCCCTGTAAAAAAATATCGGTTATCGTATGGGTATATTTTGAAGAGGTAATGTTGACTTCTATAATTGTTGCTCCGTTTTTTCTGGCTTCATAAGGTATGAGCGATGCGGGCATAATCTCTCCGGTTGTGCCTATGAGGATAAATACTCCGGCATTTCGTGCTTCTCTAAATGAATTTGTATTAGCAGAAGCGGGAATAGGTTCTCCGAAAAACACAAAATCGGGTTTCAACACAGAACCACATTTAGAACACCTTGGGGGCAAATGTGAAAGATCGATTTCTTTGACGGGATAATATTTTTCGCATTTTTGACACACCAGGTTTCTTGAATTGCCATGAAACTCATAGACGACATTGCTGCCTGCCATCTGATGTAAGTTGTCTATATTTTGAGTAATTATTGCTTGCAAACCATGCGCTTTTTCCATTTCAGCAAGCGCAAAATGTGCTGCATTGGGTTTTGCCTGCCCAAAAAAATCGTAAAATATTTCTTTAATTAAAGGCCACGATTTTTCCGGATAGTGACGAAAATAATTGACATCAAGAAAGCGGGGATCGTATTTATTCCACAAACCGTCTTTACCTCGGAAAGGAGGTATCCCACTTTCTACAGATATCCCTGCCCCTGTGAACGCAACCGTACGCGATGAATGTTTTATTAATTCGGCTGCCCGGACCAATATATCTGCGGTGGTATCCATAAATAATATTCCTTGAAATAGCGTTCGAAACGGTTTCTTCACCGAGGAAAAGGCTGGGTCCTTTTCACCGGAAGATGCAGCAGCAATATCATACTCTTTGCGAAATAGGTTCCCCCGTCTTGGCAGGCACAGCTGCCGGCATGAGTTTTTGTAAATCGTCAAGCACTTTTATAGGCGCTTAATAAACGGGCGTATTTTTTAAAGTAAAAATATTCGGTGAAATGATCGAAGCCATATTCTTTAAGTATCTCTTTCCAGTTCCTCTTAATAAAATCAAAGGCGTATTTGCATTCAATTTTTTTAAATACAAAACGATGCACACAAGGCATTGCATCCATATCAAACTCCGCAAAATCAAGGATATGGAAACTTCCCCCCGGCTTTAAATGATTAAAGGCATTTTGAATTACAATGCTCCTGATTTCGTGTGGGAAGCCGTGTATCACAAAACTTATGAATGTTTTACTATAGGTTTTTTGTAAGTCGAACGGGACGTCAATCCGCTGTCGCCTGAATTCAACTCTTTTATCCTTTTTGAAGTTAAGATTGAACTGCCGTTCCATATTATCCGAAATGTCTACACCGGTGATATAACCGCTTTCGTGTAAATAACGGCTCATCAGGCGGGCGTTTCTACCCGTTCCGCAGCCTAAGTCAAGAATATGATCATCGGGCTGGATTCCTATATTGTGGATGGTTTTTTTTATAAATCCGTCATAGAGGCCAAATGAGCCTATATTCATTATCCTGTCATAATTTCTGGATATAAAATCAGACAGTTCAACGCCAGACTCAGGATAAATTTTTTTCGTCATCTTATAAACATCCGTTTCAGTCCTTCAAGTATATTTCTTTTGCCTTCTCAAAGATAGGCAATGTATTCATCTTCACAACAGGCGATGTCCTAAAAACACTTCTACAGCGGAAGAGGGAAGTGGAGGGCAGAGACGAGGGCTCTTCGCAAGAGGATGAAACAGGAAATGCCGGAGATTGTGTGTGAAGGTATCATCTCACCGGTTTTTGCCACTCCTTCGCAAAGATTGCTCCTATTTTTGCTATCTGGCTCTGCTCTATCTTCAATGCACTTGCGATTTCCGCATACAGTTTTTCTCTGTCATTATTTTCAGCCTCAATAAGGGTACGCAAGGTCCTCTTACTTTTCAGATCAAGCCCCGATTCGCTTTTTATGGAGATGAAACCGTCGGATTCTTCCTTAATCAAGCCTTTCAGATAGTACGGCTTGAGGCTTGAGTACCTGTTCTTCATACTTTGCTTTAAAGATCTGATAGTCGGATTGGAAACATCCGTAACCTCGGCGGCATGTGCGACAGGAAGGGAAACGACACGAATCGTTTTTTCGAGCAACGAACTCCGGTCTTTGTCACTGTTTTGCTCTTCCGGAACCTTTTCTTTTCCCCGTATCTCGTTGACTATTTCTCCTGCCACCGACTCCACCTTTTCGGCCGGGAAGTATATGTTAATGGTCACGCAGGCAAGCACTAACAGTGAACTTAACGCACCCGTTACCAAAAATCTCTTGTTTGTTGCCTTCATGGGTTCCTCCATAGTACGGTTGTTGAGCATTTCCTCTCGGGACCTGCGGCCCCCGACCCTCACACATATTACTCTATCACCGGTGAGGCGCCTTCTTTTGTAATTCTTTTTATCCTTTTCACCATGTCCTTGAAGCTGATTTGATTGTCAGGGTTTTGATTTACTATATTTACACCTGAAAAACCACCCCTTTTGATTATATATTCTGTTTCATCTTCCTTTATGGTCCCGTTTATACTGAATATATCATTTTGCAGAGACGCCCGGACTCCGATTTTTTCATAGGGAAATTCCTTGAAAAAAGATGAAATTACCCCTGCGAGTCCGACAAAGGGACTTTGGCCGCCTCCTATTTTGGCGATGTTTTCGACGGCCTTCACACTTATTTTTTGCGTCACACCCTTGCGGGGGGTCGTTTCAAGAAGAAGATCGAATTTTTGAGGCTGTCCATAGGCGATTTCAAGACCTTTTATATGCCCTTGGAGGGTGCCTTCAACTTTACCGAAGGACGTATTCGTCGTCATTTCTGCCAGATCCAAACCATCGAGACGTGCGTCAAATGAAACAAGCGGTCCGCTGAAAAAGGAAGATGCGGCGATGTTCAAGATGACCACCTTCCCTCCCCACACATCTACCACGATGTTACCCTCGGTTGAGATTACGTCTTGCGTAATTCTTACGGGATCGAGCCTGCCGCCTATTGTGCCCTTCAAATCGGGGAAAACAGCTTCAGGAATAAAAGGGCCAATATCGAGATCTTGTATCGAAATATCTGAGTGTATGGATGGATGAGGGCCGGCTAAATCAAGGAAGGAGACGGGGCCGATGCGCAGGGGGCCGCCTGATGTTGCGACCATCGTCGAGGATGTGATGTGCAGTGAGTTTTGTTTGGCTTGTAAGGGAAGAGAAAGGGCTTGGGTTGTAAGGAAGGGCATTTGAATCGATTGTACGTCGAGTTTTCCCGTAAGGAGATTGCCCTCGTGACTATTTGTTCCTGCGTGAATCCAAAGAGGAAGATCGAGCGTGAGCCCGGTAAGGCAAACTTCTGCATCGTGGTATGACAGTGCCCCGTCTTTCCAGTAAAAATGTCCCCGTATATCTGTGCCTGTCCTTCCTTTCTCAATGTGGAAGGAGGCGGAAGCAGTTCCCTCTGCGGTAATTGATTCCAATGCAGGGTTTTCTGCTTTGAAGGGTTCACGTACAAAAGTTTCGAATAACGGCAAAACAGGAGCTTCATGCATGCGTATGTGGATATTTCCTTCCGGAGAATGGGGATATACTATCCATTGCCCTTTGACATCTGCGGAAAGTCTGTCGCGAAGGGCAATATTCATTTCTCGTAGGAGTATGGTCTTTTCCGTATTGCCGTATGTTCCCTTAAAATTCGACGATACTGTATGTGTTCCCAAATCCAGATAAAATCGGTCGAAGAGCACCTCACCATTGGTGACGCGAACGGAGCCGTCACACAATGCGGAATTTTTCGCCGGGTCGTAGAGACAGTGTAAGAAGGCGGCAGCATTGATATCTTCACCGATACAGACTGCAGCGGCGTCTTCAAAGTTACCGCTACCTACATGCAGTTCGGTTTTTAAGCCCCAGCATTTCTCCTTTTTCTTTTCTGCGGATAGCCGAATTGTGTCCGAGCCGCTTACTTTCCAGCCTTTGGGAATAAAACCCTGTGTATCTGCAAATTCGAGTATGCCTGTATTGACTCCCTCAAGACTGAGCCGGCAGGTTTCGCCGTTTCCTTCTGCCTGCAATGTAATGTGTTTCAATGCCGCAGAATCAATTGAAAGGAGGGGCAATCTGAACGCCTTTGTCTGGAAATCAAAAAAACCTTTTTCCGATGATAGATACACATCTTTCATGTTAATGGACTGTTTTCCTGATTTAAGATGTATCTCTGGCATAGTCCACGTCAGATTATTCATGGTGAAACCGGGAAATCGGCCGCCGATTTTTATATGTCCACTGCAGAGGGAAAGGCTGCATACAGGTGATTCCACGGTGAAGTCGGAGGCGGTAATATCAGCGCTGATAGCTGGATTCAGAGACTCCCCTTCGACACGCATTGCTCCCGTAATGTCACCCTCGAGGCTGAAATTGTTCATAGAAAACGAGACGGGATTGTGCGTGAAAAGTGTTTTCATGTCACAGAGGTAGTTCCAGGCATTATGACTTTTGATCCCTTCCATGGTGCCCCGGACCTGAACAGCACCGCCCAAACAGGCCGTTTCCATCACTGTTTTTGTCTTTTCCGGCAGAAACGCCCTGAGTCGGGAGGGGAAGAATGAGCCCTCGCTGATTTCAAGGGTTATCGCGCCCTCGTTTCTGAAATCTGCTGCAAGTGTTCCTTGAAGAGAGAAAAAATCCTTTGAGGAGAGACTGAGCTGTGTGCCATGAATATCCGAAGTGCGTAAATCAAAGACTCCGCCCATTTTCCCCTCTATCTCGCAGGGAGGTGTGGCCTGCCCCCTTTCGCACGTTCCCTTTCCTTTGAATTCAAAGGCATGGCATATCAGCAGTTCCTTGTCATGTTCGTACCCCATGTGCGAGTTGATGTCTATATTGTTCAGTCTGCCCCAGGGAGTTTCTATGGTTGCATGTGATGCCGTTACGTCGGCGCTGATATCGGGTCTGGCAACAGAGAATGAATTTTTTGTCGTGATATGGAGATCGGGGAAGAGTATGGCAATGGCATGTTCAGTCAACAATGTGCGTAACTCACAGGCAATCTCTATGCGATTCTCTGTATTCATCTGCCCCCTTATTTTCGACAGGGTAACGGTAGCCATGTCGGAAGTGAACGCGAGATTGCCGTTGAGGACTTCAAATTTTCTAATTTCGATTTCTCTGAAAAGAAAGAGACCTGCAATGCCTTTGACGAATGTTGCTGCACGTGACGATGATCCCGATCCGGGGGATGGCGCCGGCACGTTACTTCTCTGGTGCAGTTGTAGCGCGGGGGTGTAGAGGCGGATCGAATCGATGACGAGCTTCTTGTGACCGAAAGATCCTTCCCGGTGAAGGTCTACCGCAACTTCAGAGATAGAGGCTCCTGTCTTCTGATCGCCATCGACCGGGTTCAACATTACATTCTGCAATGTGAAGTGAAGAGGAGAAAAGGTATAATCTATGTTCTGGGCAGTAACTCGTAAACCGCTTGCCTCTCCTATGGCTTTTTGTATGAGTTCTTTCGTTCTTTCAGGGCTGGCAAGACAATAGGCGAGTATTCCCGCGATAGTCAGCAGGACCGACAAAAAAATGATCGCCACAAATAAGAAAGCCTTTTTCTTTGTACTCATCGTAACGGTCAGCCGTTTTTCTGATGCCTCGTGCTTTTTTGTAATGATGCTGCATCATGTAAAAATTTTGGGGTACTGTCCGGATCTCGCTGCTCTCCATGACGCCGGGCGAGCGCACTGATTGCCGACCTGTAAAGGCTTGCCGCATCGAACGAACTTCTGACAAAAGGTCCGCTTGCCACGGCGGAAAATCCTATAGCCATGGCTTTACTCCCCCAGTCATCGAACTCGTCCGGGGGGATGTATCTCTCTACGGGAAGATGCCTGACCGTGGGTTGGAGGTATTGTCCTAAGGTGAGGATGCTGCACCCCGCCTTGTACAGCTCTTTCATGGTCGTTAAAAGTTCCTGCGATGTTTCGCCAAGACCAAGCATAATGCCCGATTTTACCGGAATTCCTGAAGAAATCCTTCCTGCTGCCTCTATGATGCTGAGCGAACGTTCGTAATCGGCGCCCGGCCGCACCGCGTGATACAATCGTGGCACCGTTTCTATGTTGTGATTGAGGACGGTGGGGCCTGCATTAAGCACGGTCGTCAGAGCGGCAATGTCTCCCTGAAAATCCGGGATCAATATTTCGATTTTTGTGTGAGGGACAGTGTCTTTTATGGCGTTGATGGTGTGGGCAAAACAGGATGCTCCGCCGTCGGCAAGATCGTCTCTTGTCACGGAAGTGATTACTACGTAATGCAATCCCATGGCCGCTACAGTTTCCGCAACGCGGGCCGGCTCGTCACGATCGGGAGGTTTTGAGGGACCGTGTTCGATGGCACAAAAGCGGCAGGAGCGGGTGCACCGATTCCCCATGATCAGGAAAGTAGCTGTTTTCTTTGAGAAACAGTGCCAAAGATTCGGGCATCGTGCCTCCTGGCAGACAGTATGGAGTCCCTTGTCCCTTATCATGGATCGGACAGCTTCATAGTCGTGACTGGCGCCAAGATTTCGTTTCAGCCATCGTGGTTTGCGTAGGGGTTTTTGCATGCGGGATGTACGATATTCGTCCATGAATTCCTTATGTATCGGGAATATATTTTGAAAAGACGCGGAAGGAAACCGCCACAGAGTGTTTTGGCGTCTTAGATTTCTTTTTAGAATCCCTTGACAGCGTCCTTTCTGCATATGATATCACACAATCGCCCGTTGTGCACAAATTGATACCGGGTCCGGGTCCATATTCACCGCATGATTGAGGCCGAGCCGGATTCCCGATTTGCAGCGGCGATTTAATCAGATCTTGTCACCGGGGCTTCATTTCTCTGTGATTTATGTACTATGCAAAGCAGTTAAGCCAGTCCAATTATTTATAGTCCCATGTCACTTTTCTTTTATCTATCCGTGTTCACGACTGAAATTTCAATGAATCGTCCGCCTCTTTCAGTGAAGAAAACCCGTATTGCTTCACCATGTGTAAAAGGGTAATCTCTGAACCGTTGATGTGTTCCGCGACCTGATTATGGATATGTTCCAGGTACAATTGTAGAGTATTTAATGAATATGTAGCCAGTTCTCCCCTGAGATAGGTTTCCTGCGAGGTTGCGTCGGTGGAATCATCGATGCTGTACAAAGGTCTGCTTTTTGCTGCTAAGTAAGGGTATTTTTTGCGGAGTTCCTGCTCCCAGGCCATGATAATTTCAACAATCTTTTCGATCAGCTCAAATACGCCCCGGTTAACAGGGGGCAGCAAATGCTCAATCCGGGAATATTCCAGCGGCGAGGTGGAGCCCATCATTAGTGCATATTTTTCTGTGAATATATTTCTTGAGGAAATTTCGGCTTTTTTGAGGTCATCAAAATAACTTTCCAGCATCTTATCTGACCAGCTTGCCGCCTGGCTCGCCCTCATAATTCTGAAGGTATTTACATCATCCTGGCAGGCGGCCCTTCCTCCGGTACTGGGAACTGCCTGAAACATCTTCAGTTCTGATTCGATTATTTTATCGATCAGCTCAGCTCTGTGAGTCATGCGCTGCCTCCTTAACGCTGGATTAGTGCCCGGCCAATCCAGGTTCCCTTTGCAGTATCTCGTAGAGTAGATTCTATTTTTCCGGAGACTTTGATCTTAATCTTCATTTTTTACATTACCTAGCATATCTCAAGGTGATTGTGAATAACGAATGATCGTGCCATTTTTGTTGACATCCATTATTCTGATTGGTAGTGATAAATGTACATCAGAGTTTTGTGGGGATTAATCAGGTTTTTACACTGCATTCAAGAAAATTCGATTTTTGACAGCTGAACGGAAGTAAATGCTGCCTCCATTTCGCGTATCAAAAAATGGTTGTGCCGTTTTTTATCGCAACAACAGTCTATTTTAATTAAGTTTTCAACCGCTCGTTTATGCTACGGTACAGAAGGTGTTGTCTCACCCCCCCGCCCGATAGTCTGGAGGCGTTTACTGTGTGGGTTCACGTTGTGTCACGAAAGAAACGGTCGAGGTTTTCATGATTCCCGGAGGTAATTCCCGCTCAACAGTAGGTGATGATGTAGGATTTTACCCGGAATCTTAAATCTGCTGAAAGGAGGTATAGAACCACAGACAGGAATTATTGTCGTATACGATAGAATCCCGAATAGGAATTAGAAGAACGACGGAAAGGTCGTTCCAATACTATTGTAAGGAGAAAATCATGAAAAAGACAGGTTTGTATTCAAGTGTAGTGGTTGCGTTGCTGCTGTCCTTCTGCCTGGTTTGCGTTTCTTCTGCCTGGGCCGATGATTTCAAATGGCCCCGGATGCTTACCATCGCCACACCTGGCACATCAAGCGGTGTCTTTGCCGCCACCAACGGTTGGGGGCCCATAATGCAAGGGGACACCAAGATGAGAATACGGGTTGTCCCGGAGGATGGTGAAACGGGGCGTTATCAGCGGCTCACTGAACTCAGGGACTTCGACCTGGCCGCAATTTCAATAGCGGACACCCGTTTTTCTCAGGAGGGGGTACATGGATACTCCACTACTCCCCCTCATCCCACCAGGTTTGTATGGCATGCAAACGATACGCCCTGGCTTTTCGTGGTCCGTGGAGATTCTGATATAAAAACTATTTATGATATCAAGAAAAAAGGCGTCAGAGTTTCATTGTCGTCACAATCACCGCCGATGATGGTAGCTGTCCAGAAGGCATTGCCTAAATTCGTGGGATGGACACCGGAAGAGGCGAGGGAAAACTGGATCTTTGTACCCGCCGGCAGCTATGCAGAAAACTGTCGGTCAATAACCGATGGAAAAACGGACATAACATGGGTGGCACCGGTAAGTTCCGTTATTTATGAAATGGAGGGTCACCCCAAGGGAATACGTTTCCTTGATCAGCCTCTTTCAGATAAAAAGGGCTGGGATGGCTGGCTTAGCATACGGCCCACTCACATTCCCGCAAAAATCGAGTTCGGGGCTCCATCGTCGATAGGACATGAGGGTTTGTCTTCAAGCTTTAATTACTGGGCACGGCCGGATCTTGATGAAGAATTGGTCTACCGTTTGGCTAAGTGGTTCCATGAGAATTTCGACCGCTACAAAGGAGTCCATGTGCTTGCGACACGTATGTCGATTGAAATGACACGCTGGTTCCTTGACCATAGCCCACTGCCGGTTCACAAAGGCACCATCAGGTATCTCAGAGAGGTGGGGAAATGGACTGCGGAAGACGACAAGTGGAATCAGGATGCCATAGATTTGCAGAACCGCTGGCTTGCCGCCAGAAAAGCGGCGCAGGAGGAAGCAAAATCCAAGGGTATAAAATTACATTGGGAAAATGAGGAATTCCTGAAAATATTCAAAAAACATACAGAAGGACTCCCCGTTTTCAGGGTGCGTTTATAGAAAGATAATTCTATCGCGTGGGGGCACAGCAGGCGACTGTGCGCCCACGCGCACCGAGCAGTGCCCTTTCGGACTGACATTTCGCGACGCGGTTCAAGGAATAGAGCCGACTGGATAGCGCATGGATGCTGGATGCCGTAAGGCACTTCTGATAAGGCAATACACGCTGATAGAGCATGGAGGCTTGGCTTTATGGATCAGAAAAAAACGCCCGACAAGGAAACGCACACCGAATCTGAAACGTCCCGTCTGGGGAGCCTTTACAGCTGGCGGGGTATTCTTTTCCTGGTATTGTCAGCTGCTGGAATTTACCTTGCCGTTGTCTATATTTTTGGTTTTTCATTTTTTGGGAAACGGCTTCTTGATTCAGAATACTATTGGTTATTCATCGCAATATTTTCGGCAGCTTCCTTCATAGCACTCCCCGGATCCAAAAAAACTGTGGGGCTGCCCTGGTACGATATTGTCATTGCCGCCATCTCATTTGTCATCTGTTTATACTTTTTTTTCTACGCCCGCGACATGGTAATAAGCAGCTGGAGCAACATCCCTCTTGGTATTGTTATGTGGGTGCTGATGATGGAAGCGGCTCGGCGCAGCGGAGGGATCCCTTTTCTTTTGGTTGTTCTGTTGCTGGGCCTCTATCCCACTGTAGCGTCCTACTTCCCGGGCCTTCTTGAGGGATTCCAGTACAGCTTTTCCCGGACAATCGAGGCGCACATTTTCAGATCCGAGGGTATGCTGGGAATCACGACAAAAATCGTAGCAGAAATAATATTGGGCTTTCTTGTCTTTGCAGGGGTGCTCCTTGCCACGGGGGCGGGAGATTTCTTTATTGATTTGGCGAACGCCTTATTCGGACGGTTCCGCGGAGGACCGGCCAAAGTATCCATTGTGGCGAGCGCTTTTTTCGGCAGTCTCAGTGGCAGTATCTTTTCGAATATTGCAGGCACCGGCGCCATTACCATTCCAACGATGAAGAAGGCCGGCTATCCGCCGCATTATGCAGGCGCAATAGAAGCATGCGCGTCAACGGGAGGCGTTCTCATGCCACCGGTAATGGGAGCGATTGCCTTCGTCATGGCCATGACTGTCGGATCGGAATACCGTGTAATCATGATTGCCGCCATTATTCCATCCTTTCTCTATTACCTGGGGTTGATGCTGCAAGTTGATGGTTATGCCGCCAGAACCGGGATGAAGGGCATGCCTCTTGAGAGCATACCCTCGCTGAAAAAGGTTATGGCCCGCGGATGGCCCTTTCTTTTTGTTCTGATTTTCCTGATATGGGGTCTGCTTGTCATGCGATGGGAATATTATGCGCCGTGGTATGCCTCGTTGCTCATGGTTGGACTTTCCTTTTTCCGTAGAGACACCTGGATGACTCCCACCAGAATTTTGCAGACTCTGCGACAGATCGGCACCCTTATCTGCCAAACTTCAGCCATTATTTTACCCATAGCCTTCGTGGTGAGCGGACTCACCATAACCGGCGTCACCGGCTCGGTTACCTCGGGGCTTGTCCACCTGGGTGGAGGCAATCTCTATCTCGTGATTCTCTTTGGCATGGCCGCATGTTTTATCATGGGTATGGCGGGACTTGCCATCGTCGCCTACATATTCCTTGCCGTAACCCTGGCGCCTGCCATTGTAACAATTGGTAACCTGAATGTGATCGCCGTTCACCTTTTCATTGTGTATTATGCGATGCTTTCCGTTATTACCCCCCCCATCGGCACCGCAGCGTTTCTGGCCGGCACCATTGCCGGTGCGCCACCCTTGAAAACTTGTTTTACGGCCATGCGCCTGGGGGTGGTAATTTATTTTGTGCCATTGTTTTTCATTTTCCAGCCGGCGCTGGTTTTGCAGGAAAACTTGGGAAAACTCGTACATGTTTTGCCATCCTGCATCATCGGTATCATGCTTATCAGTGCGGGACTTGAAGGATATATGCAGGGATTAGGAAGAGTGAACAATTGGATACGGCTGCCTTTAGTGCTGTCGGGCTTTGTCTTGAGCTTCCCCAAGCTGAACGTCACATTGATCGGTCTTGCGACGTCCTTCCTTCTTTGTCTTGCAATCTGGTTCCAGAACAGGAAAGAGGTCGGAATCCGGCAGAAGGCTTAAGATAAGGACTGTTGAATATTATCGGCACCCTGCAGCGGTGCCCCATTCGGAAGAGTTCTGCTATCATAGCCTGGAAGCTCCGGCCATGGTAGTAGAACTCAGCTGATGGAGCCTCCGTAACCCCCGGTAAATCTCTGGACACTTACACGTAATTGCCGAGACCAGAGAGGCATACGAAGAGATACGCGCAATAATTAAATGGTACGCGTGGCTCTGTTTGTTGTTCCTGAGCAAAAGGAAAACGTGAATTAAGTATACTGCCTAGGCACGTATTCTTCTTGATATCATATGAAAACAAAGTTACATTCTACTTTTAGTACCGATGCCTGTAGTATCGACACTGTGCAAAGGGTCAGATACATCCGGCAGTGTGTATAATGAAGATGTTCTGTGATGCAATATACGTACTCGAATGAGCGTACATGCCGGGGGGTTCGCTGCGTTTATGTTATCCGATTGTGCCCGGGGAATATAGGGCAATGAAAAAATATCTCGTATGTATCACAATAATTTTTATTCTTTCCGGCTGCGCCGAAGCGCGGCATGCGCATTTTGATCCGCGGTGTGTGGATCCGATACACAGAGACTTACAATATTATTCGCCGGAAATGATAGATTTTCTTGCTTATGGTGAATGTATGAAGAAAGTTACTGGAGAATACAACCAGGAAAAGCGCGCAAGAAGTCATAAATGATTTGCACATGCAGCTGCGCAGCGTAATAAGGCTGGGTCGGCCGCTGCGCTGTTCGCGTAACCTGCGATGAAAAAAGTTTGACAAGTCTGCGGAAGCGGCAGCAAATAGAGGGCCGGGGACAACGGCTTATTTCAATCTCATCGGGAAGGAGACGTTATGACGTCAAAAAAGATACAATTATTTCTCGTATTTCTTGTAGTTTTTCAACTTGTTGTTCCTGCGTCGCTTCTGGCTGCAGCGATTGGTCATTTTACTTCTGTTGCGGGAGATGTTGCCTTGCAGAGAGATGGTGTGCGGACAACGCCTGTCATTAATACGGCCATTGAAGTGAAAGACATGATCATCACAGAAAAGGATTCGTCGGCTGCGATGATGTTCAATGATGAAAGTACGATCATCCTTTCTCCGAATTCCAGATTTGAGGTAAAGGAATTTTCTATGCAAGAGGGGGCCCGCCAGGGTGTTTTTTTTATGGCGGTCGGTAAGCTGAATGCAATGGTAAAGAAATTTATCGGCGGGGATTCAATTTTTGAGGTGTCGTCACGAACCGCCGTCGCCGGCGTCCGGGGCACGGGATTTGAATTTGTGGTGGTCAGCGATGATGATGATCAGGAAACCGTATCAGTGATATGTTCAGAAGGTGAGATGGCTGTTTCGGCGCTGTCGACAACGGGTGCCGTTTTGGCAACCACTATGATATTTGCCGGCCAGACCGCTGTCATCAGCGGTGGGGCAATCGCTGTTTCGGCAGCCGCAGTGGGCGCCGCAGGCGCCGGTGCTGCAGGGGTGGGAACCAGTGCTGCCGGAGCGGCCGGAGCGACTGCAGGTATAGGCACGGCCGCGGGGATCACGGCGGGAACCGTTGCGACGGCTGCAGGTATTGCCGCCGCGGCTGTTGTTACCGTCGTCGAAACGACGGGCGACAAAGATACGACCACCACTCACGGCCACACCACGACATCTCACCACCGATAGGGGGCAGGCAGGCGAACCACACGTGCTGTTATGGTGAGGCGAGGGGGTGGCCCGTACTTAAAACAGGTACTCCAGGCTGAACATGATGTTTTTCTGCTCTGAGTATACCTTGACGCCGTGATCGACGCCTATGTCGATATCGAACACCTCGTTTGTCAAACGGTGTGACCCGTGGGTCGTTATGCGGAGATACTCCGCCTCCACGGTGGCATTTACATTTTTAGTAAGGTTTGTTCTCGCTCCCACAGAGACGTGCCACGCCTCTCCATGGGTTTTCTCATAGGTCCAGCGGTTTCCCACTCTGAGTAAGTGATGATCGCTGTTGTCGCCTTCGACGTAGGCCCAGTCAATCTGACAGAGCAGTGTGAGCGGCACTGTCTTGAAATGCCTTTCCAGATCATACTCCGTTTTCAAGCCGAGAAAATACTGCCGATAGGTCTGCGTGAAATGAATCCCTTCGCCCGGGATTGATTCCTGCAGCGGAAAGAATTCTTCGCCATCATGGGTTATGAGTTCAAACCGCTGCCAGCGGATGCCGGCAACCGGTCTTAGATCGAACCATGCCGGCAGCCCCACCCAGTCCGCTATTTTCAGATCCACGTTGCCGCAAATTATGTAGCTCGGTTCCATACGGCATTCCGCCACAGAGTAAATCGTCTTGACCTGTGGGGCGTCATCGTCATCCCAGTCAGAATCGGTAAAGGCGCCGTCGGAGTCCCGGTTTATGTTTCTCATGATTTCAACTCCCAGTGAGATGCGGGGAAATCGGCCCGTCAGTTTACCTCCTGACCACCAGGTGTCTATGGGAAATTCCAATCGACTCAAGGGCGCCTGACAGGGGGGAAAGGGGTTGCCGAATTCATAGGAGGTGTGGCTTCCGATGTAGCGCTTCACCTGCAGTTCGACCGCCCACGGCGTTTCTTCGTCAGCCGCGGCGGTCGCCTGAAATCCTGCCGGCAACAGTAAGAGAATGAACAGGAAGGTCAGACGATTCACCATATCACGATTTTTAACTCCCGCTTTGCAAAGGGATGGATTTTATCATGATCCCTTTCATACACAATTTATCCTATGGGGGGAAGTACAATAAAGACGAGAATTTTCCCCATGCAATTTCTGCGAGATCATCAATAAAATGGTTGAAAATGACGCGCTGCGGTGGGTATATGAAGGAGTCAAAAAAAAGGAGGATATCCCTGATGTCAAGCCCGAATGCCCCACAGTCGCATAGTCTGCAGATCCGGTTTGTAGACAGACCTGAAATTTCAGAGACCTTTGCCGATTCCACCCGCACGTTCACCTTTGACGGGCACACCATGCGAATCGAATTTTGCACGATCCGTATGGACGAGCCCAAACCGCCCAATCCGCCGACAGGGCGACAGTATCCGGTGTGCCGTCTGGTGCTCACTCCCAATGCGGCCGTCGATCTTTTTAACAAATTGAAGCAGATCATGGTTGCGCTGGAACAGAGCGGGGCGATAAAGAAGAACGCACCCATAACCCAGGTGCCCCCAAGCATACAATAACTGGTTGTGAATACTCATGGTTTGGCGAACCGCTGCTCACTTCAATGGATATAAGTGATACTCTATACGATGACTGATTATTTTGAATTGACGCACAACGGCACCGACGTGAAGACGGAAGTGCTTGCCGGAGTAACCACGTTTTTGTCAGGCATGTATGTCATTGTAGTGAATCCTGCCATTCTCCGGGGGGCCGATATGCCCTACGGCGCCGTTCTGACCGCGACAGTAATTGTCAGCGCGTTCACCAGCATACTCATGGGCCTATACACCAACAATCCGATTCTCGTGGCCCCCGGTATGGGGATCAATCAGTTGTTTGTTTACACTGTATCGCGTGTGGAGAGCGTACCCTATGAAGTGGCCCTGGGTTGTGGATTCTATGCAGGTCTTATTTTTATGGTGCTCATGATTATAGACCGGAAGAAACGGTTGCTATCCGCCATCCCTCCTATGCTTCGTTACGGACTGGCCGGGGGGATTGGGCTGTTCATCGCCATGATAGGGCTTGAATCGGGAGGATTTATCATGAGTGCCGATACCGGCGGCTGGACCTACGGTACGCTCAATGTGACTACGCTGACCTTTCTCTCGGGGTTTTTGATTACTGCTGCGCTGGTAGTGCGTAAAGTGCGCGGGAGTTTTATTCTTGGCATTCTGATAACCACAGTGCTGGCGTGGCCGCTCGGACGTTTCTGGGGAATTGCGCCCGCTATTACTCAAGGGCGCGCGACGGTTATCCACTGGGATGGGTGGTATGCCGCACCCGATTTCAGCCTCTTCATGCGTCTTGACATACTCGGGGCAGCGAAGCTCTCTCTGTGGCCTGTCGTGTTTGTATTACTCTTTACCTGTCTTTTTGATTGTTTATCCACCTGCGTGGGTGTCTGTGAAGCAGGCGATCTTGTTGATGAGGAAGGCGATCCGAGGAATGTAGTGCGCTCGCTGAAGGTAAACGCCATCGGCGTTGCCGCGTCTGCGCTGATAGGAACCAGCCCGGCTACCGCCTATATTGAATCCTCCACAGGCATACGGGAAGGCGGGCGGACCGGGCTGACCGCCGTAGTGGCAGGGCTGCTGTTTCTCCCGTTCATGTTTCTGTCGCCGCTTCTGTCCCTGATTCCGTCATTATCAACGGCGCCCATACTGGTGCTGGCGGGGGTTTTCATGCTGAAGCCGCTGATATATGTCCGGTGGGAACGATTTGATGATGCCATCCCTTTTTTTATGGCAATGATCAGCATGCCCTTAACACATTCCATTACCCATGGAATCATCTGGGGATGCCTGAGCTGGACAATTGTAAAGTGCGCCTGCAGAAAAACCAATCAGATATCCGTTGAACTGGTTGTAATTGATGCCATTGCACTTATGCTTCTTTTTAATCTCGATTATTATTTTTGATATATGATTGACAGAATACGGCGGATAATCAGAGCGGGTAAAGGCCCTCCTGCTCTTGAGGAAGACAGGTTGATCGAACGGTACGTGAATGCCTACCATGCATTGCTCGGCGGGGGAGGCGAGGTTGCCGTGGAATGCCTTGAAAGTCTTCATCAGGCCGTTTCTTCCAGCCTTCACCGCGGTGCAGCTGCCAAAACGATAATGGTATCAGCGTTTCTTTATTCCGCATTGCGGTTGCCCGATTGTATGGAGCGGGTGGATTACGTGGTTATCGGCGCAAGTGAGCCGGTGTTTCGGGCTCATGGGTATGAAGATATCAATATGTGGGAACCTGCGCCTGCGCAGGCGAGAAGGAGAAAAGCTCTGTTCAACGGGCAGAGAACCCTTGCCGTGTGTCTTTCCAGCATATCGGATATAGACGATCTGGTTCCGTCGCTATGCGCCTATCAGATTGAATGGAATAAAATGCACGCACGTTTGAGTCGGCTGACGCTTGTCCGTAGTCTTGCAAAGGGGCGAATAACAGCTTCCGCAATCGGCGGCGCCTTGAAAGCGGCGCTGGGAGTTTCGACCGGCGATTATCAAATGCTTGCAGAAGTATGGGGATCCCATTGGGACAGAAAAATAGCAGCTCTTGCATCGGCGCCGAAAAGCTTACATCTGAGAATGCTTCCATCGGATCAAGGCGGCTACAAAAAAGAAGTCAAAAAATGGTGGGCGAGCATTGCAGAGCATTTTCGCGATGCCGGGATTGAACGGCGGCCACTCTACCTCGTTTCAAGCAATACGCACAGCCTTGCCAACCTCATTTCAGGATTTGCATACCGCCACCGCGATGAATTAATAGCCCATGCCTTTGATAAAGGCAGTGGAGAACTTTATCGCACATGGGAATGGCTTCAGAGGGATGAGAGTGATGCAAAACTGAATTTTTATTACCACGTTCAGAGAGAGTATGTGAAACGTAATTCCTCTCTTTACAAAATCCAGCGTACAATGGAAGAGAACGCGGGGCTTCAGCGCTTCGGCCATGAACGTTTTCTTGATCAGGAAACACAGATCATCGATGTAAGCCGCATAAACCCGGACTGTATCGATATACGTGTGAACCGTCGCCATTTAAACGTTCTGAAAAAAAGTTCTGCACTGATTCTGAATATTGATTATCCTCTGGGCTTTTCAGCCTACTATATCATGTCACAGATAGCCGAGGCGGCAGCGAATTTGCGGGGCGTGTACGTTATGGGGAAAAGCGCTGCCATGATTGGTCGATTGGGCGATATTATGATTCCTTCGGAAATCAGCGATGAGCACACCCGCAATCGCTACATGTTTAAAAACTGTTTTTCGGTGCGAAATCTTGTCGCCTATCTCAGTAACATGGCTGTATTCGATGACCAGAAGTCGGTGACAGTGCGGGGTACGTTTCTGCACAATTGGGATTCCGTAAAACACCTGCATAAAGAGGATTTTACCGGCATTGAAATGGAAGCGGGCCCCTATCTTTCCGCGCTGTATGAGTACATTCACGGGCGACCGGCACCCCGAAACCGCCAGGTGCGGATTGAACCGCCGTCCACTTTCGATATAGGAATTCTCCATTACTGTTCTGATACCCCTTACAACGTCAGGGCAAGTCTGCTGAGCAGCCGAATGGGATATGCGGGGGTGGAGGCCGCCTACACCTGTGCGTTGCCCATCCTGCAGTTAATTTTGAGCAGGGAGATATGTATGGTGATGACCGGGGAGGGCAAGGCGTGATCTGTAATATCCTGTTGATCGCGTGTATAATTCTTGTCATGTTTGGATTTCTGCTTGCGTTGAAAAAAATGTTTCCGCTTCCCCCCGATATTTTACATAGCGCGGATTCATTCAGGGCATTAGACCGACTATACAAAAAATGGGATTTTTTTAGTGGTGTGGCGGGAATAATTTTCGGTGTTGCCGGTGGATATGTGAGCTGGTGGGTATGTCATGTTGTCTGTGCATGGCGGGCCAGTGGTTTGGATGGTGACTATGTATTGGTTCCCCAGAAGGGCATATGCCTCATGCCTGTAGTGCCGGCAGCGATCGCGACGGCCGTAGTTTGCACATTATGCTTATTGCACATTATTTTCAAGTCACGGTTTCACGAACTGGAAAGATACGGAAGTTTGAAGCTTGGTATGCATACCCGTGCGCTTCTGAACGCTATGGCTATCGTCTGTACGATACTGGCACTTGTCGGAATCGCGCTGCCTTTTGATACATATATGATTATGAATGAGCAGGGTGTGCGGTATAATTCACTCACTGGATTCAGAGAGCATAGTTATGACTACACGGGTATTTTGTCGATACAAGAGATTGTGCGGGTAAAAAGCAGTTCCAGACAGGATGTATCAATTGTAATACACTTTTCCGATGGAGAGGTGTGGAACAGTGACGACACAGCGGAGCTTTCGCAAAGGCAAGCAGAAGGTATTGCCGAATATCTCAGGGGACGAACGGGTCTGACCGTCACCAGGGACGTCCGAAAGTGGAATTAATCCTTTTCATTGCAGGTAAGGGAGAATATAGTTCCTTATTGATCAGCGTCGTCTGCAAAGGAGGGACACTGCATGCACATTGATATCTATCCGCTTTCTCTCGGTATCGACCGCTGCTACATTCTTAAGGGTGAAGGAGTCGTCATGATTGATGGCGGAGCGATGGGAAAGGCGAAGGCATTTCTACGCGGCATTAAGAAAATGCCGGTACATCCTGAGGATATCACACTGCTGATTCTTACTCACGGCCACTTTGATCATATAGGTTCGGCTAAGGATATCAAGGAGCTTACCGGGGCAAAGATCGCAATGCATGAACGGGAAAAAGACTGGCTGGAGCTGTCCTTAACGCCCCTTCCTCCCGGTGTGACGTCGTGGGGTAAATTGCTTGGGCAAATAATCGGGGTATTCATGCCCTTTGTACACATTCCTGCAACCACAGTTGATCTTGTGTTAGACGACAGGGAATTTCCTTTGGATGAATTCGGAATCGCCGGAAAGATTATTTCCACCCCCGGCCATTCTCCCGGATCCGTCAGTGTGGTGTTGGAGACGGGAGAGGCCTTTGTCGGCGATCTGGCGATGAATGCCTTTCCTTTGCGATTGAACCCCGGGTTTCCTATATTCGCCAATGACATGCAGAAAGTAAGAGAAAGCTGGAAAATGCTTTTAGAGGCGGGGGCAAAAATGGTATATCCTGCGCACGGCAGTCCCTTCCCCGTGGAAAAGATGGGGCTGGAGTAATAGTATGGTTGTTATAGAGAAACAGACCAGGATACAGGGCATGCGACACGAACCGTTACCCGGGGAGTGCGGGAGAGAGGAAATACCCCTTTCCGTTGCGTTGAAGGCGAGTGAACAAGACTACAAACAAGGATTCTATTCAGGAGGTCACACATATGAAAAAGGTATTGACAGCAGCAGCGGGTATTTTTGTGATTGCCCTTTTATGGGCGCCCCTGGTGTCGCAGGCTGAAGAGCGGGTGAGTTCACCTCCTCAGGATCTGTTGATCAAGTGTGAGGTGGAGACTGCGGTCAGTATGCTTCAGGCGCTGTATGCAAAGCACCAGAAGGGCGAACTTACACTTGATGAGGCGAAAAAACTCGGCGCCGATCTATTGCGCGAGCTGAGGTATGGGACGGAAGGGTATTTCTGGGCCGATACGACGGAGGGTGTGAATGTGGTGCTCTATGGGCGGACCGACGTGGAAGGGAGAAATCGCCTTGAGGACAGGGACAGTAACGGCATCTGTTATGTCAAGAAGTTTCTTGCAATTGGCAGTGCCGGCGGCGGCTATACCGAGTATTTGTTCTCGAAGAGGGGGGAAACCGTACCACATCAGAAACGGTCGTACGTGCTTCTTTTCAAGCCCTTCGGATGGGTCGTTGGAAGTGGATACTATCTATGAATCATCCGTCCTGCATGCCCTCTTCGAGATAAACAGGGAGTGAATGAATGGCAACCGTGCGATTTACAGAGACATTGCGCCGGCACTATGAGTATCTTTTTGACACATGTCTCATCCGTCCCGAAAAAACGACCGCCGTTTACGGCCTGGTTGCGAAGCTGAGGGCCCATGAAGCGCGGTATCGAAAGGTAAGTGAGCGGGCAGGGGTTCCCTGGGGGTTTGTAGCGGCGGAGGAGGGCCTGCGCACGATCCTGTGTGCCACTCAAAGAGAAAATTTATTTTTATTTAAGGGCTTATTTTTTGTTGACAGTGTGCAGTATACAGACGTAACTACAGAGAAAATTTGGTGTTGTTTCTTGTATGAAAATGTAAGAAAAGAAGCATGATGAGAAAGTGGCTGATTGAGCGCAAGAAGATAAGGTTACAGGTGATGCAATGGACATAACATAACAAAAAGGAGGGTAAATTTATGAACAGAAGGGGAGGGTGTAAGGTCCGTCAACTTATTCAGTTGTCATTACTTATCGTGGTGATGGTAGTTGTTATTCAGCCGTGCAATCTATATGCAGGCGCAAATAAAACAATAAAAATAGGCGTTTCCGCACCTATGAAATTCGTTGTCGGGCAACATATCGCAAAAGGAGCGGAAATGGCGGCGGATGAAATCAATGCCGCCGGAGGGGTTGTCATTAAAGGCGAACGATATGATTATGAGGTTGTAGTAGCGGACGATAACTGCTTCTTGAGCGTAACCGATGCGGTCAGTGCGATAGAAAAACTTATATCAGTAAAAAAGGTCAACTTTGTTCTTGGCGGCTACAGTTCACAGGGGACACTGGCGCAGCAGGAAGTCATGGCCGACAACAAGGTGATCTACCTTGCTACCGGTGGCACGCATCCAGAGCTGAACAAGCGCGTTGCAAAGGATTATGACCGATATAAATATTGGTTCAGAATTTGGGTCTGCTCAACTCCACAGGCATTAAATTACTTTGCACAGATCAGTACCGCTGTCGGAAAAATCAAATCGGAACTTGGGATCAAAAAGCCGAAAGTCGCGCTCCTTATGGACAAGGCCATATGGATTGATCCAATTGCTCAGTTGGCAAAGAAGCTCTTTGCTGCAATGGGCTGCGAGGTAATAGGAGAGTGGCGCCCCAGTGTGCAGGCAACAAATCTTACCGCCGAATTTTCAGCAATAAAATCGTCGGGTGCCCACATAATTTACCAGGTGAGTGCCGGACCGGTCGGAAACATTTACGGGAAACAGTGGGGGGAATTAAAAATACCGGCCTGTCTCATTGGAGTCAATGTTGAAGCCGGGAAAATGTCACATTGGGACGGTACAAGAGGCATGTGTAATTATGAAGAAACATCAGGCTCTCCTCGCGCCAAATTTTCCGAAAAATCTCTTCCCTTCTGGGATAAATTCGTTGAACGTTACAAAGAAGAACCCATGTACACGGCAAATATCAATTATGATGCGCTCTTTTACCTGAAAGACGCCATCGAAAAGGCCGGTACTCTCGACAGCGATACCTTGATTCCTGTGCTGGAAAAAGTTGACTACGTGGGAACAATCGGTCGTGTCGCGTTTACGCCGCGTGATCACGAGCGACCGCACGATCTCATGGTTGGTCCTGACTATACCTACATGTTCGCCGCTCAATGGCGCGACGGCAAGTTTCTTTCCATATGGCCCGATGGAAATGAAATACACCCCGCGGTGATTGCGGCCGGTATGGCGTCGGGCTGGGACAAAATAAAACTTGACGGCGCGGTTGAATATGAAGTTCCCCCCTGGGTAAAAGAATACTGGAAGAATAAGAAGTAAATCAATGGAACGGTTTATGTGTATGCCTTCTCTTGCATCTTAAAGAGAGGGCATGCACAGTCCGTCGGCTTGTATCTTACAAACGGGCATATGCGCTGAGTTTTGCTTTACTGAACTCGGTAATTTCTTCCAATCTGATATGAGGTATCTAATCAATGTTATTGAATATTCTTATAAATGGATTGATTGTAGGCGGAATATATGCACTGCTGGCTGTCGGTTTTGCACTCATCTTCAGTGTTGCCAGAATTCTTAATATGGCACACACTGCCTTTTACATGGTATCGGCATACTTGATCTTCGTGGGAACCTCCATGCTGCATCTTCCTCTCTTCCCTTCGATACTTCTGGCGGTGGTTGTGACTGTAATATTGGGAATACTCTGCTTCTATCTCTTTTTCGATCGAATCAAGGAACACGAATTTGCAGTGATGATTATTGCTGTGGCAATTGCGTCGCTGTTCCAGGAAATTCTTCTTCTGATTTTCGGCGGAACAATCAGGGCAATCCCGCACATTGCCGAGGGATTTCTGGACATTGGAGGTACGAACGTTTCATATCAGCATATATTTGCGTTTTTCCTCAGTATGCTGATTTTGATCATTTTGTGGGTCATGTTGTCGAAAACAAAGCTTGGAAACGCCATACGCGCCGTGGCTCAGGACAGTGAAATCGCAAATCTCATGGGCATCGACGTGCGACGCATTTACGTGATAGTAATGGCGATTTCCGTGGGTCTCGCTGCCGTCTCAGCTGCAGTCATGGGCCCCATTTATATGATTAGCCCTCTCATGTGGGGGCAACCGCTCGTCATAGTGCTGGCTGCCGTTATATTGGGCGGTGCGGGAAGCATCGGAGGCGCCGTTGTTGCCTCATTTATCCTGGGCTACGCGGAAAGCATCGTCGTCTTTATGATACCCGGAGGCGCCTTTCTCGGAGGCGCCGCATCAATGGTTGTAATGGTACTTGTACTCCTTATACGACCAGAAGGTCTGTTCGGTGTGATCTTTGAGGAGGAACGGCTATGAAAGGGTATCTGTACTTGTTTCACCGGTGGCTTCGAGGCGAGGTGTTGTCAATTCCGGGACGGTTTATTGCATTGATATTCTTTGTGTGCCTGTTCCTTCTACCGGTGGTGACGCAGGAACCATACTACCTTCGAATCGTCACCCTGGCCATTATATTTGCCATATTTGCAGCCAGCTGGGATGTCCTGGCCGGATTTGCGGGTCAATTGAATCTCGGTCACGGTCTTTTTTTCGGTGTAGCAGCCTACGCGGCGGCATTCATAAATATTAACCTGCACTGGCCTCCCTGGATAACCATTCCCATCGGGGCCGTCGCCGCCGTCCTCGTCGGTTTGATAGTCGGTATACCGGCGCTCAGATTGCGGGGGATGTACCTTGCCCTCGTGACGTTGTCTTTTCCTCTTATTCTTGTCGGGCTGGTGTTTGTATTTTCCGATGTCACCGGGGGCGAATTGGGACTCTTCGGCGTGTCAGTCTTTTCAAAGTCCCGTGTGGTAAGCTATTACATTATAGCCATCACATTTACCGTGTGTATATTCATCATGTACAAGTTTACCGATGCAGGAAGTAAATACCTGCGAATAGGCATTCTTTTGCATGCACTGAGAGAAGACGAGATTGCTGCCAGAACTTCCGGTATAAATACCACCAAATACAAGCTGCTTGCCTTTGCGGTAAGCGGGTTTTTTGCAGGAATCGCCGGTGGGCTCTATACTCACTACCTGAGAATCGCCGGGCCTTCCACACTGGAGCTTTTCTTTTCCTTTAACGCACTTCTCTGGTCGATATTTGGAGGTCTTGGCACCATCTATGGCGCGGTTGCAGGTGTGTTTATTCTCTATCCCATGACGGAGATTCTCTCACTCTTCGACCTGGGAGAAAAGATACGGTTTTTGGTTCTTGCCATAATATTGATTTTTACCCTGCTTTATATGCCCGAGGGAATTACTGTGTGGGTCTTAGACAAAATCGAGGTCAAGTGTCCCCGCTGTAAATTGGTAAACGTATTCTGGCGAAAACGATGCAGATCGTGCCGCGCCGATCTTTATCCCGAAAAAAGAAAAGAAGGATTGCAAGAAAGGAAGCACAAAAATGAAGTCAGTATATGAAGAAAGACCTTGGCTTGTTCATTATCTTCCGGGAATGCGGCATGACATAGAAGTGCCGTCTATATCGATAGGTGAGGCGTTTGATGCAGCGGTGAAAAAATGGGGTAAGAAAACCGCCATTATATATTACGGAAACAAAATCAGCTATCGAGAACTGGGGGATAAGGTAAACCGCCTGGCAACAGCGTTTGCGGATCTCGGTTTCAAAAAGGGAGACAGAGTAGCCTTTTTGTTATTGAATTCCCCGGAATTTGTCATAAGCTTTTTTGCGGCGGCCAAGCTTGGCATCATTGTCACACCTATCAGCCCGGTATATGTTTCAAGTGAAATCAAGCATCAACTTATCGATAGCGGTGCCAGGAGCATTATCTGCCAGGATATATTGTATGAAGGCTTTGAGAGGACGGGAATTGCACTGGAACATATTATTCTCACCAATATATCGGAATCGCTTCCAAAATTGAAAAAAATGATGGGGAAAAGCATATTGAGAGGGGTCTACCAGAAAATGGCCGCCCCCACTCCTCAAATATATGAAAAGGAAGGAATCGTCCGCCTTCAGGACCTCATTGCCGCACATAACCCGAATCCGCCCGTCGTTACGATCGATCCCCCGGAAGACGTGGTCTCACTGCATTACACCGGCGGAACAACGGGACCTCCGAAGGGTGTCATGATCAGCCACTACAACGTAATCGCGAACTATTACCAGTGTCGCGAAGTTGCGACCGAACTTGTTGATGGAAAGGAAGGGATCGTCAACTTCATGCCCTATTATCATGTCGGCGGACAGGCAAATATGATAATCGCCCTTTTCAGCGGCTATGATCTTACGGTAATAACTACGCCCGATGTCGATGACATTTTGAATGCCATGGTCAAGTCCAGCGCCTCCTATTTCATGAGCGCACCGACGATGTATGAAATGTTGAAGGATTATGAAAAGACCGACAGAGTAAATTGGAGAAAACTGAAATATATCAATTGCGGCGCCGATTCGCTTCATGAATTTACGGCACGAGACTGGGAAGAACGAACAGGTACGAAGATCACTGAAGGGTATGGTTTAACGGAAGCAACATATGGAGTACATACCAATTTACTCGGCAAGCAGAGGTACGGTTCCATCGGAATCCCCATGCCGAGCACATGGGCGGCAATACTTGATGTCGATGAAGACCGTTATCTTCCCGTTGGTGAGACGGGAGAACTGGTTATCGATGGACCGCAAGTCACCAGGGGCTACTGGAATAATCCGGAAGCAACACAAGAATGCGAAGCGATTATAGAAGGTCGGCGGTGGTGGAGGACGGGTGATCTTGCACGTATGGAGGAAGACGGATATTTTTATATTTATGACCGGAAGAGGGATCTCATTAAATACAAAGGTCTCAAAGTGTTTGCCAGGGAAGTCGAAGAAGTTCTGAAAGAGCACCCCGACATTAAAGAAGTCGGTGTTGTGGGCGTGCCCGATGAAAAGGTAGGTCAAAATGTAAAAGCGGTTATTGTTCTCGAAAGTGATGCCCGGGGGCATGTATCGGAAACGAATATCATTGAATACTGCAAGGACAAACTTGCGCATTACAAGATACCACGAATAATTGATTTTGTCGGTGAAATTCCCAAAACCGATATAGGCAAGGTGTCGCGCAGAGAGATCAGGTCTGAGGAGGATTAAATGGGAGAAGCGTTTTTGGAGGTCGAAAAATTGACAAAGGGCTTTGGCGGTCTGCGGGCCGTTGACGGAGTGAGTTTCTCCATCGGGCGAGACGAAATGGTGGGACTCATCGGACCGAACGGTGCCGGTAAATCGACAATTATTCGCATGCTGATGGGTATATTGAAACCCTCAACGGGAAAGGTTCGCTTCAGAGGGAAAGATATCACGGGACAGATGATTTCAAAAACGGTCAACATGGGAATCGCAAGCACTTTTCAGATAGTAAAGCCTTTTCGCCATCTGCCCGTTATTGCGAACGTGATGGTTTCATGCCTTTGTCCTCGCTCAAGAAGAAAAGGTGAATGGGTGAAAACGGTGGAATTGCGGGCAAACGATGCGTTGGAATTTTGCGGAATCGCGGACCAGGCGCGTGAACAGGCCGCAATTCTTTCTCATGGCGATCTCAAGCGGCTCGAACTGGCACGGGCAATTGCAACCGAACCTGACATGCTGCTGCTGGACGAACCGTTCGGGGGGCTTAATCCGGCGGAAACAAAATTGATTGCGAACTCGTTAAAGAGACTTCACAAAGGAGGACGGTTCGGCAGGCTCCACAGTGAGGGCCCGGCGATGCTGATAGTCGAGCACAAGTTGTCCGAACTGATGAGAATTGTCGACAGGGTCATCGTTATTAACTTCGGGAAGATCATTGCCACCGGAACGCCTGAAGAGGTGGTTCACGACAGAGATGTCATTGAGGCCTACATCGGGAAGGAGGTAAAAGAACTTGTTTCTTGAAGTACATAACCTGACTGTTCTCTACGATAAAGCGATGGTGCTTAATAATGTGAGCCTGCATGTGGATGAGGGTGAAATGGTTTCCCTTGTAGGTCCCAATGGCGCAGGGAAAACGACCCTGCTCAGAGCTGTCTCGGGACTGGTACGATGGGAAAAAGAAATCATGCGAGGCACGGTCGGAGGAAAAATAACGATCGAGGGAAGCGTAACATTCGACGGCAAGGAAATACACCACCTGCCTGCGTCTGAAATTGTCAAAAGAGGATTGGTTCTGACTCCTGAAAGAGGAAGGCCTTTCAGAGAAATGACAGTGAAAGAAAATCTTTTGGCCGGCGCCTATCTTTGCAGAGATAAAAAGGTGATCAATGAAAACCTTGATAAAGTCTATCAGTTGTTTCCTGTTCTCAGGGACCGTCAAAATCAGGTCTCCGGAACCATATCGGGCGGCGAAAGAACCATGCTGGCCATCGGCCGTTCTCTAATGTCGCAGGCGCGATTGTTAATGGTCGATGAACCATCGGTCGGACTGGCGCCAAAGGTCAAGGAAGATATGTTCGACCGTATAAAGGATGTTCACAAATTAGGCATTACCGTCCTATTGACGGAACAGGACATCGGTTTTGCCTTCGACTTGTCTAAACGAAACTATGTGTTGTCACAGGGACAGATTATGGCTGAGGGAACCCCGGAAGAACTGCTCGGCAATGAAATAGTAAGGAAAAGCTATCTTGGTTTATAAATGCACATACGGAGGGTTTACACACCATGGCATTTGAAGAATTGATTCAGGATATGGAGTTAAGAAAGGAGAGGGGTCGTGCCCAGGGCGGTCCTGAAAAAATCAGGAAACAGCACGAGAAGGGAAAACTGACGGCGCGGGAGCGAGTCGGCACACTCCTCGATGAGGGATCGTTTCTCGAATTGGGTGCCCTCTGTGCTTCCGATATCCCCGGCATGGAAGGGAAAACTCCCGCCGACGGCCTTGTTATCGGTTACGGAACCATTGGCGGCAGACGAGTGGGAGTCTTCGCCAACGACTTTACGGTGCTGGCGGGATCGAGTGCCATGATCAACAATAAAAAAATGGGAATTCTGAAGCGGCAGCTCTATGAATACGGCATCCCCATGATCTGGCTTGGCGAGGCTGGAGGGCAGCGGATTCCCGATTTACAGGACTCGGGGCGCATGCTGTTTCACGGTGTGGGCGACGACATGGCCCGCTGGGGGTACAGCCATTTCAGGGAGGTTCCCTATGTGATGGCGGCCATGGGGGATTGTCACGGCGTTCCTGACTGGCAGGCCTGTCTGGCCGATTTTACCATTATCGTTAAGGGCGCATCGATCGCCGTCTCCGGTCCCCGGGCATTGGGAAAGGCGATCGGCCAGCAGTACAGTGCCGAGGAGATGGGGGGCTGGGAAGTCCATGCGAAGGTCACCGGCATGGCCGATCAAGTTGCCGAAGACGAAGAGGACTGTTTTCGCATCATCAAAAAATACCTCGATTACATGCCGTCCAATAACAAGGAGCTTCCCCCCACGCGACCGGTCCCTTCGGGATCGGAGGAGCGTATGCAGAAGATTCTCGGCATCATGCCGGAACGAAGACGTCGTTCTTACGATATGCACAAGATCATCGAATGCGTTGTCGATGGGGGTGAATTTCTGGAGTACAAACCCTTTTTCGGCACAATGCTCATTACCTGTCTCGCCCGGGTCGGCGGCGAAACGGTGGGATTCATTGCCACCAACCCCATCGTCAATGCCGGCGCCACCGATACGGATGCCCTGGAAAAGGCGACCAGCTTCATGTGCCATTGCGACTCCTTCAACATTCCGCTGATATTCTTCGTGGATACGCCGGGCCATCTGACCGGAAAGGAGGCGGAGATCAAACGGGTCGGCGCCAGAGTCGTTACCAATCTGCAGGCGCTCTACCAGGTCACGGTGCCGAAGATTACCGTGCTGATCCGAAAGGGGTACGGGCAGGCCCTGGTGAACATGTGCGCCGCCGGCGCAGGGGCCGATTTTATGGTGGCCTGGCCCACCGCCGAGATCAGCTTTATGGATCCTCAGATCGGCGCCGATGTGGTCTTCGGGGGACTCCCTGAAGAAGAACGCAATAAACTGGTCGAACAGATGATGGCCGATTCGTCCCCCTATCCGGCGGCACGGATGTACGGCATTCAGGATGTGATTCACCCGGAAGAAACACGGGACTATCTGATAAAAGTGCTTAAGATCATTCGCGATTCAAAGGGAAAAGGCATGGGGAAGCATCTTCTCTCGGGTTGGCCGACAAAGCTGTAATCATTCATGCTGCCCGTAGCTGAAAGAAAAGGGGCAGAGGTATTGCATTGTTCAAGCTTTATTGCCGAAGATTGATGAAAATATGAATGCGCAACACACTGTATTTTTATGAAACTCACTATTGTACGTAATGATTCGTGGCTTGAGCCCTATGCCCTGTGGGTTGCCGCCCGGCACGAAAGGGCACTCCAAAAAGAGAAGGAATTGATCGGCACTCTCCCGAATCTTAAGGAGTGTTCGTTGGGATACTTGTTTTTCGGGCTGCACAGAAAGGACGATGCCTGGGTGTTCAGGGAATGGGCGCCCCAGGCCGAGAAACTTTATCTCATCGGAGAATTCACAGGCTGGCGGGAACAGGAGGATTTCCTGCTGCAAAAAAGAGGCGACGGCGTCTGGGGAATCAGTCTGCCCCTCACGACACTTCACCATGGGGATCTGTACCGGCTCTCGGTACATTGGAAAGGGGGAAAGGGGGACCGGATACCGGCCTGGGCGAATCGTGTCGTTCAGGACGACGACACCAAGATTTTCAACGCGCAGGTCTGGGCGCCCGATGAGCCTTATGAGTGGAGGAACGGGTGGATCGATACGACGGGAAGACCGCCGCTTGTGTATGAGGCGCATGCGGGCATGGCATCCGAGGAGGGAAGGATTGCGACGTTCGATGAATTCCGCAGGCATGTGCTCCCCCGCATTGTGAAGGGGGGCTACAATACTATCCAGTTGATGGCAGTCCAGGAACATCCCTATTACGGATCTTTCGGCTATCACGTGTCAAGCTTCTTCGCCCCTTCTTCACGCTTCGGCACGCCCGAAGATCTGAAGGCATTGATTGATGCCGCACACGAACGGGGAGTGGCCGTGATTATGGATCTTGTCCACTCGCATGCGGTGAAGAATGAAGTCGAAGGCCTCGCCTGTTTTAACGGAACTTCCTTCCAGTATTTTCATGAGGGACAAAGGCGGCTCCATAGTGCCTGGGATTCACTGTGCTTTAATTACGCGAAACATGAGGTGCTGCATTTTCTTCTTTCGAATTGCCGTTACTGGCTCGAAGAGTTCAGATTCGACGGGTTCCGTTTCGATGGAGTGACCAGTATGCTCTATCTGGATCATGGGCTTTCACGGAATTTTACCGAGTATGCGATGTATTTTGACGGCAGACAGGATGAAGACGCGATTACCTATCTGATGCTGGCAAACAGGGTAATCAAGCAGGTGAATCCGCAAAGCCTGTCCATCGCCGAAGAGATGAGCGGGATGCCGGGCGTTGCGGCCCCATTTAAAGACGGTGGCTTCGGTTTTGATTACCGTCTGGCAATGGGCGTGCCCGATTACTGGATTAAGGTGATAAAAGAACAGACCGATGAATCCTGGGACGTGGGGGAGTTGTATTACGAACTTACCCGGAAGCGTAATGATGAACTGACCATTAATTATGCTGAATCGCATGATCAGGCCCTTGTGGGAGACCAGTCCATCAGTTTCCGTCTTATGGGCCCGGAGATGTACGACCGCATGAATCTGGCAAGTACGAGTCTAGTTATCGATCGCGGTATGGCCCTGCACAAAATGATCCGTCTGATGACGATTGCCACCGCCGGGGGAGGCTATCTGAATTTCATGGGAAATGAATTCGGGCATCCGGAATGGATCGACTTTCCTCGTGAGGGCAATAACTGGTCCTATCATTATGCGAGAAGGCAGTGGGGTCTGGCGGATCATCCGGATCTTAGATACAAGCATCTTGGGGCTTTTGACCGGGAGATGTTGCGTACTTTCGGCAGTAATGAAATCCTTAAAGAGACGAAACCCAGCCTTGTCGCCGCCCGTCAGGCAGATCAGGTGCTTATTTTTAACCGAGGACCCCTTGTGTGTGCCTTCAATTTCAATCCCTCCGCGTCGTTCACCGATTACGGATTTGCCGTGGATCCCGGAACCTACCGGATTGTGCTGAATACGGATGCCGGTGAGTTCGGCGGCCGGAATCTGGTGGATGCCACTATGTCCTTCTACTCCCTTCCCGATTCGAGTGCCGCTCCTCTCCATATGCTGAAAATATACCTGCCTGCCCGGTCGGCGCTGGTGTTCGAGCCGGATGTCTGAGCGATGCTTTGCAGTGTATCTCTCTGTGGCAATAGGGTTACATAGAGTATTCCACATACAATCCCTTCAGTTCCTACCGTGATATTCCCTGAAGAGTCTTTCTATGAGCGTGTCTTTTACGTGCCAGAGATTGCCAACCCACCCCTGAAAATCCTCGCGAAAAACGGCGTCACTCACATAGTTGCCGTGAAGAAACCGATCAGGAATCACCTGCTCTTTTACCCGGACAATAATGTGTGAAACACGGCCGCACAGAAAATCCCAGAACGTGTGGGGACCATCCGGGTAGACGATGGTGACGTCCAGCATCCTTTTGATTTTGCCGTCCATCGCATTAAGGGCAAAGGCGAATCCCCCCGCTTTGGGGCGAAGGAGGCGCCGATAGGGTGAGTGCTGGCGGCTGTGTTTCTGCGGTGTAAACCTCGTCCCCTCGATAAAATTGAGGATTGTAACCGGCGTGTAACGGTAGCGCTCGCACATTTTCTTTGTCGTTTCCAGATCCGTGCCCCGTTTTTCGGGGTGTGCATCAAGAAACTTCTTTGAATACCGTTTCATGTAGGGATAGTCCAATGCCCAGAAGGCACTGCCGAAAATAGGAATCCAGGCAAGTTCCTTTTTGAGAAAAAATTTGGGAAAGGGGATTGCATTGCCGAAGGTCCGCAGCAGCACCACGATGTCGGTCCAGGACTGGTGATTGCTGTTGAGGAAATACCACTCATCTCTTTTGATACCCGAAAGATCGTTGATGTCCCACTGCACCTTCTGGGTCAGTTTCAGTGATACCAGAATGCCCCATATCCACCCTCTGACCACGGTCATGATGTAACGGGCGCATCTGATCTGCCAGCCCTGGCAGGGGATAATAAGCTTTGTCAAGGCCAGGGCGTGCACCGGAACAGCCCAGAACAGGGTATTGAGAATCACGAAACCCACACAGGTTATTCCAAGTAACGTGCCCGGGAGAAATGAGAACATGATTCAATCAACCTCATGTGGTGAAGTCATGAAAACAGTTGAAAGCGCCGGTCCACCTGTCTCGCATCTCAGTCAAAGAGCCACCCCGTCGGATTGGGATGTGCCGCTCCTCTTTGAAGCGCTCTCAGTCCTTTGACGCACCGCACTATCATCCAGATCAACCAGAACAGGAGGATCACAAAACCGATGAAGACTGATGAGGTCAGTACCCCTGCAACCATTAACATGACTGAGATCCAGAAGGTTCTGATCTGGAAATGGTAGTGTGATTTCAGCCACGATTGTTCGTCGCTTATGTAGATGTAGGCCATGATGACGCCGATGATACTTGTAAGGGGGAGAACAATTCCTGCAAGAAAGAGAATGTAAATGATCATCGCTGTTTTCTTTGACGGCACAGTCTGTTCCATTTATTAAATCCTCCCTTCCATTTCCTTCAGGATCTTTGCTGTGAAGCGGCTTTTTTTGCCGCTATTTTGCGGGCGTAGTGCGCCTGTGTCAGTTCGAGAGCGGTCGTGTTGGAGAAGGAATCGCGGGGCGATATTTTTCGCAGAATTTCAACCTCCTCGTCATGAGGTACGGGAAATCCATGGATAGTGTCGGCCACCTTCAAATCCCAGGGAATGTCACGTTTGACATCTTCTACAGATACCCCGGGAAAGAGTGCATCGAGATACATTTCCTTCGTTTCCTTGTCGAATTTGAACAGTCCCTTCGGGGTTATCAGGAGACTCGGTCCCGAACCTGGCGTAAAACATCCCGATTCATCGCGCTCGTTGCCTCCTCCCAGATAGCCGGGCGAAGTTAAATAGGGGAGTTTTTCAACAAATCCATTTCCTTTCATAGTAAGGATGCTTTTCCTTGCATAGGAATAAAATTCCGGAGCGCCTCCCGCGGCGGTAATCCGCTGGGAGTGGGGGGGCGGTCCCAGGTAGGAGGTGTTGATGTTGCCGTACTTGTCGATCTGGGCCACGCCGAGGAAGGCCTTGTCGAGGTATCCTGCGTAGGTAATTGCAGTAAAGACGCTGAAGAGATCCATAGCGCACCCGTATCCTCTGGTGCAGGTGGCGTCGGCTACGTTCGTCGGGAGGATACAGGGTTCGAAATCGATAATTCCCGATTCCATCAGGAGCACTGCTTCGGGCGCGTGGGTCTGCTTGGCGATGGCGCCGGCAAGAATGGGAATCCCGATGCCCAGGACCACCACATCTCTGTTTTGTATCTGTCGAGCCGCGGTAATGATCAACAATTCCTGTTTGGTAATTTTTTTACTTAACATTGACCAGCTCTCCTTTCTGCTCCACGAGCGCATCCAGTCCCTGCATATCGACACCCAGGTCAAGGGAAATACCGTTACTGTCCCAGGCCGATTCAAAGGCGATGCCGTAATTCGCCGGAGCGGAATAATATGACTTTACCTGATAGCGATGCAACATCTCCGATCCGAATACCTCAATGTAATGCTGGATATAGGCATGACGGTCCGGCAGGCTGTAGATCCATTCATCGAACATCGAGGTGAGGCCCTCCTCTGTGAAGAAAGTGTTATTGATCAGATTGTACATGGCCCTGTCGGGGTTTCTGTAGCCGGGCAGTTCTGACGGATGGCAGCCGTAAGGTTCCTCTATTACGGCGTTGACCCTGAAGGCGGGAACGATCGTGTGGTGGGGGCTGGATTTTATGATATCGTTATCCACCAGTTCTTCGCAGGTGACGATGATTTTCCTGCTGGCCATACAGGCATGCACGGTCGATCCAAGGCCTCCCCAGTGCTGTGCGTTGCCAAATTTGTCCGCCCTCTGTACATGTAACAGACATACATCGGGATTTGCCGCGGGGACGACAGGGAGCGTTTTGCCGGTAAAGGGGCAGGTGATGGTGCCGAATTTACGATCCCCCATGTATCCTCTAATTTTGAACACGTCGGAATACATGATCGCTGGAAGCACTGGCATACAGGAATAACCGAAGGCGCCAGCCGCCAAGCGGGCATTGTAGGTGAAATTTGAATAGTCTTCCACCTGAATTTTTCCTGACCGCTGATACCGCTCAACCATGCTGCCCGCGCCGCGTCCCCCCCACTTATGAACAAAGGCGGAGCACATCCTGTCAACGCAATCACCCGCCACCATGAATTCTGCATCGGCTGAACCGGACTGGCTGTAGTAGGTAAGCCCTCTCTTTTGCTGTCTAATAATTTCAAAAATCAGGCTGAACGGCAGCCCCTCCGTATAATTGCCGCATATAACGCTGTCGCCGTTATGGACGAATCGGCTGATTGCTTCCGCGGTCGTCATCACTTTGGATGTACCGGTATTAGCCATCGTATAGTTCCTCCTGAAAGTAGTATCGCTGATGGAATCTCGAAAATTCAAAGTATTTACAGTCCCTTAGGGGGAGGAACACCATTTGGTTTTTCAGGGACCTTCAATCATTGAATCCTGAGCTCGCTGTCGAAGGCTATACTAAGTAATGTGCCGAATGTCAAAAGAGAAACTCTCCGACCACCTTTTTCTGTCATAGAGGCCAGGTACCGTCTGAATGGCAGGAGATTTACAGGCTCGTGCCGGTGAATGGATGCGCCTTCAAAGATGGAGGAATGCATGGGGTGAGAAACGCGATAAAAGGCCTCTTCGACTAGGCATTTTGTATGCTATTTTTCAGGAGGAGGACAGCACTTCAGCGAGATGTCCCGATGTCCGGCGAAGATTGAGACTTACAAGGCGTGCAATTCCCTTGAGAATCTTGATTCCCGTACCGGGGCGCTCTTGCAGGATTGTCTCGAATTTCTGTTTTGTCAGCTTAACCAGATATCCGCCTGTACGTGCCTTCACGGTGGCTGACCTGGGGTAGCTGTCGATAAGGGCCATTTCACCGATGGAATGGCCCTTTGAAAATTCCGCAATCACTACATTCTTTCCCGCAGTGTTGTTTTTTATGACTTCAAGTATACCTTCAATAACGAAACAGACCGAATCGCCTTTATCTCCTTCTTTGAAAATAATGTCATCCTTTTGAAAATACTTAATTTCCATCAAGTTTGCGGTAAATGCCAGTTCATTGCCCCTTAAGCCATCAAAAATATACAAACTTTCGATATATTCAACGATTCCTTTTTGCATTTCTACAACTCCACAAAGGGCAGATACGATCGATCCTGGTGCTCAATGAAATCCATATCGGCAATTGCGACAGTATCCTTGAATATTCGTTGCTCCATTCCTGTGAAGCGGTTCATACTCGACAATGGTGGCAATGTTGTCCTTGACATCGCGGCGCTATTGTGAAAAATTGAATAAATGTGAGCGAGTACAGATCGTTAAGGTGCATTTCCGGGAGGGTGAATGGAAGAGGAAAAAAGAAACATCGAGGCGCTGCTCAGGAAAATTTTTCTGCTTGAAACACAAATTGGAGAATTGAAGCAATCGGAATCCGATCTGAAGGCAGCTCTGTCCCAATCGAAGGCGGAACTCGAGGAAGTAAAAAAAAATGAAGCTTGGTATCGTTTACTTGCCGATCAGTTGAATGATGTCATGTGGACTCAGGACCTCAATCTGCGGACCCTCTCCGTAAGCCCCGCCATCGAGCGGGTGCTCGGCTTCACCCCGGAAGAGCGCAAGGCCCAGGACGTGACCGAGCAGCTCACCCCTGCGTCGCTGTCCCACATACGAGAGGTGATGGTATATGAGCTCGAACGGGAGACGGAAGGCAACGCCGATCCGAACAGAACCGTTAATATGGAGGTGGAATACTATCATAAAAACGGAAGTACCCGGTGGAATGAAGTTGTCATAGGGGGAATTCGTGACAAAGAGGGAACCCTCACCGGGATTCATGGTGTCATGCGGGATATTACCAAGCGGAAACGGGCGGAACTCGCACGTGAAGAAGCGTTGAAGGAGCTTCGCGTCAGTGAGGAAACATACCGTTTTTTGGTGGAAAATGGAAATGATATTGTATGGACTTTTGATCTGAGGACCATGAGGTATGTTTTTGTTTCTCCTCAAGTGGAGCGGGTCCTGGGATTTTCCGTCGAAGAAGCCACACAGGTATCATTACAGGACAGCTTTCCGCCGGAAACCCTTGTGTGTGTGGAAGAGGGATTTGCGAAACTTATAAAAGGGGAATATAAGGATGACCGCATGGTCATAGAGGCGGAGCATTTACACCGCGAGGGGAGCCGGGTCTGGATGGAAATAAGCGCGGCCCTCATACGGGACGATAAAGGTGCTGTGGTGGGATTCTCCGGAGTGAGCCGGGATATTTCCGATCGGAAGCGGGCCGAATTCGACCGGCAACAGGCCATTGCCGCGCTGCAGATCAGTGAGAAAAATTTCCGGTTGTCCCTGGACGAATCGCCTCTGGGGATTCGCATTGTATCTCAAAAAGGGGAAACCCTCTATGTAAATAACACCATTCAACAAATGCTCGGATACGACAGTCTCAAAGACTGGGGGAAGACCGCGGCTGCCGATTATTATACTGCAGAGAGTTATGCCGAACATTGTGCGCGAAAAGAGAGGCGGGGCCGGGGAGAGGAGAGTCCCTCGGAGTATGAAATCGAAATTGTGAAAAAAAGCGGCGAGGTGTGTCGTCTCAAGGTATGGCGAAAAGGAATTTTGTGGAACGGTGAGGCCTGTTTCCAGCTTATGTATGAGGATATCACCGCGCAATGGTATGTGCTGAAAATGCTCGAAGCAAGTGAAGAACGATACCGCTCCGTACTGGACGATATCAAAGAGGGATATTTCGAAACCGATCTTGCGGGCAACTATACCTTTTGTAACGAAGAGCTTGCGCGGATGCACAAGTGTACGCTCGAAGAACTGTACGGGATGAATTACCGGACATACATGACCGAAGAAACGGCCAGGCAGGTATTGAAACTGTATAACACTGTCTACCGTACGGGTAATCCCGCGCTTGTGGCGGATTACAATGTTGTGACGAAAGACGGGGCATTGCAACAGCGGGAGATGTCCGTTTCACTTATACGGGATGCGACAGGGGCTCCCAGAGGATTCAGAGGCGTAGTGCGGGACGCCACGGAACGAAAAGAAGCGGAAAGTCGTCTGAGGGAAGCTGAATTCCGGTATCGCACGCTGGCCGACTCGGGCAAGGCTCTGATCTGGACCTCCGGAACGGACAGAAGACGTGACTATTTCAACCGGACGTGGCTGGAATTTACCGGTCACAGCCTTGATGAGGAGCTTGGAGACGGGTGGATATCAAGCGTTCATCCTGAAGACCTTCATCGCCTTCTTCAGGTCTATGACGACGCCTTCGACAGGCGCGAATCTTTCAATATCACCTATCGCCTGCGCCGATACGATGGCGAATATCGCTGGCTTTTGAGCGGAGGTACGCCGCGTTACGACAGCAAGGGAACCTTTCTGGGCTACATCGCCCATTGTCTGGATGTCACTCACCAGAAGGCAATGGAGGCGTCGATTGCAAAGATTCGCAAGAGCCTCGACGAGGCACAGAAAATTGCAAAAATCGGAAGTTGGGAGTGGGAACGAGCGACCGATGAAGTATACTGTTCCCGGGAGTTTCTGCGCATTGTCGGCGCTGAAGAGGAGACCTTTCAGGGGACATATGAAGATTTTCTTGAATTATTCCCTACCGACAACAGGTCAGCCGCATCGGAACTGCTTCAAAGGGTTGTGCAGGAGGGAACACAAAGGAGCATGGAATTTTCATTTATCGGTCGGCATGGTACGCCTGTCGAGGTCTATCACGAGATCGTGCCGATGATGGATGAAAAAGGCCTTACTGCGGGCGCAGTAGGCATACTGCAGGATATTACGGGAAAAAAACGGGCCGAAAGGGAACTGGAAACTGCGAGAAATCAATTGCTCCAAACCGAAAAGCTTACTTCTCTCGGTCGTATTTCGGCGGGTGTCGCCCATGAAATTCTCAATCCTGTGGGAATCATATCCCTGGAACTGCAGCTTTTAAAGACAATGGAGGAACTTCCACCCGATGTGATCGAGGAACTGGATATCTGTATGGAGCAGGTGGATCGTGTGGTGGCCATTGCAGAAAATCTGAGAGATTTTTCGCGTATTTCAAAAAGAGAAATGCAGGCGGATGATATCAATGAGGTCATTCAGGATGTGGTAAAACTCTGTTCCCCCCAGATGAGACTGGATGGTATCACCTGCGACCTTGCGTGCCAGCCGGACCTGCCGTCAATTAAACTGGACAGAAAAAAAATTGAGCAGGCATTGATTAACCTGCTTTCGAATGCCTTCGATGCCGTCGAGGGAAAGACACGGAAACACTTGTTTATACGGACCGAAGGCTGCTCTGCGGGGTCTGGAAACTGCGTCCGCATGACAATTGCCGATACGGGAGAGGGGATTAAAAAAAAGGATTTGAGACTGATTTTCGATCCGTTCTACAGCACTAAGGAACAGGGAAAAGGCTCTGGATTGGGGCTTTCCATTACCTACGGGATTATAAAAGACCATGGAGGGAGAATCTGGGCGGAGAATAACGAATGGGGTGGGGCCTCTTTTATTATCGAATTCCCCGTCGATTCAGTCGAGAAGATGAAATCCCGGGGAACCTGATATTAAAAGGGCAGGGAATGCATATTCGATAGGGCTTCATTATGATGATCTAAGTTTCTTGCACAAGGAGGAGGACATTATGACGGTGAAAAAGATACTGGTGATTGATGACGAAGAAGGTTTTTGCCGGGGAATAAAAAAAACCCTGGAAACGCGCAAGAGTTTTATCGACCGTTTCCTGCGAAGAGGGGGGAATCAAGCACCTTATGAATTCCAAGTACTTATGGCCCACAATGGGGATACCGGAATACAAATGGCGAAGCAGGAAAAACCGGATTGCATTCTTCTCGATATTGTGATGCCCGGCATGTCAGGCGCCGAGGTGGCGGAAGAACTGCTGTCCTATCCATCGACTGCCTCCATTCCTATTATATTCGTTACGTCCATTATAAAAGATGATGAGACCGGCGACATGGGCGGACGCATATTTGTCGCAAAACCGGTCGTCATTGAGGACTTGGTAAGAAAAATACATTCCGTACTTTCTTAATATTGATGCACATTATCTGTTGCAGAACTATACAAGAAATGAGTATGGTACCCTATTTCAAGGAGGAGGACTTTATGGTTAAAGTGACGGAGGATATCAAAAAGAGCCTGCAGGCAGCAAAACTCGCCTTTCTTTCAACTGCGACGAAGGATGGTACGCCGAATGTGGTGCCTGTCGGGGCACTTAAGTTCTTGGATGACGAGAGGTTACTCATCTCGGACCAGTTTTTTGATAAGACGCTGAAGAACATGAAAGAGAATCCCCAAATAGCGCTCGCGTGGTGGAGTGCGAATGGGGGATTCCAGATCAAGGGAACCATTACTATTCATACCGACGATGAGGTGTTCAGAAAAAATGTGGAGTGGGTGCACAGTATCAAGGATACGCTTAATCCAAAGTCTGCGATCATTTGTAAGATTACCAGCGTATATATAGTTGAAGGCGGACCTGACGCCGGCAAAAAAATTCTGTAACGGCTGAGTGCATATTGCCCCTTTACGTGAGGAATATCAGAGATTTTTTGCCTTGATTATTTGCAGCGCATGTGGTAGTTCGATCGACCGCGTAGTACAAAACACACACCCGATCTGTTCCCGCTGTTGCTTTAGCTGATCTTTTACAGTTGCTAAAAAATAGTTCCGCTATTTCAGATAGATGTCTGCCTTGAAAAAGTTCTTGGCACCACAGATTTCTCTTTGAAAACGTGTTTTGCGTCACACTACCTCCCGGATCGT
>Ga0272444_10000342_pt1 | contig 51512 bp, 50 predicted proteins | sample SSMForm13_FD_201033 | JGI IMG/M metagenome (GOLD analysis project Ga0272444, IMG submission 201033) | Marine sediment archaeal communities from Little Sippewissett salt marsh, Falmouth, MA, United States - SSM-Form-13 | ecosystem: Environmental > Aquatic > Marine > Wetlands > Sediment ... | reverse complement strand
ACCGAGATGAACACCCTGCCGGGCCTGTGGATCAATCTTCGCGGGCGATACCCCGAGGGAACGGTCGCTCCCGGCCGGGAATACCAACGGCTCCGGGAGGACCTCATGGAGAACCTGAATGGCCTGACCGATCCGGAAACGGGACAAAAGGTAGTCGCCCGGGCTCACCGCCGCGAGGAGCTCTATCACGGACCCTGCCTACAGGAGGCTCCCGATATCCTCCTGGAGCTGGCCCTGGACCGCGGCTATTCCTACACCTGCCTGCCCGGCGGCGGCCGGGGAAATGGCCGAGCCGTCCGGCGGTTGAGACCTGATGAGCGTCTCGGCGCCAAGGGCGGCAGCATGAACGGCAGTCACCGGCGGCAGGGCGTCTTCCTGTTCGCCGGGAACGGCCCGGCCGGAAAGCGAAGTCTCGATCGGCTCAGCATCATGGACCTGGCCCCGACCATACTCCGTTTCTTCGGGCTGCCGGTGCCCCCGGACATGGACGGCAGAGTCATCGACGAGATCGTTCCAGGCCGGACCGGAAAGGTCAGACCCCCTGCCGACTCCGAGAGGGATAAGTCTCATGCCGTTGAGCCCAATGGTCGGTAAAGATTTCCGCCCCGCGCTGGGCCGCGGGACGATGGGGGCGAGCATCTCGGCCGTTCTGCCGGCTCATAATGAGGCCGGGAATATCGTCCAGGCCGTGGAGAGCCTGGCCGCCATCCTGTCCGATCTGACCCCGGTCTGGGAGATCGTGGTGGTGGATGACGGCAGTCAGGACCACACCGCCCACCTGGTGGGCGAACTCTCGAACCGCTGGGAACAGGTCAAACTGGTCCGGCACCCCGCCAACAGAGGCTACGGGGCGGCTCTGAAGACGGGCATCGAGCTGGCCCGCCATGAACGGCTGTTCGTCATGGACGCCGATCTGCAATTCGACCCGGTTGAACTGAAAACGCTCCTTCCGATGGCCGCGGATACCGACATCGTGCTCGGGTACCGAAAGCGACGGCGAGAACATGTCGGCCGGCGGTTCAACGCCCGGTGCTGGGGACTGCTCATGCGGATGTTATTCGGTTTGCGCGTGCAGGACATCAATTGCGCTTTTAAAATATTCAACAGCCGGGTGTTCGATAACATCACCATCCGCTCGCGGGGGGCCATGGTGTGCAGTGAGATCCTGATACTGGCCAGGAGACTGGGATACACCATCAAGGAGGTCCCGGTGACTCATTATCCCCGAAGACGGGGACGCTCTTCGGGGGCCAAACCCAAGACCGTCTATCGGGCCTTTTCGGATCTGGCCCGGCTTTACGGCGATTTGAAAGACGGCCGGCCGGGACCGCGGAAGGGATCACGCTGATGCGCAGTTTGTCGATCGCCATGGTCGCTCCCTGTCCCTTTCCGACCTCACAGGGCACCCAGGTGTTCATCGGAGGGCTGGCCCGGGCGCTGCACCGGCGGGGCCACCGGGTCCATCTGGTGACCTATCATTACGGCGACGAAGGCGCCCATGGCGGCCTCAACGGAGTCCCTCTGCACCGATCCAGGGCGCTGCCACTGGGCGGCAAACTGACATCCGGGCCATCACTCGGCAAACCGCTTTTCGATCTCCTGGTCTCCGCCAAGCTCGACCAGGTGGTCCGAACAGAACGGGCCGATCTGATCCATGCCCATAATTACGAGGGCCTGCTGGCCGCGCTGATGATCGGCCGCCTGCGGAGCGTTCCGGTGATCTTTCACACCCATAACACCATGATGGATGAGCTGCCGAGCTATAGCCGTTCTCCCCTGGGCCGGAAAATGGCGCGATGGCTGGGGAACCTTCTGGACGGCCAATTTCCCCGGCGGGCTCACGCCTGCATCGCCGTCACCCCGCAGATCGCCGATGACGTCCGCCGCCGGGGCATGTCCCGGGGACGGACCAGCACGATTCCTCCGGCCGTGGATGGGGACCCATTCCGGTCGGCGAATTCCTCCCGGCCATCGTCGAGACCGCCCACGGCGCTGTATGCCGGCAACCTGGACCGCTATCAGAATCTGGATTTTGTGGTCCGCGGTTTCGCCAAAGTGCTGGCCCGGCGGCCCGACAGCCGGCTGCGGATCGTCACCCACGCCCCGCCGGCCGTGGTGGCCCGGGCGGCCCATCGATGGGGATGCGGTCAGGGCATCGACCTGATCCGGGCCGATTCTTTCGCGGCCCTGTCCGTTCACCTGCGTCAGTGTGATGTGGCCCTGTGTCCCCGAATCTCACCCTATGGCTTCCCCGTCAAACTGTTGAATTACCTGGCGGCCGGCAAGCCGGTGGTCGCCTGCCGCAGTTCGGCCCACGGCCTTGAACATCTGCGCAACGGTTGGGTGGTGGATGATGACGATCTCGACGGTTTCGCCGAGGCCGTTTTCAAACTGCTGGAGGATGAGCCGCTGCGCCGGCGCCTTTCCCGGAACGCCCGTCGAACGGCCCGGGAGGCCTTCTCCTGGGAGAGGCTCATTCCCCGCTACGAAGAGGTATACAGAAAGGCATTGGACCGATGGAGCGCCGAAAAAAACCGTTGAACAAACCATCGCTCGGCCTACTGCCGGGCCTGGCCGTATTCCGGCACCGGAAAAGGCGGCCCCTCCTGCTGCTCGGGTTGACCGCGTTCGCGCTGACTCTGATGCTGCCCTGCTGCGGCTCGAAACCGGCATCGAAGGTCTTCGTGCTGGGCATGGACGGCCTCACCTTCGATCTGCTGTGGCCCTGGGTCCAGGAGGGCAAACTGCCCAACTTCGCCCGTCTTCTGGAAGAGGGCAGTTCGACGCAACTGGTCAGCGCCATCCCGCCCTCCTCGCCTCCGGCCTGGACCTCGGCCATCACGGGGGTCAATCCGGGCAAGCACGGCATCTTCGGATTCGTCCAGCGCATCGACCACAGCACCGGCGAACCCCGGCTGGTCTTCTACACGGCCGATGACCGCCGGGCCGATCCGGTCTGGACCATTCTCACCGAGCGAGAGAAGCGATCGGTGGTAGTCAACGTGCCCTGCACCTCTCCCCCCGACTCCATCGCCGGGGTGATGATATCGGGATTCCCCCACACCTCCGCCACCGATTTCACCTCGCCGCCGGAATATCGTCTCAAGATACCCGACTATCGCCTGGACATTTTCGGCCAGCTGGTCTCGGTCGACGGCGAAGAGGCCTTTCTGGCGGACATGAACGACATCATGGAACGCCGGACCGAGGTAATCTCGACCCTGCTGGACGAAGAGCCCTGGGACCTGTTCTTCGTGGTCTTCACCATCACCGACCGGGTTCAGCATTATTTCTGGAAGTTCATGGACCCGCAACATCCGCTGTGGAACGCCGCCGATGCCGAGCTTTACGGCGACGCCATTCTGCACACCTATCAGAGCATGGACCGGCTCCTGGGGCAGCTGTGGGCCCGGCTTGACGAGAACACCACCCTGGTGGTCATGTCCGACCATGGATTCGGACCGGTCTACCAGCCGGTCAACGGCCAGAATTTTCTGGATGCGACCATCCCGGAGGGCAATTTTCGGGCCGTGGCGACGGACAATTTCGGCGTCAAGATGGCCTTTACGGTGAAAAAGGACACCCCCGTCAATCCCCAAACGCACCGTGTCGCGGTCGAGACGATGGAGCTGCTGAAAAAACGGCTTATGGAACTGAAGGATCCCGCCACCGGCCGAAAGGTCGTCCAAAAGGTGTTCAGCAGGGAGGAAATCTACTGGGGCCCTTATACAAATAAGGCCCCGCATCTCATGGGGCTGGAGGAAGACGGCTATCTGTTCTGGAACTGGTATTCCACGCCCGAAGGAACGATCTTTCCCGCCTGGGAAGACTCGGTCTTCAACCGGCTCTTTTCGGCCTTTCACCGCCGCAATGGGGTGCTGTTGATGACCGGCGCGAACATCACGGCCGGAAGAAACAGCTTCCCGGCCGAGATCGCCGACATCGCCCCCACCATCCTGTACCTGCTGGGCCAGACGGTCCCTGCCGACATGGACGGAAGGGTTCTGGAAGCGCCCATTTCCGAACACTTTCTCCAGAACCATCCGGTGGAGATCCGCCCGCGAGATTCCCGCGATCTGCGGACACTGGAAGCGGCGGCCGACTCCGCGGCGGCCGTCAACCGATATATCGAAGAACAGCTGCGGGCCATCGGTTATGTTCAATAGGCTGCCGGGAGATGGCATCATCAGTCTCAAATAATCGGAGGAGACCTTGAGAATTTTCTCGCTCATCAAGCTCGCGGTACTGATCATCATCGTCCTCACGACCTCGGGCTGCGGCTCGCAACCGTCCCAGAAAGTTTTTGTTCTGGGCATCGACGGGCTCACCTTCGACCTGCTGATACCCTGGGCCAGTGAGGGCAAATTGCCCAATTTCCAGCGTCTTCTGGAAGAGGGCAGCTCCACCCAGCTGATCAGCTCGGTGCCGCCCTCCTCGCCTCCGGCCTGGACCTCAGCGGTCACCGGCGTGAATCCGGGCAAACACGGCATCTTCGGTTTCGTCAAAGGCGCCAGCCAGAAGGATGGAAAACAGGAGCTGGATTTTTATACCTCCCGGGACCGCCGGGCCGATCCCCTGTGGGTCATCCTCACCGAGTCCGGCCGGCGATCGGTGGTGGTCAACGTCCCCTGCTCCTCGCCTCCCGACCAGATCAGGGGGGTCATGATCTCGGGCTTCCCGCATACCTCCCTGACCAACTTCACCTCTCCTCCGGAGTATCGCTACAAGATCCCGAACTACCGCAAGGATATTTACGGACAATTGGTCACTGTGGATGGGGAACAGGTCTTTCTGGACGATATAAACGACATCATGGACCGCCGGGCCGAGTTGATCATGACATTGCTCCGGGAGGAGCCTTGGGATCTGTTCTTCGCCGTCTTCACCATCACCGATCGGGTCCAGCATTATTTTTGGAAATTCATGGACCCCCAGCATCCCAACTGGGATGCCCAGAAAGCGGAGCAATTCGGCGACGCCATTTTAGAGACCTATCAGCGGGTGGACGATTTCCTGGGAAAGCTGCGGGAACAGCTCGATGAAGAAACGACCCTGCTGGTGATGTCCGATCACGGCTTCGGTCCCGTCTATCAGATGATCAACGGAGAACATTTCATCGCCGGCGTGGAGCTTCCCGAGGACTTCGCTCTTCAGGCGGCCGATAATTTCGGGGCCAAGTTCCACATCGTGACCACCCGGACAGCCCCCTATGACCAGCGCACTCTGGAGAACTATTCGCTCAGCCGGGAGATTCTCGAACGGGAGCTGAAAGCACTTCGGGATCCGGTTACCGGCCGCAGGGTCATTCAGACCGTATACACCAGGGACGAGCTCTATCAGGGTCCTCACCTTGGTCTGGCCCCCGATGTTCTGGGTCTGGAAAACGAGGGCTACCTCTTCTGGAACTGGAATAAAACGGATGATGGGGCTGTCTTTCCCGCCAGGGACCATCCCGTCTTTCGCCGGTTCTTCTCCGCCTTCCATAAGATGAACGGCGTGCTGGCCATGACCGGGGCCAGGACCCACCGGGGAATGAACAACTACCAGGCTCATATCGCGGACATCGCCCCGACGGTGCTGTACCTTCTGGGAGAACCCATCCCAGCCGACATGGACGGCATGGTCCTGTCGGAACCGATCGATCCCGGCTATATTCGGCAGCACCCTCTGGATGCTCGATGGGACCGGCCCGTCAGACCGGCCGAGACTCCGGACCTGAACGACTCCACCGAGACCGTTAACACCTTCATCGAGGAGCAGCTGCGGGCCATCGGCTATGTTCAGTGAAAGCCGGCTTACGCCGCTCAGCTGCCTCAGGCCGGCCAACTGGCTCAGGCTGGGCAGCCGGTTTACACCGGTCAGCCGCCTCAGGCCGGCCGACGGAAAGCGGGCAGGTGGGAGAATTCTCGCCTGCCCCTTTGTCTGCGATGGCACGCTGACTTCAGCGCCCCGGGAGCGCGTCAGACCGCAAAAATCTCCTTGACCCATCTCTATATTTGTTGTAAATTCAGATTCTTATCTTATTCTCATCGATCCCCCTGCGGAGCCACGGGTATGTCTGCCAAAAAGACCTTTCAGGGCGGAAGTCATCCCCCCACACGGAAACGAGCCACTCAGGCATCCATGATCTCCTCGATGCCGGTCCCCTCCCGGGTGGTCATCCCCCTGAGCCAGCACACCGGAGCCCCGGCGGAGCCCATCGTGGCGGTCGGCGACGAGGTCTCGGCGGGCCAGAAAATAGGCGAAGCCCAAGGATATATCTCGGTTCCCGTGCACGCCTCCATCGACGGCAAGGTGGTCGCCATCGAGCTCCACCGGCACCCTCTGGGCGGAGAGCTGCCCGCCGTGATCATCGAATCGGACGGCTCCGAGCCCTCCCACGAGCCCTCTCAGACTCCAGCCCAAAGCGCTCCTTCCGACCCCGGGGCCATGGTCGAGGCCATCCGTGAGGCCGGCATCGTCGGACTGGGCGGAGCGGCCTTCCCGACCCACGTCAAGCTCTCGCCGCCGGAGAACAAGCCCATCGACACCTGTATCCTCAACGGGGCCGAATGCGAGCCCTATCTGACGGCCGACCATCGCCTGATGGTCGAGTCCGGCGCCGAGATCATCGCCGGACTGAAAATCATCCTGAACATCCTCAACTGCCAGAGGGGCTTCATCGGCATCGAGGCCAACAAGCCGGATGCCCTGACGGCCATGCGTGAGCAGGTCCGGGAAGAACGGAACCTGACGGTCGTTCCCCTGCAGGTCAAGTATCCTCAGGGCGCCGAGAAACAGCTGGTCTGGGCCATCACCCGCCGGGAGGTGCCCTCCGGAGGCCTGCCCATGGACGTCGGCTGTGTGGTTCAGAACGTGGGCACGGCGAAAGCCATAGACGAGGCCGTCTCGCGGGGAAAACCGCTCACCGAACGGGTCGTCACCATCACCGGTCCCATCATTCGGGAACCGCAAAACGTTCGGGTGCCCATCGGAACACTCTTCAGGGATATCATCGAGCACTGCGGGGGAACCACCCAAAAACCTGGAAAACTGATCATGGGCGGCCCCATGATGGGACTGGCTCAGGCCTCCGATGAGGTCCCCGTGATCAAGGGCACCTCGGGAATCCTGGCTCTGGAATCGAATCAGGCCGTCATCGCCGACTCGCAGACCTGTATCGGCTGCGCCCGCTGTGTAGACACCTGCCCGATGAAGCTGGTCCCGACGCAACTGGCCAAGCTCATCGAACATTCCCGATTCGCCGAGGCCGAGGAGCGAGGTGTGCTGGACTGTATGGAATGCGGCACCTGCTCCTATGTCTGCCCGTCCAAGATCAATTTGGTGCACCTGTTTAAGTTCGGCAAAGCCAAAATCTTCGAAGAGAGAAGGAAGAAAAAGGATGGCCAAGCCGCCTGATCGGCCCGACAACCTGCTGCATGTATCGGTCTCACCGCACCTCCGCGACACGGTGACCGTGCCGCGGATCATGTGGTCCGTGGTCCTGGCCCTGGTTCCGGCCTTTCTGGGCTCGATCTACTTCTTCGGAGCCCGGGCCCTCTGGCTGGTGCTGATCGGGGTGGTCTCGGCGGTCATCACCGAGGCGGCCTGTCAGAAGATCCGCCGGAAACCGGTCACCGTGAACGATGGCAGCGCGGCGGTCACCGGCATTTTGCTGGTTTTTTGCCTGCCGCCCGGGGTACCCTGGTGGCTCCCCGCCCTGGGCAGCGCCTTTGCCATCGCCGTCGGCAAACAGGTGTTCGGCGGCCTGGGCCATAATCCGTTTAATCCGGCCCTGCTGGGCAGGGCCTTCCTGCTGGCCTCCTGGCCGGTACACATGACCACCGCCTGGAGGGCTCCTTCTCTGGGAACTCTGTCGGGCATCGATGCCGTGACCAACGCCACACCCCTCAGCATGCTGAAGGAAGCCCAGAAAGTTCTGGTGGATCCGGCCGCCACCACCGAACAGATGGTTCAGGCCCGGGAGGCCCTGTCACAGCTGTCCAGCGCCTACGGGAACCTGTTCTTCGGCAATGTCGGAGGGTCGCTGGGCGAGACCTCCGCCATCCTGCTGCTCATCGGCGGCCTGTACCTGCTGTTCAAACGATATATCGGCTGGAAGATTCCGTTGACCTTCATCGCCTCGGTAATGATCATCACCGGTATCTTCGGAGGCTCGAACGGCCTGTTCACGGGAAACAGCCTGTTCCATCTGCTGGCCGGCGGATTGCTGCTGGGAGCCTTCTTCATGGCCACCGACATGGTCACCACGCCGGTCACTTTCCGCGGCCGCCTGATCTTCGGGACCGGTTGCGGGGTGATCACCTCGGTCATCCGGCTGGCCGGCGGATATCCCGAGGGGGTCTGCTATTCCATTCTCCTGATGAATGCCTTCACACCCCTCATCGATCGCTGGACCCGACCCCGGAGGCTGGGAGAGGGTGCCGAGAAACAAACGGCCTGACCGGTAAAGACCGCGGTGTACGCCCCCGGTGCCGGAAAGTGTGAAGCCTTTTTACAGAGGAGCCGCTCATGCGTTCCACGGTTCGTCTGATCGTGGCGCTGACGATCACCTGCGCCGTTTCAGCCCTGGCCCTGTCGGTCATCCACGGATTGACCGAAGAACCCATCGCGGAGCAGAAGCGCCTGGCTATTATGAGAGCCGTCCAGGAGGTCCTGCCGCCTTTCGACAACGACCCGGCCCAGGAGCTTCGAACGATCGCTCTGGAAGATGATGAGACCGGCGCCCAGGATACATTGACCATCTATCTGGGAACAATGGAGGGCCGGATCAGCGGTGTGGCCTTTCAAACCTTTGGAGAAGGATACGGCGGGTTCATCAACATCATGATGGGCATCGACCTGGAGGAACGCATCAGCGGCGTCATAATTCTGGAGCATGAGGAAACCCCGGGCCTGGGAGCCAAGATCGAGGAACTGTCCTTCACGAATCAATTCAAGGATAAATCCCTGGACAATTCGACTCTGGTCAACGGGAATCTGGCCGTGAAGAATGACGGCGGCAACCTGGACGCCCTGACGGGCGCCACCATCTCGCCCCGCGGGGTGGCCCAGGCGGCCAGTGCCGGTCTGAAGATCTTCTCCCGGCACCGTCTGGAGATCACCGGTGAGGAGACCATCGATCAGACGGCCCCGGCCGATACGACCGCCGCTCCCGAAGAGTCTCAAGAGACAGAGGCCCGGGAGACCACCGCCGGAGAATAGATTCGAGGAGCACTGGCGATGAGCGTGATGACCGAATTACAGAAAGGGCTGATCAGGGAGAATCCCCTGTTCCGCCTGGTCCTGGGCATGTGTCCGGCGCTGGCCGTGACTACCATGGCCATCAACGGCGTGGCCATGGGACTGGCGGCTACCGCCGTGCTGGTGGGATCAAATCTGGTCATCTCGCTGCTGCGACGTTTCATCCCTGAGCAGGTCCGCATCCCCGTATTCATCGTGATCATCGCCTCCTTCGTGACCATCATCGACCTGGTTATGGCCGGGTACTTCTATGAACTGCACAAGGTGCTGGGATTGTTCATCCCCCTGATCGTGGTCAACTGTATCATTCTGGGACGGGCCGAGGCCTTCGCGTCCAAGAACGCGGTCATCCTTTCCCTGGCCGATGGTCTGGGCATGGGCCTGGGTTTCACCCTTGCGCTGGTGATCCTGGGCAGCGTCCGTGAGCTTCTGGGCAACGGGACCGTTTTCGGGATCACCATTCTGTCATGGGGATTTCAGCCCGCGCTGGTGATGCTGTTGCCCCCGGGTGCGTTTCTGGCCCTGGGCCTGCTGCTCGGATTGATGAACAAGCTGCAAAAGGTGGAGGAGGCCTAAGGTGGGTGAATTCTTCATCATCCTGGTCAGCGCCATACTGGTTAATAATTTTGTCCTGGCGCGCTTCCTGGGCATCTGTCCGTTTCTGGGGGTCTCCAAGAGAACCGATACGGCCCTGGGGATGGGCATGGCCGTCATCTTCGTGATGACGCTGGCCTCCATCTTCACCAATTTGATCTATCATTATGTTCTGATTCCCTATGGACTGGAGTTTCTCAAGATCGTCTCTTTCATTCTGGTGATCGCCTCGCTGGTCCAGCTGGTGGAGACGGTCCTGAGGAAGGTGAGCCCGTCACTCTATCACGCCCTGGGGATTTATCTGCCGCTGATCACCACCAACTGCGCCATTCTGGGACTGGCCCTGCTGAATATCATCAAGCACTACGATCTGGTGCACAGTATCGTCTTCGGGCTGGGTGCCGGCATCGGATTCACACTGGCACTGTTGATCATGTCCGGCATCCGCGAACGCCTGGAGTTCGCCGATATTCCCAAACCCCTCAGGGGCGTGCCGGTGGCCCTGATCGTGGCCGGTCTGTTGTCCATGGCCTTTATGGGCTTCTCCGGTCTGGTCAAGATGTAAAGAGGACGGAGGAAAGAGCGGATGCAAAGCGGTGCGCTTCCGGCTATTATCGCGCTGGGCGGTCTGGGGTTGCTCTTCGCCGCGGGCCTGGCCTGGGCCTCAAAGAAGTTCGCCGTCCAGGAGGATCCCCGCCTGCCCAGGATCATGAACGTTCTGGCGGGGGCCAACTGCGGGGCCTGCGGATATCCCGGCTGCCGGGCTTTTGCCGAAGCGGTCATCAAGGGCCAGGCTCCCATCAGCGGCTGTACGCCGGGGGGAACGGAATCGACCAGCCGGATCGCCCTGATCATGGGGCTGGAGGCGAACGGAGAGGAATACGTCCCCCGGGTGGCCACCATCCGGTGCCGGGGCGGACGCCAGGAGGCCCGGCAGTTGTTCACCTACCAGGGGCTAGCCGATTGCGCAGCGGCCCAGCTGGCCGGTGGCGGCGCGAAAGCTTGCCGCTATGGCTGTCTGGGGCTGGGGACGTGCGTTAGGGTGTGTCCCTTTGATGCCCTTTCCATGGGTGAAAACGGGCTCCCGGAGGTGGATGAAGAACGCTGTACCGCCTGCGGCCTGTGTGTGTCGGCCTGTCCAAGAAATATCATCGAGCTGATCCCGCGCAGTGCCCAGGTATATCTGGCCTGCGTTTCTCAGGATAAGGGCAAGGCCGTGAAATCGGTCTGCACGGTCGGCTGCATCGGCTGCGGCCTGTGCGCCAAACCCAAGGTGACGCCCTCCGGAGCCATCACCATGAAGGAAAATCTGCCGCAGGTCGATTACACCAAGGGCGGCACGGATCTGCTGGTGGCGGCGGCCAAATGTCCCCCCGGCAGCTACGTGGATAAGGTGCCGCATCGGCCAAAGGTGACGATCGATTCAAAATGCGACGGATGCGGAATCTGCAAAGAGGTCTGTCCGGTCGGCGCCATCGATGGTGAAAAGGGGCAGCGGCATAAGGTGATCATGGATAAGTGCATCGGCTGCGGCCTGTGTGTTTCTAAATGTCCTCTGGCAGCCATCTCCATCGTCGGCGCCCTGGGATATGTGGAGGAATCTTGAAGAAAAAACTCCGGGACGAGAGGCGGATGTCATTTCTGGATCATCTCGAAGAACTCCGCTGGAGAATTTTGAAGTCCCTGGCCGCCATCATCCTGTTCTCTGCCGTCGCCTATTTTTTCTCTAAGCACCTCCTCAATATTATTACCCGGCCCGTTCCAGCGGATGTCCAGCTGATCTTTACCACACCTACCGGGGCATTTCTGGTCAGCATCAAGGTGGCCATCATCTTCGGCATCCTGGCCAGTCTCCCGGTGATCTTTTATCAACTCTGGGCGTTCATCTCACCGGGGCTGGTGGAAACCGAAATCAGGCTGGCGGTTGTGGTGGTTTTTTCGGCCACCATCTGTTTTCTCCTGGGTTTCGCCTTTGCCTACTTCATCATTCTGCCCTTCGGTCTCCGGTTCCTGTTCAGCTTCCAGACGTCCTATCTGATGCCCATGCCGGACATCAGCAGCTATATCGGTTTCGCCGGCCGCCTGTTCATCGCCTTCGGGATCGTCTTCGAACTTCCGCTGCTGTCTTTCCTGCTCTCTAAAATGGGCCTGCTGACACCGGGTTTTCTGAGAAAGTGGCGGCGATACGCCATCGCCGTGATCTTCATCCTGGCCGCTCTTCTGACGCCTCCGGACGTGATCACGCAGATTATGCTGGCCGCCCCGCTGATCCTGCTCTATGAACTCAGTATCTGGATATCGGCCGCGGTGATAAGGAAGAAAAAAATCATCGAGAGCGCCGAGGGAGAAAATGGGGACTGAGGAAGTCTCGCTGCGGCCTCCACGGCGGAACACTTTTCTGTTGCCTCGAGGCGATCCGTTTTTCTATTTTAAAAGAACACGGACCATGCTTCAGCACGGTCCAGGGGTGTTGTTCATTGGAAAGGAAACTGGGCAAGGCCATCACCACGCTCCTGGCCGTCCTGTTGGTCATTCTGGCCATCGTTCGGCTGGGTAAAATGCGAGAAAAAGCCCCGGATTCTCGCCACCAGAGCCGCATCATGATGGATACGGTGGTGTCCATCCGGATCTATCGTGGTGATGCCGGAAGAATCGACCGGGCTGTCGAGGAGGCCTTTGAGGAAATAGCCCGTCTCGATGATCTGCTCAGCGCCTGGAAACCCGACAGCGACATCGCCAGGATCAACCAGCTAGCCGGGGAAAGCGTCGCGGACGTCGATGAGCGCACCTGGGACGCGGTCAATCGAATCCAGGAGCTAGCCGCACTGTCTCAGGGTGCTTTTGACATCACCATCGGGGCCGTCACCCGGCTGTGGGATTTTTCCTCACCGGAGATGGCTCCGCCGGATCCGGCGGCCATCAGCAAGGCGCTGCCCCTGGTGAGCCCCCGGCAGGTTATATTGGACAGCCTGAATCAGAAGATCGGATTGCGCCAGCAGGGAGCCTGGCTCGATCTGGGAGGCGCCGCCAAGGGATATATCGTGGACCGAGCCATCGAAGTCCTCCGGGAGGGCGGTGTGGAGGCCGCCGTGATCGATGCCGGCGGAGATATCGGGCTGCTGGGTCAGAAGACGGACCGCGAACCTTGGAAGATCGGCATCAGACATCCCACCGACCCCGGCTCCACCATCGAGATCATCGAGGTTGATTCCGGAGCGGTAGCCACCTCGGGCAACTATGAAAGATTTTTCATCCACGATCAGATCCGATATCATCACGTCCTGAACCCCAAAACGGGCATGCCGGCGCCGCAGGTGGTCAGCGTGACCATCCTGGCCAAAACGGCCCTGGAGGCGGATCTGCTATCCACAGCCGTTTTCGTTCTGGGACCACAGGAGGGCATCAACCTGATCGAGCAGCTTTCCGGCACCGAGGGAGTTCTTTACCTGGAAGGCGCACAAGGATTGCGCCGGGTGGCTTCCTCGAATTTTCCACCGTCCACGGGAGAATTCACTCTATCGGAGGCATACTTCCCACCAAGGAGGTCATAATGAGTTTCAGCAAATCCGCGCGATGGATGGGCTGGCTGCTGACAGCCGCCGTTTTGGCGCTCTTGCTGGCCTGCGCTGCCTCGCAGCAGGGACAGCAGGTATCGTCGGAGCTGGATGAGGCCGCCCTGCGCGAGCAGGCTCGAGCCGATTCCATAAAAGCGGCGCGGGAACTGGAGATTCGGAAGATCAAGAGCACCGGGTCTGAATATCACAAGAACCAGCAGTTCGCCGACGCCATCCCGCATCTGGAGAAAGTGCTGGAACTGGACCCCAAAAACGAAGGCGCTTATTTCATGCTGGCCGATTGCCACTTTCAGCTGAACGATCTGGACCAGGCGATCGCCGTCTACCAGCGGGCCGTTTCGTCCGACCCGGACAACGGGAACTTTCACCAGTATCTGGGTTACATGCTGGACCGCAGGGGCAATAGACAGGAGGCCATGGCAGCCTATCAGAGGGCTATCGAGCTGATGCCCGAAAGCCTGGAGGCCCACCTGGCGCTGGCCAACCTCTACCTCAGCCAGGAAATGGAAATACCGGCTATCGAGCATTATGCCAAGGTCGTGGAGATCGACGAGACCCGGTCGGAGGTCCTCATTGTGCTGACCAAACTCTACGCCAAGAACGGCATGAAGGAGGACCTGGCCCAAACCTATGAACAGCTGTTGAAGTTGCAGCCTGAGGATCCCATCTATATGCTGGAGCTGGGGAAGGTCTATACCGAACTGGGGCGCAACGAGAAGGCCATTCTGCTGCTGCAGGACCTGCTGGCGATGCAGGAGGACAATGTCATGGCCTGTCTGTATCTGGGCACGGCGCTCAATAATGACGCCCAATGTGTCAAGGCCATCGATATCTTCAACCGGGCTCTGGTTCTGGAACCCCAGAATCTCCGCGCCCTCAGCGACCTGGCCTACTCACAAAGCGAGAACGGCCATCATAGCAAGGCCAGAGAGATTCTTGGCAAAGTGGCCAAACTGGATCCCAACTATGCTTACCGGTACGTGGTTCGGGGGGAAATCTACGAGAACGAGGCGGAATCCCACGTCAAGGCGGATGGAGCGGTCAAATACGAAGGGAAGGTGAAGTTCCAAAAAGCGGTGGAGGAATATAAAAAGGCCCTGAAAGATCCCGAGTGGGGACAATACGCCAAGCGAAAGATCGAATACCTGACACCCTTCTTACCGACCGAGGAGGATCGGTTCTTTCACGGCCAGGAAGGTTAAGATCCACCCGGGGACTATTCCAGAAGCTTTCTCAATTCTTCCATAAACTCCTTCTTGTCTTTAAATTTCCGGTACACAGAGGCGAACCGGACGTAGGCGACCTCATCCAGTTGGTGGAGTTTATCCATCACCAGTTCACCGATCTCCTTGCTTTTCACCTCGCTTTTGGAGAGGTTGTAGAGCTCGTTTTCGATCTCGTCCACCATGTAGTCGATCCGTTTGGTGCTGACGGGACGTTTCTTACAGGCGGTGACGATGCCCTGCAGCAGCTTTTGCCGGTTGTAGGGCTCTCGCCGCCCGTCGCTTTTCACCACGGTAAGGGCCACCTTTTCGATATATTCATAGGTGGTATACCGCTGACCGCATTTCAGGCATTCCCTCCGCCGTCGGATCGCTCTTCCCTCCTTGCTGGACCGGGAATCCACCACCTTATCCTCTTCATAACCGCAGAAGGGACATTTCATCGGCGCCTCCCCTTTTGGGTCTCCGTTCGGATATCCGGCTTCATATCATTGGTATCATTTCTTTTGTCGAGTTCCGAACCGGCCGCTAAGGGCCCGCCCGGGGTAATATGACAGACCTCAATTCCCGCCTCCCGGATGATGGCTTCGGCCAGATCATCCGGATAGCCCTCCAGATAGACCACCCGCTTCACGCCGGCATTGATCAACATTTTCGTGCACAGCACACACGGAAAATGCGTCGAATAGAGCGTGGCGCCTTTGATGCTGACGCCAAAGCTGGCCGCCTGGATGATGGCATTCTGCTCCCCGTGCGTGCCCCGGCATAACTCATGCCGCTCGCCTGGCGGCACGCCCAGCCGATCCCGCAGACACCCCACCTCTTCACAGTGAACCAGCCCGGCGGGCGCTCCATTGTAACCGGTGGTCAGGATTTTCTTGTTCTTGACCAGTATGGCGCCCACCTTTCGCCGCAGACAGGTGGCTCTCTGCGCCACCCGCACGGTGATATCCATGAAGTATTCATCCCAAGATGGCCGCGGCATCGATATCCTTTCCTGTCTGCAGCCGGCGTTTCAGATCAGCAGCTCCAGACATTGCTGGGACCAGGTCTCCAGCGTATCCCGTCTTTTGGACAGCTCCTTCGCCGGAAGAAATCCCGCCCGGGTGATCTGGCGCTCGCGACGGCGCACGGCCGGTCGGTCCAGATCCCAGAGATGAACGATGCCGAAGTGCACCCGACCGACCGAATTGGAATCATCGTTCAGCAGTCCGACGATGTCCTCCCGGTGCTTCGCCTCCACCCGAACTTCCTCGGCCACCTCCCGGGCGGCCGCCTCCAGATAGAGCTGGCGCGCCGAGGAGAACAGGTTCATGTCCCTGGGCTCAATATGCCCGCCGATCCCGATAGAACCTTTGGCCCGCAGCCGGTCCTCACCGGATTCTCGGCCCCGGACGTAGTGAAAGACGCGGCCGGCATGCCTCAGGATCACATAGGGAATCAGTTGCTTATAGGCAGGATCACGTTCGGCGTGAGACCGGGCGATGAACCGGCTGTTCCCGTTGCCGAGGATGGCATCCAGATAGTTTTCGGTCTGCCGGCAGAGCCCCTGAAAGCGACCCAGCTCGTCCAGCAGGCGACTTTCGAAGACCAGAACCAGCTCTTCCCTGGAACCGGATCCGGGCATTGGGGACACCTTTCCGTTTAGAGTTCGGGGTACAGCGGGAACGCCTGGCACAGTTCCCTGACGTCCTTTTTGACCTTCTCGGCGACCGTTTCGTCGCCCGCGTGATCGATCACCTGAGCGATAAACCGGCCGACCTGTTTCATCTGATCCTCTTTCATGCCCCTGGTAGTCAGCGCCGGCGTACCCAGGCGAATTCCGCTGGGATTGAAAGGCGTCCGGGGATCGAACGGGATCATGTTTTTATTGCAGGTGATGTTGGCCCGGTCCAGGGCTTCCTCAGCCTCCTTGCCGGTGATCTCTCTATTGGTCAAATCCACCAGGATAAGATGGTTATCGGTGCCGCCGGAAACCAGCTTGAGGTTATGGGCCAGCAGCTCCTGGGCCAGGGCTCTGGCATTCTTGACGATCTGGACGGCGTATTCCCTGAACTCCGGTTTGGCGGCCTCATGAAAGGCCACCGCTTTGGCGGCATTGACATGATCGTGGGGGCCGCCCTGCAGGGCGGGGAAAACGGCCCGGTCGATATCTTTGGCGAATTGCTCCTTGCACATGATGATCGCTCCCCGCGGGCCGCGCAGGGTCTTGTGGGTGGTGGTGGTGACCACATCGGTGAAGGGAAAGGGGCTCTGGTGGACGCCGCCCACGATCAGACCGGCGATGTGGGCGATATCGGCCATGCTGATGGCTCCGACCTCCTGAGCAATCTCATGAAAAGCCTGAAAATCGATCTCCCGGGGATAGGCGGTGGCTCCGGAGACGATGATCTTGGGTTTTTCCTGACGAGCCAGTTCCCTCACCTGGTCGTAATCGATCAGATGCGTCTCCGGGTGCACCCCGTACTGAACGGCTCGATAAGCCTTTCCCGAAAAACTGACCTTGTGACCATGAGTAAGGTGCCCACCGTGGGCCAGGCTCATGCCCAGGATGGTATCCCCAAAATTCAGCAGGCCCACATAGACGGCCACGTTGGCCGGGCTTCCCGAATAGGGTTGAACGTTGACATGCTCGGCGCCGAAGAGAGCTTTGGCCCGTTCGATGGCCAGATCCTCGGCCAGATCGATGAACTGATTGCCGCCGTAATAGCGTTTATGAGGATATCCCTCGCTGTATTTATTGGTCATCACACTGCCCGTGGCGGCCATCACTGCCGTGCTGGTGAAGTTTTCCGAGGGGATCAGCTCCAGACCGTATTTCTGGCGTTCAATCTCCTGGTTCATGATCTCGGCCATGCGGGGATCCATCGATTGCAAGACCTTGAGGCTGGTGGTATTCATCGTTGCCCTCCTGCTGCTCGGTTATCATTCGCCGATCGGTTTGTCCAATTTCTGTATCCGCCTCAGGTGCCGGCCGCCCTCGAACTCGGCCTTCAACCAGGCCGACAGGATCCGGCCGACCTCTTCCGGCGCCACCTTCCATCCCGACAGCACCAGCACGTTAGAGTCATTATGCTGTCGGGTCTTGCGAGCCGTCTCGGCGTCCAGGCACAGGGCGGCCCTGATCCCTGTGACACGATTGGCCGCCATGGTCATCCCCTGTCCGGTGCCGCAGATTAAAACGCCCCGCTGATGCCGACCGGCCGCCACCCCCAGGGCCACTGGAAAAGCGAGGTCGGGATAATCGACCGATGCCTCCGACGAAGCGCCGTAATCCGTGACCCGGTGCCCCTGCGATTCGAGAAATTTCTTGACGGCCTCTTTCAACAGATATCCGGCATGATCGCTGCCTACGGCGATATTCATACTCATCCCCCTCACGAACACAGGGCTCCCAGAGCGATGGAATTCAGTTTGGCCTGGACGGTATCGGAGCGGGACAGCAGGACGATGGGCTCCTTGGCTCCCAGGATGACGCCCCCCACCTGAGCGCCGGTAAGATACACCAATCCCTTGACGCCGATGTTTCCGGAGGCGATATTGGGCACGATGAGAATGTCCACCTCCCCGGCCACCGCGCTCGACACACCCTTCATCTGAGCGGCCCTTTGCGATACGGCGATATCCATGGCCAGAGGGCCTTCGATGATGGCGTCGGGCAGTTCCTTTCTCCGGCTCATGGCGACGATCTCGGCGGCGTCGAGCGTTTCCGGGATGTCGGGATGAACGGTCTCCAGGGAGGCCAGCAGGGCTACCTTGGGCCGATCGATGCCCAGCCGGTTGGCCAGGAAAATGGCGTTCTTGAGAATATCGATCTTCTGTTTCAGGTCCGGCTGGATGACCATACCGCCATCGGAGAAGATCAGCAGCTTGGGATAATTCTTCACCTCCACCACGGCCACATGGCTGAGCAGACGATCCCCGCGCAACCCCCGGCTTCTCTCCAGAACCAGATGAAGAATATCCGGGGTGCTCAGCTTTCCTTTCATCAACAAATCGGCCTCTCCCCGGGCCACCATATCCACGGCCCGGGCGGCCGCTTCGATAGGATCGGCCTCATCGATCTGCTCATAGGCCGAGATATCCACGCCTATGCGCTCGGCTATACGGGACATCTCGGCGGCATCCCCCAATAGAACGGGCTGGATGATGCCCAGCTTGGCGGCCTGACTTAAAGCTTTGAGAACCTCCTCGGCCTGGGCCGCGGCGACGGCCAGCCGCTTAGTGGGCCCCCTGCGAACCGCATCGATCAACTGCCCGAAAGTGCTGATGGGCATCACTGGCTCCTGCTCTTTCGCTCACGCCGGCGACGGATTCATGAATCCCGGCTTCCGCTCCACAGTGGCGTCGCCCAAGGCCTCCGGCGGCGGGCTTTATCAAACGTGGGTCAACCAGCCGTAGGAATCCTCTGCCCGACCGGTCACGATCTGGAAAAAACGCTCCTGCAGTTCCCTGGTGACCGGACCGCGCTCTCCCGAGCCAATCGTGATTTTATCCACGGATCTCACGGGACAGACCTCCACGGCGCTGCCGGTAAAAAAGAGCTCATCGGCGATGTATAGCATCTCTCGGGGAATGAGCTGCTCGATGACGCTCAAACCCATCTCCCGGGCCAGGGTGATGATCGAATCCCGGGTGATCCCCGGCAGGATGGAGGCGCTCAGCGGCGGTGTGTAGAGGTTATCCATGAACAGGACGAACAGATTCTGGGCGCTCCCCTCGCTGACATAACCAAAGACATCTAGAGCGATGCCCTCGGCGTAGCCATCGAGCAGGGCCTCCATCTTGATCAGCTGCGAGTTCATATAGTTAGCGCCGGATTTAGCCATAAACGGAAACGTATTGGGTGCCATTCGGTTCCATGATGATACGCGGACATCGACGCCCTTCTCTATGCTCTCCTCGCCGAGATATTTGCCCCATTTCCAGACGGCAATGCTGACATCGACCGGACACTCGCTGGGATTGACCCCCAGAGTCTCGTATCCGCGATAAACCAGGGGTCGGATATAACACTCCTCCAGCTCGTTCACCTTGATGAGCTCAATGATGGCCTCGGTAATCTGCTCCGGCGAGAAAGGGATCTCCATGCGGTAGATCTTGCAGGAGTGGAACAACCTCCTGATGTGATCGGACAGACGGAAGACGGCCGGTCCTTTGGAAGTTTTATAACACCGCGCGCCCTCGAAAATCGAACTCCCATAATGGACCACGTGAGAGAGCACGTGAATATTGGCATCGTCCCAATTGACCATGTTGCCGTTCATCCAGATCTTGGCGCATTTCTCCATTATTACTCACCTCTTCTCGGGACTCGTGGGTTTATCTATTCACCATCGTCATCTTCCGCAACCGGTGCGCCATAATCCATTGCCGCCTCCTCCCCGGATAGAACCCGCAGGGCTCCCTGGGCCAGCGCCTTCATCTCCTCCTCTCCGGGAAACACCAGAACCGGCGCCAGAAATGATATCCTCTCCTTCAGGGAATCGATCAGATAGCCGCTGCGAGCCAGCCCCCCGGTGAGCACGATGGCATCCAGCTGACCCCTGAGCACGGCTGCCATGGCTCCGATCTCCTTGGCGATCTGGCCGATCATGGCATCATAGACCAGCCTGACCGGGCGGTCTCCCTTGACGATGCGCTCCTCGATCTCCTCGCCATCTGCGATCCCCAGATAGGCCAGCAGGCCGCCCCGTTTCGTGGCCAGATCCAGCAACTGAGCCAGATCGTATTTTCCGGAGAAACACAGTCGGATCAAACCCGTGGTGGGCAATCCGCCGGTCCGGGTGGGCGCGAAGGGTCCGCCGTCCACGGCATTGTTGACGTCGATCATGCGGCCCCGGCGGTGGGCGCTGACGGTGATGCCCGATCCCAGATGAGCGGCCACCAGGTTGATGCCGGCGTAGGTCTTGCCCAGCGAGTCGGCCGCCTGGCGGCAGACGGCCTTCAGGTTCAGGGCGTGCGACATGCTGGTGCGTTCCAGCTCCGGCAGGCCGGATAAGCGAGCCTCCGGAACGAACTCATCTACCGATACCGGGTCGACGATAAAGGCCGGGATACCGGCGTGTTCTGCCAGGCCATAGGCCAGCAAAGCGCCCAGATTGGAGGCATGATCGACGAACACCCGGCCCTTTCGAATATCCGCCACCATCTTCGCTCCCACCCGATAGGTCCCGCTCCTCAAGGGTTTCAGGGCTCCGCCCCGGCCGACGGCGGCCGAGAACGTCTCCAGCCCGATCCGGTGGGTCCTTAAAAGATCGCGAATGATGCTCTCGCGGAACGGCTCCTGATCGATGACGCCATGAAAACGGCCCAATTCATCGGCCCGATGCCGGATGGTCTCTTCGAATTGAGGCGACCGGTCATGGAAGACGGCCACCTTGGTCGAGGTCCCGCCGGGATTGATGACAAGCAGCTTATGTGTCATGATGATGTACCGGGGGTGGCGGTGAAGGGACTGATTCCCGCTGACTGATATCGGCGTCGGGAGATGCCTGCTAGACGGTCTCGCCCTTGGTCCAGTTCGGTTTCCGTTTCTCTAAAAAAGCCGCCATACCCTCCGGCGCCTGGCCGCTGGCGAAGCACAGCCCGAAGGCGTCGCTTTCCATGGCGCTTCCGGAGGACAGATCGACCTGCAGTCCCTTGTGGACCACCGATTTGACCAGCGAGACGGCCACCGGCCCCTTGGCGTTGATCTTTTCGGCCAGGGCCATGACCGCATCCATCAGCTGCTCGGCCGCCACCACCTGATTGACCAGACCGATATCCCGGGCGGCCTGCGCATCGATGATGTCGCCGGTCATCAACAGCTCCTTGGCCCGGCCCTCCCCGACGAGCCTGGGCAGCCGCTGCGTGCCGGCAAACCCGGGCGTGGTACCCAGATTCACCTCCGGCTGGCCGAATCTGGCCTTTTCGGACGCCACCCGGATGTCACAGGCCATGGCCAGCTCACAGCCCCCGCCGAGGCAGAATCCGTTGACGGCCGCGATAACCGGCTTGTCCAGAGACTCGATCAGGTCGAAAACCCGCTGTCCCTTCAACGAAAAGCGCCTGGCCTGAAAGGCATTCATCTTCTTGAGCTGGGCGATATCGGCCCCGGCCACGAAGGCCTTCCCCTGGCCGGTGATGATGATGGTTCCAACCGACACATCTCCGTCCAGCTTCCCGAGCGCATCGGAAAGCTCGTCGAAGGTTTCCGAGTTCAGCGCGTTGAGAGCCTCGGGCCGATTGATCGTGATGATCGCGACCTTCTGCTGCCGGCTGATTTTCAGATTCTGATACGCCATAATCCGGGCCTCCCGAATAATACCGTTACGAACCGACTGACACAGACCTGAGGATGTGTTCGGCCGCCTGGATCCGGTCCGGCTCGACGGAACTGGGGCCCAGTTCCCGAATGTGCCCGGTGAAATCGGCCATCACTTCGGCGAACAGGGTTCCCTCCCCGGCGGATATCCATTCCAAACGCAGCCGGCTGGGCTCGATGCCGAACTGTTCCAGCAGCCTTCGGACCAGCGCCACCCGCGCTTGGGCTTTATAATTTCCAGATATGTAATGACAATCGCCGGGATGACAACCGCCGATGAATACACCATCGGCCCCCTGCGCGAAAGCGGCCATAATGTGCTGCATGTCAATCCTGCCGCTGCACATGACCCGGATCAGGGTGGTATTGGGCGGATAAGACAGCCGGGAGGTGCCGGCCAGATCGGCCCCGGCGTATGTGCACCAGTTACAGGCGAAACCGACGATGCGTGGTGACCATTTTTCATCAGACATGGGTCAACATCGCTCCTATCTGTGCGAGAATTTGTCGATCGGTATAGTGTCTCAAGGTGATACAGCCCGATGGACAGGTGGCTCCGCAGGCGCCGCAACCCTTGCACAGGGCCTCGTTGACCGTCATGACGCCTTCCTCCTCGTTAAAGCTAAGAGCACTGTATTCGCAGACCGCCTCACAGGTGCGGCAACCGGAACAGCGCTGATCATCGACGAAGGCGGTGATGGGCTCCACCTCGACCCGGCCCCGCGCCATGGGCGCGATGGCCGAGGCCGCCGCTCCCTTGGCCTGGGCCACCGTATCGGGAATGTCCTTGGGAGACTGGCAGCATCCGGCCAGGTAGACGCCGTCGATGGCCGTCTCCACCGGCCGCAGTTTGGGGTGAGCCTCCATCAGGAAGCCATCGGCCGAGCGGCTCAACCGCAGCGCGCTGATCACCTCCCGGGAACTGGCGCTGGGCACCATGCCGGCGGCCAAAACGACCAGATCGGCCTCGATCTCCACCGTTTCACCCAGAAGCGTATCCTCGGCCCGCACGGCCAGGCGTTCGCCCTTGCGGTAGATCTCCGAGGGATTGGCCCGGCGATAGGAAACACCCTCTTCCTTAACGCGCACGTAGAATTCCTCGAATCCCTTTCCGAAGGCCCTGACATCTATGTACAGCACGGTGACATTGGCCTGGGGCAGCTTTTCCTTGACCAGGTGGGCCTGCTTGGCGGTGGTCATGCAGCAGACCCGGGAACAATATTCGTTGCCCACCGTCTCATCCCGGGAACCGACGCAATGGATGAAGACCACATCCCCGGGCTCCTTCCGGCCCACCCGGATGTGCCCCTCGGTGGGACCGGAGGGAGAGACCAGGCGCTCAAATTCCAGGCCGGAGATGACGTTCTCATACTGCTCGTAACCGAATTCGGGTTTGCGGACGCAGGAGAACTGATCATATCCGGTGGCCACCACGATGGTGCCCACCGGGATCTCTTCCAGTCGATCCTCCATGTCGTAGTCGATGGCCTCCGGCTGGCAGACCTTCTGACACTTCTGGCACTTGATGCAGACCTCTTTTTGGATGACGAACTTATTGGGAACCGCCTGGGGAAACGGGCGATAAATGGCTTTCCGCTGGGACAGTCCCATATTGAATTCATCCTCGACCTTCACCGGACAGGCATCCACACAGTCGTTACAGGCGGTGCACTTATCCCAGTCCACGAAGGTGGCCTTGCGCCGGACCCGGGCGGTGAAGTTTCCGAAGTAGCCCTCGACCGCCTCGACCTCCGAGTAAGTCAACAGCCGGATATTGGGGTGCCGTTCCACCTCGACCATCTTGGGGGTCAGAATACAGGCGGAACAGTCCAGCGTCGGAAAGGTCTTGTCGAGCTGAGCCATGTGGCCCCCGATGGTGGGCTGGCGTTCCACCAGATGGACGGTGAAACCTGCGTTGGCGATATCGAGGGCGGCCTGGATGCCGGCGATCCCGCCCCCGATGACGAGCGCCTCCGGCACGACGGATACTTCTTTGACATCGAGCGATTCCAGCAAACGACTCCTGGCCACGGCGGCCATCACCAGTCTCTTGGCCTTCTCGGTCGCCTCGGTGATGTCGTCGTGCACCCAGGAACACTGTTCCCTGATATTGGCGATCTCCAAAAAATACGGATTTAAACCGGCTTCCTGAAGCGTTTTCTTGAAGGTTCCTTCGTGCAATCGCGGCGAGCAGGTTGCCGTAACCACCCGATTGATGCCCTCCCGTCTGATATCGTCCATGATGAGCTTCTGGCCGGGATCCGAGCAGACGTAGGGATACTCCCGGGCGATCGCCACTCCGGGAAGCGAGGCGGCGAACTTGACCACCCCCGGGACATCCACGGTGGCGCTGATATTGACACCGCAATGGCAGACATACACCCCGATCCGAGGTTCGCTCGTTCGACGACCGATTTTTGAACGACCGCCTTTCGGACGCTCCCTCTTCGAAGGTGCGCTCTTCGGACGTTCGCCTTTTGGGCGTTTCTCTTTTTTCTTCTCCAAGGATCTCTCCTTCTACCGCCTATAGGCATCGGTACGATTCGATACCATCATGACGACGGATCCGCTGCCAGCTATCGAGAACCGTTCAGCCCTTTTCGACCAACTGGGCTGCCCACTCATTGACCCGTTGCTCGAGCTGCCCGGCCGACCGCTTTTTCATGGCGACGGCCAGCGTGCCGGCCGGCTCTCCGTCCGAGAGCAGCTCTTTCATGATGGCACAGGTCTCCTCCCCCCCGCGGGCGTTCATCGTGCAGAACAGCGCCACCCTCTTGCCGCTGAGGTCATACGATCTCAGGAAGGTGCGCACCGCCGGAGCCGGATGCGATGCCCATACCGGTGTGCCCACCGCGACCAGATCGTAGTCCTCGGGGCGATGGTCCAGCGGCGATAATTCAGTCTCATTTTCCTTGACGGCATCGCGACCGGATCTCAGCCAGCCGACCAGCCCGCCGCGAGCGCGCCGATCCACCAGCTCCTGCAGATCGGCTCCTATCTTCCGGGCAATCATCTCCGCGACCCGCCGGGTATGCCCTGATCGGGAATAATATACCACCAGCGTCTTCATGTCTCCCCCCGGCCTGTCAGCCTCCTTTAGTCTCCCTGATCTGCTCCGTCAGAGCCGGAATCACCTGGAACAGATCGCCGACGATGCCATAATCGGCCACCGAAAAAATGGGCGCGTTGGGATCCTTGTTGACGGCTACGATGGTCTCGGAGCCGCCCATTCCGGCCAGATGCTGAAAGGCGCCGCTGATGCCCACGGCCACGTACAGCTTCGGTTTTACGGTACGCCCGGACTGGCCCACCTGGCGGTCCGGCGGCAGCCACCCGGAATCGGTCACCGGCCGGGAACAGGACAGAACGCCTCCCAGGGCCTGCGCCAGATCCTCGACCAGGGGGATGTTCTTCTCCTCGCGGATGCCCCGTCCGACAGATATGAGCACATCGGCCTGGGTGATATCCACGTCCCCGACGACCGCCTCGACGTACTCGAGGAATTTCCGGTAGACGATCTCCTCCGTCAGGGGAGAGTCCACCTCGGTGACCCGGCCGTCCAGATCACCAGCGCCGGCGGCGATGGCTCCCTGACGTATCATGGCCATACAGGGGGTTCGGGCGAAAGACATCTCGGCATTGAGTTTCCCGCCGTATACCTGACGGAAGGCCAGCAGCTTCCCATCCCGCAGCTGAACATCCAGACAATCGGTGGCCAGCGGCAGATCCAGCTCGACCGCCAACGTCGGGGCCAGATCCATCCCGAAGGAGGTGTGCCCGATAAAGGTTAGATCCGGGGCTCTCTCCTTGAGCAGGGGGGCCAGAACCCGCTGATAGGCATCGGCGTTAAAATTGGCCAGCTTGGCGTCATCGACCAGCAGGACCTGATGGGCCCACTTCTTCAATGTCTCTGAGAACGGCCCCACCTCGTGCCCGAGAAGCCCGGCCACCAGCTGGGCCCCGGCCTCCTCGGCCAGTTGCCGGCCCCTGGAAAGCATCTCCAGGGTCACATCCCGCAGCTCACCCATGCGGTGCTCGGCCAAAACGAAGATCTCCTTCATCTACACCACCCCCTTTTCCCGGAATATCTCCACCAGCTTCTGGGATACCTCTTCCGGCCCACCCTCTAAAATTTGAGCCCCCTCCCCCTTTGGCGGAACGCTCAGCCTGTTCAGGAAGATCCTGGAACCCTCCCGGCCGACCTCTCCTTCCGCCAACCCCAGATCGGTCAGCGTCAACACCTTGATGGGCTTCTTCATGGCCTTCCGCAATCCCAGAATGGAGGCATACCGTGGTTCATTGATGCCGGTCTGGACGGTCAACAGCGCGGGCAGCTCGATCTCCAGGCGTTCATGAACCCCACCCTCCAGCTCTCGCTCCACCTTGATCTTCCCATCCAGAACCTCCAGGCCGGTCACCATGGCGGCATGCGGTATGCCCAGCAGCTCCGCCAGCGAGGTGCCCACCTGGCTGTAACCCAGGTCGCTGGAATAGGAGCCGGTCAGCACCAGGTCATAGGAAAGCGATTTCAGGGCGGCGGCCAGGATCCTGGCGGTGGCGAAGGCATCCGAGTCGGCGAAATGATCATCGGTCAGCCGGATGGCCTCGTGGGTGCCCTTGGCCAGCAGCGAACGGAGCGTCTTATCGGCCGATTCCGGGCCCAGATTCACCAGGGTGATGGTGCCCCCGTATTTCTCGGTCAGCAGCAGGGCCTCCTCCACCGCATAGTTGTCGGCCTCGTTCACATCGAAGACCAGCCGGTCCTTCCTGATGTCCCGACCGCTCTCATCGACCATCACCTCGGCCTCTGCGGTCACCGGAACCTGCTTGACACACACGACAATATCCATCGGATCACCCCCAGCGCAGGTGAAATCATCTCATCTCATCAGAATTGGTTTCTCAGCACTCAATCTGCAAAACGAGACCTACACAGCGGCCGCCACCAGCTCGATCAGATCCATGACTCTAATTTTGTCCTCATCACCGGTGGTCTTGACCGCGTCCTCCAGGGTCAGCAGGCAGAACGGGCAGGCCGTAACCAGTACCTCGGCGCCCAGCTCGACGGCATCCCGCACCCGGATCTCGGCCAAACGCTCCTGGCCGGCCACGTCCTCGGTCCACATTCGCCCCCCGCCACCCTCACAACAGAGGCTCCGTTCCCGGCAGCGATCCAGCTCGACGAATTCCAGTCCCGGAATCCGGCCGAGAACCTCGCGGGGCTCATCGAAAATGCCGTTCTGTTTTCCCAGAAAGCAGGGATCGTGGTAGGTCACCCGCCAGCCCAATTCCTTCGACAGCAGCAGGCATTCATCCTTGAGCAGATCCCCGATGACCTGGCTGTAGTGCACCACCTCTCTGCCAAATCCCGGATATTCATTCTTGAACACGTTATAACAGTGCGGCGAGGTGGTCATCAGCCGGCCGACCCCGCGCGCCTCGAAGACCTTCATATTGTTCTCGTACAGCTCTTCGAATAGACCCAGCTCGCCCATGCGCCGGACCTCATTGCCACAGCAGGACTCCTCGTTGCCCAGGATGCCGAACTTGACCCCGGCGGCATCGAGAACCCTGACCATGGCCTGGGCCAATTTCTGCAACCGCGGATCATAGGCGATCGTGCAGCCGACATAATAGACCAGATCGAGCGGCACCCCGGGGGAGGCCTCCTTGACATCCAGGCCGGCGGTCCAGTCGGAGCGTTTTTCCCTGGGTTTTCCCCACGGATTGCCGTGAAGAAAGGTGCTTTCCAGGGCATCCCGGAGACCGGGCTGGATCCTTCCGCTCTCGATGAGCTGGCCGCGCACGGCGATGATGACGTCCAGGGGCTTGATCCCCTTAGGACATCTCTGGCTGCAGGTCATGCAGGTGGTGCATTGCCACAGCTCGCTTTCCTCAGGACTGAAAGTCAAAGCCGGCATCAGGAGCGTTTCATTCAGCAGGCGCCTGACGTTCAGGCCCGAATTCGTGGAGACCGGACACCCTCCGGTGCACCTGCCGCACTGAATGCACCGCAGAATGCGGTGTTCCCGGACCAGCCCCGGTGATGCTACCTGTACTTCCATGGTCGTCCCCTCACCTTGTTGTGAACGGATTTCTCCTTCTATCGGAGCAGTTGCCGGGCGATGACCAGCCGCTGGATCTCGGATGTGCCCTCGCCGATCTCGCACAGCCGGGTATCCCGGTAATACCGCTCCAGAGGCTGATCCTCCATATATCCGCGGCCGCCCCAGATCTGCATGGCCTGATGCGTGACGAACGAGGCCGCCTCCGAAGCGTACAGTTTGGCCATGGCCGATTCTTTGGTGTATCGCTGGCCGGCGTCCTTGAGCCGGGCGGCCTGGTAAACTAACTGCCGGGACGCCTCGACCTCCACGGCCATGTCGGCCAGTTTCCACTGGATGGCCTGAAAATCCTTGATCGGCCGGCCGAACTGGACCCGTTCCTTTGACCGCTCAAGAGCCTTGTCCAGAGCGCCCTGGGCAATGCCCAGCGCCATGGACCCGATGCTGATACGGCCGCCGTCCAGGGTGATCATGAACTCCTTAAATCCCTCGCCTTCCTTGCCCAACAGGTTGTCTGCGGGAATGCGCAGATCTTCGAAGTACAGCTCGGCCGTGTCCGAGCCCCTCAGGCCCATCTTATTTTCCTTCTTGCCGACCTTCAGGCCCTTCATGCCCTTTTCGAGAATAAACGAACTGATCCCGTGGGTTCCGGGCGCATCGCCGGATCTGGCCGTGATCACGTAGGTCTCGGCCACACTGGCATTGGTGATGAAGCATTTGGAGCCATTGATCACCCAGTGGTCGCCGTCCCGCAGGGCCGTCGTTTTCGTGGCTCCGGCGTCGGAGCCGGCCTCCGGCTCGGTCAGCCCGAAGGCCCCCATCTTTTCACCCCGGGCCAGGGGAGGAACATATCTGCGCTTCTGTTCTTCGGTGCCGAACAGATAGATGGGCGCGATGGCCAGGGAGTTGTGGGCCGCGACGGTGATCCCGGTCGAGCCGCAGGCCCGGGAGATTTCCTCCACGGCAATGGCATAGCAGACCGTGTCGAGACCCAGGCCGCCGTATTCCCGGGGATAGTTCACGCCCATGATGCCCATATTCCCCAGTTTGCGGATGATATCATGGGGAAATTCGCCCCGCTGCTCGATCTCGGAGGCGACCGGTTCCAGTTCCTTGAGGACGAAGTCACGAATCGTTTTTCGGAATGCTGTCTGTTCTGGCGTCAGATTCACTCTCTCATTCTCCTCCTGTGGTCGCAGTTGTCCATCACCGCAACAGGCCGCGGGCGATGACCATACGCTGAGCCTCGGATGTTCCCTCGTAAATCTCGGTCAGACGGGCATCTCGGAATAATCGCTCGATGGCATAATCCTTCATGTAACCGTAGCCGCCGTGGATCTGCAGCGCCTTGCTGCATACCCAGCTGGCCGACTCCGAGGCGTACAGTTTGGCCATCGAAGCCTCGGTCGAGAAACGCTCCCCCCGGTCCTTCAGATGAGCCGCCCGGAGCGTCAGCAGGCGGGCCGCTTCCACCCGGGTGGCCATGTCGGCCAGCATGAATTGGATCGCCTGAAATTTGCATAGCGGACGATCGAACTGCTGCCGCTGTTTGGAATATTGCAAGGCCTCATCCAGGGCCGCCTGAGCGATGCCCACCGCCTGGGCGGCAATGCTGATGCGGCCGGAATCGAGAGCCGTGAATGCGATCTTCAATCCCTGTCCTTCCTCCCCGACCAGATTTTCCTTCGGCACCCGGCAGTCATCGAAAATAAGCTCGCTCACATTCGCCGCCCGCATGCCCATTTTCTTCTCGCGGGAACCCACAGAGAATCCGGGAAATCCCTTTTCCACGATGAAACAGCTCAGCCCCTTGGTCTTCATCTCGGGGTTGGTCGAGGCGAACAGGAGGATTGTGCTGGCAATGCCGCCGTTGGTGATGAAAGTCTTGGTACCGTTGATGACATAATGATCGCCGGCCAGGACGGCCGTGGTCTGGACATTGCCGGCATCGGTGCCCGCCTCCGGTTCCGTCAGAGCATAGGAACCAATTGCCTCGCCTTTCGCCAATGGGGGCAGATATTTCTTCTTCTGCTCTTCGCTGGCGAAGGCCAGAAAAATCCCGCACACCAGAGAATTATTGACCGCCACCGTCACCGCCGTGGAAGCATCGGCCCTGGCGATCTCCTCGACGGCCATCGCGTAGCTGACCGCGTCCAGGCCGGATCCGCCCAGCTCCTCGGGAACCATCATGCCCATAAATCCCAGGGAGCTGAGTTCCTTGAGGATCTCGGCGGGAACCTCCTCCTTTTCCTCGAATTCGGCCGCGCGGGGCTTGAGCTGCTCGGTGGCAAACTTGGCGGCCAATTCTCTGATCATCTGTTGGTCTTCCGTCAGATCAATGCTCATGACATCTCCTCCATGGGCAGGTCCTGCCCGGTGTCATCCATCATAATCGTAAAATCCTCTTTTGGTCTTTCTGCCCAGATGGCCGGCCTGCACCAGTTTCCGCAACAGTGGGCAGGGCCGGTACTTGGGGTCTCCAAAACCATCATGAAGAACCTTCATGATGGCCAGACAGACATCCAGGCCGATGAAATCAGCCAGCATCAGGGGGCCCATGGGATGATTCATGCCCAGTTTCATGACCGTATCGATATCCTCACGGCTGGCCACCCCCTCCATCAGTGTGTAACAGGCCTCATTGATCATGGGCATGAGGATACGATTGGCCACAAAGCCGGGGTAGTCCTCGACCGACACGGGCGTTTTGCCTAATTTCTGGGTCAGCTCACGGATCGAGTCGAAGGTCTCGTCGGTGGTCTCCTGCCCCCGGATCAGCTCCACCAGTTTCATGATGGGAACGGGATTCATGAAATGCATCCCTATGACCTTGCCTGGCCGTTGGGTGGTCGCGCCCAGCACCGTGATGGGCAGCGAGGAGGTATTGCTGGCCAGAATGGTTTCCGGAGGACAGATCCCGTCCAGCTGAGCGAACAGCTTCTTCTTCAGGCCGAGATCCTCCGAGGCGGCCTCCACGACCAGGTGACAGTCCTTCAGATCCTCCATCTCCAGAGTGGTCTGGACCCTGCCCAGAGCGGCATCCATATCATCCTGAGAAATGAGCTCCTTCTTCACCTGTCGCTCCAGATTCTTCCTGATGGTGGCCATAGCCTTGTCCAGGAAGGCCTGGTCGATATCCAGCAGCCGGATGTCATATCCCGACAGAGCGCAGACATGGGCAATTCCATTGCCCATGGTGCCGCTGCCGACGACCCCGATGCGGTCGATGGTCATTCGGATCCTCCTTGTTTCTCTATTGGCGATTTCCTCTCTTGAGGTCTCGATCAGATCAGCTCCACGCACATGGCCACGGCATTGCCCCCTCCCAGGCACAGGGTGGCCAGGCCGACGCTCTTTCCCCTGTCCCGGAGAGCATACAGCAGTGTGGCCAGCACCCTAGCGCCGCTGGCGCCGATGGGATGGCCCAGGGCGATGGCGCCGCCATGAACGTTGACCCGATCCCAATCCCATCCGAGGTGATTGCCATCAGCCAGGGCCTGGGCGCTGAAAGCCTCGTTCGCCTCGATGAGGTCGAAATCGGCGATCTTCATGCCCAGCTTGCCCATGAGTTTCTTGACCGCATCGACCGGTGCGTAGAACAGCCATTTGGGCTCGGCCCCTCCGGTGGCATACCCGCGGATCCGGGCCATCGGCTTGACGCCCAGCTGCTCGGCCTTTTCCCGGGCCATGACCACCACGGCCGAGGCGCCGTCGCTGAGCCCCGGGGAGTTGCCGGCCGTCAGGAGACCGTCCTTTTTGAAGGCGGGCCGTAACTTGGCCAGGCCCTCCAGGGTGGTCTTCGGCCGGGGCGTCTCGTCGGTATCGAAGATGACCGGATCGCCTCTGCGCTGAGGCACTTCCACGGGCACGATCTCGTTCTTGAACTTGCCCTCCCGGATGGCCTCGACGGCCTTCATCTGGCTGCCCAGGGCGTACCGGTCGAGGTCCTCACGGGTCAACTGCTCCTTTTCGGCGGTCAGCTCGGCCGCCACGCCCATATGGAAATCATTGAAGGAATCCCACAGGCCGTCCAGGATCATGCCATCCTTGAGCTGCTGATGCCCGAACTTCAGACCCCCTCTGGCGCCATGCAACACGAAGGGCGCGTTGCTCATGCTCTCCATGCCGCCGGCCACGACCACATCCAGGTCCGACAGCATGACGGCCTGGGCGCCCAGTTCCACGGCCTTGAGTCCGGATCCGCAGACTTTATTGATGGTCAAAGCGCCGGCCTGCGGCGGCATGCCCGCCCCAATGGCCGCCTGCCGGGCGGGAGCCTGGCCGCACCCACCCTGAAGCACCTGGCCCATGATGATCTCCTGAACCTCTTCGGCCTCGATGCCGGCCCGCCTGACCGCCTCCCTGATGACCAGGGCGCCCAGTTGCGGTGCGGTAAAAGAGGACAGGGCGCCGAGGAAATTGCCGGAAGCCGTCCGGCAGGCGCTGACGATAACGGCCTCTCGCGGAGCTGTGTGCATCGTCCCTCCTGTGGCATGTGAACAGGAATCGTAATATCTAACAGTCAATTATAACGTGGTGTTATCACAGCGGATTCTTACGGCGATCTATAACAAACTGCCTCTATTATAGATGGCAACCTGAATGGCGGAGAAGGGAACGCCCTTGGCGATCTTTCCGGTCCCTGTTTTTTTGATCTCGCCGGTCAGGAAATCGACCTCCAGCTCATCGCCATCCTGAAGGTTCAGCTGGGTCAGGTCGGCCGTCAGGATCGGGAAGCCCGAATTGATGGCATTTCGCTCGTAGATGGCCCCGAAAGATCCGGCGATCACCACACCCACGCCCAGAGCGCGAAAGCAATCGACGGCATGCTGCCGGGAACTGCCGCAGCCGAAATTCCGGCCCGTGACGATCACTTCACCGGGCTTCACCCTCGTGGAAAAATCCTCCCAGCCCTTTAAATTGCCGAAGGCGTACTGGCCCATCTCGCTCAGATCGGTGACGGCCAGGTGGCGGTTATGATAGATCATGTCGGTGTCGATGTTGTCCTGAGGAATGATCCAGACCCGCCCCTTCACCCGGGTCGGCCTCTGCTCGGCTGTCGGGATCTCCTTCTTCTCCGGCTTCGTCCGGGAAACACGGAATATCGAGGGTTCGCTGGGAATACCGTCCTCGGCAGTGATATGTCCGGCGACGGCCGACGCGGCGGCGGTGGCCGGGGAGGCCAACCAGACCTCGCCCCGGCCCTGCTTGCCGGGGAAATTCCTGTTGCCGGTGCTGACGGTCACCTCTCCGGGACCATTCTGCCCGATCTGACCGGCCGCGCAGCCGGCACAGCCGGCATTGCCGACCAGGGCGCCCGCTTTCTTGAAGATCGCCAGCAATCCCTCCTGCAAACAGCGCCGCCAGATGGCATCGGTGGCCGGCACGATCTTCAGAACCACGCCGGGAGCGACCCTTCTGCCCTCGAGGACCTTAGCCACCTTCTCCAGATCTTCATACCTCCCGTTGGTGCATGAGCCGATGAAGGCCGAATCGATCTTCTGTCCCTGGACCTCGCTGACCGGGACGACATCGTCGGGATGGCCCGGGCGTGAAATGAGCGGACAGAGATCCGTGATGTCCAGGTCGATCTGGCGCTGATAGGCGGCGTCCGGGTCGGCATAGACCGCGGCAATTTGCTCTTGAGCTGCATTTCTAGCGCGGCCGAGGATAGTCTCATCGGGCGGAAACAGGATGATGATGGCGCCCATCTCCGTCGCCAGGGAGGCAACCGTGATCCGGCCGGACAGATTCAGCTGCTCGGCCGCATCCCCGTAAATCTCGCAGGCGCTGCCCAGTAGACCGGCGGCTCCGAAATGCTGCAGCAGGAACAGGGCGATATCTTTGGGAGTCGCCAAGTCCGGCTTGCGGCCCCGAAGGGTTACCCTGACCGTGGGCGGCACCTTGAACCACACCTTGCCCCGGGCAAAGGCGTAGGCGATGTCCAGATCACCCATGCCCTGCCCGAAGGCACCGATGGCCCCCACCAGATTGGCGTGCGAGTCGGTGGAGACCAGTGTGCCGCCGGGAAGGACCAAACCTTCATCTATGGCCACATGGGTGCCGATGCCGCTGTCGATGTCGTACACCATGATCTCGTTGGCCCGGGCGTACAGACGGCAGATCTGCTGATTGGCGGCATACTTCTGATCCGAGCCGCCCGGATTACAATCGAAAGTAAAAAAGGTGCTGCCGCGGTTATCGATATCCAGGCCGTGTTCCTCCAGGTTCTTGACCACATTGGCTCCACCGAAGTCACGCGCCAGCCGGGTATCGATGGTCACATCGACGATGTCGCCGGGATGGACCGGCGCATCGGAATGATTGGTGATGATCTTTTCGATGATCGTTTGACCCACGGAATATCTCCTTTAGCCCAGGCTCAGGAAAAACAGCAACGGTTCGATGAAATCCGATGGTTCATCAAACTCAGTTTCGCGTGAAATGAACGCTCATGTTCCTATTCGCTTGCAGAGATCGATTCTGAGGCCAGCAGCTTGACCGCATCGAGGACCAGCCTGGCTGAATTGCGGGCCGCGATCTGATAGAAATTCTCGTAATCGCCGCCGGCGTTCTCGTCGGCCGTATCGCTGAGGCAGCGGATGATGACGCAAGGCACCCCGCGCTGCCAGCAGATCTGGGCCACCGCGGCGCCTTCCATTTCCACGGCATCCGCCTGAAGATCTTCCCGGAGCTGGTTTCTCTTGGACGAGAACGTCACGAAGACATCGCCGGTCACAACCACCCCTCTGACCACCCGCGGCGGGCGCTCATCTTCACCGGTCCCGATCGGCTCAAACTCAACCCCCCGGCTGGCCCGTTCCACCAGCAGCACCAGCAGGGAATCTCCCGGGAAAAAGACCGGGTTCCTGCTCCCATCGATGGGATTGCGCACTCCCCAATGGCGCAGGCCCTGGGGCGTCAGGCTGCCCAGATCGTGATGAGCCGTCTGCTCGGCGATGATCATATCGCCCGGCAGCAGATCGGGATTCGTTCCTCCGGCGACGCCCATCATGATGACCGCTCCGGGTTGGAAGTGCTCGATGAGCAATGTGGTCACCATGGCGGCGTTGACCTTGCCCACGCCGGTGCGGGCGACGGCCGCCGGCCAGCCCCCGATCTCACCGGTCAGGAAACGGATGCCCTCGATATAGTGCTCTTCGGCATCGGCCATCTCGCTCTGCAACAGCATGATCTCCTCGGCCGAGGCACCCAGGATGCCGGTGGAGGATCCGGACTGCGCGGGGGTGGGGAAAGCGGCCAGCCCAACTGCCAGCCCGGCGGCCAGGAAAACCGCTACAGACCGTAAGAATCGGTAACCGTCCGGGCCTTTGCCGCAAGGAATCGGTGCCATGGTGCGCTTCGCTTTCCGGAACATAAAATCCAACAGACTGGTTTATTCCGCCTCCAGCTCCACGATGACCTCTCCGGCGTCCACCAGATCGCCGTCCTGAGCCGATATCTTTATCACTCTGGCCCGGCCGGAGGCCTTGAGCTCGTTTTCCATCTTCATGGCCTCGACGATGGCCACCGTCTGGTTCTTGTCCACCATATCGCCCTCGCAGACCAGTATCTTGACCACCTGTCCGGGCATAGGCGAGGACAGAGTCCCCTCGGCTTGGGAGGCCTGAGCCTGTCGCCGGGCCGGGTCCGCCGAGGAGCCGCGCGACTCCTCCAGTACCAACTGCCGCCCGGCAAGGCCGATGAACCTCCTGGTCCCCTCTCCAGCCAGGTAGACGGTCGTCGAGCGCCCGCCGATCCTCAGGGACAGACAGTTGGGCGAAACCGGCAGCGCCTGGATCTCGAATTCCCGGCCGGCGATCCGGACGCGGCCATGCCCGGAATCCCCGATCAAGGTGACTCCGTGCGTCGCTCCATCGATAATAAATTGGAAGCTCTTGCTCCTGGTCTGCGCCATGTTGCTTTTACTCCCTCAAGCTTTCCAGTCCGCGATCGTTCCCTTGGGGAAAAGATCCCGTTTGGCGAACCTCACTCTCCCCCGATCCGCCAGCCACTCCCCGTCTGCCAGGGAGAGAGCTGTTCGGGCGATCTTGTGGAACCGCCCGCCGGGGGACGAGATCTGTTTTGCGAATCGATGGCGGCGGCCGTCAGAGCGACGTCCAGCATGCGCTCATCGACCGACTCTTTCCAGGGAAGCATGTAGGTCTCGATAAAGTCGGTGCGCGTATTTCCGGCGGCGAACTCCCGGTGAGCGATGACGTCCTGTAAAAACGGCACCGTCGTCCGAACGCCCAGGATAATGGTCTCCGAAAGAGCCGACAGCATACGGTGCCGGGCCGCCTCTCGGTCCTCGGCCCAGACGATGACCTTGGAAAGAATTGGATCGTAATGCACCGGCACCTCGCAGCCGCTGTAGATCCCGCAATCGTGCCGCACACCCGGGCCGCCGGGCTCCTTGAGGAAGGCTACCCGCCCGGAGGAGGGCATGAAGCCGTTGGCCGGATCCTCGGCGTAAATGCGGCACTCGACGGCGTGCCCCCGGCGGACGATGTCCTTCTGCCCGAAAGACAGCTTTGCGCCCATGGCCACCAGCAACTGCTGGCGGACCAGATCCACGCCGGTGGTCAGCTCGGTGATGGGGTGCTCCACCTGCAGCCGGGCGTTGACCTCTAAAAAATAGAACTTTCCTCCCTGGTCGAGCAGAAACTCGACCGTTCCGGCATTGCTATACCCGGATGCTTTCACCGCGGCCACGGCCGCCTCGCCCATGCGGGCCCGAAGCTTCTCGTCCAGGGCAACCGAGGGGGTCTCCTCGACGATCTTCTGATGGCGCCGCTGGATGGAACATTCCCGCTCATAGAGGTGGACCACGTTGCCATGGGTATCGGCCAACACCTGAAATTCCACATGCCGGGGGGCCGGCAGATATTTCTCCAGATAGACGGAGGCATCCCCGAAGGCCCCCCCAGCCACCCTCATGGAGGCCTCCACGGCCGGCCGCAGCTCCTTCGCGGAATGGACCACCATCATGCCCTTGCCCCCGCCCCCTGCCGAGGCCTTGATGAGCACCGGATAGCCGATCTTCTCGGCCTCGGCGGCGAAACGGCCCGGGTCTTTCCCCTTGCTCCTCATGCCGGGAATGATGGGAATGCCGGCCTTGCTCATGGTCCGGCGGGAGGCGACTTTGTCGCCGACCAGAGAGAGGGCCTCGGCGCTCGGGCCGATGAAGTTCAGGCCCTCTCGCTCACACCTGGCGGCAAATTGGGCGTTTTCAGACAAAAAGCCGTATCCCGGATGTATCGCCGCGGCTCCGGTCTTGCGGGCGGCCGACACGATGGAATCGACATTCAAATAACTCTCCACCGGCGGCGGGGGTCCGATACACACGGCTTGGTCGGCCATTTGGACATGGAGCGCCCGGCTGTCGGCTGACGAATAGACAGCCACCGTGGGGATGCCGGCCTCCCGGCAGGCGCGTATCACCCGCACGGCGATCTCTCCCCGGTTGGCCACCAGCACCTTTTTCAGCTTTCTTTTCTTTGCCTTCATGAACATCGACCTCGACAGCCTCTACCGGAGACTCCGGCCGTTTATGACTACCGACTCCAGTCCGGTTTTCGTTTGTCCAGAAAAGCCGCCATGCCCTCCTGACCCTCCCGGCTGATCCGTAAGCGGGCGATGACCTCCGCGGTGTAGGCCTTAGCCTCCTCGAAGTCCATCAGAGGAACCCGGCGAAGCAGCTCTTTGCAGGTTTTCAAGGCTTCCGGCCCGCTGGTCAGCAGCTGGGCGACTCGCTCCTGAACGGCATCGTCCAGATCCTCGATGGGAACCACCGTATTGACCAGGCCATAGCGTTTGGCTCGGTCTGCCTTGAAGCGCTCCCCGGTCAACATCAGCTGACGGCAGCGGCTCTCGCCCACCCGGCGGATGACATAGGGAGAGATCACCGCCGGCACCAGACCCAGCTTGACCTCGCTGAGACTGAACTTGGCCGTCTCGGCGGCGATGATCACATCACAGGCGGCCAGCAGGCCGGTTCCGCCTCCGATAGCGGCGCCATTGACCCGGGCAATGGTGGGCATGGGCAGGGTATAGATGATATGCATCAGGTCGGCCAGCCGCAGCGACTCCTCGAGATTTTCCTCGTAGGAGTAGTCTTTCACCCGACGCATCCAGTTCAGATCGGCTCCGGCACAGAACGATCGTCCCTTGCCGGTGAGAACGACCACCCGCGTTTGATCTTCATCAACGGCCAGGTCGACCACATTCTGCAGCTCCCTGATCATCACCTCGTTGAAAGCGTTGTGGACCTCCGGGCGATTCAGTGCGATATGCCACACCGGGCCATCATGGGAGACGAGAATGGTCTGATATTCTTTGACATCTGGCATGGGTGATCGCTCCGCTTCTCATCCGTGTAAAATACCAAACTGCTATGGCAATTGTGTTTATCGTTGACTGCTTGCTGCCGACTGCTGACCGGTTTTTCACGGTCATTGTTCCTCCAGCAGCGGCTCCACCATATCCGGCGGCAGGCGTTCCATCCGGTAGACGGTCTCCCGGCGGTCTCTCCATGTGGCCGGGTTGAGCCACATCCAGACCACATCCCCCTCCCGGTTGACCTCAAAGGCCCGCCCGTTATTCGTCTCGCAGATCAGGATGTTTCCGTTGAGCAACCGCTGGGCGGAGCCCCCGCCGCTGGTGTAGAAATCCTCGGGCGTCTGCGCCATGTACTCCCAGACGATCTCCCCCGTGAGGGGCTCCACCTTGATCACCCGAGAATACCCCCGCTCCACCCCGTTATCGAAGATGAGGATACGGCCGTCGGGCAGCAGCGAGGGCTGATGGGGCCACTCCAACTCCTCCGCCCCCCAGGACCACAGGACGCGATAGGTGCCCCGTTCCAGAACGGCGATCTGATTGATGTTCCGGAAGCAGACCAGCAGATTGCCCTCGTGAAAGCGGGGGTCCCGCTCTCCCAGGGGGGTGGCCGGCATCACCTGGATGGTATTGAGATGAAAATGATCGATTTTCTTGTTTCCCTTCCGCCCCAGAGCCTTTTTTACTTCGCCCGAGATGCCGCCCCGGGGGCTGCCGCCGGCCTTGATACTGTCCAGGATGGTATCCAGGAACAGCCGTGTGTCCAGAGCCGCCTTGAGCTCATCCAGATGTTCGTAAGTCCTCCACCGGTTGATCTCCTGGCCGTCCTCGTCGAGATGAAGGATGATGTCGAAATTTACCTTCAGATCGCCGTAATCCCGCAACTCCCGGTGAGGAACATAGAGAGAGCCATCGTCAAGAAAGGCGATATCATGATGGCCCTTGAGCTTCTTCTCCCAGATCAGATCGGAATTCCAGTCGATCCGGTACAGTCTGACATTTTCGCGGATGACGTACAGATCACTATTTTCCAGAAGATGGACATGATGATAACCGCCCTTTGACGCGAAGTTATGGCAATCCCACTGATGAACGTCACGACCGTTCATATCCATCAGATGGACCAGGCCGGAGCGACGGCTGACGTACAGATTGTATCCCTGGCAGGCCAATTCCGGGTTATGGAACACGACGCCCGTATCGGCATCGGCCACCTCGGTATTCGAGAGTGACAGGTAAGGCACCGACTGCAGCATTTCCAGACGCCTGTTCCAATCCTCCGGCTTCGGCCGGGTGCTCTCATCGGCCCCGGCAGCTGACCCAAGCGCCAAAAAAGCATATCCACAGAGTATCACGCAAACAGTTCGGGTCATGATCGACGAAACGCACCTCACGATCTTGGGGTCATAATGGCCGGCTTCGCTCAGTGGCGAAACATCACCTGACCGGTGAAGACACCGAACCCTCCACCGGCCTGTTAGAGCGGAGTCGCTCTTCATGATCTCGAATGAGCTCGTCGATGGGCTCCGCTTCCAGGCGCATCATCCGGTAAAAGGTCTCGCAGTGTTTTCCCACCATGACCGGATTCTGCCATTTCCAGGCCACCTCACCCTCTGGGGTGACCTCGAAGGCACGAGCCTTATCGCTGACGCAGATCAGGGTGTTCCCATTGGGCAGCCGCTGGGCGGATCCCCGGCTGAAGGTATAGAAGTGATCGGGCGGATTGGCCTGATATTCCCAGACGATCTCTTTTGTGACCGGATCCAGCTCCACGACCGATGAGCGGTGCCGTTTGACACCGTTATTGAAAACCAGAATATTGCCGGTCTCCACCATGGTGGGATGATGCGGCCCCTCCAGCTCCCCGACTCCCCAGGACCACAGGATCCGGTAGGAGCCCTGTTCCAGGACGGCGATCTGATCGATGTTGCGGAAACAGACCAACAGGTTACCCTCCCGGAATCTTCGGTCTCGACCGCCCAGAGCGGTTGGAGGAAGCACCGTTACGGTATTGGTGTGAAAATAGTCGTAGCGATACCGTTTGGCGATGTCGTGCTTGAGGTGATCCCGTCTTTGCTCGTTTTTAAACGGCCGGACCAGGGCGCTGTCCAAAACGGCATCCAGAAAAGGAGCTGGATTCAGAGCTTTTTTGATCTCTTCCAGATGCTCGTACGTTGACCAGCGGCCGATTTCCTCGCCGTCGGCATCCAGATGGACGATGACATCGAACCAGACGTCCAGGCCGCGGTGTTCGCGGAGCTCGTTGATCAGCACATAGAAAGATCCGTCATGAGCCTGGGCCATATCGTGATGGGCCCGCATCTCTACTTCCCAGCGGCGCGTTGAATCCCAGCCAATCCGCACCAGACCCTCTTTTTTCTTCAGGATGACAGCGTCACCATTCTCCAGCATGATGACGTGATCGTTCATAACGGCATGCCGGTAACCGCTCATGGGCCTTTCGCGATAGATCCAGCTGTGGATCTCCCGTCCATCGTTATCCATCAGGTAAGCGGCGCCGGCAGAACGGATGCAGTACAGATTGTACCCATCATACGCCTTCTGCGGATCGTAGTGCTTGACGCCGGTATCCTCGCGTTCGGCCTCCTCATCGGAAAGGCCCACGTAGGGCACCGAACGGAGCTGTTCCAGGCGCTGCTGCCAGTCGACGCTGTCCCTGGGAGCCTTCTCAGGGGCCAGGGACGTATCAGCAGCCGCGGAGACAACCACAAGAAGGGGCACAATAATTGCAAATTGTACCTTGTACATATCAAATTTCAAATTGAAGATCCTCTCCCCGTCTCCTCCATCAGAAATCGGAGATTCAAGAATCGATGCTTGCGGCATGCCACAAAAGAAACGGTGCCCGATCCATCACATCCGGAATACGCCGAAACGATGCTCCGCGATCGGCGCGTTCAGGGACATGGAGATGCCCAGAGCCAGGGCCATCCGGGTATCCACGGGGTCCAGGATGCCATCGTCCCACAGCCTGGCGGTGCTGTAATAGGCGCTGCTTTCCTGTTCGTACTTCTTGAGGATGGGAGCCCTGATGGCCTGCTGCCCTTTTTGGGAGAGTTTCTTTCCTTTTTTCTCCATCTGCCGCATCTTCACGGTGAGCAGAACGTTGGCGGCCTGTTCGCCGCCCATGACGGCGATCCTGGAGTTGGGCCACATCCACAGCAAACGGGGACCGTAGGCCCGGCCGCACATGCCATAGTTGCCGGCTCCGTATGAGCCCCCGACGATCACGGTAAACTTGGGCACATCGGCATTGGCCACGGCGTGGACCAGTTTGGCGCCGTCCTTGGCGATACCGCCATGCTCGTATTGTTTGCCGACGATGAAACCGGTGATGTTCTGGAGAAAGATCAGCGGGATCCGGCGGACGGCGCACAGCTCGACGAAATGAGCGCCTTTGACCGAGCTCTCCGAAAAGAGCACCCCGTTGTTGGCCAGAATGCCCACCGGATATCCCATGATGCGGGCGAATCCGGTTACGATGGTGGGACCATACAGCTCCTTGAACTCGTGGAATTCACTGCCATCCACCATCCGGGCGATGACCTCCCGGATGTCGAACGATTTTCGCAGGTCCGCCGGAATGATACCGTAGATTTCCTCCGGATCGTAATACGGCTCCCTGGGCTCGGCCGTGTCCAGTTTCGTCTTGGCCGGCCGGTTCAGATTCTGGACGATGTTGCGGCACACCTGAATGGCGTGTTCATCGTCGAAAGCGTAATGATCGGAGACGCCGGAGATACGGCAATGCACATCGGCACCGCCCAGCTCCTCAGCCGTGACCACCTCTCTGGTGGCCGCCTTGACCAGAGGCGGTCCGCCGATGAAGATGGTGCCCTGCTGCCGGACGATGACCGTTTCATCGCTCATGGCGGGCACGTAGGCCCCCCCGGCGGTACAGGAGCCCATGACCACCGAGATCTGCGGTATGTTCAGCGCGGACAACCGGGCCTGATTGTAAAAGATCCGGCCGAAGTGCTCCTTGTCGGGAAAGGTGCCCACCTGCAGGGGCAGGAAGATGCCGCCGGAATCCACCAGATAAATGCAGGGCAGCCGGTTTTCCAGGGCCACCTCCTGGGCGCGAACATGCTTCTTGATCGTCATGGGAACATAGGTGCCGCCCTTCACGGTGGCATCGTTGGCCACCACCAGAACCTCCCGCCCGTGAACCACTCCGATACCGGTGATCATCCCGGCGCCGGGGAAATCACCCCGATACATTCCCAGGGCAGCCAGGGAACTCAGTTCCAGAAAAGGGGTGTCTGGATCGAACAGCCGTTCCAGGCGCTCCCGGGCGGTCAGCTTTCCCCGGTCCTTGTGCCGTTTGACGGCCTTCGAGGGCCCCCCCGACCGTATCTTCCCGAGCCGCTTCCTGAACTGTTCCAGAAGCTTCAGATTGTGCTGGCGATTCTTTTCAAACGGTTCGCCCTTGACATCGATCTTGCTCTCGATACGAAACATCCCTGCGCTCCCCCCTGGGACAGATGTCCGTTACGGCATCGGGACACATTTATAACCATAACACAGGATGCCGGCCTGCCCCTCCTCCCGGATGCGCCGGAATTCCACCTTGACCTTCTGTCCGATGGCGATCTGATCCAGAGGGATATCGGTGATCTGGGTCGTGATGCGCGTTCCTCCTTCAAGCTCCACGATACCCACGGCGTAAGGGGCCTCATCGACAAACTGGCTGGGCGCTACCCGGATAACCGTGTAGGTTAAGATAGTACCGGTATCGGGCAGTTTGGCCTTCTCGAAATCGGTCGATCCGCAACCCGGACAGATAAGCCGCGGCGGGAAGGTGTTCAGGCCGCACTCAGTGCATCGGGCCGCTTCCAGCCGATAACGCTGGGGGATCTCCCGCCAATATCTGGCTGATGTGGACAAAGTATCCTCCTCATGATAGAAAATATCTCGTACCGCCTGATGAGATGATCACGAAATTCGTTTGAGAATGTGCACCGCGGTGCTGCCCCCGGTGCCACCCATATTCTGCGCCAGAGCGATCCGGGCATCCTTCACCTGGCGATCCCCGGCCTGGCCCCGAAGCTGCTCGGTCAGCTCCACGATCTGGGCCACACCGGTGGCGCCCACGGGATGGCCCTTGGACTTCAGGCCGCCGCTGGCGTTCACGGGAATCTTGCCGTCCAGCGCGGTCAGACCGCTCTCGACCGCCGGGCCACCCTGACCCTTTGACACCAATCCCAACGCCTCGGTGACGCAGATCTCGGCGATGGTGAAACAGTCGTGGACCTCCACCACATCCAGGTCCTCGGGACCCACGCCGGCCATGCCGTAAGCTATCTCGGCCGCTTTAGCCGTAGCCCCCAACCAGGTCATGTCTTCCCGCGAATGCAGCGCAATGGTATCGGTGGCCTGACCCGAACCGATGACCTGGACCAGGGGTTTTTTACTCAAATTCCTGGCCATATCCACCGGGCAGAGGATGGCGGCCGCCGCCCCATCGGTGATGGGCGAGCAGTCCAAAATTCTCAGGGGATCGGCCACCTTCACCGAGTTGAGCACCTGCTCGACGGTGACCTTGAAGGGATATTGAGCCCGGGGATTCATTGAGCCATTATGATGGTTCTTCACCGCCACCTGAGCCAGTTGTTCCCGGGTGGTGCCATACTCGTGCATATGGCGGTGGGCCATCATGGCATAGAGTCCCGGAAAGGTCACGCCCTGATAGCACTCGTATTCCTGATCGGCGGCCGTGGACAGGGCGAAGGTGGCATCACCGCCACCCACGTCGGTCATCTTTTCCACACCGCCCACCAGGACGATATCGCTCATTCCCGCGGCCACCTCCATGAATCCCAGGCGAAAAGCGGCTCCTCCAGAGGCACAGGCCGATTCCACCCGAGTGGCCGGGATGGGCGTCTGGCCAAGATAATCGGCCATCAGGGAACCGAGGTGCTCCTGTCCCACGAATAAACCGCTGGTCATACAGCCCACATACATGGAGTCGATGTGATCGACGCCAGCGTCCTCGATGGCCATCAGGGCGGCCTCCACGAACACGTCGCGGATCGACTTCTCCCACAGCTCGCCCCACTTGTTCATTCCAACGCCGATGACGGCGACCTCTCTCATGGGTCCCTCCTGTAGATGATTGAAATCCACTTTTTTTACGGTATCAGTTCCGTTAGAATCTCCCGGATGAATCGGGCATGCACCACCTCGGCAACTTTCAGCGGCACTGTTTCCTCCCGATCGGCAAACCACTGACGGGAGAGCAAGCCGGCGATGAACTGAATTTGTTCTCCAGGATGAGCAACTCCGCCATAAACCCGTCCCGCCTGGTCGAAATAAACCGGCCCGCCACTGTACCCTCTGAAGATCTCCACATCGTACTTGAAGGTCTCCTGGCGTTCCACCGGAGCGAGGGGATATGAGGCGATCCGACCGCCCCGGAGGATGGAAAATCCCCCCGGACCATGAATGCCATTTTGGGATGAATATCCCAGACAGAGCAGCTCATCTCCGGGATGGATCTCGAATCGCTGGAAGGTCTCCGCGTCGGCCAACAGCTCCACCGATCTCAGCGGGATCTCGGTATGACGGGGCAGCGGAATGCACAGGGCGGCCACATCGGCCTCTTTATGGCGCACCCACAAGGAGCGGCCGCCGCTGCGGATATCGATCCACCAGGGACGTTCCTCCCAGGTTCCGTCCCATCTTCTTTTTCGAAGACCCAACATGGCCCGGTCCGTGGCCAGACTGTCCAGCAGATGGGCGGAGGTGATCAGAATGCCTCCGTTCTCATCCTCGCCGCAGGGCAGGTGAAAGACAAAGGCGGTGCCGAAGAGCAGCGAGTCACCCTGGGTAGTGCCCTGCAGCTTGAAGGTGGACTCCATTAGAACGGTGCCGAGATCGAGGCGTTCCTCCACAATGGGCTCCCGTTGGGCCAGAGGAAACCGCGAGGGCACAGGACCGGGTACACCGGGATCTCGTGCGCAGGAGAGACAGATGATGATGTAAAAGAGCGGGACCCCGGCGATGACAGCGATTGTATTTCGCAACTGTTCCATAACTCCGAGATCGCTGATATGCGACCGTCAACAAGAAGTTGCCATCAGAAACTGTTAATAAAAAGTTGTCGTTGAGAAACCGCTGATGCCAAGCCGTTGATAATAAGCCAGTAAAAAATAGCTCCCGGAGCCGAGAAAATAGGATCGTTCGACTCAATGGGAGCTAAGAGTTGGGGGGCCAGAGGCTGAACGGATATAAAAGCAGCGTGGCGAAATAGATATATTCCCGTGATGACACATAAAAGATAGAGCGGTATGCGGAGATGCCCTCTCAGCGTGAGATATGGAAACAGGTCAGAACCCGACACGAAGACCTCCGCGGGATGTCAAAAGCAGCTTTTTTGAGGAGTCCCAATCATACCACCAGTAGTGGTGAAAGTCTCTTATTATAACAAATTTTGGGGTGTTTGTCAATTGAGAAAGGGAGGCCGTTTCAGCCCTTCCTGCCGGCATCGCCGGGCCAACGAGCGGTCGTTCCGCATCCCTCCCGACCCCTCTCACCCCACCAGTCCCCAACCGATCCGCACAGCTATGAGGATCAACACCACGCCCACCACTACATTGAAGCGGCGCTCGGTGATATTGACATGAGCCCGGTAACCCAGCAACAGTCCCACGATCACGGCCGGGCCGGCCACGGCGGCGATGCGAACGACATCTCCGCTCCACATCCCCACCAGACGGTAGATAATCACCCGCAGAACGCCCTCGCACAGAAAAAAGGCCACCAGCACCCGGCGGAAGCGGGACCTGTCCATCATCGGCCGCAGAACGGGAATGATCAGCGGCCCGCTGATGCCCACCAGCCCACCGGTGACCCCGCCCAGCAGGCACACCGACCACAGTTTCAGAAACCGGCTGCGCAGCCACCTGGGAGGAAGGGGCCGGTCATAAACGACAAAGCTGAAGCCGGAGATCACCACGAACAGGCCGATTAATCCCAGAACGGCCGGAGCGGGCACAAAGCCGGCCAACGAGGAGCCCAGGACCGATCCCATGGCCATGAATCCGACCATTTTGCCGATCAGGGGCCAGTCCTCCCGGGCATACCGCAGGGACAGCAGCATGCCCAGCCCGACGAAGCTGTCGACAAAGGCGGAGGATACCAGGGCGGTGCGGGGACCGAACAGCAGACCCACGGTGGGCACGAATAGAAGTCCCGGCCCGAAGCCGGACAGCCCTTTCAGGAAGTAAGCCGGCAGGCAGACGGCCAGGATCAGAAGAATGATCTCGGGCGGATAGCGCAAAATATGCAGCGAGGCCTCCCGGGGAACGCTATCGACCTCAGAAAAGGAAGGAACGAGAACACGGCGGACGGGCCGCCGCCGGCTGAACGGTCACGGACAGAAACGGTCTCTCACGTGGCGAACAGATTGCCAGGCGACGCCCCCCCCTCCTGCGGCGGTTTCTCAGGCCCTTTCGGAGCCACCCGTTTTCCCTTCGATGAACCCCCACCGCTTCTTGCCGGAGGAACCTGTCCTTTGAGCAATTCGCCGATCCCGGCGATGCTGCCCAGGACCCCCGATGTCTCCAGGGGCAGGAAAATCTTCGTAGATTGGCCGTCGGCGATCTTCTGCAAGGCCTCCAGGTACTTGATGGCGATCAGATCGTTGCTCGGATTCCCAGCGTGTATGGCCCCATAGACCGTCTGGATAGCCTCGCCCTCACCCTTGGCCACGGTCAGCTTCTGGTACCTGTCGGCATCGGCCACCTTCTTGATGGCCTCCGCATCGCCCTCGGCCTTGAGGATGGCCGACTGTTTGTGTCCCTCGGCCTCCAAAATCATGGCCCGCCGGAGACGCTCGGCCTTCATCTGCCGGTGCATGGCGTCGGTCACATCCGAGGGCGGCTCGATGCGCTGCAGCTCCACCCGGGTCACCTTGGTACCCCACTTGTCGGTGGCGTCATCGAGGATCTCGCGCAGCTTGGTGTTGATCAGCTCCCGGGAAGTCAGGGACTCGTCCAGGGCCAGGTCGCCGACCAGGTTCCTCAGGTTCGTCTGGGCCAACTTGGTGGCCGCCAGATAAAAACTGGCGACATTGTAGGTCACCTTTACCGGGTCGGTGACCTCGTAATAGACCACGGCGTCCACCTCGACCACCACGTTATCCTTGGTGATCACTCCCTGCGGCGGCACGTCCACGACCTGCTCGCGCATGTCCACCTTGATCATCCGCTCCAGGAAGGGGAGGATCAGCGACAGGCCGCTGTCGGCGGTACGCTGGTACTTGCCCAGCCGCTCGATGAGACCCTTCTCCCAGGGCCGGACGATCTTGATGCCCTTGGCGGCGACGATCAGCAGCGCAAAGGCCACGATGATAAAAGGTACCACTGCTCCGGCGGTCATCGCTATTCCTCCTCGATTGGTATGACAACCATATGGGTTCCATCCACCCGGGTGACCTCCACCCTCCGGCCCTCCGGGATGATCTCTCCGGCATCGCTGTCCGCCCTCCATTCCTCTTTATCGATGCGGATTCGGCCGGTGTTTTCCCGGTTATCGATCTTTTCCAGAACGACGCCGCGCTTGCCGATAAACCGGTCGGCGCCGATGCCGGGAGGCTGCTGCTTGGTGAAGCGCTCGGCGAACCGGCGGGAGACAGCGAATAAAATCCCCGAGACCACCACGAAAGCCGCCCATTGCCACCCAGCGCCCAGACCGAACAAAGACAGCAGTCCGGCCGCCAGTGCGCCGATGCCGAACCAGAGAATAAAAAACCCGGCCGTGAAGATCTCGGCCACGACGCAGATGGCGGCCAGAATCATCCAGATCCACCAAAAGTTTGAAGGCATATGAGGCCCCCTTGGTTAGAGAAAACGGATGTCGTCGGTCGATTATCGGTCTGATGCGGTTATCTGAGGCGCCGCTCGGTCCTCGTCACCTTGATAACACATTTTTTATCTCTTCACGCTGATGGTCAATCCATCCCCGATCGGCAGAATGGTGCTGATTAACTGCGGATGGTCGAAGACCAGCCGGTTGTACTCATCGATCACCCGGCTGAGCTCCTCACGCACGCCCATAGGCCGAAACAGGGCATCGTCGGCAGCGATGATGCCTCCCGGTCGAGTTTTCTGGATGCATTTCTCGAGCATCAGGGGATAGAGAGACTTGGCCGAATCCTGCAGGATGAAATCGAACGGACCTTCCAGATCGTCGATGACGATACCGGCGTCGCCATGGATCAGGTCGACCACATCAGCCAACCCGGCTCTGCGGACATTATGCTCCGTCTCGGAAAAACGTTGCTGGTCCGACTCGACCGCTGTCAGGCGGCCTCCGGTGTTCCGCAAAGCCTGAGCCAGAAAAATGGTGGAATAGCCGATGCAGGTGCCGAACTCCAAAGCCCTCTTGGCCCTGATGACGAAGATGGACCAGCTCAGGAAGGTACCGGCATGCATCCCGATGTGCGGCGCCACATCTTCTCTGGTCTGGCATTGCCTCTCCAGCTCTGACAGCACCGAGTTGGGATAGGATAGGAACTTCTCGATGTAGTCAAGACTTTTATTCATCGCTTTTCGAATCCAGCTTCTTGCCCATGCTGATGCGATCCTCCACCTCATACCCGAGACATCGATAGAAGGCAACGGCCGGACGGTTGGTACCCCGCACCTGAAGGTTGAGCTTGGGACAACCCCGGGCGGTCAGCCCGCTTTCGATACGCTGCATCAGAGTCCGGCCGATGCCCCGGCGGCGGTGCTCCGGGAGAACGGCCAGATAATAAACCCACCCGCGATGTCCGTCAAAGCCGGCCATGGCGGTGCCCACCAGTGTGCCGTCGTCCAGGGCCACCAGAAACAGCTCCGGCTGAACCCGCATCTTGTGCCGAATGTCCATCTCCGGATCATTGTGGCATGGTGCATCGGGAAACACACGTCGCCACAGGGCGATCACGGACGGACGGTCTTCAGCTCTATATGAACGGATGATCAGGGCCATTGTTTCACCTCGCCGTGTCACTCAGACAGCGATTCGATCTTAAAGATCTCCCGCAGGAGCGTCTTCACCGGCCCGAAGGATCCGCCCGGGCCTCAGGTCGATTTGCGACAGCAGCATGCCCGCCAGCATCAGCAGGCAGCCGAACAGCTCCCGCAGGCTGAGGACCTCGCCCAGCATAAGCCAGCCGCCTAAAGCGGCGAAAGCGGCCTCCAGGCTCAGGATGATAGCCGCATGAGACGGATGCGCCCGCCGCTGGGCTATCACCTGAAGGGTATAGGCCACTCCCGTGGACAGCAGCCCGGCGTAGAGAATGGGGAGAACGGCCCCCCGCAACCCCTGGACAGTGACCGTTTTAAAAGCGCCCGCCTGAAAAACGCCCGTCTGAAAAATACCCGTCTCCGTGATCATGGCGGCCAGCAAGCTGGCGGCCGAGCAAACCAGGAACTGGCAGCAGGCCAGCCGGATCGGATCGTTTCGTGGCGACAGCCATCCGATCAGGTGCACGTGACCGGCCCAAAGGAAGGCTCCCAGAAGGACCAGCAGATCCCCCCGGGCCACGCCCAGTCCCCCGGACAGGCTCAGAAAGTAGAGCCCCGCCACGGCCAAAACCGCTCCCAGCCAGGTCTGTGCTCCAGTTCGCTGTTTCCATAACAGGCCCGCCAGAGGCACGATGATGACGTACAGCCCGGTGATAAATCCGGCTTTCCCGGCGGTGGTGTAAACGATCCCGGTCTGCTGCAGAGACGCTCCTGCGAACAGGACCAGACCGGCTGCCAGGCTCCCCCGGAGGATTCCCCTCGTTCCGGTCGATGACCGTTTGCTCCCGGCAGCAGCGTCTCTCCTCCCACGCATCATCACCAGGGGCAGCAGAACGATACCACCCACGGCAAAACGCACGGCATTGAAGGTGAATGGACCAAGGTGCTCCATCCCCGCGCGCTGGGCCACGAAGGCGAATCCCCAGATGGCGGCTGACAGAAAAAGCAGTGGGCTGGAGGTCCACCGAGAGGTCATTGCGGCTGTTTCTCCTGAGTCGATCTCCTCTTCGGGTATTTTCCTTTTAAATATCTGTCCTTGAGGATATAGCGACAGTGGTAGCGCATCAGTTTCTCGGCAGCCAGGTAACCCAGCTCGAAGGACGCCTCCCAATCCACACAGGCAGCCCTTTTTTGGTCCAGCTCAAGCTTGATGCGCCCTCTCTGCAGATAAGCTTCCGCCATGTCGGGGCTCAGCTCGATGGCCCGGTTGTAATCGGCCAGGCCACCCTCGTAATCCCGCGAGATCCACACCCGTGCGAATCCCCTGCCGGCATAGGCCTCGGCCCGCTCAAGACCCAACTTGATGGCCGCATCCAGGTCCTCAAAGGCCTTCTCGTTCTCTCGCAGGGCCACCCACATTCGACCCCGAAGATAATACGCCTCCCGATCCGTCGAATCGGCTGCGATGGCCTGATCGAACCGCTTCAATAACTCTTCGTAATTCCCGGCCAGCCAAACGCCGGGCGTGACCCAGGCCCTGCCGGAACAGGAATCCTCGGCCAGCCAGAGGTGTAACATATTTTCATCAAAATCCTCATCCAGAAAATAGGTGTATATCCCTTTGGTCTCGGGACAGAGCTGCTCTCCGGCCGTGTCTGCGAAGGTGATCTGCCCGCCGGAAAAGGCACACTCGCCGCTGACATCCCATTGACCATCAGCCGTATAATCGATCATATAGGAACGGGCGGCGGGATCCAGGGTGAGCACGAATCGGTTGCCCTGGAAATCAAACCGTATCCAGGTTCCCCCGATGGCCGCGGAACGGTCTCTCTGCGAACAACCGATCGAGAAAACAGATAAGATCACACCCAGCGCCAGGACCAGGATGACGCTCCATTGTCGCATAGATACCTCCAGCTTAACATCTCCTATTGTATGAACAGTAATTTCCCCGTTTGACTTGTTCCTTCGGTTCTCAGAAGATAGAAATAGATACCCGAGGACACCTCGGTGCCGTCCTGATCTTCGCCCCGCCAGCTCACCCGGTGTCGGCCGGATCGAACCGTTCCGTTGATCAGCGTCCTGACCTTCTGTCCGAGGATATTATAGATGACCAATTGGAGACGGATGTCCGTACCGGTTTGGAAAGTGATGGTCGTCTCATCATTGAAAGGGTTGGGATAATTTCCAAG
>Ga0272444_10000341_pt1 | contig 51754 bp, 38 predicted proteins | sample SSMForm13_FD_201033 | JGI IMG/M metagenome (GOLD analysis project Ga0272444, IMG submission 201033) | Marine sediment archaeal communities from Little Sippewissett salt marsh, Falmouth, MA, United States - SSM-Form-13 | ecosystem: Environmental > Aquatic > Marine > Wetlands > Sediment ... | reverse complement strand
ACTCCGAGAGCACCTGTGAGAATTCGCTCCGGGCCACGTGCTCCAGAACCGCCTGGGAGAAGACCATTTGGATCGATGCGTCGGGTAAGCGCCTGAGCGACTGAAGCCCTTCAAAACGGTAATCGATAACATTTTCGAAAAGAAATCCGGCGATATCGGCTTTCGCTTTCAGCGTCGTAATTCTTTGACGAATGGCCTTGGCCGAGGTGGTGCCGCCGGCCAGGATCTCCTTCAGATGGCTCCCCGCCGGCGAGAGGTCGGCGGCCGGAGGATTTTCTTCGGTTGTTTTTAAAAGCGACTCAAGTCGATCGATGAGCCGGCGGGCGAACTCGTCTTCCATCGCAGCGTACTTGCCGACGTCCACGAGACAAACCCGCTTTGCGCCGAACAAGTAACCCAACAGACCCGAGGCGAGCGAGTAACCGGGACCCATTTCCAGAATGTGGATTTCGTTCCGGTTCGCTGCCCCGGCGTAACTTGCTGCAAAGCGGGCGAAATGCGCCAGAAAAACGTCGCGGCAATAGACTGGATCACCGGCCGGGCCGTGTCGAAAAATCGGAAGGAGTTTGGGAAGGCACTGCTTCGCTCCCGGGACGCTTCCCAAGGCGAGTTTGACGCCGAATTTAACGTACCAGGGGATTGGCAGTGGCATTCCAGAGTACTCCAGGCGCATTCTTTCCCCCTCCCAAGCGGCCCTCGGCAAGCTATCGGGCCGGTGTTTGGGGAGGGTGCAACATGAGGTTGATCTTGCTGGCGATGATGTCCATGGCGACCTGGTTGTGCCCCCCTTCGGGGATGATCAGGTCGGCGAATTTTTTAGTCGGTTCCACATACTGCAAGTGCATGGGCCGGACGACCTCGAAATACTGTTTCATCACGGACTCCAGGGTGCGTCCCCGCTCCTGGCAGTCGCGTCGAAGCCGCCGGGCGAGGCGGATGTCGGCGTCGGTCTCGACGTACAGTTTCACGTCCATTTTTTCGCGCGCCTCTTCATCCTGGAGCACGAGAATCCCCTCGATAATCAACACCTTGCAAGGATCGATTCGGATCGCTTTCTTGCTGCGCGTATGGGTGTTGTAGTCATAGATCGGGCAATCAATGCCGCGACCTTCGGCCAGTTCGCCCAAGTGACGATGAAAGAGAATCCGGTCGAAGGCGTCGGGATGGTCGTAGTTGATGTCTTCGCGCTCTTCAGGCGGCAGGGTGCTGCGGTCCAGATAGTAGCTGTCGTGAGCGATGATCTTGACTTGATCGTTGCCGATTCTCTTGACCAACTGCTTGGCCACGGTGGTCTTGCCCGAGCCGGTTCCTCCGGCGACGCCGATAATTGTGCACTTTCGATCCATGAGAGAAAACATCCTTTGTTCGATTCAACCGTCCCGGCATTATAGGGGGGGTGATTTCACACTGTCAACGCTGGAATCCCAAGAGCGCTGCGCGAGGAAGGAAATCTGCTGCTCATCGCGATTTTCGCCCGCGCCAGTGGTCCTGGATCTTTTGCCAGAGCGGCCGGGCGGCCAGCCGCTCGTACAGCAGATCCTCCCGCCGGGGGATGTCCTTGCCCCAATCGGGAGCATGGGTTGGACTATTCAACCACTCCAGCAGCGGCCGGGCGGTGATTTCGTCAGTCAGCTTTTCGAGGAACAGCTGTTGCGCCTTGACGCCCATGTCGATCAACTCCCGGGGATGTTCGGCGGTATGGAGGATGTTCTGAGCGAGCGCTTCGGGATCGCCGACGGGACTGGTCAAGCCGGCGCCGGCTTGTTCGACTTGATGGCTGATTTCCGTAATGTGCGTAGTGAGGACCGGCAGTCCGGCGCGGAGCATTTCGACGATTCGGTGCCGCGCGCCGTAAATCGATTCATAGCAAAGGCGGTCGACGTTGATCCCCGCGTCGGCTTCCAGCTGATAGCCGGGCACGTCCTTCGAGTCGATCCAGCCCTGGAAGTGAAACCGGTCGCGGTGGGCCGACTGTTCCGCCATCGCTTGAAACCGGGGGAAAGTGACGTCGTTCACGCCGTGAATTTTTCCCCCGGTCGACACGTAGTGGATTCTCGAATTACGCTCCATGGCGCGCTGGAGGCCGTGAAAGAGCGTTTCGGGGTCACACCAATCGTTATAGCCCCCGAGCCACAGGAGAATGAATGCGTCCTGCGGCACGACGCGCCCCCGGATTCGAACCTCGCCTGGCTTGACTTCTTCGTTGACGCGGCCAAGCGGGATCGAGTGAACGAACTCGTAACCGGTAGTGTGTCGGTTGAGGCGCCCGAGCGCGCCGAGTTCGCCGACCATGGCATGGCGCTGGACGTGCGAAGTCGTCGAGAAGCAATCAGCCCGGTAGACCAGCTCGTGATAGCGCTTCCAATAGTGGTAAATGAAGCGATTGTCGTTATGCTGGCGGGCGCACAGCTGCGCCTCGCCCATGACGTAACCGTGAATGTCGGCCCAAATCGGTGCGTCGGTGTTGACGAATCCGAGGGGGCCGGTGGCCGGGGTCGTAATACCGATCACGGCGTCGGGGCGAAAGGAATCGATCAGCGGCTGGTGAAACTCGGGGTGAACGAATTTTTTCAGTTCGTCGACCAGGTAATAGGTCAGGTTGTCTTTCTGTTGTTTTTCGACGTCGGGCAGGTTTTTGGGCGCGTTCGGATCGAAAACCCGGATTGCCACCAGGCAGACCTCATGCCCGGCGGCCAGGATCGGCCGCAACAACTGCCAGACGCGGGTGCAAGAGCCATGAAGGAACTTGGGGTGCTCCCACGGCAGCGGTCCCATGCCGGTCGCGTAGATTTTCGCCATGCCGGGAAAACCTCCAAAGAGGAGGATACCACAAAGGCGAGGGGTAAACTATCTCCCTGTCGGGTCTTGGAAAATATTTTCACACAGCAGTGCAGAGAATGCAGAGAAAAAGCATTCTCAAAGCTAAAACGAGCAATCAGGAATGATCCATGATGTAGACCCTCACCGAAGCCGAGGAGAGGGTTCGGTCGAGAACAAAACTTTCGATAAAAAATGTAAAAAAGTGAGAAGCCCCGGCGCGAATCACCGGGGCTCCTCATTGTCAATGGCCTTTGAACCGACGCCTGATTGGCTTAACCATTCTTGCGGGTGAATTCCTTCATGAAGTCCACGAGTTGCTTGATCCCTTCAACCGTCATGGCATTGTAGATCGAAGCGCGGAGTCCACCAACCGAGCGGTGTCCTTTGAGGCCCCCCAGCCCCGCCGCTTTCGACTCGGCGATGAATTTTTTCTCCAGTTCCTCGTTGCCGTCCTGAATGCGATAGACGACGTTCATTCGAGATCGGTCGGCTTTCGCCACCGGGCAATTGTAGAAGTTTGTTGCGTCAATGGCATCGTAGAGCAGCGCGGCCTTTTCCTCGTTCCGTTTTTCGAGAGCGTCGAGGCCACCTTCCGAGGCGATCCAGTCCATCACCAGCCCGACAATGTAAATCGCGAACGTCGGGGCGGTGTTGAAAAGCGAACCGGCCTTGATGTGAGAACGATACTGAAGAATCGACGGCAGTGTCTCGGATGCGCGTTCGGCGAGGTCTTTGCGAAGGATAACCAGGGTGACGCCGGCCGGTCCGAGGTTTTTCTGCGCGCCGGCGAAAATCAGTCCGAAGCGCGAGACGTCCACTTTACGAGAGAAGATGTCGGATGACATGTCGGCGATCAGCGGCACGTCGCCCGAATCGGGAAATTGACGATACTGGGTACCGAAGATCGTATTGTTCGAACAACAATAAACGTAGGAGGCGTCCGAGCTCAGTTGGATTTCATCTTTTGCCGGCAGCCGGGTGAACTTATCGGCTTCGCTCGAAGCCGCCAAGCGCATTTCAGCCACCTTTTTGACTTCGGTTATCGCCTTCTTGGTCCAGGCACCGGTGTGAATCATGTCGACCGGTTTGCCCTCCTGGCAAAGGTTCATGGGCACCATGGCGAACTGCAAACTGGCGCCGCCCTGGAGAAACAACACGGCGTAGTCGTCCGAAACTGAGAAATTCTTTCGAACGCCGGCTTCGGCTCGCTCAATGATGTCCTTGAACTCCGGTGAGCGATGACTCATCTCCATGACCGACATACCGGCTCCGTGCGCGTTCAATAGTTCCTGCCGGGCCTTTTCCAGGACACTGAGCGGGATTGCCGCCGGTCCTGCGTTAAAGTTGACGATTCTTTCCCCTACCACGATTTTGCCTCCTTTGCTTCCTGCGAACGTCCCGGCGGTCGCTTTGGGTGCGGCTGCCGATTCGTTTCGGTTATATAGATTGACGAGATAGTAGAAACACGGTCAATACATCAATTCAAACCGGGTGTCAATTGGGTGATTCTTGAGTTGGCGAGTCAAGTTTCACTTTTATGTGTCTCAACAATCTCCTTGTGTCGAAAGCAACCGACCAAGTGATCGTTGACCATCCCCACGGCCTGCATGAACGCATAGCAGATCGTCGGCCCAACAAATCGGAATCCTTTTTTCTTAAGCGCTTTGCTCATGGCTTCAGACTCGGGCGTCCGGGCCGGAACCTCCTCCATTGTTTTCCAGGCGTTTTGAATCGGCCGGTCGTCGACGAACGACCAGAGAAAAGTGTCGAAGCCGGCGAACTCTTTCTGCACGGCCAGGAAGGCCCTGGCGTTGCAAATGGCGGCTTCAATCTTGAGCCGATTGCGGACGATACCCGAGTCTTTCAGCAGCCGAGCGATCTTTTTCGAGCCGTAGCGGGCGATTTTCTCGGGATCGAATTCGTCGAAGACTTTTCGGTAATGGTCGCGTTTTTTGAGAATGGTTTCCCAGCTGAGGCCGGCCTGCGCGCCTTCCAGGACGAGGAATTCAAACAATGTCCGGTCGTCATGAACCGGCACGCCCCACTCCCGGTCATGATACTCGGTGTACAGCCCCGGTTTCGCCCAGGGGCATCGTGGTTTGTCGTTCATTTGTTTGCCTTCCCGCATTCGAGCGATCGCGCGGGGAGACTATAGAATGGGAGGCGGGCAATGTAAAATCAAATGAAACGCCGATCAAGGGGAGATTCGCCCGGCGAGGTGGCGGCGAAGGGCGCTTTCGAGATCGGGGTAGCGAAACGGGAAGCCCATTTTCTGAAGGTAGGCCGGTCGAACGCGGGCTCCGGCCAAGAGCAGTTCATCGGCCAGTTTCCCAAACGCCGCCCGGGCGACGAATGCAGGCAGGGGGCAAATCGTAGGCCGATGAAGCAAGCGGCCGAGTGTCTTTGTCAGTTCCCGATTTGTGACCGGATGGGGCGAGACGGCGTTCACCGGGCCCTGGAATCGCTCGTCCTCGATCGCCTGGCGGATGATCTCGACCGCGTCTTCGATCGCAATCCAGCTGCAGAACTGGTTGCCGCTGCCGATCACGCCTCCCAAGCCGAGGCGAAAAGGAGGAAGCATTTTGGCCAACGCTCCGCCGGCGGGACTAAAAACCACCCCGAAGCGCAGGAGAACAACGCGCACGCCCACCTCGGCGGCCGGGCGCGTCGCGGCTTCCCAGTACCGACACAATTCGGCAAGGAATCCGGAGCCTGAAGCGCTCGATTCATCGAGTATTTCATCGCCCCGGTTGCCGTAATATCCGACCGCTGAGGCGCTGATCAGGACGCGGGGCGGGTGGGACAATTGGGCCAAGGCCCGGCAGAGATGATGGGTGCCCTTGACCCGGCTGTCCCAGATTCTCGCTTTGCGGTTTTTCGTCCAGCGTCGGGTGGCAATGTTTTCTCCGGCCAGGTGGACTACCGCGTCCATGCCCTCCAGGCGGGTTTTTTCAACCGTTCCGGCGACCGGATCCCAGGCGATTGCGCCCGATCCGTTCGGGGGCGACGTGCGGACCAAACGAATCACACGATGTTTCCGCTCCTCCAGCAGGGAGACCAGCGCCGAGCCAATAAGACCGGAGGAACCACTCACTAAAACATTCATTGCCGGGTTGTCTCGAAAGGGAATTCGGCTGTCCCCATCGCAACCGGCGACAGGGGTTGATTCTTGCCATACCGAAAAAGTGTACTTCAATCAAAGGAGTATGCAAGATCTTCCCCGCCGAAATGCCGGGCGCATTGACAGTGGAAAAGCAGCCGCCTAGGATTGTGTCTAAAAATTTCTGACAGGATGAACAAGATGATCAAGATTGAATTTGGCCCGGAAATCCGGCCCGCCCGGTGATCCTGTCTGGATGGATTGATTCTCGTTCTTTCTGAGACATGCTACCAGGATGGGATTAAGGTTGAAATCTTCTTTTCAAGGAGCAAGCGAAATGACGGCCAAAGCGCTTCAGGAAGGCATGAAGGCGCCGGATTTTACCGCTCTTACGACCGGCGGGGGCAAGGTTTCATTGAGCGATTTCAAAGGCAAAATCATTGTCCTGTACTTTTATCCCCGCGACAACACGCCGGGTTGCACGCGCGAGGCGTGCGGTTTCCAGGACGCTCTCAGCCGAATCAAACGACTTGGCGCGGTGGTCCTGGGCGTTAGCAAGGACAGCCTGAAGAGCCACGAGGGATTTGCCGAGAAATACGGTCTGCGATTTCCCCTTTTATCCGATCCCGAGAAAAAGATCATCCAGGCCTATGGGGTCTGGAAAGAGAAAAAGATGTATGGGAAGACCTCTCTGGGGGTGGAGCGTTCGACCTTCCTGATCGACGAAGAGGGGATCGTTCGCAAGATCTGGCGGAAGGTGAAAGTCGATGGGCACGACGAGGAAGTTCTTCAAGCGATCAAGGAATTGTCCTGATTTTTCGCCCCTGCCGCGGCTCATTCGGTAGTTTTTGGAGCAAAGCCGCCGCTTGATTGCGATGATTTGAAATCTTCTTGCGCCGGATGGGCTTTGCCCCTATAGTATTAGCCCTATCTTTCGTCGGGGCTGCGCCGTGCCCGGCGGTTTGGATTATCATGGACGTGAAACCGGTTCACCTCGGGGTTCTTCTTTCGGGATCGGGAAGGACGCTGCAAAATTTCATTGACCGAATCGAAGCCGGGACCTTGCCCGCGACGCTCTCGGTTGTCATCGGCAGCAAGCCGGGGGTGAAAGGGCTGGAGCGGGCGGCGAAGGCCGGCATCGATTGCTATCCAGTCGATCGAAGGCGATATGCCGACCCTGCGGCGCACAGCGAGGCGATTAACGAAATCCTGACGCGCTATGAAATCGATCTGATCGTGTTGGCGGGATACATGCATTTGTACGATTATCCTGCGGCGTTTGAAGGCCGGGTGATGAACATTCATCCGGCGCTGATCCCGAGTTTTTGCGGCAAGGGCTATTATGGGCATCGGGTGCATGAGGCGGTTCTCGCCGCCGGGGTGAAAGTCAGCGGTTGCACGGTGCATTTCGTCGATGAACAATACGATCACGGTGCGATCATTGTGCAGAAGACCGTTCCCGTGTTGGAGGGGGACGATCCGGCCACGCTGGCGGCCCGGGTTTTCGAGGCGGAATGTGAAGCGTACCCCGAGGCGATCCGGCTGTTTGCCGAAGGACGGTTGAGAATCGAGCAGGGACGGGTTCACATTCTGTCCCGTGGAAAGGAAGGGTTATGAAGGTGTTTATCATCGGCGGAGGAGGCCGGGAACACGTTCTGGCTTGGAAGCTGGCGCAGAGTGCGAAGGTGAGCCAGGTGCTTGCTCATCCGATGAACGGGGGACTGGCCGAGTTGGCGGAGCCCGCGCCGCTGAAGCGTAGTGCGACGGCCTATGAGCTGGCCCGGTTTGCGGAGAAGGAAGGCGTTGACCTGACCGTTGTCGGCCCCGAAGCCTTACTGTGCGTGGGGATCGCCGACACGTTTGCCTCGAGAGGACTGCGACTGTTCGGTCCCACACAAAAGGCGTCCCAGATCGAAGGCAGCAAGGTGTGGACCAAGAAGTTTCTGAGGCGCTATCGGATTCCAACGGCCGAGTTTGAAATATTCAGGGATTACGAACGGGCGTTGAACTATGTGATGGCCCACGAGTATCCGGTGGTGATCAAGGCCGACGGTTTGGCGGCCGGAAAAGGCGTGACCGTGGCGAAGACGCCGAAGGAGGCCAAAGAAGCGCTGCACGGCGTCATGGTGGAAGGGCGATTCGGTTCGGCGGGCAATCAGGTGGTGGTTGAAGAGTGCCTGGTCGGGCAGGAAGCCTCGATGCTGGTGTTCACCGACGGGGAAAATCTTCTGCCGTTGTTGCCGGCGCAAGATCACAAACCGCTGTTGGACGGAGATCAGGGGCCGAATACGGGAGGCATGGGAGCGATCTGCCCAACGCCGCTGGTTGACGGCGAACTGCAGAAGAAGGTGTTGGATGAGGTTTTTCATCCGGTTCTCCGGGGCTTTTCCGCCGAAGGGATTCGGTACGTGGGAATGCTGTACGCCGGGCTGATGATCGATGGGGGGCAAGCCAAAGTCCTGGAGTTTAATTGTCGCTTTGGGGACCCGGAGACGCAGGCGATTCTGCCGCTGTTGGACAGCGACTTGGTGGATTTGATCGAGGCGACCCTCGATGGACGGCTTAACGAAGTGAAGGTCAATTGGCGGGAGAACAAGACTTGTGTCAGTGTGGTCATGGCCTCAGGCGGATATCCCGGCAAGTACGAAAAGAATCTTCCTATCGAGGGGCTAAAGCAATTCGATCCGGAAGACCGGGATACAATTGTTTTCCACGCCGGGACCCAGCGGGCGGGACAGCAGGTGCTGACTTCAGGCGGCCGCGTGCTGGCCGTCACGGCGGTGGGAGACGATCCGGCCGACGCCCGGCAGCGGGCGTATGCGGCCGTCGAGCAGATTCACTTTGAGGCCGCTCAATACCGAAAAGACATTGGAGCGAAGGCGCTCGGATGAGCGACGCCTCGGGCGGACGCCGGGGCCTTGGGATGAGAAAAGCGATCGAGAGAGGGAGAGACCTCGAATGGCGAAACGACTTTATTCTGCTGCGGAAATTGGCGAGTTGGTGGACCGGCTGGCCGGCGAAATCCTCAAGGATTATCCGAATCTGAAGGATATGGCGCTGATCGGTATTCGAACGGGAGGCGACTATATCGCCGGTCGGCTCCGCCGACGATTGGAGGAGAAGACGGGGAAATCGCTGCCTCTCGGCGTGCTGGACATCAATCTTTATCGGGACGATTTCGACCTGGGGGACCGACAGCCGGAGGTCCGGGCTTCTTCGATCGAGTTTTCAGTTCAAGGGAAGATTGTCATTCTTGTGGACGACGTTCTTTTTACCGGGCGGACCATCCGAGCCGCCCTGGAGGCGATCAATGATTACGGCCGGCCCGCGGCGGTCCGGCTCGCGGTATTAATCGACCGAAATCACCGGGAGCTGCCGATCGAGGCGAATTATGTGGGGGGGAAAGTGGACACCACCAGCCGCCAGCGCATCCACGTTTCCTTTGCCGAAGCGGGGGAAGAGGACAAAATCGAATTGTTTGACTTGCCCGAGCGTTCTTCCTAGTGTTATATCTCAAAATTTCTGACAGGATGAACAAGATCAACAAGATTGAATTTGGTCCGGAAATCCGGACCGCTTGGTGATCCCGTCCAGATGGGTTTATTCTCGTTATTTGTGAGACAGGCCACCAAGTTCTCGATGAGCGTTGTTGTTCATCCATCCCTTCGAATACTCAATTTTCAGAAATGGCAGCCCCGCCTTGTGCCAAGATCAAGGATGGCGCAGAACTATACTTGCAGGAGCAGCTTTGGTAGAATTGCTCCTGTAAGAATCAAGAAAGGATCTGGTGGATCTCAATCGAGGATTTTCCTGGTATGAAAAGAGGTCAACTTGTTGAATGGATTTGGCTTGCGAGCAAAACGGCGTTGCTGGTCGTTCTTGCCGGAGTGCATGCTCATGCGCAATTGCCACCGGAGTCCGAGCACGTGATTCCGTTTAAGGTTCTTTTTACCGGCAACACGGGAGCCTCGATCGACGTCTGCGGCTGTCCTGTCGATGTTCGAGGCGGAGTGGCCGCGCGCGCCTACGTCATTGAAGAGGAATTGGCCGAAGTGGAGCGCTTGCTGTTGCTCGATGCGGGAGGTCTCTTCCAAGGCAAGGAGGCGACGGATCGCAAGCGGGCCGAAGTGTACCTCCAGGCGATGAGCCTGATGAATTACACCGCGATGCTGGTTGGCGAGACCGAGCTTCTTTATGGTTACGATTTTCTGGCCGAACAGCTGGGTAAGTGGGGGCTTCCGGCCGTGGCGAGCAATATCGTGGTTCCCACGGACGTCTGCCCGCCCTGGGAATCGATTCTCCTGGTGGAGTTTCCCCGGCTGCGGGTGGCGCTGATCGGATTGGCGGCGAACGATCCCGAGCTCCTGCCGGAGGGCTTCGCGATCAGCGATCCCATCGAAGCGGCCAGCGAGGCGGTGCAGCGCATCGGCGACTCCGCCGACTTGATCCTTGCGCTCAGCACGCTGCCTTTTGAACAAGAGAAGAACCTGTTGCGAGCCGTTCCCGAGATTCATCTCCTGCTCAGCGGGCAGATGGGGCGGCCGCTGCAAAGAGTGTATGGCGCATTCGCCGGACACTCGGGCAAAGGCGGCCAAGAGATCAACGTGATTCGCGCCACGTATAAGCCGATACTGGAGAGTCGTCCCTTTTCCTTTTTGGTGACGCCTCGGAACGTTCGCCCGGAACGGGGAGTCAACCCGGTCGTTCAGGACCTCGTGGAGCAGTTTTACGAGTCTGTCCGCCAGGAAGCCTTGCCGCGAATGGAGCAGCTGAAGCGACTGTCCGAGCAGCCGGTGGAGAATCTAGCGGGCAACTCCTACGTTGGGAGCAGTACGTGTGCGAAGTGTCACACGAACGAATATGAACAGTGGAAACATACGCGGCACTCGAGTGCGATGCTGTCGCTGTTGAATCTCAATCGCCACTATCTTCCGGAGTGTTTGACCTGCCACACCACGGGATACGGCTATCCCGGCGGATTCGGCAAAGTGGAGTTGGAAAGCACGCTGGCCGGCGTCGGCTGCGAAAGTTGTCATGGGCCGGGCGGACTTCACCTTCAACAGTCGCAACGGAAGGACTGGATTCGCGCCAAAGTTCCGGACGCGATTTGCCGCGACTGTCACGACGAGAAAAACGATCCGGATTTTTTGGACAACGCCAAGCAAAAGCGTAAGACGATTCTTCACACGAATGTTCCGCCCGGATTCCAACAGCAAGAACCGAAATCTCATTAAAGGGCCAAGCATGTTTTTTTTGTACGACCTTCTTGCCGGTCTTTACCTCCTTGTCGCCAGTCCCTACTACCTCTACCGGATGGTTCGGACTCAAAAGTACCGCAGTGGCCTGGGCGAGCGTTTTGGGAGGATTGTCCCCGAGCGGATCGCTGGTTTGCGGGGGCGCAAGTTATGCTGGATTCACGCGGTTTCAGTCGGGGAAGTCCACGCGGCTGAGATGCTCATTCAACGAATCAAACAAAGGCGGCCAGAGGTGGCCGTTGTTGTTTCGACGGTTACCGATACAGGGCAGGAGCGGGCGCGGCGAATCGCCGAGGCGGACGCCACGCTGTATCTTCCGCTGGACCTGGGTCCGATTCTCCGCCGGGTGTTCCGGCGGATTCACCCTGAAGTTTTCGTGATCGTGGAAACCGAGTTGTGGCCGAGGCTTCTGTCGGTTTTACACGCCGAAAGGATTCCAATCCTCGTTCTCAACGGACGAATTTCTGACCGGTCCTACGGCCGTTACCGGTTGACGCGGGGATTTTGGCGGCGGGTGCTCGGTTGGGTCGACTGCTTCGCGATGCAGACCGATCTGGACGCCGAGCGAATTCGGTCGATGGGAGCGCCGGGCGAACGGGTTTCGGTCATGGGGAACATGAAATTCGACCGGGTGCCTCCCTTGCCGTCGCCGGAAGAGGCGCAAGCGTTACGGGGTGAATTTGGACTGTGCCGGGACAATCGTCTTTGGGTTGCCGGCAGTACGTTCCCCGGAGAAGAACGAAGGATTCTCGATGTCTACCTTCGCTTGAAGAAGCGGTTTGCGTCGTTGCGGCTGCTGTTGGCGCCGCGCAATCCGGAGCGAGCCGAGGCAGTGGAAGGCCTGGTTCGGGAGAAGGGGCTAGAGTGTCTTCGCCGAAGCGTTTGCCGCGCGGAGCCAAGTCCCGAGGGCGAACCGGTGATCCTGCTTGATACGATGGGGGAGCTGGCGAAAATGTACGCTTTGGCCGATTACGTGTTCATCGGCAAGAGCCTCGACGGCTGGGGAGGACAAAACCCGCTGGAGCCGGCGGCGCTGTGCAAGCCGATCGTGTTCGGACCGCATATGGAGAACTTCCGCGAGGCGGAGCGTCTTTTGCTGGACGCCGGCGGAGCGGTCCAGGTCCAGGACGAAGCCGGGCTGGAGCAAACGCTGAGCGAATGGTTCCAGTCGCCGGACACTTGTCGCCGGCTGGGCGAGGGCGCGGTGGGGGCGTTGCGAAGCCGACAGGGCGCAACGGAACGCAATCTGGATCTGATTCTTTCCCGTCTTCCGGGCGGTCGAGAAAAGGGCGTTTCATGACCAAACGCGCGGGTTGGATCGATCGCTGGGAGCGAATTGCCTGGCAAGGGCCAGCGGGAGCCGGGGACCGGGCGCTGGCGGGGATCTTGAGGCCTTTGGAGTTTGTTTATCGCCGTTTTGCCTGCCGGCCCACCTCCGAAGCGAAGACGTTGCCATGCCCGGTGATCAGTGTGGGCAATCTCACTTGCGGCGGTTCGGGCAAGACGCCCTTCACGGTTTATCTCGCTCGGCGGATTCGGGACCGCTGGAAGAAGAAGGTGGCCGTTGTCAGCCGAGGCTATGGCAAGGCGAACCGGCGGGCGGTGACCGTGGTCTCGGACGGGCGGCAGATTCTCGCCGGTCCCGAAGCCGGCGGCGACGAGGCTTGCCTTGTGGCTCGCGCCGCTAGGGGCACGATCGTCGTTACGGCAATTGAGCGCTCTGAAGCCGCTCGGCGGGCGATTGAGGATTATGGCGCGGAAGTGATCCTGCTTGACGACGGATTTCAGCATCGGCGACTGGAGCGTCAATTGGACCTTGTGCTGGTGGACGGCGAGCGGGGGTTCGGCAACGGCCGCTGTCTTCCCGCCGGTCCACTGCGCGAGCCGCTTTCCGCCATGGCGCGAGCCGACTGGGTGGTGGTGTTCCGTCGCCCCTTTGCGCCCGCGCGTTCCTTGAGCGATGTTTTGGGCCCAGGCGTTTCCGCCCACAAGGTTCTGGAGATTGAAGCGTCCCTTGGTTCGATTCGGAGAGTAGCCTCTGGTTTGCGCTCGTCCGAACAACTCTCGTTGCAGACGATGGATCGGGAGCAGTCGAAGGAGCTCTCCTGGACGCTCGCGAGTGGAATCGCGTACCCCGAATCGTTTCGCCGCGCCGCCGAGGGCGCGGGGCTGTCCGTGGCGGGAGAAATGGTATTCCAGGATCATCATCGCTACACCTGCGCGGATTGGCAAAGCATCGTGGATCAGGTGCGGCGAGAGCGCTCCGGGGGAATTCTTGCGACAGAGAAGGACTTCTGGAAGCTGCTTGAGGCAGCCGGGCGATCGTCCATAGACGATCCGGGAGACTTGGTTCTCGCCTATTTGGAATTAAATCTGACTTTATCGGCGGGCGAGGCGGAGTTTGACGAGCAACTTGCCCGAGTGGTTCATTCTTCGTATTCCACCTGAACGATTCTTGCCCGTAGTTTTCCAAAGGTATTCAGCACCTGGGCCTGGTTGCTGAGTCCTCCTTCGGCCAGTTTTAAGTGCGTGGCGTCGGCGGGCAGTTGATCGAGCGTCGTATCGACCGGTGTCCATCCCGAGCCGAGGAGGAACACTTCATTCCAGGCGTGGTAGTGAAACGCGCCCTGAAAATACACCACTCCGGCGCAAACCCGAGTCGGTACGCCCACGGCACGCGCCAAAGCGGCAAATAACACGGCGTGCTCGTTACAGTCTCCTTTTCCGGATTGCAGCACTTCGACGGCGGAGGGGATCGTTGCACGAAAGGCGCTGCGGTCCAAGCGTACGAACACGCCGTGGCAGAGCCGTGCGGTTTTCTCCCGATCGCTTGACGCGCCCTGAATCAGTTTCTCGGCGGTTTTCCGAATCACCTCGGCGTCGCTCTGAATGAGCAAGGTCGACGCAAGCGCGTCGGTGCCGGCTTCGATCCCGGTGAAAGCGGGGTTTCGTCCAATTTCGATTTGAAACGTCGGGGTGTCCTTCTCCCGCCGGGCTCTTTGCCGCTGCCAGAAGCCGTCGACAGGAACACTCTCGGAGGCAATCCCGGTCAGCTCGATCACGAGCCGGCGGCACTGCCGGGGCCGGGGGATTCGGCCCTCGACATCGATCTTGTACTCGTCGGCCAACCATTCCATAAGTGCTGCAGTACCCAAGGGAGTGTGTTGGGAGGCCTGTTCGGTTTCAAGTTTGGCGACGATCGCGCCGCCCAAGGCAACATCTTCAAGTCGAAGCCCGTCGTCCGTGATCCAACTGGTTTGTTCGACTCCCTGATACGTCAGGTGGATTTCCGTGGCCTCCTGGGGGCGGCCCAAGGCCTTCTTTTGCGAACGCTGCCCGATTTTTACGACCATCGGTCCGAGATCCTGCGAAAGAGGATCAAACACTTGAAGCGGATACTCCGCTCCCGGAGTCCACGCTTTCAGGCAAATGGGAAAATGAGCGGCGGAAGCCAGGTAACAAGGCTCGGTCAGGAGGAGGGATTGAGTTCGGGTGACGCCTGCCGTTTCGACGGCGATCTCCAAGTTCGTTTCTTTTACTTCTCCGTGACAGAGGAATCGAGCCGTGGCCGGTTCTGCTCCTTCGCTTAAGAACTCAAATCGGCCGAGGGAGAAATCGGCGCGAAGCTGCGCCGTCAGAGTTATCGTCAACTCTTCCAGGCTGGATTCTTCCCGGAAGCGGTAGAAAAAGGCCTGCTGAGGATCCGGATCGCTCGGGGAAAGCGTTTCGAGTTGCAGGAACGAGGACCCGATTCTCCGGTTCTTCAGGTAGACTCCCATCCGCTGTTCAACCCGCTGAGAGTGAAATCCCGGTTGTTTTGTCGGACGATTTGAAGAGGGAGTGTGAGAAGACCGATGGCAGGAATGGGGAGACAGAAGAATCGCGATAGCCAATAATGCAAAGGATTTCCAGATTGTCTCCCGCATGGTTCTCTCAAAACCGCCGTGAACAGGGACTAAGTTGTCTGCCTCTGAATCGGTGTCGGTTTGGACGTCCAATCCCATAATGCCGGATCGGCATCCTCCAGCGCCAGCAATCGCCGTTTCCATTGAAGGCCGGCGGAGAATCCGGTCAGCTTGCCGTTGGCGCCGACGACACGATGACAAGGGATCACCAGTGGAATGGGATTGGCTCCAAGGGCCCGGCCTACGGCGCGCGCGGCTCGAGGCCGGCCGATGCGACGCGCGATTGCCCCATAGCTGGTCATGCGGCCGTAGGGGATTTGCCGGCAGACCTTCCAGACCTGTCTTTGAAACCGAGTGCCGATGGAGTTGTCGATGGGCAGATCGAACCGGCGGCGGCGCCCCGCGAGATACTCGCCGAGCTGGCGCACGGCCTCATTCAGCTCGGCCGGGCTCTCCTGGGCCATCCGCCCGGCGAGGATGCGCAAATCAATGCGGGTAATTCCAAGGCGGTTTCCGGCGATGGTGATCGGCCAGCCTTGGATTTTGCGGCTGAGGGACCACTGCGGTTGTTCGTTCATCGTGCGCTCTCCAGACACCGGTTCAGCAATTGTCAAGAACGCTAGCAAAGGGGGGGGAGGCCGTCAACAAGTCGGGGATTGCATTCGCCCTTGCAGCAATCCACGCCCTTTGATATTCTAACATTGAGCAAAAGAACGTACAATCACGGGGAGAAAGGTATTGACGAGTCAAAGAGAGCCCTCCCGGCGACCCCGGCTGCTATTTATCATCACCTTTTTTTCTTTTTTTGTTGGTATTCAAATGCTGATGGTCAGTTTTCAAGTGCTGGGGGTCCTCCTGTTCTCGGGGCATGCGCAATCTTTGGAGGATTTGCGGGAGAGCACGGTATTTACCCAGAGCCAGCTGGTATTGTACGTTCTCTATCAAATCGGTTTCAGCCTGGTTTTGCTGGCGTCGGCTTATGTTCTTCTGTTCCAGCTCAAGGAGGGGGCCCGCCGAATACTCAAGGGGACGTATATAGTGGATGTTTTTCTTTTCCTCGGGATTTTGCTCTATTACTCGCACTTGGAGTACCGGCCTCCGGATCGGGACGTGTTCTACACGGAAGTTTTCTCGAAAATGTTCGAGATTCTGTTGATTATTTGCCTATCGCATCCCATGATCATCGAATCGACGCAGGCCCGGTTGCGGCGGGATTCCGACCGGGGTAAGGAAGGAAAATCCTCGGAGTCGTAAAAAGCGGATGTTGTCGAAGATACAGGAGCGAATCGGGGTTCAAGGCCTCAGGCAGATTTTGATCGATTCCCTGGCGGAGAAGCAGTTGGAGGAGCTGGCGGAGCGATTCGGGCAGGAGGATGCCCCGCGCAGGCCGGTTGGTTCGAAGGCCGCCGCCTTGGCCGATCGGGCGCTGGAGTCGCCGGAGGTGGGCGAATCGATCGCTGCGGTTCTCAACGAGAGCAATCGCAGCTTGATGCAGGAAATCGAGCAGGCCGGCGAGGAGCGTTTACTCGAAGCGTACTGCCCTCAAAGCGCCGAGGCCGAAACGTTGCCGGGGCGCCTTCTCTGGGCGTTGTTTTCTCTTGAGGCGCGCCCGGCGTGCCGGCGATTGTTGGAGGCTTGGTGCGACTATCTGGAATCCTGCGCGCGGTCGAGTGGCGGCGGGGAAACTCCGCAGCCGCATCCTCTGGATGAATGTCGGGTAGCCCAATCCGAGCGCCAGGTGATTGATCGTCTTGTTCAGGGGGAGAAAGCGAAACCGGCGGGAGAGGGGCTCGCCCCGGTGCTGTCGGTGGAACCCGTCTCTGCGTTGGAGCCCAAGGCCGCTGTTCTTTCAATGGAGGGGGGAGACCGCGCCATCGAATCCCAGGATGCCGTCGATTTGCGAAATCAAATCGAGCGGCTGGAAGAACAGATGGCGGCGTTAAGCGCGGAGTTTGAATCGTTGCGGGAAACCGGGGGGGCGGAGTCGCGGCTGGCGCGCCTGGAGGCTTTGGTGGCGACTCTGGAGCAGCGCCTGAAAGCGCCGGAGGAAAAAGAAGGCGAAGCGGAGTCCGGGGAACAAGAAACCGGCGCGATTCCGCCAAAGGTTGTGCCCCCGGTCCAGGTGGCGGAGGAAAGAGAAGGCGAAAATACAGAGGAAGTCAGAGAGCATCCTCCAGAGGATTCCGAGCCGGCGATTGCGCCGGATGCCGGCGGTGAAGAAGGCGAGGCGGGAGAGGATGGATGCCTCCCGGCCGAGGCGACGGCGCTCTCTGCTGAAACCGAATCTGTGCCGGTTGATTTGCCGGACGAAGAGACCGAAAGCGAAGAAAGGATTCATTCCGGGTCCTCGCCCGGGGCGGTTCTTCAGAACGAGACGCTCATTATCATTGGCGGCATGGATTCGCTGGAAGACCAGTACCGGGCGCTCGTGGAGGGCCTGGGAGGAAGTTTTGAGAGATTCTCTTCGGCCAATGAGTTTTCCACGGGCTGGCTGGAGGATTTGATGGATCGAGCGCACGCGGTGATTGTGCTCGGCGAGGCGGCCACGCAGCCCGGCACGTTTCGCCTGATGGAGATCAGTCGGCGGCTGGGTCGCCGGTTGTTTGTGCATCATTCTGCGGCGCCTCGCAGTTTTCAACGGTTTCTGACGCTTCTATTGGAAACCGCCAGGATATAAGAGAAGCCCCCGGCCCGACTCGCGGGAGTCGTGTCGGGAGAGAGTGAAGGAGACCGCTCTTGATGATTCGGACCGTTTATTGGAAGGACGGCGCGATTCAACTCATCGATCAGACTCTGCTGCCGGGGCGATTCGAAGAGATTCGAATCGAGACTCTTGAAGCGTTGTGGGAGGCGATCCGAGCGTTACGCGTTCGGGGCGCTCCGGCGATCGGTATCGCAGCCGCTTACGGCGCGGCCTTGGCGGCGCAGCAGTATGAAGGAAAGGCGGTTGAAGCGTGTCTCGATCGGGTTCGGGAGGCTTGCCAATATCTGGCGACCTCGCGGCCGACCGCAGTGAATCTCTTTTGGGCGTTGGAGCGAATGAAGCGGTGCGCCGAGGCGCATGCTTCCCTGGCGATCGAGGGTTTGAAAGAGCGCCTTCTGGCGGAGGCGGAGGCCATCCTGGAGGAGGACATTCGCTTGGGACGCCGGCTCGGAAGTCACGGGGCGGATCTATTGAAAGACGGCGACGTGGTGCTCACGCATTGCAACGCCGGGGGGCTGGCGACCGGCGGTTACGGTACGGCGTTGGGCGTGATCTACGCCGCCAAGGAGCAGGGCAAACGAATTCGAGTGTTTGCCGATGAGACGCGGCCGCTGCTGCAGGGCGCGCGTCTGACGACGTGGGAGTTAATGCAAAACGGGATTGATGTGACGTTGATCTGTGACAGCATGGCCGCTTCGGTGATGCGGGATCAAGGCGTGAAAGCGGTTCTTGTGGGCGCCGATCGCATTGCCGGCAATGGCGACGTGGCCAACAAAATCGGCACCTATAGCCTGGCCGTACTGGCCCAAGCGCACGGAATTGCCTTTTATGCCGCCGCTCCCTGGTCGACCCTGGATCTGTCATTGGCAAGCGGGGGAGACATTCCGATCGAGATTCGCGAGGAGAGCGAGGTGCGTTGCCTGTCGGCTGCCTGTCCGACGGCTCCACCGGACGTTCCGGTTTTTAATCCTGCTTTTGATGTGACGCCGGCGGCGTTGGTCACCGCGATCATTACGGAGCGCGGCATCGCTCGGCCTCCCTTCGAGCAAGCATTACGCGAGATGGATGAACGAAACGCCTCAATCTGAGATAACTGAAGAAAGCGTTTTTCCGCCGTCGCTTGCCGTGTCGATCAAGTAAAAAAAGAAAATCGGCAATTTTTTTTCAGGCGTGTCGAGCGTGCCTGAAGTCTGCGATTTCCCTGTTGCGAACCTCCCGAGGGACGACTGCGAGCGGAGTGTTCTTGACGCTTTCCGGCTCGACCCAGCAAGCCCCTTGTTCCCGAATTGATTATTCCCCGTGCTTTGGAAAGGCTTGCCAGACAAGCCTTTTCGATGCACGGAGGAATTTGGGTAAACGATTTTAAGAAAGAATGATCGAAGAGGCAAGCGGTTGGAGAAAAGCATCTTCGCGATGCTGTTCCTCCTTGGGAGGTGGACCTGTGCATGCATGAGGGGTGGAGTCTGCTTGCATGTCAAGTGAAATTGTGGTTAAAAATGCTTGACAAGACCAATGGGAATAGTATACTTTTCGGAGACACGGCGTTGAGTCAGATTTGTATTCTATGATGTGCTCTATGGTGATTCGAAGTGACCAAAATGAACAGGGCCGAGATGAAACACCAGGAGCAGTACACGGTTCAAAGGAAAGCCAAGGTGTTATCAACGCCTCGTTTCGTAAGAAGCGAGGCGACGCTTTAGAGGGTGTAGTCCCGCTGAAGTGAAAAAAGAAACGAAGGGGGGTATCAAGCATGGTAGTCAAGAGGAAAAAGACCGCCAAGAAGAAGACGGCGAAGAAGAAGGTTGCCAGGAAGAAAAAGGTCGCCAAGAAGAAAGTCGCCAGGAAGAAAAAGGTCGTGAAGAGGAAGAAAAAGGCCGCCAAGAAGAAAAAGGCGACGAAGAAGAAAAAGGCCGCCAAGAAGAAAAAAGCGACCAAGAAGAGAAAGGTAGCCAAGAAGAAAAAGGCGACCAAGAAGAAAAAGGCAACCAAGAAGAAAAAGGCGGCCAAGAAGAAAAAGGTCGTGAAGAAGAAAAAGACGGCCAAGAGGAAACCCGCCAAGAGGAAAAAGGCGGCCAAGAAGAAAAAATAGAATTCATTAGCTTGTCTCTCAGCGCTTCCGAGTTGCTGAGAACAGGTTGGGCATTGTCCATGGGATGTAATAAACGGTCGAGAACTCGTTTCTCGGCTGTTTGTTTTTGGGGGGGCATCTAACTTCTTGATTTTGAGTAAGTAAGGTATATCTTTAGCGAGGGGTAAGGATGGTTGAATCCCGTTTTTCCGGTTTGTGGCTATCGCTGATCGTGTTCGCCGGGGTCCTGGTCTATGGGTGCGGCGGGTCGCCGGGGGGCAAGCAGTCGTCGCCGGGAGAGGGAAAGATTCACATCTCTGTGAATCGCGGTCCCAAGGAAGGGGAAGTCCTGCGGCGGAAATGGATGGATCGCCGACTCGAGCTGTTCGCGCAGCGCTATCCGGACATTGAGGTGGAGGTGCGAACCTGGGACTATACGCCGGAATCCTTCGTGGCCAAGATGGCCGGCGGCACCTGCCCGGATTTGGTCAACACTTGGGCGACCGAAGGGCCGATGCTCATGGACCATGGATTAGCGCGGGACATCACCGATCTGTTCGAGCGCTGGGAGGGGCGTGCGGAGATTCGCCCGGTGATTCTTTCTCCCTTTCAGCGCGAGGGCCGAGTCTATGGACTGCCTTTCAGCGCGTATAGCATTTCCTTGTACTATAACAAGCGCTTGTTTCGAGAAGCGGGGCTGGTGGATGCGCAGGGACGGGTGCAGCCGCCTCAGACGTGGGAAGAATTTGTTGATGCGGCGGTTCGGTTAACCGATCCCGGGCGGTCCCAGGTTGGATTCGCCGTCGCCGGAGCGAAGCCGTTTGCAGGCTGGCATTTTCTGAACTGGACGTGGCAGGCGGGAGGGGAATTCGAGGAGAAGGTCGACGGGCGGTGGACGGCGGTATTCGACCGCGCCCCGGTCGTTCGAGCGCTCGGTTTTCTCAAGGAACTTCGCTGGAAGCATGTGTGTGTTCAGAAGAATATTCTTGCCGACAACGACGATATTCTTCGCATGTTCGCCGCCAGCGAAGCGGCGATGATCATCGAACCGGCCAACGACAACTCCATGGTCGTGCTCGTTGAGCGCTATGGTTTCGATCTGGACCAACTGGGCATTTCTCAGCTGCCTGCCGGACCGGCGGGCCGGGCGACCCAGTTCGGTGCGGACTATTACATCATTAACGCACACGTGCCGGACAACCGGCTGGAGGCTTGTTTCGCCTGGATGACCTTTTCGGTATCGCCCGAGTGGATCGAGGCGCGCGAGGCGATCAGTGCTGAGTTCGGCTATCCTTCGGGCTGTCCTTATGTTCCGATTTTCACGGGGAAACGGGCGGAGCAGTGGGAAGCGACCCTGGCGCGGCACCGGAATGTTCCAGTTTTCGAGTACTATGGTCTCACCGTGACCGAGACGCTTCGTGCGGAGCCCCCGTATTTCTGCCAGCAGCTTTACTCCGAAGCATTGTCCCCGGCCGTGCAGGAGGTGCTGAGAGATCCGGAGGCCGATCCGGGCGAGGTTCTCCGGCGATACGGGGACAGCTTTCAGTCTATCTTTCTCGACCGTTTGAATTGAGGAAGGCTCCACGGTTTTTTCTCTCGAAATGCGGTAGCCGCTCGCCTTCAACGCCCCCGGGGCAACGATCGGCTCGGGCACCGGGCCAAGGCGGATTCAAGGGGTGCCGAAATGAATCTAAGTTCAATAAAATAAGCCAGTTCAATTTTACCTGAATATCCGGCCGCCGGGCGATTACTATTATATATGTCATGTCGGTTGTCAAAGGCCGAGAAATGAAACCTTTTTCCCGCTCGACACGTATGTAATACTGCGGGCTACTGATGCTGAGATGGGGGCTTCATGTTCGGATTAAACAATTATCGAATCCTTGTCCCGGGGTGCGTTCTCCTGGGCGTCCTTTTTCTGCCGGTCTTGGGCTGTTCGAAGAAATCCAGCGGCAGCGACAACAAGTCCAACGCCGAGGTGGCCAGCGCCACGGGCGAGGCCAACGTTGGCAGTGCGACGGCTGAGGCTGACGTCGCGGGCGCGACGGGCGAAGTTGCCGGCGCCACCGGTGAAGCGGGCATCAAGGACGCCACGGCGGAGGATACGCTTAAAAAGAAAGAAGTTATTTTTCGGGTTCCCGTCGCGACCGAGCGGTTGGTGCGGGGTGAGATGAAGGCGTACTTGTCCGCCGCGGGCACCCTGGCGCCTGAAGATCAAATCCTGGTCAAAGCCGAAATCACCGGCAAAATCACTTTGTCTTCCGCCTGGGAAGAGGGGCAGGTGGTGAAAGCGGGGCAGGTTCTCGCCACGATTGACAACGAAGACGTTCAATACATGAAGGAAGAGGCGCAGAAAAACCTTCGCCTCTCGCAGGAAAGGCTTCCGCCGGCCCTGGAGAAATACAAGCTGGCCGAGCGCAATCTGGCATCCAAGAAACGGCTGTTCGATGAAGGGGTCATTGCGCAGCTCGATTACGATCAAGCCGAAGTCGGATTGATGGACGCCGAAATCGCTTACAAACAAGCGCAAGCCGACGTGGACACCCGAAGGACGGAACTCGAAAAGGTCCGGTACAAGCAGGACCGGGCGGTCGTCGCTTCGCCTTTCGACGGCCAGCTCGTGCGCAAGGAGTACCTGGAACCGCAGCAGAATCTCACCGCCAGCTATCCGATTCTTAGTCTCGATCATCGTACGGTCAGCGCCGGGCAGAGTCTGTTCGGCATCATCAAGACCTCCCGCATGCGCATTGACGTGGACGTTTCCAGCAAGGAGATCGTCCAAGTGCGGCCGGGGCAGCCCGTGGAGATTCACGTTTACAGTGGCGAGATCTTCGAGGTCACGGGAGTGGTCTCCCGGATCTCCACCGCTTTGGACCCCGTGACGCGGTTTTTCAAGGTGACCGTTCTGATGGACAACCTCGAGGGCCAGCTGCGCTCGGGGATGTTCTGCAAGGTGGATATCGTCGTCGAGCATCGCTATGACGCCATTGTCATTGCCAAGGAGATCGTTCAGACCCGCAACAATCGCAAGGTGGCTTTCGTCGTGTCGGGGGAGAAAGACAAGGAGGAAGCCGAACAGCGTGAGATTCAATTGGGTATTTCCAACCGATTCGACGTTGAGATCACCGAAGGCCTGCACGAAGGCGACGTGTTGATCGTGCGCGGGTATGAAACCCTCAAGAACAAAACGAAAGTGAAGCTCACCCAGGCCGATGAAGATCAGGCTGAAGAATCTGACGAAGACCTATCCGGACGGCAGGCGGGCTCTTAAGGACGTCTCTTTGGAGCTGCAGCCCGGCCTTTTCGGTCTTCTCGGCCCCAACGGTGCAGGGAAGACCACGTTGCTGTCCATCCTGACCTTTCTTCTCGAACCGAGCCGGGGCGAGGTGGTGGTCGACGGGTACCTGCTGCCGCGGGACGTGCGGCGATTCCGCACGCGGTTGGGCTTTCTGCCCCAGTATTTCGATTTTTTTCCGCAAGCCACGGGCCGTGAGGTGTTGGAGTATTTCGGCCGGTTGTTCGGTCTCGATCGACAGACACGGAAGCAGCGCGTGGATTTCCTGCTTCGGCAGGTCGGCCTGGCCCCCTATCAAAACCGCAAGACGAAGGACTACTCCGTGGGCATGAAGAAGCGGCTTGGCGTGGCCCAGGCGTTGATCAACGATCCCGATCTGCTGATTCTCGACGAGCCGACCTCCGGGCTCGATCCCGAGGAACGCATTTTATTCTGCAGCTACCTTTCGGAGCTCAGTGCGGACAAGACCATTCTGCTTTCGACCCACATTGTGTCCGACGTGGAAGAAATCTGTTCGCGCATGGGTATTTTGGACTCCGGGCGCCTGGTGTTTGTCGGTCCGCCGTGGGATTTTGTTCGGCGAGCCGAAGGGAAGACTTGGCGGATCGGACTTTCCCCGGACGAAGCCGAAGGGCTGAACAGCCGCCATGCGGTCGTGAATCGCCGGGAGGATTCCGGCGCCGTCTTGCTTCGTTTTGTTACTGCAGACACTCCACCGGCGGGATCGGAACCGGTCAGCCCCAACCTGGAAGACGCCTATCTGCTTCATTTTCAGGATCAGCTGGCGAAGACGGGAGTCGTGTGAGCGATGGAGGATCCCGGCGCGCTGAATCGTCCTCGAAAAAACCTTGTTTTGCGTTGCGCGAGCGGTCTGCTGAGACTACCGGCGCTCTTGGCCATCGGCCTGTGGAAATCGCCTCGATGGACGCTGCGCGCCGTTTGGTGGTGCATCCGGATGCTCGGGCGGATTTTGCGCTGGGGCTTCCGAATCCTCTACCGGGCGCTCCGATTTCTTTGTCAGTGGCTGGGTAATGGTTTTCTGTTGTTTGCCTCCAGTTCCCGCCGCCTGTTTTCGGCCAGTGTTCTGGTGATTGTGGCTGTGGCTCTTTACGTTTGGCTGTTTTTTGGCTGGCAGGTGGAAGCGAATCCGATGAGGGTGGTTTTGCCGCCGGCGCTGGTTTTGACCGTGTTGTTTTCCATGAATGTGCTGCCGCGCGAGCGGGAGGATCAAACCGTCGAGGTGTTCTTTTCCCTGCCGGTGCGCCGATTTCGACTTGTGATCTGGCATTTGGTGACGATTGCGGTGTGGCTGTTTCTTTTTCTGCTGGTTCCCGCGATTTTCACTGCGCCGGTGCATTCCGAGGTCGGTCTGCGGGCGCTGTTGGTCCAGGTTTATCCTTCGCTTCTTTGTATCAGTTGCCTGACGCTCTGGATCTCCACCTTTACGCGAAACGGGCCGGCGGCGGGATTTGTGGCTGGACTGGTCTGCCTGTTGCACTTGTTTTATTTTCCGGCGTTTGGGCCGATTCGGCTCTTCCCCAGCCCGTTCTTGGCCCAAGCGGCGAAATGGGGGGGCGGTCAGGCGATTCTGGTGCTTGTCCTTGCGGCGCTGTTTATTGTGTTGACTAACGAGCGACTGAAGAAAAGCGAACTCTGGTTTCGATAAGAAACGGAAAAATCCATGGCAAGTCTACCCAAACTTTCGGTGCGGTATCCAGTCACGGTCACGATGTTTTTCTCCGGGATTCTCTTGCTGGGCTTTATTTCGGCCAGGAAGCTGCCCATCAATCTCTTTCCGGACATTCGGTATCCCCGGATCACCGTGGTCACGGAGACGCGGGGACTGGCGCCCGAAGAGGTCGAGCGGAGAATCAGCGAGCCGCTGGAGCGCCTGATGGCGGGCGTGCGGAAAGTGCGTGAGATCACCTCCATCTCGCGCGCCGATCAATCGGTCGTTATGGTCGATTTTCTGTGGGGTGCGGACATGGACTTCGCCCTGCTGGATGTAAAGAAGGCCGCGGGCGATTTGCGGGAAGACTACGAAACGATGTCGGTGCTTCGCTTCGATCCCAACGCCCAGCCGATCCTGACGCTGGGCTTGACCGGCGGGGAAAGTTTGTTGGAGCTGACCCGCCTGGCGGATAAGACTCTCAAGCCGTATCTGGAAAAGGTACTCGGCGTTGCGGAGGCCGAAGTCTCCGGCGCGGTGATCTCCGAGGTGCGTATTGAAATCGATTCGGGGCGGCTGACCGTTTATGGATTTTCGTTCGATCAAGTTATTTCGAACATCGGCAGCGCGAACATTAACGCCACCGGCGGCTGGATTGAAGACGCGAATCAGCGATACATCGTCCGGGCGGTAGGCGAATTCGCCGACCTGGAAGATATCGGCAACGTCCCGGCGGGCTACAAGAACAATACGCCGATCAAGTTGCGCGAGATTGCCGATATTCGAATGGTCGGCGTGATGGAGAACAGCCTGGTGCGCGTCGGCGGCGAGCCGGGCATCGGCCTGTCGCTCTATAAGGAACCGGACGCCAATACCGTCCAGGTCGTCGAGGAGGTTCGAGCGGCGCTCAAGGAACTCAAGGAGGTCGTTCCGGAAGATATCAAGATCAGCGAAGTCTACGATCAATCGAAGTTCATTTCGGGGGCGATCGGAGAAGTCAAGAAAACCGCGCTGTACGGGATTCTCCTGGCCGTCCTGATTTTGTTTTACTTTCTGAGGAATCTTCGAACGACGACGATCATCGCGCTGGCGATTCCGGTGTCGATCATCGCGACTTTCAACCTGATGTACTTCGGCCACCTGTCGCTGAACATCATGACGTTGGGAGGCTTGGCGCTCGGCGCGGGCATGCTGGTCGACAACGCCATCGTCGTGCTGGAGAACATTTTTCGCCTTCGGCAAGAGGGCATGAGCATGGCGGACGCGGCCGTTGAGGGCAGCGCCGAGGTCGGCACGGCGATTACCTCTTCGACTTTCACCACGTGTGTCGTTTTCTTTCCCATTGTATACCTGCGCGGCGTCACCGGCCTGCTTTTCAAGGAACAGGCGCTGACCGTGGTTTTTTCGCTGCTGATGTCGCTCGTGGTGGCCTTGTCGTTTATTCCGATGCTTTGCTCGCGCTTTCTGCGGATTGAATCCCGGCCGCCCCGGCGGCGGCGCTGGTACCATCCTCTGCGCTGGATCTCCAAGTTGTTCTACAGCGACCGAGTGCAGGCTTTTTATCTTCCCCTGCTGCGCTGGACGCTCAACCACCGGCTGGTGATCCTGCTGATCACCGCGGGCATCGTTTGGGGGTCCGTCCGGCTTCTGCCCCGGATCAAGCAGGAGCTGATCCCCAAGAGCGATCAACCGCAGTTTATCGTCGAGCTGGCCATGCCGGTCGGTACGAGCCTGGCGGTCACCGACCAGGCGACGAGCCGGATCGAAGGAAAGTTGAAAGAGCTGGGGGAGAACATTGCTTCGATTTACTCCCAGATCGGGGTTCCCGAGGAGAGCAAACGTACGGCGGAAGAGGAAGTCCGGGGACCGCATACGGCAAAGGTACTCGTGACGCTCAACACGAAGAAGGGAAAGATTCCCTCTTCGATCAAGATGATCCAGAAGTTGCAGGAAGAGGTCGAGACCATCTGGGGCGCGGACGTCAAGTACGTGCTTTATGCGAATTCCGTCGAGGGGTTTTTCGGCACGGACAAGGCCCCGCTCGTCATCGAGGTCAAAGGTCCCCGGCTGGAACGCCTCAAGCAGATCGCCGAAGAAATCATGGGGCAGATTCAGGACGTTCCGGGCCTGGTGAATCTTCGCGCCAACCTGTTGGCGGGCAATCCCCAGGTGAACATTGTTCCGGACCGGCTTCTGCTGGCGAACCTGGGCCTCGACGTTCGTCGCCTGGGTGCGCAAATTCGCAATCAGCTCACGGGCCAGATTGCCTCTGAGATGAAAGACCTGGACGGCGAGCACGACATCGTCGTGGAAATTAAGTCCTTGGAGACCGAAACCATCGAAGCGCTGCAGGAGATGCTTGTTCAGACGCAGGACGGCCGAACCGTGAAGTTGGGCGATCTGGCGCATATCGAAGTGGTGCCCGGACCGCTGGAAATTCTTCGGCGGGACTCCGAGCGACGGGCGCTGGTCCTGGCCGATCTCGAGGGCGTCAAGCTGAGCGACGCGGTCAGCGCGGTGAGGCATCGACTCAAGGATTTGTATCTGCCGAGGGGGTACTCGCCTCGCATCGGCGGCGAGGAGCAAAGCCGAAGGGCGTCTTTCGAGCGTCTTCGCTTTGCGCTGATCCTGGCCCTGGTGCTCGTGTACATGGTCATGGCGAGCCTGTTCGAATCGCTTGTTCATCCACTGATTGTGATGTTTTCCGCCCCTCTGGCCATCATTGGGGTGGTTCTTGCGCTGCTTGCGACCGGCTGCACGTTGAATCTCATGGCCTACATTGGCATCGTGATGCTGTCCGGCATTGTCGTGAACAATGCCATTGTGCTGATTGATTGCGTCAACCGGCTGCGCGGCCAGGGTTTGGCCCAACGCGAGGCTTTGATCCAGGCCGGCGGTTATCGTCTCCGGCCCATCCTGATGACCACGGCCACGACGGTTTTCGCCCTGCTGCCCTTGGCGTTCGGGCTGGGGCAGGGAGCGGAATTGAGAGCGCCGATGGCAACGGCGGTCATCGGCGGACTGTTGTCCAGCACGGTGCTGACGTTGATCTTCATCCCGGTGCTGTACAGTCTGCTGGACGATTTTCTGGCGTTTCTGCGGCGCGTGTTCTTTCGCCGGCCGGTCGCTCCGGCGAATGTCGATGAAGGAGGCCGGTAGAGGCATTGGCCATGATGGGGAGTATTTCGGCGACGTTTCGTTTCGAACTGCGGCAGGCGCTGCGGCATAAATCCCTCTGGCTGCTGGTCGCGTTGGGACTTTGGGGGACCTATGGATTTCTCGATGCGACCGCCATTCCCTTCGAGAACCGAGGTGGTTGGGAAACCCGCGAGATTGAGATGACGGGCATTGCGTTTGCCAGTTTTGAGTGGGTGGCCGATGTTTTCCCGGGCATCGGTGTTGCCGCGGTTGTGGTTGCCGTTTTTGTGACGCTTCATCTTGCCGGCCGGCACACGCCTCGGGCGCTGAGTAACCTGGTGTTCACGAAACCGGCCTCGACGTTTCACCTTCAATTGGGTCGGTTTTTGGCCGTTGGGGCGGCCCTGAGCGTTTTGAGTCTGCCGCCGATTCTTGCGACCCTTTATCACTACTCGCAGCATCGCTACTATGCGTGGCAATGGCGGGATTTCGCCATTCTTTGGGCGCTGGGGCTGCTGTGGCCGATGTGGATCTCAGCGGCGGTGGCTTGGTGGGCCCGAAACGTTTTCCGAAATGTTCTCTTGGCCGGAGGGGTGAGCTTGGTTCTCGCGTTTATCCTATTCCGCTGGGGTGGGGCATCCTATCTGAGTCCTTATTGGTTTCTTGCGAATCTCAGGGGGCTTTACCATCTCCCGCTTGGATTCTATTTTCCTAATTTCCATTTGGTGCGGAATCTCGTCGGCAGCGGCCTTTTGGCGTTGAGTTTCGTGGCGGCAAGTTGCTTTTTTCTTCGCCGCCGCCTTCCGGACCGGCCGCCGGCGCCCACAGGCCGGCATCGGGCCTTGGATACGCCAACGTTGCGCGGCCTGCTGTTCTCGCTGCTGCCGGACCGCTACGTCGGGGCCGACGCCTTTGCATCGTTGGCGATTTGTCTTGTTGGGTTTGGCGTTCTTGCAGCGAGTGTTCATTTTGCGGCTCCGGTGAGGGGTTTTGATTGCGAGGATTGGGATCGAGTCCTGGAGCAAAGGGATCGGGAGTATGGTCCTCCCAATCCGCTGGTCGCGCGGGGGGGCGATTATCGGGGGCCCGCAGTGGTGGAGGGACTCCGCATCGCGCATTACGAGCTCGATCTTGATTTTTTTCCTGACCAAAATCGACTTAATGGGCAATGCCGCATGGTCCTGGCCAATGAAGGCCCCGCTTCGGCAACGCATGTTCCGTTCCTTCTAAATCCGGGGCTGGACGTTCAATCCGTGGAAGAGAGCGGGATCGGGGGGGAATCTTGGGCCGCTGTGCCGTACCGAAGGGAATTCGACCAGTTACACGTTTCGCCGACAAAGGCGATTCCCGGCGGCGCGACGCGGGAGTATCGCGTGGTGTATGTCGGTTCGCTGATCGCCGGGCAGTCGCGAGACCGCCACGGGCGCCGGCGATACGTCCCGAAAATTGTCACCTCTCCCGTCTGGTCGTTGGATGAAAGACAGCAGTTTTACCCAATTCTGGCCGGTCGGCCGGAGACGTCGGATGTTGGAAGCGGACTTCGGCAGCCTTTTTTCACAGCCAGCGCCCGTATTAAGGTGCCGGGGAGTCTGCATACCGCCGTCATTGGAGCGGGGCAACGCCAGGGCGAGCGACTGGTGGCCACGTATCCTCTCACCCGGTTGTTCTTTGTGGGAGGGCCCTACAAGGAGTTCAGCCAGACGGTGAAAGGCGTCACGGTGCGAATGTTCTGCCTGCCCGGCCGGGAGGCCATCGCCCGGTTGTTTCTGGAAGACATCGCGTTGATGCTGCGGAGCACGCTGGATTATTTCGGCGGAATGCCTTACCCGGAGATCGTTCTGTACGATACCGTGCGCCCGGTGTACGCCGCCCGAACCGGGCCGGGAATCATCCCGGTCGATCTGGACCCTCTTTTTCGTTGGCGGACTACAGTCGACACTTTTAACGAGCGCTTTAACCGCTATATGGATCGCCGGCGCTACTTTCTCTACGTCAGCGCGGGAGAGGCCAAACTGGTTCAAAACGCGCTGATCGACGCTTGTTTTCGGGATGCGGTTTATCCCACCGGCCGTTTGGCGCGCCTGCTTTCAGACGCGTTGCCGAGGTATCTCAAAACAGCGCTGCATCCCTATAGCCAGCCGAATCTTCGATTGCGTCGTCATGCGAACACGTTCGACGTGTCCCGGGCCGAGAAGCGACATTACCTGCGCTCGTTGAACCAGCTGCTTTTCGACGCGCAAGCGCCCCGGCCGATTGTCGACAACAAGGCGGTCGCTTTGTTTCACATGCTGCGCTACATGACGGGCGAAGACGCGTTTCAGCAGTTGCTTCAAGCCTATCTCAAGCAATACCGATTTCGAGACGTTCGTTTTGCGGACTTTCGGCGGCTTGCGTCGGAAACGGCCGATGAGGACCTCGGCTGGTTTTTCAATCAATGGGTGAGCCGGCCGACGTTGCCCGAGTTCGTGCTGGAGCGAGCCGAGGCGGCGATGTACGACGATCCCAAGACGTTTGGCATGGACTACCACGTTGCCATCGAAGTGGTCAACGAAGGCACCGGCAGCGTTCGCGTTCCCGTTTACCTGAAGACGGAAGGGGATGACATTATCGAGCACGTTCTGATGCAGACCGGGCAGCGCAGGGAAATTCGAATCGACGTTCCCGACCGGCCGCTTTTTGCTTCGATCGATCCGGAAGGGTGGATTCTACAAAGCGAACACAAGTATGAAAAGGGCCTGGTCGGCCGCGTCAGCCGAAAAGTCGAGATTCAACCCTACCGAGGGAAGCGTTCCGAAGCGCCCCCTTCGGTGAAACAGGCGACCGAATGAACATAGCCGAAATTGCCGTTCGTCGTCCCGTGACGACGCTGATGTTTAACGCGTCGTTGATTCTGCTGGGCTTGATTTCCTGGCGGCATCTTCCGGTGCAGCTTTTCCCCGACCTCGTTCTGCCGCAGCTCGGGATCTTTGCCGCTTACCAGCCGGGCGGCGGAAGCACCGCGGCTCCAAGTGAAATCGAAGAGCAGCTGACGATCCCGATCGAGAACATTCTCGCATCGCTGCCGCGAATCAAGAAGATTTCCAGCCACACGCACCAATGGGGCTGTAGCGTCTGGGTGGAGATGGAGTACGGCACGGACATGCGTTTCCTGGCCATTGAATTGCAGGAGCGGTTGGACGTGCTGAAGAGGGATTTTCCCCGAGGCGCGGTCCGTTTTCGCATTTTTCCGATTGACACGTCCGAGTTTCAGAAGACCTTTATGACGCTTGTCATCAAGGGGACCGATGACCGAGGCCAGATTCGCGCGCTTGCCCTGGATCAGATCCAGCAACGGCTGGAGAACATCTCGGGAGTCAGCCGCGTGGGGATCGGCGGCTACAGCCCCTTGCGCGCGCGGGTGCGCGTTGACGAGCAGCGGTTGAAGGAGCACCGGCTTCCTTTTCGAACCATCATCCAGCGGGTGCAAAACTGGAGCAGTCCCGATCTTTACCTCGGTCAGTTCAAAACTCCCCGGGAAATCTTTTATGTTCGCATCCAGGGGCAATACGAGAATCTGCTCGACATCGAGCAGGTTGCGCTTCAGGAGGACGGCAGTCTAAAAGTCTCCGACGTGGCGACGGTGGAGCAGAGCCGCTCGGATGAGGAGCGCGAGTGGATTTACCGGTATGAAGGCCGGGAAGCGATCGGCATCTGGTTGGAGAAGGACGCGCTGGCCAATCCGATCGTGACGGCGAAGAAAGTGCGGGCCGAACTGGAGAAGATCCAGGAGTTGCTGCCTCCCGGTTATGAGATCAAGATTCGCTGGGACGACGCCGAGTTCATCGAAAAGGTGATCAAGGGCGTCACGAAGTTGGCGCTGCTGGGCGGCGGCGTCGCTATGATTGTGCTGTTGCTGTTCCTGAGGAATCTGCGCGCGGCGGGCATTGTCATGCTCTCGGTTCCGATCTCGATCATCTCGACGTTCAATCTGATGTATTTTGCGGGATTCAGTTTCAACCTTTTTTCCCTGGTCGGCCTGGCTTTTGGCATTGGTATGCTGGTGGACAATTCCATTGTGGTGTTGGAAAACATCGTGCGGCATTACCATTTATGCGGCGACCGAAAGGTCGCCGCGCTTCGTGGTCTTCACGAAGTCTCCCGCCCGATTTTGGCCTCGACCCTGACGACCGTCATTGTGTTTGTTCCCATTTTGTTTATTTCGGACGAGATCCGGATCATTTTCAAGGAAATGGCATTATCGATTGTTTTTCCGATCGTGATGTCGCTGGTGGTCGCCTATACCTTCGTTCCGATGGCCACCAGCACGTTGCTCGGCAGGGATGTGGGTTTACGCCGTTATCTGTTCCGTTATCGTCCAATTCGGTGGGTTGGCACGCTCGGATTGCGAATGCTGCGGTGGATTCCCTTTTATCGGATTGTCGGCTTGGTTCCCCGAGGGTATCGAGGCACGATCAAGCGGATTCTGCGCCATCCCATGCAGATGATGCTGATCGTCGTGTTTCTCATTCTCTATGCCTGGAACACCCGCCATCGAATTACCGAAGGGTTTTTGAATCGGGACGTCCATGACGAGTACTTTTCCGTTTATGTGTCGCTGCCGAAGGGAACGAAAACCGAATCCACCAGCCGGGTCAGTCAGCAGGTTGAAGAAATGCTGACCGAGTATGATGAAATCGACCGTTTTGGGGCCAGGATTCAGAATGAAAGATCATACATCTGGATTGCCCTAAAGGATAAAAAAGAGCGAACACGAAATCGAAATGAATTGTTGGAGGAGATTCTTGACCGCACGGAAGCCCTGCCGGAGGCGATCGTCAGCCAGTATCCTCCGGCGGAAGAAGCGCCCAGCGAAGTTATCATTCCTTACGGCGGCGGCGGCACGGTTGAGATCCGAGGCGCGGAGCAGGAGCAATTGACCCATTTAGCTCGATTGCTGATCGACCGGATTCTGACCATCCCCGGTGTTCGTTCCGCCGAAAGTAGTGAGGCGCGAGGCGAGCCCGAGTTGCGCCTGGTGGTCGATCGCGAGAAAGCGTTATTGTTTCAGGTCGCGGCGCAACAGATTGCCTATGCCGTGCAGAGCATGCGCAAGGGAGGGCAACTGGCGGAAGTCAAGTTGCACGAGGACGAAGAGGAAATCGACATTCTTTTTGAGATGGACGCTGACCGCAGTCGAATCGTCGAGGACATGGGCGAGCTGCCCGTCTTCACCGGCAGCGGGCAAACGGTTCCTCTCGGTGACATTTGTCGTTTCGAAATGGGAACGACGCCCGGCTACATTCGCCGGGAAAACCAGCAGCGGATTTCAAAAGTCAATTACACGCTTCAGGCGGGGCAGGACCTCAAGGCCGCCAACGAGCTGGTCAAGCAACATATCGCCGCCATGCGCGTTCCGCCGGGTTACACGATTCGGGCCGAGCAGGAACGCCGGCAGGTGGACGAGCTGCAGAAGAACCTTGTTCAGATCGTCACGCAGGGCACGATTTTGATTTACATGGTTTTGGCGTCGCTGTTCGAGTCCTTCGGCGCTCCGTTTGTCGTTCTGCTGGCGCTGCCCCTGGCGATTATCGGGGCGATCTACGGCTTGATCATCATGAAGAATCCGTTTGATGTTTTCGCTGTTATGGGCGTCATCGTGCTCGTCGGCATCGTGGTCAACAACGCGATTTTGCTGTTGCATTTCGTGACGCTGAAACGCAAGCAGCACGGTTGGCGACGGGGCCGCGCGATCATCGTCTCGTGTCTGACGCGCTTCCGGCCCATCTGGATGACGACGCTGACCACCGTGGTCGGCCTAATGCCCCTGGCGATGAAGACCAGTGAAAAGAGCATTTGGACGCCCTTCGCCGTCGTGGTGATCGGGGGGCTGTTCGGATCGACCGTTTTGACGCCTTTCGTAATCCCGGCGATGTACGTGTTTCTCGAGAACCAGTGGGTCCGTTTGAAGCGCCGGTTCTTTTGGGTGCTGTCTTGGCGCTGGATTTTGTTTTTTTGGAGCAAGGGAAAGCGCGCCTTGCACCGGCAGCGGTACCACGACCGGCTAGTCGAGCGTTTTGCACCGTTGGGGCTGCCCCGAGAGACCCTCGAATCGATGCCCCTGCAAGTCACAGCCCGGCATCTCACGATGGTTTACCCGGAACGCCGAAGGTCGGCTCGCGAAGTGACCGGCAAGCTGCTTTCCCAATTCAAGTCAGAAATCCTGCTTCCCTCGGCAAACGTCGGGATTGTCCCCACAGGTGGCTATTGGCTGAGAGACCTGACCGAAACCGTGGAGGACTCCCGCAGCGGGCCGAATGGCTTTAAGGCTCTGGATGACCTGAATTTCGACATTGGCCCCGGCATGTTTGGCCTGCTTGGTCCCAATGGGGCGGGAAAGACGACCTTGATTAGGATTCTCTCCACGACCCTGCCCCCCAGCCGGGGAACGGTCTCGCTCGGCGGCCACGATCTTGGGCAATTTCGCCTTGATCTTGCCCGAATCATCGGCTATTTGCCGCAGACGTTTGGTTTCTATGACCGCTTCACCCCGATGCAGTACTTGAATCAGATGGCGATTATGAAAGGGCTGAAGAAGCGAAAGGAACGCCGGGCCGCCATCGAACGGGTTCTGACCCAAGTCAACTTGTGGCAGGAACGCAAAACGGCTATCGGCAATTTTTCCGGCGGTATGCGCCAACGCCTTGGCATCGCTCAGACGCTTCTGGCGCTTCCCCGCATTATTATCGTGGACGAACCGACCGCCGGTCTGGATCCCAAGGAACGGGTAAATTTTCGAAATCTCTTGGCGGAAATCAGCAAAAACCGCATCGTCATCCTATCAACGCATATCGTCGAAGATATTTCGTCCAGCTGCAATCGCGTGGGGGTGTTAGATAAGGGCCGCTTGGTGTTTCTTGGGTCGCTCGACCGTCTGGTTGCCCTGGCTGAGGGCAAAGTCTGGGAGATCGTCTGCCCGCCCGACCGAGCCGAAAGCTGGATGAAACGCTCAGCGGTGATCTCTCAGACCGTTGTCACAGCAGGCAAGCGCATCCGGTTTTTCAGTGAGATTTCGCCGGGTGAGGGGGCGGTAGCCGTAGCGCCAACTTTAGAGGACGCCTATATTTACGTTCGCCGCCTCTATGCCGGGGGCGGGCAGGGAGAGACGCCGGTAAATTAATCGAAACGGAAAGAACCCGCAGGGGAATTGCCGCCCCTTGCACTCCCGATTACTCGGAGACCATCTCGGCCAAAACCTCGGCTTCCAACGAATTCGGATCGATAGAGATATGAATCTGATTCACTTGGCAGCAAGTTTGGCATTCTTCGACGTAGTCCTGATCGAATCCGGCCGAAGGATCGACTTCGATGTAGTTCCGCCGTCCGCAGAACGCACACAGATAGGTCGCTTCATCCCACATTTTTCAGACGCCCCGATTCTAGCAGTGTCTCTTTTTATTTTAGTCCGACCTGCTTTGAAGTCAAATGGTTGAAACGAACAACAGGAAATTCCGGGAAACCAGGGGGGCTGAGGGGCCGGCTCGGCACCGCGTGGACCAGGGAGGCGGCTTCGGTATTTAGAGTTACGGTTGCCTGGATCCCAGGATCGTGATAAAAACACGGATTCAGTACGCAAAGAGCAGGCAAGGCGAGGCACGATCCCGTTTTTGAGGCGGGGCCGTCCCGTCCCGGCGGAGTTTTGGGGTCAAATCGACCAGTGACAGCAGGTATGAAGGTTTTCATGATTGCCAATCCGACGGCGGGACGGTCGGTCCGAGCCAAAGTTCAACAGGCGGCGGCGATTTTGCGCGAAGCGGCGTGGCCGGTGGAGCTGCACTGGACGCAGCAACGTGGCAGCGCGCTTCAACTGGCTCGGCAGGCAGTCGAAGCGCAAGCCGAGGCTGCGATCGCCGTCGGCGGCGACGGCACCGTTAACGAAGTGCTCAATGGCCTGATCGGCTCGACGCTTCATCTAGGCGTCATTCCCCTGGGCACGGCGAATTGTTTCGCTCACGAAAGCGGCATCCCGGTCAATCCGGCGAAGGCGGCGCGAATGCTCCTTGAAAGCCGTCCGCGGCGGATTCATCTTGGCAAAGCGGGCGAGACCTATTTCCTTTTGATGGCCAGTGTCGGCTTCGACGCGGAGGTGGTCGACCGTCTGAGTTCCACCCTGAAGCAGAGGCTGGGGAAACTGGCCTATATACTGACGGCGTTGCGCTTGTTCTTTCAATACCGCCCGCCGCGGTTGCGGCTTGTTGTCGACGGCCAGGAGCAATTGGAGGGTTATGGCGTGGTGATCGGCAATACGCGGTACTATGGAGGGCGTTTTCAGATCACGCCGCAGGCCGGATATGATAAAGAAGAGCTGGACGTCTGCCTGTTTCAAAGCCCGGGTGTGCGGGCCCTGATGCGTTATGCCTGGGGGATTTTGAATGGTAGCCGTCATTTAAAGTACAAGGACGTTGTCTACCGGAAAACGAAGCGAGTTTCGGTGGAAAGCCTATCGAGCGCGGCTCCCGTGCAGATCGACGGCGATCCCCTCGGGCGAACGCCGATGCAATTTGAAATGGTTCCCAACGCCCTGTCCGTGCTGTTGCCTCAAAGGGCGGATTCTTAGGCGGTTTCATGCGACTAACGCTTGTTTCGGAAACCTTTTGGCCTCAAACCAATGGAGTGTCCAAAGTCCTCGGCCGGCTGGTTGAATATGCGAAGGCTCGGGGCGATACGGTCCAGCTGGTGATTCCTCGCTACAAAGAACGGCGGGGCAATCCCGGCGAGGTGGGCGTGCCTTCCTTTGCTTTTCCGTTGTATCCTGAGGTGCGGGTGCCCTTGCCGCGTCCCGGCAAGCTATGGAAAGCGATCCAAGCGTTCGGGCCGGACCTGATTCATGTCGCCACGGAGGCGACGCTGGGCCTGTCCGTTCTGCTCAAAGCGCGGGGAAAGGGGATTCCCGTCGTTTCGTCATATCACACGAATTTCTCGCAGTATACTCGGCATTACTATCTGGGCGCATTTGAGAAGGGCGTCTGGAACTATCTCCGGTGGTTTCATAACCAGGGTCTTCGAACGTATTGCCCGTCCGAAATGACGCGCGGGGAGCTTCTCGATCACGGTTTTAAAAACGTGGAAGTCTGGGCGCGCGGGGTGGAGGTCGCTCTTTACAGCCCGAGCCGGCGCAGCGAGGAGATTCGAGGGCAGTTGAAACTTGCCTCGGACGACGTCCTGGCGGTCTACGTTGGCCGGTTGGCGAAAGAGAAGAACCTGCCGCTGTTGTTGCGAGTCTTCCAGCGGGCTAAACAGCGAATAGCGAACCTTCAGCTCCTGCTGGTCGGCGATGGACCGATTCGAAAGACCGTGGAAAGCCAGGCTCCTCCGGGTGTTCACTGTGTCGGTTACAAGCGAGGCGAGGATCTGGCAGCGCACTTCGCCAGCGGGGACTTGTTTTTGTTTCCATCCGTGACCGAAACGTTTGGCAACGTCGTGCTGGAAGCGCTGGCTTGCGGGCTTCCGGTCGTCGGTTTCGAGGCCGGCGGCGTACCGCATTCCGTTCACCACGGCGAAAACGGTTTATTGGCCCCACTAAACGACGAGGAAACATTTCAGGAGCATTTTGAAGGGTTGTGCCGGGATTCCCAACGGCGGTCCCAGATGGCCAAGGCGGCGCGGGCTTACGCTGAAACACAGACTTGGGGAAATATCTTCTCCGGTCTCTTCGCCAGCTATGAGACTGTTCTGAAAACCTTCCAGGCGGATCGCACTACAAAGGAACAGGCCGGAACCTCGGAGGAATAGCAAATGAAGCCTTTTTTTCTGACGCTGGGATGTCTGATCGGCCTTGGTTGCGCGGCGGCCGTCGCCTCGGATGATCTCGGAGCGGATTTCAAGCCCAGTCCTCACTGGGGGGAGCGAATCAAGACCTATATCTTCGATCCCGACGTTCGAGTTCACATCAACGCTCCCGGCAAAGAAACGTTCGACCCGCAGAAGCCGTTGCGCGTGGTTTTCTTTGCCCTGCCGAACGGCAACACGATTGAACAAACCGTGGGAAGGAGAATGGAGCCGGGTCTGGACTGGCATTACGACATTCAGCACATCGGCGCACAGACCCGGTGGCTGCGCCAGAAGAATCCAGGCGAGAACATTGTTACGGTTTATCTTGAAGCCGGGAGGAAAAGCTGGCCGAGCTGGAAAAGGAATCACAAAGGAGCCCAGCGGCGAATCGTGGATTTGATTCGCTCGGTTACCGAATCGTTCGCTCCGCAGCCCGCCGAGGTGGACCTCGCGAGTCACAGCGGGGGAGGCAGTTTCATTTTCGGTTACCTGGACGGCGTGAACCGCATTCCCGACTCGATTAAAAGAATTGTATTCCTCGACAGCAACTACGGATATAGCGATGACTCAGGGCACGGCGATAAGCTCATCAAGTGGCTGGATGGCCGCGACGATCACTTTCTGATGGTGATTGCCTATGACGACCGCAACATCATGCTGAACGGCAAGAAAGTCGTCGGGCCAACGGGCGGGACTTTTCGGGCGACGCATCGAATGCTGGATCGGTTTTCCAAGGGGATCGAACTGTTGAAAACCGATGGCGAAGAAGTCATGACGCATCGGGCTTTCGATGGTCGTGCTCGCTTTCTTATTCACAAGAATCCGGAGAACGCGATTCTTCACACCGTGCTGGTGGAGAAGAACGGTTTCATTCACGCGCTGACGTTCGGTTCCACCTGCGAAGAAGGGGGACCGAAGTTTTTCGGCCCGCGCGCCTACGAGGATTGGATTCAGCCTTTTTAAAGCTCTCTCGAAAGTCTTGTTCTTCTTCTCGCTTCCTCTTTACAAGGGGGAGGAATTTCTGTGCCGCAAGGCAAGCGGCACGTACCCGTACGGTCTTCTATAGTTTAACCGCTGAGGACGCGGAGGGCGCAGAGATAAAAATTGCCCGCTTAAAAACGCTTTGCATTGAATGTTTCGATTTATACCGTTTTGCTCCTGATTCCAGTCGGCTTTCAGCCGACGCTCTCTTAGCACCCGGCTTGAGCCGGGGTGTCAAAGGAGGCCTCTCGGTTTTCTCGACGCTCGAGCGCGCTTTAGCGCGGCTTCTCGAACTTATTCTCAACAAAACGGACACGGCGCAGGGGCAACTGTACGAATTGCCCCTTTTCATTCATGCAGGCGAGGGTGCACCACATAGGATCTTGACCGTGTGGCAGGCTTTTCAGTCGCCGAAGGCGACCAAAGCCCGGGCTCTGTCTTCAAAGGACTGAATCCTGATATTCATGATGGGTCGGGCCTTCAGCCCTCTATGTGGGCGGTACTCAATTCCTGGGGCTAACGCCCCAGGCTGGTATAGAGCGCGCCGTTGGCGCTTATCTTCGTTTTCCCTCGCCAGAGGGTGATGGAGGCGGGTGCCAAGGCCGCGTGTCGGCCATGATTGATCAATTTGTGCAGGATGGAATGAACTGATTCCCTCACCGAGGCAAAGCAACGAAGTCCGCCTCTCCCGGTGGGAGAGGATTTTTGTATCACCCCCATCGTGTTGAGCTCTGGGGGAACCGCTTCCCCCCTCAAAAGGGGGAAGAGATTAGCACGGGTGTCGGCCATCCTGAAAATGGCAAGCGAGGTGTAGTCTGCGGCTCCCAGACCCCCTCTCATTCTCCCCCTTATCAAGGGGGAGAGAAACAGACTCGCAAGGTTGTGCGGTTTGTCCGCAGAGCGCAGCGCAAAATCCTCTCCTCCCCTTTCGAAGGGGAGGCGGGGTGGGGTAATTTTTCCCAATCCTTGTTCATGAATCGGACATTTATTTTGAGAGATGCTCTAGTGCATTTGCCAGAGTGATGCCTCGGCGCTCAGCAGCCGAAAGCGGAGAGCGTCAGCGAGAATCATTTCCGAGCCGGTTGTATTGCCGTAAAGGGTGACGTAAACCCGGCCCTTGTTGAAGTAGTAAGCGTCGACGTCGCTGACTCCATCGACGTCGATGGTCCAACCACTCGAACCGGTCCGAAGGGTAGCGACCGAGCTGCGAACCGCCATCGTTCCATCCACAAACCGGTACTGTACCCCCTGAGCCAGCGATCCCTGTTCGCCGCGAATCCAGCCGTCAATCGCCCATTGGCCCGACCGCGGCAGGTCCACCACCCACACGGCGTAATCATCCATGGGATAATTGTCCGAGTGATAATAGCGCGCGGTGCCGCCGTACAAAGTGCCTGAAGGCGAATAGTCGGTGGTCTGCCAGGCGCTGCTGGAATCGCTGTCGTCATAATTCAGCGCGGTTGGTTCGCTATCGACGATCACCTCGTTGATGCTGCTTGTTGCTTCGCTCACCGGCGGCTTGGTCTCTTTCGTTGCGGCGGATTGGCGGACGAGGCGAACGGCCGTGGCCGCCATTCGAGAATTCGTGGAGTCGCCGAAGTTGGTCTGGGTCGTGTTGTCAAACTCGACATAGTGGCCTTGCCCGGCGGTGAAATTCAAGGTTCCGACGTTGTCCCATTGGTTCCCGGCGGCCGCCGCGGTGAGGTCATAGAGCGTGGTGGAGGTTCCATCCGCGTCGCTGATGCGGACTGTAACGTTCTGCGCGTTGGCGCTGGAGTAATTGAATGTGGTTACGGCGACGTCATAAACTCCGCTGGCCAGGGCCGAAGGAGTAAACCGGGCCCGGTCGCCGCGACTCTCTCCCGCCGAGCCCGGCGTAGCCCAACGCGAGCCGATGCCGGGCGTGCATCCCGGCGCGGTGCTGTGCGCGGTGCTGTTGCTGAAGGAGCCGGCCGGTTCCGAGTAGTCGCTGATATGTTGTCCTCCCGAGCGAGTTTCGACGATGTACGCTCCGCCGCTTGGCGTTACCGGGCCTTGCGTGGCGACCGCCTCGTTGTTCCAGTCATCATAGGCCACCGCGGCGTAGTAAACGCTGCCCGAAGGAGGGGCAGGGTCGAGAAACGTGAAACTTGTTCGTGTACTGCCCAAATCCCACCATTCCATCGCCCTGTTGCTGTAATACAGATCCACCGGGGTCTTGGTATCGTGGTAAAGCCGGTAGTGAACCGGTAGGTCGCCATCGCCGGCTGCCGCCGGCCGGTTGAATGTGACTCGCGGCAGTCCGCCCTCCAGTGTGACGCTGAGCGACGCCGGCGCATTGGGGGGAAGGCTCTCTTCGTCAGACTTGTGCGGGATACCGGGCACGGGCGCCCAATCATCCATCGGTCCACCGGTGTTGAAGAGTGCGCTGGCGAGTGCGTTGGCCGGCGTGCCGTCGACGAATAACGAACCTTGATCGAAGAAATTGAATCCTTGGGCGGGGCGGGCGTTGGCGCGCAGAGAGTTAACGACCGTGACGTTCTCCCCGACGTCCAGTAGATAGCTGCCAATGGCGGCCACCATCGGCCGGGTGTTTTGATCTCCGTTTTGAGCGAGTTTGGAGACGTAGAAGTTCCAATCGGATATTGTTCCACTGACGGAGGAGGAATAGCACCCGGGGTGGAGTACATCGATGGCGCCATGCGCCACCCACCAATTGTAGCCCTGGCCCAGAACCTCCACGGAATCGGCGAAATTGACCAGGAAGGCCGAGACTTCCACCCAGGGCTTTTCCAATTGAGTCCGGGCGTGAACGCGTTGGACCAGTTGAGCGATCTGGTCCCGCCGCCAGGCTTCATAGACTTCGCCCAGCGATCCGGGGGAGGCGGGATTGTAGCTGAATCCGGTCTCCGCCTGGAATTGCGCCAGCGCGACGGGATCATAACCGGAGTTCGAGCTGAGCAGCCGGATATAATCAAAATGGATACCGTCCACGTCATAGTTGCGAACGATGTCCATAAACACGTTATAGAGATAGTCCTGAACAGCCGGAATGCCGGGGTCCAACGCAGGTTCGGAGTTGGGATCGACCACCGGATAGTTGACCGTACTTCCCGAGCTGTTTTCGGTCAGCCATTCGGGATGCGCGAGATACAAGTGGTTTGAGCTGCCTGGATCGGACGTGCGATTCCAGACGTTATAGGTTGTACACCAGGCGTGTACTTCTACGGGAGGGGAAGCGGTATGGAGGCGATCGATGAGATATTGCAGGCAGTCCAAATTCGCTGGACTAATCGAATAAAGAAGCCCTCGAGGCTCGGCATTGGGATAGGTGGAGTCCTCTCGGTTGGGAAAGTAATACGCGTCGCCGCGCGCCCGGACCTGGACGAAAACGGCGTTGAGGTTGCTGGCCAGCACATTGGCTATGATCGAGTCGCAACCGGACTGCGTTCTTAAATCCCAGACCGGCACATAGGCCGCGCGCAACTCCGGGGGATCGTCCGCCCAAGGTGTGGGCAAACACAGACTCACTACAAGCGCTAAGGTAAGGAAATATCGCATCGGTTATTATCCTTTAAAATTCGATTTCCCGTCGGCGGATCGTCCGGCAGAGGGTCTATCTCAGGCTTTTTTTTCGCTTCCAATGAAGTCTAATGGGAGAAACTTTGATTCGTCAATGAAAGAACGATCTTTGTTTTTCCGGTCTTGACGATCTGAGGACTTTCAGGTAGGTTGCAGACACATTCTTGACGGTCCATCCCAAGCGCCGGGGGGCTCCCAGGCACGGACAAACCAAGCGTTCGCAAAATGCAAGAAACTCCTTATTATATTGAAGTTTCGAAGAAGAGCGGTCTGCCCGACGGCCGAGCCACAGCGTTGCTGGATTCGACTCAGGACCTTGGGATCGAGTCGGTCGAAGCCTTCCTGGTGGGCCAATTGTATATTCTTCACGGCCGGCTCTCCGAGCAGGCTTTGAAGACCGTGTGCGACCAGTTGCTTTGTGATCCGATTGCCGAGGACGCCCGCGTCGGCGAAGGGCATTTGCCCGGTTTCGAAGGGTGTTTGACGGCCAAGGTAACCTATCTTCCCGGCGTGACGGACGCCGTTGCCGGTACGGTTATCGAGGCGCTTGCGCAGCTCGGCGTCGAGGGCGTCAGCGGCGTGGCCTCCGGGATGGTGTACCATCTGTTCGCGCCGTCCTCGCTCGATACGCAGTCGATTCGTACGATCGCCGAGCGGATTCTGGCCAATCCGGTCATTCAGAACTATGAAGTGTACGACTCCGACGGTCATCTCGTCATGAAAGGATAGACTCCAGCACCATGGCTCAGGCTACGCCCCGTCCTCGCACGGTCGTTCCTCTTCTCGCCGCCACAGCCGAGCAGCTGGCGGACATCAGTGTCAGCCGTTGTCTGGCCCTTTCGGTCGAGGAGATGCGAACCATCCAGGAGTACTATCAGCGACTGGAGCGGGAGCCGACCGACGTGGAGCTGGAATGCCTCGCGCAGACTTGGTCCGAGCACTGCAAGCATAAAGTTTTTCAGGCTGTCATCGACTATGAGGATGCCGAGGGGAAACAAACGATCGAAGGGCTGTTTCCCTCGTACATTGTAAAGGCCACCGAGGAGGTTCGCGCGGCCCAGGGCGCGGAGGATTTCTGCGTTTCGGTTTTCAAGGACAATGCGGGCGTCATCCGTTTTTCGGGCGAACAGTGCGTGGCGTTCAAGGTCGAAACGCACAATCATCCCAGTGCGCTCGATCCTTACGGTGGCGCGGCGACCGGCATCGGCGGGGTGATCCGGGACGTGCTGGGCACCGGCCTGGCGGCCAAGCCCTTCGCCAATACAGACGTCTTCTGTGTCGCCCCGGTCGATACCCCATTCGACCGGTTGCCTCCCGGAACGCTTCATCCCCGGCGCATCCTGAAAGGCGTCGTGGACGGCGTTCGAGATTATGGCAATCGGATGGGGATCGCCACGGTCAACGGCTCAGTCAACTTTTCCTCGAAGTTTTTAGGTAATCCGCTGGTTTTCTGCGGCACGCTGGGACTGATTCCCGAGCGTTACGTCGAGAAGGGCTGTCGACCGGGGGACTTGCTGGTGGCGATCGGCGGCAAGACCGGGCGGGACGGTCTTCACGGTGCGACGTTCTCTTCGCAGGACCTGCACGAGGAATCCTCGGAGCTGTCGGGCGGTGCGGTGCAGATCGGCAACGCCGTGGTTGAAAAGCGGGTGGAAGAGGCGGTGCTCCGGGCGCGCGATGAAGAGCTTTTAACCGACGTCACGGATTGCGGCGCGGGCGGCTTCTCCTCCGCCATCGGCGAAATGACCAAGCAATGGGGCTCGGTGGTCCACCTGGACCGGGCGCCGCTAAAGTACGCCGGTCTGGCGGCCTGGGAGATCTTCTTGTCCGAAGCGCAGGAGCGGATGGTGGTGGCCATCGCTCCGAATAGCCTCGACCGCTTGAAAGAAATCTGCCGCGAGGAAGCCATCGAGTGGGCGCTCATCGGCGAAGTCACCGAGTCGCACCATTTGGTGGTTGAACATCAAGGCGAAGAGGTCTGCCGGTTGGACATGGAGTTTCTCCATGAAGGTGTCCCGACGAAGCGTTTGAAAGCAGTCTTTCAGCCGGAGCGTTTTGAACTTCCGCCGCTGCCCGGCTCGGGAGACTTGACCGGCGCATTGCTTAAAGTGCTGGGAACCTGGGACGTTTGCAGCAAAGAGTGGATTATTCGACAGTACGATCACGAGGTGCAGGGCGGCAGCGTCACGAAACCTCTTCAGGGACGGGGCGAAGGACCCGGCGATGCGGCGGTCTGGAATCCCTTGCCGGGACGTCCCGAGGCGGTCATCGTCAGTCATGGCATCAACGTTCGCTACGGGGAGATTGACGCGTACCGTATGGCAGCGGCGGTCATCGACGAGGCGCTTCGGGGTATTGTCGCCGCCGGAGGCAAGACCCGCCCGGTGGCGATTCTCGATAATTTCTGTCTTGGCAGTCCTGAGAATCCCCGGACGCTCGGCGCGTTGGTGCGCATGGCGCAGGCTTGTTACGACGTGGCGACGGCCTATGGCGTTCCCTTTATCTCGGGCAAGGATAGTTTCTACAATCAGTTCCAGCAGCAGGGTCAGACCATTGCCGTTCCCCCGACGCTGTTGATCTCAGCGGTGGGGATTCTGGAAGACGTCGCTTTGGCCCAAACGAGCGATCTGAAGCAGCCGGGGAACTCGCTCTATGTTCTTGGGACGACTCGACGCGAGCTGGGGGCCAGCTGCTACTACCAGAGTCTCGACGCTATTGGCGACGAAGCGCCCAAAACAGACCCGGTGCAAAATCTGAAAATCATGAATGCTCTTGCTGGGGCGAATCGACAGGGTCTGGTTCGAGCAATCCATGATGTTTCAGATGGGGGTCTCGGTGTTGCCTTGGCCGAAATGGCAGTCGCCGGCGAATTGGGGCTGGCGGTGAACCTGGCTGCCGCGCCGAAAGAGGGAGTGCTCTCTCCGGCCGAAGCGCTGTTTTCCGAATCCACGGGCCGTTTTGTGGTCGAGGTGGCTTCCGGCAAGGAAGCAGCGTTCGAAGCCGCCCTTCAGGGCCTGTCCGTCGGGAAGATCGGCGAGGTCCGACAGGAATTGCAGGTGGTGATCCGGGATGGAGAAGATAGGGTGATCGACGCTTCGGTTGAACAGCTCGAGACCGCATGGCGGGAACCGTTCAAGGGATGGTAAATTCATGAAAGTCAGAGCCTTGATTTTGCGCGCGCCGGGGACCAACTGTCACCTGGAAACCGCTCTGGCCATCAAACGAGCGGGGGGGGAGCCGACCGTTTGGCCGCTGCAAGTGTTGCTCGACCAGCCGGAGCGGTTGCTCGAATTCGCCCTATTTGTGATTCCGGGCGGATTTTCCTATGGGGACGACATCTCGGCCGGGAAAGTCTTCAGCAACGTTCTCCTTTACCAAATCGAGGAATGGGTTACGCGCCTGCGGGACAAAGGCCGCCTGATTCTCGGCATTTGCAATGGATTCCAGGTGCTGGTCAAGAGCCGTCTCCTCCCCTGGCCGGGCGAGAAGGCGCAATGCGTGACGTTGACCGATAACGATTCAGCTCGCTTTGAATGCCGTTGGGTGCGTCTCGCTATCGATTCGGACAGTCCGTGCCTTTTTACTCGAGGTTTGAAGGGCGCTCTCGATCTTCCCATCGCTCACGGCGAAGGCAAGTTCCTCTGGAGCAGCGAAGATACCGGCCGGGCTTTGTTTGCCGATCATCTTGCGGTTTTTCGATATCAGATTCCTCAAGACGCCAAGGAAGAGTTTCCTCACAATCCGAACGGCAGCCTGAAACACGTTGCCGGGGTTTGCGATCCTTCCGGCCAGATTTTGGGCCTGATGCCCCACCCCGAACGGCATCAGTTTCACTGGCAGCATCCTGGCTGGACTCAGGACGGAGGCAAAGAAGGACTTACCGGCCTGGACGTCTTCAAGAACGCCATTGAAAATCTGAAATAAAATTAAGCGGCCCACTCATGCTTTTCACTTTGCCCATGGGTGATTGAAGGATATTAAGGACGATATGAGCAGTCAGATTTCTCTTCGCGACAAATGCGGGCTATTCGGAATCCTCGGCGATTCGGACGCCCCCTACTTGACCTTTCAGGGGCTTCACTCGCTTCAGCACCGGGGGCAGGAAGGAGGCGGTATCGTCTCGGGTTTCGCCGACGGCGTACTGTCCGGGAGCCGGGGCATGGGTCTGGTGACCGAGCATTTTACCGAGGCCCGCATGGCACGACTGAAAGGGGACCGGGCCGTCGGTCACGTCCGCTATTCCACGGTCGGGGCGAATCACCGGCGCAATGTTCAGCCCTTGCTCGTGAAATGTGCTCTGGGACACCTTGCCCTGGCGCACAATGGGACCCTGGTCAACGCCTTCGAGTTGCGCCGCAATCTCGAACAAAATGGGGCGATTTTTCGCACCGAGATCGATACCGAGGTGCTGATCCATCTCTTGGCGAAATCCGGCCGCCCGGCGATTGAAGACGCCCTGTTGGACGCCCTGCCGAAGATCGATGGGGCCTTTTCGCTGCTTGTCCTGTGCCAGGGAAAGATGATCGCCATTCGCGATCCTTATGGATTCCGGCCTTTAGAGCTGGGGCGAATGGGCAAGGTACCCGTCGCGGCGTCCGAGACCTGCGCTTTTGATCTGATCGGGGCCGAGCGGGTCGGCCAGGTCGAGCCGGGCGAAATGGTGGTGTTCGACGATGGCGGCGAACGCACCCTCCGCTACGCTCCGGCCAAGCCGTCTCTCAAGCGATGCGTTTTTGAACTAATCTACCTCGCCCGGCCTGACAGCATGGTTTTTGACCGGGTCGTTCACCGGTACCGGCACCGGTGCGGGCAGCTGTTGGCTCAAACGCACCCGGTGGAGGCTGACTTGGTGATGCCGATTCCCGATTCGGGCAATTGCGCCGCGCTGGGCTACGCCGACGCCTCGGGAATTCGATTCACTTTCGGTTTCATTCGAAATCATTACATCGGGAGGACGTTTATCCAACCCAGCCAGGCCCAGCGGATCTCTCATTTGAAGCTGAAGCTGTCTCCGGCTCCCCAATTGTTTGAGGGAAAGCGGGTTGTGGTTGTCGACGATTCCATTGTCCGGGGCAATACCAGCCGGCAGATCGTGAACGTCCTTCGCCAGGCGGGAGCCCGAGAAGTCCACTTTCGCTCGGCCAGTCCGCCGTACCGGTTCCCCTGTTATTACGGTGTCGATACACCTCACGCCGAATACCTGATCGCTTCGGAGAAGTCCATTGAGGAAGTGCGCGAGCATCTCGGCGCGGACAGCCTCGGTTATCTTTCCATCGAACAAGCCATCCTGGCCGCTCGAAAGGAACTGTCGTCCAAGGGCGAGTTCGACGTTCACGAGCAGGGATTCTGCGTCGCTTGTTTTGACGGTTCCTATCCCACGCTCGGCAACCAGGCGGTGGAAAAGCAGATGCTGGAGAGCCGCCGATAAGGATTCCTCTCCGGCTCGAGTTCTTAAAATGCAACGCGTGAATGTACAGGAGGCATGGTATTCATGACTGAGTCATTGGACTATCGCAAGGCTGGGGTCAATATCGAAGCCGCCGAAAAGGCCTTAAAAGGGGCCAAGCAGCAGCTTCGGGCAACGCACACGCCACGAGTTCTCGGTCGTTTCGGCGGATTCTCCGGGCTGTTTGATCTGAAGGACCTTGGCAAAGATCCCGTGCTGGTAGCCAGTTGCGATGGTGTCGGCACCAAGCTGAAACTGGCGTTCCAGGCTGGAATTCACAACACGATCGGGCAGGATTTAGTCAACCACTGCGTGAATGACATTGTCTGCTGCGGCGCCCGCCCTCTGTTTTTTCTCGATTATTTAGGCATTGGGAAGCTGGAAGAGGAGGTTTTTCAGGGGATCGTGGAAGGTCTGGCGCTGGCTTGCCGGCAGAACGGCTTGGCGCTCTTGGGCGGCGAGACGGCCGAGCTGCCCGGAATGTACCAGCCCGGGGAATACGACCTTGCCGGTACGATCATCGGCTGCGTGGAACGAGACCGGATTCTCGACGGCTCCCGAATCGAGCCGGGCGACGTTGTTCTCGGCCTGGCCTCGACGGGACTGCATACCAACGGCTACTCCCTAGCCTTGAAGGCATTGCTTGAACACGCGAATATGGCGCTGGAAGATACTCCGCCGGGACTTTCCCGATCGTTGGGCGAGGAGCTGATGGCAGTTCACCGCTCTTACGGGCCGCTTGCACTCGAGTTGATCGACCGCTTTGACGTTCGGGGCATTGTTCATATTACCGGCGGCGGTTTTGAAGGGAATGTGCCGAGGATTCTTCCTCCCGGCGTTCGGGTGGAGCTCGATCCCTCCTGCTGGAAAGCGCCCCCGATTTTCGCCCTGATTCAAGAGGCGGGAAAGATCGACCAGCGGGAAATGTACCGGGTTTTCAATATGGGCATCGGCCTGATTCTCATTTGCCCGGAGGATGCAGCGGCGGGTGTCATCGAACACTGCGAGGCCCGTGACTGCCGCGCCATGCAAATCGGGCGCTGCCTGCCCCGGCAGAATGAGCCGGATATCGTTCTGACGCTCTAGAAATTTTGACAGGATTTACAAGATTAACAAGATTGAATTTCGAGTATCTCTCGAAAGATTTGTCCGCTCCCCTCTCCTGCTCTTTGTAAGGTCACAGACGCGCCTGGGCGGGGTATGTTTTTCTCCAGCGGCATAGACCAAATCTTTAAAAGCAACCCCCTCTGGCTCCCCCTTCGTAAGGGGGAGAGAAACAGACTCGCAAGGCTGTGCGGTTTGTCCACAGAGCGCAGCGCAAAACCCTCTCCTCCGCTTTGTAAGGACAGAGGTTTATACCGTCGGGTGGCCCACCCCTTGGGGTGGGAAATACCAACCCACCGCAAGCGGTGGGGCACCCAGCGCTCCCCCTTCATCAGCTCGTCTCGATACTAAGGGGAGAATAAGATAGGCAAGGCTGCCATTCCTCGCTTTTCATTTGGACAATCATTTCGAGAACCGCTCTAGGGACCCGCTTGATTAAGTGATTTCGAGGATTTCCAGCTCGCCGGATTGAGGTTCCAAGACGGCAACGGTGCGTTTATCACTTCCCCAAATCGAACCCGGATTAATCACCCGGGTGCGACCGATGGTGTAATCCTCCAGCTCGTGCGAGTGGCCGATGAGAAGATAATCGTACTTCTCGGAGCGGATCAGGCGCTGGGTGGTAGACTCCCGCGTTCCATGATAGAGGCCCAGCGTCTTTCCATCGATGGAGACTTCGGCTTGCTCGCCGAGATATTCGATGCCGGCGGTTTTGAGAGCGCGGCGAAGCCGGACAACTTCAATATCATTGTTGCCGAGGAGGTAGGACATCGGTATGCCCGTGAACTCCCACACGGTTTCCGGTTGACATAAATCTCCGAGATGGAAGATGTGGTCCACGCGGCTGACCTCAAACACGTTCAGTGCCTCTCGGATACCCTTCAGGTAGTCATGTGTGTCCGCCAGCAAGCCGATTCTCAAGATGGCTCCTTTTCCTGGTTTTCGGGCGAAGGCTGTCTCGCCCCACCGGTCGTCGAAGATTGTAACAAAAGTCTGCTTCAGCGCAAGTCTGTTTGCTGCCGTGCCGGCGCAGGGGCGCCTGCGGTACGTTTTTTTGTCTGAATCAGGATTTCTTTATTCATCTTTTATCCTGCGAATCCCAAAATCCAGTAAATCCAGATTCAGACAGGTTTCCCTTCAATCCTGCTCAAAGTGGGATTTAATCCCCTATATCTTGGGCACGGGAGTGCAACCCGCCTTGACGGCGGACAAGCTCCCGCGCCGGCAATGGGACCGGGGGGTGTAGGGGGATTCCGCTCGGAGTCATGGAATTGACACTTGAATCCGGCTTGGCCTATAATCTCTCGGGTTTTTAAGGGGCCTGTTTCTAACTTAATTGCCAAGGGGATGCGATCATGATTGTAGGACTTCCGAAGGAGATCAAAAATCACGAGTATCGTGTTGCACTCGTTCCCGCAGGAGCGAAGAAGTTAGTGGAAGCGGGACACCGGGTTGTGGTTCAGACCGGAGCTGGGGAAGGCAGTGCGATTGAGGACAGCGAGTATCAAGCGGTCGGGGCTGAGATCGCCGCGACGGCCGACGCTGTCTTTGCCGAAGCGGAGATGATTGTGAAAGTAAAGGAGCCGCTGGCCGAGGAATACGATCGGCTTCGGGAGGGGCAACTGTTGTTCACCTATCTTCACCTGGCGGCGAGCAGGGAACTGACCGAGGCGTTGCTGGCTCGGAAGATCGTCGGCGTTGCGTATGAAACCGTTGAAACCGAGGAAGGGAAGCTGCCGCTCCTGACGCCGATGAGCGAAATTGCCGGCCGAATCTCCGCGCAGGAGGGAGCGAAGTACCTGGAGAAGACGTTCAACGGCCGGGGTGTTCTCTTGGGAGGCGTGCCCGGCGTGCGTCCGGCCAGCGTGGTCGTCATTGGCGGGGGCATTGTGGGTTACAACGCGGCCAAGGTGGCCGCCGGGATGGGCGCCCGAGTCGTCATTCTTGACATCGACCTGGATCGCTTGCGGTATCTGGACGACGTCATGCCGGCGAACTGCACGACGCTGATGTCCAATCCGATCAACGTGGAAAAAAGCCTGAGGGACGCCGACCTGGTCATTGGGGCCGTGTTGATTGAAGGCGCGCGTGCGCCGATTCTCGTATCGCGCGAAATGATCAAATCGATGAAAACCGGGGCGGTTATGGTGGACGTGGCGATTGACCAGGGCGGCTGCTTTGAGACCAGCCGGCCGACCAGTCACGCCGAGCCGACCTACGTCGTGGACGGCGTGATTCACTATTGCGTGACGAATATGCCGGGGTGTGTCAGCCGCACGTCGACTTTTGCCCTGACCAACGCGACCTATCCCTATGTTCAGATTCTGGCGGACTTGGGTTTTGAAAAAGCCATCAAGACGTACAGCGAGCTGTGGAACGGAGTGAATCTCTATAAGGGCAAACTGACGATTAAGCCGGTGGCGGAGAACTTCGGAATGCCTCTCACGCCGCTCGATCAGGCCCTTGCCGTCTGATCCTCAGGGTCCGCTCCTGCCCGCTCGAAGGTTTCGAGCGGGGTTCTCGGGGCTTGACAGGCGGGACTGCTTTTGGCATATTACCCACTCTTTCTGGGCCGGGTAGCTCAGTAGGTAGAGCAGAGGACTGAAAATCCTTGTGTCCCCAGTTCGAATCTGGGCCCGGCCACTGGAGTCTCCCCTCATTTTCGATTCCTTGAGCTGTCTTCGAGAAAGGGCCGTGAGTGTTTAGATCCTTTGGTGCTCCAAGAGCGACAATCTCCGCCACCTCACTTATGAAAAAAACCGAAACTTCATAATTATAAAAGAGTAATCCTCACCAGATATTTCCCCTCATGCTCTGCAGTTACTTGAGAGTTCATTGTCTGAAGCAGAATTTACAGAATTAGAGAATGGACAGAATTAAATAAAATTGTCTGAATCAGGA